>Ga0265339_10000021_pt1 | contig 175403 bp, 163 predicted proteins | sample 4CB219metaG_FD_202085 | JGI IMG/M metagenome (GOLD analysis project Ga0265339, IMG submission 202085) | Rhizosphere microbial communities from Carex aquatilis grown in University of Washington, Seatle, WA, United States - 4-CB2-19 metaG | ecosystem: Host-associated > Plants > Roots >...
CCGTATGACCGTGTCCTTGAGTACCTTCTTCATCGTGGTGGCTCCTTCGTTGGGTTAAGCACCCCGAGCATCGCTCGGGGCCAACTGGAGCCGCCACTCAACTTTCAACAGCGGTCGGGACTACGCCTAGGAGACATGACATGCACGCACGAGTCTTGGTAGCATCACTCCTCCTGCTGCTCGTAAGCCCTTCGGCGCGTGCGGACGGTGCATTCGAAATCAATACAACCCTGATGCGTTCAACATTCAAGGTTGCAGGCACCGGCTCCGCTGGCACTGCGTTTATTCTTGGCCGACGAGACGTGGGTGATTCGAACAAGGCTCACTACGTGCTCGTTACCGCAGCGCACGTGCTAGACAAGATGCAAACCGATGATGCCATCTTGTTCCTCCGCAAGAAAAATGGCGATGGATTTCAAAAGATCGCGTTTCCCTTAAAGGTCAAGAAGACCGGACGTCCACTATGGACAACCCACCCGGATGCGGACGTCGCCGTCATGTACGTAGCTCTGCCGAGGGATGCCGATCTGCTCCTGATTTCGACAGATCTGCTTGCAACCGATGAAATGTTAGAGAAGTTCTCGATTCATCCAGGTGACCAGCTCTCCTGCCTCGGCTTTCCCTACGGGGCGGACGCGAACGAGGCCGGATTTCCTGTCCTTCGCACTGGCCACATCGCGAGCTACCCGCTCACGCCAACGAAGAAGACCAAAGTACTACTAGTCGATCTCAACGTCCATAACGGCAACAGCGGTGGTCCTGTCTACTTTGTCGACATCAATCGGACCTTCGGCGGCACAACCAACCTGGGCACAACTGTTCAGTTCCTCGTCGGACTCGTGAGTCAACAGTCCTTGTTCGAAGAGGAGGTCAAGAGTATGAGCGAAACACGGCGGGTCCAACATCAACTTGGGATCGGCGTCGTAATCCACGCCTCCCTCATCAGGGAGGCGCTCGATCTCCTTCCCGCTCCGAAGGACTAGAAATCGGCGGTGCCGTTCAACATGGCGTTGAACAGTGGGCCGCGGGGCTAAATGACCCGACTGCAGGCACAATGGAAGAATATCGCCGAGCGACTCGGCCTCGACGTCGACTATGACGTCTGCATACCGTTGAGACGTTGTTGCTCCGGTGGTCTTGCGAAGGTTTGGCGCGCGCAATGGAATGGTCCTCGTTGCGAAGTACAACGAAGTCCAGGCTCACGCAAGCAGCCTTGTCGACGCGGGCTTTGGTTACTCCACGCTGGGTGAACCCAAGTCCGAGGACTTCGATGTCAACGGTGTGATCGAAATGCTGCGCGACTGGGGCTGGACAGGCGCTGGTCCATCTCCGACGTGGCTCAGCGAGGACGCCACCTAACTCACTCCCTGAGCCGAGTCGCAAGCGAAAATCACGCTGACTGAACGTCGTTCGCGATGATCGGCGAACGGCGCTTCTGCAGGGCTAGCAGGTAGCGAGCTTCGTCGTAGGTTGGCGGTTGTACCAGCGCCAGATGACACGCCTGCCGTCGAGGACACAAAGGGCACAGAGTTCGGACACGATAGGGAAGGCCCGGATCAGGATCCGGGAGCTCTTCTTCCTTCCGGCCTCAGTGTTCTCTGTGTCCTCTGTGGTTAACCATCATCATTCCGTATGCGGCGCACTAGCTACCGAGGACCAGCATGGTCGAGGTCTGATTGATGTGGCCGATGTACGCTTCGCCGTAGGTGCTGAAGCCCACTGTGGGGACCTGCGAGAACAGACTGCCGTAGGACGGACACTGGCCTTTGCTCTTGAGCTCCAGCGTGCGCAGGATGCAGTGGAAATTGAGCAGCGCGCTGGGCTGACCGAGGTCGCCTATCGCTTTGCCGGTGTCCACGACGATGTCGGTCGCTTCGAGTACGTGCATCGACATGCCTTCGAGAATCTGGCAGTAGAAACGGACGGTGCTGCCGTCCACGCCTTGCGGGCTGCGTACGAAGGGCTCGTTCTCGGCAATCAATCCCAAGGGATGCTTCATGAATTCGGCGGATAGGTCCGAGACCGGCACGCCGAGCGCTTGGGCGTAGGCTTGGGCGGCCGGCTGGTTGTCGAACTCCAGCACTTCGCGGTTTTTCTCGTTGACCTTGGTTGCCACCAGAACCTTGGGCAGCACGCGAAAGCTCTGCGTTTTTAGAACGCGGAAGGGCACCGCCATCTCGAGCACTGCTAGCGCCGCAACATCCGAGCACGCGCGACCGTTCACGAAGACGTGCGTCCTCTTGAACTGCAGATCGTCGCCCGCCGAGCCGCCGACGAAGGTGAGGTTGCTGGCATTGCCGATCTCGTCCATGACGGTCTCTTCCACCCCAGCGAGCCCGTCCGACAGCACCAAGCCGCAGTGGCTCTCGCACGAAAGGTCGTTCAGCTTGGCTCCCAGTTGCTGTTCCAGCGACTGCAAGGCCGCGCGAGAAGCGCCCCGCGGATCGGCAGATACACGATCGGCTGTCGCCACGACCACGCGACGGATCAGTTGCGATCCGAGTGCCATGGCTACGACGGAGTGGTCGAGCATCTGCCCGGAAACGATTTCACCCGCAGTCGTGCAGCCAAAGGTGACGACGCCTGGAAAGACCGCTGCTATTTCCCGCGCCAGCACCACCGGGTCGTAGGCGGCGGAAGCGAAGTAAACGACCAAGCGCGCGTCTTTATCGAAAAGCTCGCTGCTCAAAGCGGCTGCGACCTGCACCGGATCTTGCTCCGTAGAAAAACTGGTCTTGGCTTTCATCCTATTCCTCCGCAGCCTATTTGAGGTGCACGCCCATTTCCGAGGCGACCGCTACAATCTTCTGAATCAGGACCGCATCGTCGGGCGAGCTCGCGTCGAACTTCGCTGAGTCGAGTCCTTTGAGAATGAGCTTGGTCCGCACCATGCCGGCGACCATTGGATTGCTTGCCGAGCGCTGCTTGACGATTTCCTCAAGCATTTGTTTGATCTTCCCAGCCATCGCTGACCCCTTTCTCTCCCAACCACTCCGGCCAATCGGTCGATCGGTCGACCTACTTGAATTGGCCTTGGACTCCAGTAGCGCGCTTAGCTGGTCCGAAGACCGAGCAGGCGAGCGGCATTGGTCGACAGTGCCAGCTCGAGGCCGTGTGGCGAAAACGGTAGCGCCTTGAAATCGGCCAGCTCTTGCGTCTGGTTCTGCCAGGGCGAATCCGTGCCGAACACGATGCGCTCGGGGCTGTGCCTTGCGAGAATGACTTCCCAGACGTCGCGAGGGCACCAGCTCGGCGCGAAGCTGGTTTCAAGGTAGATGTCGGTGCCCACCACGAATTCGAGGACGTTTTGCCAATCACCCATGCCGCCCAGGTGGCACGCGACGATCCTCAGCTCCGGAACCGCGTCGTGCAAGCGACGCAGGCGCAGGGGCGAGCTGATGTCGTGCTTCTCGTAGGCCGGGTGATACCCGCCGTGCAGCGTGAAGACCAGGCCGGCCTGTGCGGCCCCCCGGGCCAACCGCAGGCAGCGGGGATCGTCGAGCGCGCAGTCCATGTACTGCGGGTGAAACTTCAGGCCGCGCAGGCCGTGGCGAACGATGCGCTCGATCTCGCGCTCGGGGTCGGCGTAGTCGGGGTGGATCGAGGCAAAGGGAAAGATGCGTTCACTGGCGATCGCCACCGACCAGTCGGTAATCTTTTCGACCTGAGTGGGTTTGGTCGCGACGGAGCAGATCACGGCGCGACCGATGCCGGCCGCGTCCATCGACGCCACGAGACCTGCCAACGTCCCGTCATGGTGATTGCGCATGGCGTGCCAGAGACCTTGGCCGCACAAGGTTTTCGTCGCGTGCGGCGCGATCCCGTCGGGAAACGCGTGAGCGTGTGCGTCGATGATGTCCAATCGGGCGCACAATAGAGCCCGCGCAGGCAGCCGACAAGGGCCAGCTGCACGATCCACTTTGCCACTTCGCGACTACGTCGCGGTCGGATAGTCGGTGTAGCCCTTCGGGCCGGGCGTGTAGAAGGTCGACGGATCCGGCGCGTTGAGCGGACGGTTGTTCTCCAGGCGCTGCACGAGATCGGGATTGGCCAAAAACGGGCGCGCGAAAGCGAACAAATCGCCTTTGCCTTCGCGAAGCGCGGCCTCGGCAAGGGTGCGGTCGAAGCCACCCGCCAGAATCACGGTGCGCGGCCACGCCCGTCGCAGCGCTTTGCGAAGACGCTCGGGCACCGGCGGCGCGCCCATGGACGAATGGTCGACCAGGTGGATGTACTGCAGGCCGTACGGAGCGAGCCGCGTAGCGAGCGCCTGGTAGGTCTCGTCGATTTCCGGATAGACCTTCATGCCGGCGTTGTTACCGTAGGGTGAAAGGCGAATGCCCACGCGGTCTGCGCCGATAGCAGCGGTGACTTCCTTGACCACCTCGACCACGAAGCCGATGCGCTTGTCCACCGAGCCTCCCCACGCGTCGTCGCGCTGATTGGTCTGCGGACTCAGAAACTGCTCCAGCAAATAGCCGTTGGCGCCGTGCAACTCCACACCGTCGAAACCGGCGGCGATGGCGTTCTGCGCGCCCGCGCGATACGCGTCGACCGCGGCCCAGATTTCCGCTTCCGTCATGGCGCGAGGTACGGGATACGGCTGCGGTCCCTGCGCATCGGTATACATGGTGCCTTCCGCAGGCACGGCACTGGGCGCGAGCACTTGCCCATCGGCGGGAAGGTTCAGCGGGTGACCGACGCGACCGGTGTGCATAATCTGGAGAAAAATGTGGCCGTCCTTCCCATGGACGGCGCTGGTGACTTTCTTCCAGCCCTCGACCTGGTGCTTGCTCCAAATGCCGGGAATTCGCGCGTAGCCGGTACCGTTGGGTGACGGCGACGTCCCTTCGGTGATGATGAGCCCAGCGCTCGCTCGCTGGGCGTAGTACTCGGCCATGAGCGCGTTGGGCGTGTTGGCTTCCACCGCTCGACAACGCGTCATCGGGGCCATGACGATACGATTGCGAAGGGTCAGTTTTCCCAGATGGAACGGCTCGAACAGACTGGTGGCGGTCATGGGCATCTCGACTAATTAGATGCCAAGCGAACCGCAAAGACGCCAGCCCGAATGCAATAGTCGCGGCTCGCAGACCATGGTCGACTGCATCGACGTGCCGCGATGACCGCGAGCGACGGGCATCACAGAACAGTCCGCATCCGGCTCCTTGGCGATGGCTAGCCTAGACAGCAAATTGGAATTTGCCGTTCGCGTTCTTCCACTCGGACCGCGGCGGGATGGCCTCGATGGTATCCCAGTGCTCCACGATCTTGCCACCCTGCACGCGGAAGAGGTCATAGAAGGACGTCGGCTTGCCGGCGAACTGACCCTCGCTTACGACGAGAATGAAATCGCCTTCGCCGAGCACCGCATGAACTCGATCGTACTTCATGGTCACGCCAGCCTTGGCCATCGCCTCGAGCGCCTTGCCCAGGCCAGAGAGCCCGTCCGCGATCCGCGGGTTGTGCTGAGTGTAGGCATCGCCATCGATGTACTCGGCGAGCCTGTTCATCCGACCGCTCACCAGGATGTCGTCGACGAAGGCTTTCACCAGCTTCTTGTTGGCGTCGGTCGCGCTCAGGTTGCTGGCCTTGGTCGGGCCGTCGACCATCGTGTGGCCGCTCGGGTTCGGCGCGGTCGGCGTTTCCTGGAGGTTGTCCCAGTGCTCGACGATTTTCCCGTCCTCGAAGCGAAAGATGTCGAACCCGATCTTCGGGCCGAAGAAGTTGTACTCCGTATGCGCGAAGACGTAGTTGCCGTCTTGGAAGACGCGCACGGTGTTTGCCTTGGCAGAGCCCTTGGGCAGCGCCTGGAGCAGGGCACCGAAGCCCGCGAGCCCATCGGCGGCACCCAGGTTGTGCTGGATGTATTTGTTTGGGTTGATTACGGCAACCGGTGCCGGGTCTCCGGTTTCAATTGCCTTGAGGAGCGCTACAGCTTGGTCGGTTTGTTTCGTCATGGGTAGAAGTATTCAATGGCCACCCGTGCTCGCGAAAGGTCGAGCACCGCCAAAGGATGGTCAAAACTGGGAAAAATCGCAGCCAGGGTGGCGCTAGACTGCGTGGATGCGCAGCCGTCGTGCAAACGTCCAAGACGTGCATTTCCACAATCCCCGCTTGTCGAATGTGGGGGTCGAGGTGCTGACTTTTGCCGAGCTCCGGCGAAAGGCCGGACCGCTCCTCTCGGCACCCCAGCGGGTCGATTTCCATCACTGGATGTTCGTGCAGGAGGGGACGACCACGCACATGGTCGACTTCGTCGAGCACAAACTCACGCCCGGCTCGGTCTTGTTGGTGCGCCCGGGCCAAGTCCAGCAGTGGCGCATGCGCGAGGGACGCGAGGGAATCATAGAAGGGCAACTCGTGCTCGTCGCCAGCGAAGCGCTGCCCCCGATGGGCGCGCGCTCTGACGCCGAGATGCGCCTGCTCGCGCTCGCTGACTGGCCTGTCCTGTTTCGGCCGAGCCAGGAGCTGTTCGTCGAGGCGGTGGCCGATGTCAGCCGGCTCCGTGCGGACGTCGCGCGCTTCGCGGGCACACACCTCGAGGCGGGCATCATCCGGCACGAGCTGCTCACCTTGTTGCTGCGGCTCGCGCGCGAGCTGCATGGCGCCACCATGGCAGGCGAGGCCACTCGCGAGGCCGAGATCCACGCCCTGTTCGCCAAGGAGCTCGAGGCGAGCTTTGCGATGCGCCTCCGCGTCCTGGACTACGCCAAGCGCCTCCGGGTCTCGGAAAGCACGCTGTCCCGCGCCTCGGTGGCAACGGTGGGGTGCACCACCAAGGACGAGATCAACCGTCGCATCACGCTGGAGGCGAAGAGGCTGCTCGTTCACAGCCAAGCACCAGCAGCCAAAATTGGCTACCAGCTCGGCTTCACGGAGCCAACCAACTTCGTGAAGTTTTTCAAGCGAGCCGTCGGCTGTACACCCTCGGAATTTCGCCAAGCTCACGCTCTAGGGGCGAGCGCCGGTCGTTTGTCCGGCCTGCCGAAGGCCTCCCTGCGCGCTAGGCCCCGAGCTGTTTCTTGATGGCGGCCAGCGTTCCTTCGATGTCGGCGCGAATTTCGCCGAGTCGAGCGACGCTCTCGGCTTCGCAACGAAGCACGAGAATCGGCCCCGTGTTGGAAGCCCGCACGAGGCCCCAACCGCCGGGAAAGCTGATGCGCGCGCCATCGACGTCGTTCACCTTGTAAAGGGCCTGGTAGTGCTCGCGCGCGCGTCGAACCACCTCGACCTTGATATCGTCGGGGCAGTCCATGCGAATTTCCGGCGTGTTGTGCACCACCGGCAGCCCGTCGATGATCGCGGAGAGAGGCTTGTCGCTGCGGCTTAGAAGCTCGACCACGCGGGCTGCGGCGTAGACCGCGTCGTCGAAGCCGAAGTAGCGATCCGCGAAAAACATGTGGCCCGACATTTCGCCGGCCAGCACCGCGTGCTCTTCCTTCATCTTGGTTTTGATGAGCGAGTGGCCCACCTTCCACATGATGGCGCGTCCACCGTGCGCGGCGATGTCGTCGTACATCACCTGGCTGCACTTCACTTCGCTGACGAAGGTGGCGCCGGGGCGTTTGCGCAAAATTTCGCGAGCGAAAAGCATGAGCAGCTGGTCGCCCCATACGATGCGGCCCGCGGGATCCACCACACCGATGCGATCCGCGTCGCCGTCGAGGGCGATGCCGATTTCCGCGCCGGTCGCTTTCACGCGCTCGATGAGCGCCGTGAGGTTGGCCGGCACCGTGGGGTCGGGATGGTGATTCGGAAAGCGGCCGTCGGGCTCGCAGAAGAGGTCGTCGACCTCGACGCCGAGCTTGCGCAGAATCGGCACCGCGGAAATGCCGCCCATGCCGTTGCCGCCGTCGACCACGACCTTGAACCTGCGCGGTCCCAAGGCGATGTTGTTTACGACGTACGCGATGTACGGCGTGAGCACGTCCACGTCGGTGGCCTTGCCGGGCTGCACGGCCGGCGGCGTGTAGCCCGCATGACGACGCTCGATACGCTCGCGCAGCTTTTGGATCTCGGCACCGAAGATGGTGCCCTTGCCGCGCATGATCTTGAAGCCGTTGTCCTCTTCGGGGTTGTGGCTGGCGGTGATCATCACGCCGCCGTCGGCCTCCAGGTGGAACACGGAAAAATAGAGCCCGGGCGTGTGGACGACGCCGATGTCTTGCACGTCGAGCCCAGCAGCGAGCAGACGCTGTCGCACGATGCGATGGATGCGCGGCGAGGACAGCCGGCAGTCGCGCGCCAGCGTAATTCGGCGACCGCCCGCTTCGGCCAAATGCTCGCCGATGGCATCGCCCAGCTCGGCTACGAAATCGTCGGGAAAATCCCGCTCGGCCACACCACGGATATCGTATTCGCGAAAGACTCTCGGATTCATCGTTTTGTTCACCAAACTAGAGGAGCTCGTTGCGTTTGCCGGCCGCCAGCGCTTCCACCACCGCCTTCACTTCCTGTGCCCGATCCTTCTTCACCACCAGCACGGCGTCCTTGGTCGCCACGACCACCAGGTCGTCGACGCCCACGACACCAACCAGCGGTGCTCCCGGTTCGCTCACCACCACGCTGCCGGAAACGGCGCTAAGAACTACATCGCCTGAAACCACGTTGCCAGCTTTGTCTTTGTCGCGAATATCCGAAAGGGCAGACCAACTGCCCACGTCATTCCAGCCGAAATCACCGGGAACCATACGAATGCCCACCGCCTTTTCCATGATGCCGTAGTCGATGGAAATCTTGGGCGCCGCCGGGTAACGCTTTTCCGCGCACGCGACGAAATCGCTGCTGGCGCGAATCTCGCCCAAAATCGCCGCCAAGTCCGGCATGTGCGTCTTGGCTTCGCTGAGCAGGCGGCCGGCGGTGAAAAAGAACATGCCCGAGTTCCAGAAAAAGTCGCCCGCGGCGAAATAGCGCGCGGCTGCCACCGCGTCGGGCTTCTCCACGAAACGCGCCACTTCGTAAACGCCGTCGCGCACCGGGACGCCACGCTGGAGGTAGCCGTAGCCGGTCTCGGCTCGCGTCGGTTTGACGCCAATCGTGACGATGGTTTCGCCGGCCTGTTCGAGCGCGGCGGTCATCACGCGACCGAACTCGGCCTGATCTGCAATGAAGGAGTCCGACGGAAGGATCGCTAGCCGTGCATCGTCGCCTGCTCGCCGGGCCACTGCGATAGCGCCGAGGCCCACGGCGGGCGCCGTGTTGCGGGCCGCCGGCTCGACGACTAGGTTGTCGGCGGGAAGATTGGGTAGCGCGCGGCGAATGGCATCGGCCTGATCCGCAGCCGTGACGATGAGCGTGCGTTCCGGACTTAGAACCTTGGTCACGCGGGCGAACGTGGAGGCCAGCAGCGATTCCTCGCCACCCAGCGTGAGGAGCTGTTTCGGACGACTGCGACGCGAGGACGGCCACAGGCGCGTCCCGCCGCCACCGGCGAGGATGAGTGCAAATGCTTCGGACGACTTGGACATCGGGTGACTTTACCCCAAGATGAGGGCTCGACGACCATGCTGCTGGCGATCTTCCTCATCGTTCTCGGCCTCGCGCTGTGCGGGTGGGGCGTGCTGTGGGCGACGGGCATGCGGCGGCCACTCGACATGGTAGGCGCGCTGTTGGCGGCGGCCGGACTGATCGTCGCCATGCTGGGCATCGGCCGCCTGCTCTCCGAGCGTTTCTTCTCGGGCTAGGGGCTGTCGGATTGTCCCTAAATTCTCCAGGCTCAGGAGGCGACATTCGGGAAAGCGGCGCGCGGTTTCTGCGGGCTTGCGCCGGGGTTCCTCCTCGGCGGCCGGGAGCGCAACCGACGGGACGTACGTAGGCGCTCCGCTCGCGCAGCGAGCGGATGCCAGCCGAAGTCCGAGGAAGTCATGGACGGGCGAAGCCCGGCCGTTGACTTCCGTTCCCGGCGGGGGCGTCCCGGCGCAAGCCCGCAGAAGCCGCGCGCCGCTTTCTCCAATGCCCACTCTGTGCTCAGGAGAATTTGTGACGGCTCTTGGTCGTGCACTCCACACGTTGCGTGGCGCCGCGGCCTGCTATTCTCGGCGCCGGCGAGAGTGGATAGAATGGAGAAAAAATCGATGCGTGGATCCCGTAGCGTAGTGCTTTTCCTTCTTCTGGCAGCGTCTTCGACGGCAAGCGCGGCAGAGTCGCCGGCTCGGCTCAACAAGGAAACGACCGTCGAAGGCATCACCCAATACCGTATGGAAAACGGTCTGCGGGTGCTGCTGTTTCCCGACCAAAGCAAGCCCACGGTGCTGGTGAACATCACCTACCTCGTCGGCTCGCGCCTCGAAGGCTACGGCGAAACCGGTATGGCGCACTTGCTCGAGCACATGCTTTTCAAGGGCACGCCCAGCCGTCCCGATGTTTGGAAGCTGCTCGAAGATCACGGCGCCAACTTCAACGGCAGCACGTGGTGGGATCGCACGAACTACTTCGAGGAGCTGCCAGCGTCGAACGAGAACCTGGACTTCGCCCTCGCTCTCGAAGCCGACCGCATGGTCAACAGCAAGATTGCCGGCGAGGATTTGGCCAAGGAATTCTCGGTGGTACGCAACGAATTCGAGCGCAGCGAAAACCAGCCCGACAGCGTCCTCGAGGACGAGGTCATGGCGACGGCGTACCGCTGGCACAACTACGGCAAGCCCACCATCGGCTCGCGCAGCGACATCGAGCGCGTTCCCGTCGAGAATTTGCGCGCCTTCTACAAGCGCTACTACCAGCCGGACAACGCCGTCTTGATCATCGCCGGCAAGTTCGACGACAAGCACGCCCTCGATAGCGTGGCCCGCAGCTTCGGGCCGATTCCACGACCGACGCGCAAGCTTTCGCCCACCTGGACCGTCGAGCCCGTGCAAGACGGCGAGCGCGAAGTCACCGTCCAGCGCAGCGGCGACGTGCCCATCGTCGAGCTGGCCTACCACGGCGTCGCCGGCGCCGATCCGGACAAGGTCGCCGAGGACGCCATCGTCGACATCCTGACCAACAAGCCGAGCGGGCGTCTCTACAAGGCGCTGGTGGAAAAGGGCCTGGCCAGCGAGGTCGGCGGCACGGCCTACCCGATGGCCGAGCCCGGCGTTATTCTCTTCACCGCCAAGGCCGCCAAAGGCGCTTCGATCGAAAAGATCCGTTCGATCATGACCGACACCGTCGAGAAGCTCGGCACGTCTGCCATCTCCAAAGACGAGGTCGAGCGCTGGCGGGCGGGTTTCTCCCGTGATTTCGATCTGATCCTCACCGAGACCGCCAAAACCGGAATCGCGCTGTCCGAATTCGCCGCCATGGGCGACTGGCGACTTTTGTTCCTCACGCGGGATCGGGTGAAAATCACGACCGCGGAGGATATCGGGCGCGTGGCGAAGTCCTATCTCAAGCGCTCGAACCGCACCCTTGGCTTGTTCGTGCCGACCAAGAATCCCGACCGCGCGCCGCTCGCGACCCTGCCCGACGTGCCCGCCATGTTCAAGGACTACAAGGGCGCGGCCAGCACGGAGGCCGGCGAAGCCTTCGTCGCCACCGTCGACAACATCGAGAAGCGCACCTCGCGCAAAGATCTTCCCGGCGGGCTCAAGCTGGCGCTTTTGCCGAAGAAGACCAAGGGCGGCCAAGTTCGCCTGGCGCTCACGGTGCGCTTCGGTAGCGCCGACGATTTGAAGGGCAAGGTCGAAGCCTCGTCGCTGGTGCCGGAAATGCTCCTGCGCGGCACCCGCAAGCACAGCTTCGAGCAGCTCAAGGACAAGCTCGACCAACTCAAGGCCGAGGTGAGCTTCGCCCACGGCCACGGCTCGCCGAGCACGGTCAACGTCGCCCAGCTTCACGTCAAGACGATCCGCGACAACTTGCCTGCCGTCATCGACTTGGTCACCGAGATGCTGCGCGAGCCGACGTTTGCCAAGAAAGAAGTCGAGGCGCTGCGCACGGAAATGCTCACGCACTTGCAAGAACAGCTTGCGGATCCGATGAGCAACGCCTCGGTGGCGCTCATGCGACGCCTGCTGCCCTTCCCCGCCGATGACGTTCGCTACACGCCGACGCTCAAGGAAACCATCGAACGCCTGCGCAAGATAAGTGCAGCCGAGCTGGCCACCCTGCACAAGCAGCTGTGGGGTGCAAGCTCTGCCCAGCTGGCCATCGTGGGCGATTTCGACCAGGCGAAGATCACCGAACAAATCACCAAGACCATCGCCGCCTGGAAGTCGCCCAAGCCCTACCGGCGCATTCCACTCTCCTTCCAGCCGAGCAAGGCCGGCGAAGACATCATCGATACGCCGGACAAAGAAATGGCCTTCGTCGCCGCCGGCCAATCGCTGGAAGCGCGCGACGACGATCCCGCGTACCCGGCGCTTACCATGTTCAATTACTTGCTGGGCGGTAGCCCCAGCTCGCGCTTGTTCATGCGCCTGCGACAAAAAGAAGGAATTTCCTACGGCGCTTTCTCGCAGCTGATTGCCCACCCCATCGAGAAGAGCGGCTTTTTCTTCGCTGGCGCCATCGCCGCGCCGGCGAACATGGACAAAGCGATGACGTCGCTGCTCGCCGAAATTGGCAGCATGGTGAAAAGCGGCGTCGACGCCAAAGAGCTCGAGGACGCGAAGAAGAGCTACGCCAAGGCGTGGGAAGGCCGCATCGCCGACGACGACTTCGTCCTTGGCGAGCTAAACCAGGGCCTCTTTCTCGGCCGCACGCTCACCTATTGGAGCGACCTGAACGCGAAAATCGCCAAGCTGACCGTGGCCGACGTGAACGCGGCCATCCAGAAGTTCGTCGACCCGACCAAGCTGGCCGAAGTCCGCGCCGGCGATTTGGCGAAACGAAAATAGATCTCGGTCGCGGGTCGCGGCCCTTACCAGGGCAGCGCTTCACCCATGTGAAAGAACCGGCCCGTCGCTCCGTCGGCGGGCAGGGTGGCCAGCAGGACCGCTGTCCTGGCCCCGTCTTCGACGGACATGGGCGCTTTCTGTCCGCCGAGCTCGGTGCGCACCCAACCGGGGTGCGCGGAATTCACCTTCAGGGCCGTGCCGCGGGTCTTGTGCGCGAGCGCCACGGTGAAGCCGTTGAGCGCCGCCTTCGAAGCGGTGTATGCGGGAATCACGAAGTTGCCGAACATCTCCGGCTGCTTCGACAGCGACGTGAGCGAGCCCAGCACGCTCGAATGATTGACGATGCGACCAGCGGGGCTGGCCTTGAGCAGCGGCAAGAGCGCGTAGGTCACGGCGACCGCGCCGAACACGTTGGCCTCGAAGGTGCGGCGAAACGAGTCGACGTCGTCGGCCTTCCATTCGGCGACGCCGGCGTTGTTCACCAGTACGTCCAAGCGACCGAATTTTTGCTCGATCCAGCCGGGCAAGGCCGCCACATCGTCTTTGCTCGACACGTCTAGCTTCACCGCGTGCGCCTCGATGCCCTGGCTGGCCAGCTTGGCCGCGGCGTCTTCGCCTTTGGCTTGGTCGCGCGAGCCGACGACGACCACCAGCCCACGCTTGCCGAGCTGGCGTGCGATTTCGAATCCCAATCCTTTGTTCGCGCCGGTGATGAGCGCAACGGTCTGGTCGGTCGTTGGAGTCATTGGAGTCATTTGCCGCCTTCCATTTCTTCCAAAATCTCGACGGCACTCCGAACCAAGGTCGTGCAGATACCGCCATGTAGGCCGTTGTCGTTGAACGTCTTCTGGCCATCGAGTGTCGAAAGGTCGCAGCCGATCAGCTCGCGACACATCGTTGAGCCGTGTTTACCGGCAAAGCGTGCCGAAAAATCCTGTATTTTTCCGTAGAACTCGGCGCGCGCTGCCGGTTCTTGGATGCGCCGGTCGCCGTGGCGCAGGCCGAGCACCATCATCCCGCCGGTCACCGCGCCGCAGGTGGCTCCCATGCGGGCCATGCCACCGCCAAAGGCAGCCGCCACGCGAAAGCACTCGGCCGTGCCGAGACCCGCCTGTGGTCCGAGCGCCGAGAGGACTGCGTGGGCGCAGTTGCATGTCTTGAAGAGATCTGCCGCGACGTCCGCCGTGCTCATGGCGCACGACTATAGTCGATGGTCCCGCGCTACGGAATATGGTCGACGTGATAGAGGTATCGCATGTCGGCCGAAGGCAAACGCGCGCATCCGTTGCTCTGGGTACCGAGCCTGTACTTCGCGATGGGCACACCCATGATCGCGGTCTCCGTCATGGCCGCCATCATGTACAAGAACTTCGGCCTGTCGAACACCGACATCGCCACGTACACCGGTGCCATGTACTTGCCATGGGTGATCAAGCCGCTGTGGGCGCCGCTCGTCGAGCTTTTCCGCACCAAGAAATTCTTCGTGCTGGCCATGGAAGCAACCATGGTCGTTGGGTTCTCGCTGCTGGCTTTCGCGCTGAAGCTACCGGCCTACCTTCCGCTTTCCGTCGCGCTTTTCTGGATCGTCGGGTTTTCGTCCGCCACGCAAGACATCGCGGGCGACGGCGTGTACTTGACGTCGTCGACGGCCAAAGAGCAGGCGCTTTACATCGGCATCCAGGGAGCGGCGTGGAACCTCGGCCGCGTGCTGGTGTCCGGCTCGCTCGTCAGCCTCACGAAGATTCTCTTCGACTGGGCGGCGGCGGGTAAACCTGCGCCAGCCGCGGGACCCAATCCCGCGTGGTTCACGGCTTGGATGATAGTCATGTTACTCATCGCCGCGATCATGGGCGCCGCGGCGCTGTGGCATTTCTATCTTCTCCCGCCCGGCGCCAGGGCACCCGACGCTGCTCGCAGCGTGTCCGAAGCCCTGCGCACGACGGGCGATGCGTGGGTCAGCTTCTTCAAGAAACCGCGCATCTGGATGATGATCACCGCCGTCTTCTTCTACCGTTTCGGCGAGGGCTTCATCGAGAAGATCGGTCCGCTCTTCCTCTTGGATCCGCGTTCGGCGGGCGGACTGGGGCTCGACAACATGGTGCTCGGCCACATCAATGCCATCGGCACGATCGTCTTCGTCGGCGGAACCCTGCTCGGCGGTTTTCTCGCCGCCAAGCTGACGCTTCGTCGCGTCTTCGTCGTGCTCGCGTTTGCGCTGAACGTTCCGCACATCACGTACTTCTATCTGAGCCACGCGATGCCCACGAATCTCACGTGGATAGGCTGCGTCGTGCTCATCGAAAAATTCGGCTACGGTCTCGGTACCGTCGGGATGATGCTCTACATGATGCAAGAGCTGTCGCCCGGCCGCTACCGCACGGCCCACTATGCCTTCGCGACGGGAATCATGGCGCTCAATATGATGCTCACCGGAATGGTGAGCGGCCTCATCCAAACCGCCCTGCACTACCCGAACTTTTTCCTCTTCGTGCTGCTCGTCTCGGTTCCACCCGTGATCATCGCGTGGCTCGCGCCCTTCGGCGCCGTCGGCGAATAGTCACAAGGCAGCCCGACAGCGGGCTAGCACTCCTCAACGCGCTGCCGGGGTAAAGATCTGCGCACCTTTCCCCGCAAGGTGCGCAAACTGCTTCGCACCTTTCCAACGCACGACGTTTAAATCGGGACCTTTTTCGTCAAGTTTTTCATAATTTGGCGACAGCTTCGCCGCTAGCTGGGTTTGGCTGGCTTCTTGCAGACCAGCGCGCCCGTCGACAAACGCAACCACGTGAGGGCAACCTTTGCATTCTCTACCGTCTTCCGCGCAGTCATCGACTGCCGATGGTCTCGATTCTGTTATTCGCATAGCTCCGCAATCGGTCACGCGTATTCCTGCGCTGGCAGCGAGCACCACGGACCAGTTCCTCGCAGCTCTGCGTAACATCGAGAAGCCGCTCTACGCTATCAACGACGGCCGTAACACGATCCTCACCGAGCGTGCTCCGCTATCGCTGGACAACCTCGCAGGGGTCATCCCCGCGGTTCGCATCGAGAACCTGGGCTCGGCAGCATTCCGCGCCGAGCACAACCTGCGCTGCGCCTACGTTGCTGGCGCGATGGCGGGCGGTATCGCCTCGATCGATCTGGTAGTCGACATGGCGCAGGCGGGATTTCTCGCGTTCTTCGGAGCGGGCGCCCTGCCCTTGCCGGCCATCGAAGACGCCATTCGGCAGATCCAAAAGCGCCTACCGAACGGTGAATCGTTCGGCATGAATCTGCTACACAACTATTACGACGAGAAAGCCGAGTGGGCGACCGTCGAGCTTTACCTTTCGATGGGCGTGACCCGTGTCGAGGCCGCCGCCTTCGTCTCGCTGACCGCACCGCTGGTCTGTTACCGGGCGAAGGGTCTGCACCGCGCGGCCGACGGAACCATCGTCGCGCCTCACCACGTCTTCGCCAAAGTCAGCCGTCCCGAAGTTGCGACGCAGTTCCTGGCACCGCCACCCGAGTCGATGATCGCCGAGCTGCGCACCGCTGGAAAGATCACGACCGAGGAAGCCGAGCTGGCGCTGCAGATCCCGGTCGCCAGCGAGCTGACGTGTGAGGCCGACAGCGGCGGCCATACCGATCGGCGGCCGCTCTCGGTGCTCTTGCCTATGATGCTGCACGAGCGCGAGCAGGCGGCCGAGCGCTACAATTATGCCGAGCGCGGAATTTCCATTCGCCTGGGCGCCGCCGGCGGCATCGGCGAGCCGCTGTCGGTGCACGCTGCCTTTGCCATGGGTGCCGACTACATCGTGACCGGCTCCGTGAACCAGGCCTGCCGTCAGTCCGGCACGGCTCCGCGCGTGCGCGAGATGCTGGCCGAGGCGTCGATGGCCGACGTTGCGATGTGTCCGGCTTCGGACATGTTCGAAATGGGCGGCAAAGTGCAAGTGCTCAAGCGTGGCACCATGTACCCGCAGCGCGCGCAGCGCCTCTACGAGCTTTACAAGGCCTATCCGTCGTTCGACGCCATCCCGGAGCCCGAGCGTAAAAAGGTCGAGACGCAGATCCTCAAGCGAACGTTCGCCGACATCTGGCAAGAGACCGAGCGCTACTGGATGAGCCGCCAGCCGGAAGAGGCGGAGCGGGCGCGCACCGACGAGAAGCACAAGATGGCGTTGTGCTTCCGCTGGTACCTTGGCATGTCTTCGCGTTGGGCTCGCATCGGCGAACCTACCCGCCAGGCCGACTACCAAATCTGGTGTGGTCCTGCCATCGGCGGCCTCAACCGCTGGACCAGCGGCACATCCCTCGAGAAAGCCGAGAACCGCGATGCGCCCGCCCTCGGACGCGCGCTGCTCACCGGCGCCGCCGTTCTGCTCCGCCGCGAGCTCGCGGCCCGCGCCCGCGTCCGCCACCTGCCAAGCGTGGTGGCTGTGATGAAGCTTTCCGACAGCTGGCTCGTCGACGACCGCACCGCCGTCGCGACGACGACCGCCGTCGCACTGTAAGCGCGCCTTCTTCGCCGAACCCAGCGCCGCTGTTTCTTCCGTTGTTCCTTCCGCGAGCGGTCGCAAGCTCGGCGCGCTGGCGGCCGGGAGTGATTTCGACGGGACGGACGGAGACGCTCCCGGCGATAGCCAGCAACAGCCGAGCGTCCGCTTTCCTGAATGCTCGCCCTTGACATTTAGTTAACCGTAGTTAACTATTGTCATGTGGCAACCAAGATACTCTCTCGTCGCCCGGACCTCAAGCAGGTGCACGCCGCCATTGCGTGCTTGCGGCGACTGTCGGATTCCTTCCGGCGCCGCCGGGAGACGCTGGCGCTGTCGGTCGGGCTGACCGACGGGCAGTGGGGCGTGCTCGAAGAAATTTCGCGCGAGCACTTCATGCCGAGCATGTTTGCCAAGACGCACGACAGCTCGGCGGCTGCCGTGTCGAAGACGCTGCGCCAACTGCTCGACAAGGATCTGGTCAGCGTCTCGCTGTCGAAGTCCGACGGGCGTCAGCGCTCGTATGTGCTTACGCCCAAGGGCAAGCGCGTGCTCGAAACCCTGCGCGAAGAGCGCGAGCTGGCCATCGAAAAAATCTGGCTCACGCTTGAGCCGGCCCAGATTCAGCAATTCGTCGCGTTCGGGACCCATCTTTCCGAACGCCTGGAACAGTACGCAACCCGTAACCGCAACCAGAAGGATTAACCCATGGCCCAAACACTTTACGAAAAGGTCTTCGACAAACACGTCGTTCGCCAGTTGCCGTCGGGGCAGGCGCAGTTGCTCATGGGCCTGCACTTGCTGCACGAAGTGACCTCGCCACAGGCCTTCGCCATGATTCGCGAGCGCAAGCTGAAAGTCATGTTTCCCGAACGCACGTTCGCCACGGTGGACCACATCGTGCCGACGGACAGCAAGTTGCGCCCGTACAAAGACAGCATCGCGGAAGAGATGCTGCAAAGCCTGGAGAAGAGCGTGAAGGATTTCGGCATCCGCTTCTTCTCGCCGTCGGCGAACGAGAACGGCGTGGTGCACATCATCGGGCCTGAGCGCGGGCTGACCCAGCCGGGCATGACCATCTGCTGCGGCGATTCGCACACCGCCACCCACGGCGCGTTCGGCGCCCTGGCCTTCGGCATCGGCACCTCGCAGATCCGCGACGTGCTGGCCACGCAGACCTTGGCCATGGACAAGCTGAAAGTCCGTCGCATCGAGGTCAGCGGCAAGTTGCGACCGGGCGTCTACGCCAAGGACGTCATCCTCTACATCATTCAAAAGCTGGGCGTGAACGGCGGCGTCGGCTACGCGTACGAGTACGCAGGCGACGTGTTCGACCGCTTCACCATGGACGAGCGCATGACCGTCTGTAACATGGCCATCGAAGGCGGCGCGCGCTGCGGGTACGTCAACCCCGACCAAACCACCTACGACTATCTGAAAGGTCGTGAATACGCGCCCAAGGGAGCTGCCTGGGATCGCGCCGTCGCCTACTGGAACGGCATCAAGAGCGATCCCGGCGCGACGTACGACGACGTCGTCCGCATCAAAGCCGAGGACATCCCGCCCGTCGTCACCTGGGGCATCACGCCCGCCCAGTCCATCGCCATCGACGCCGCCATTCCCTCGGCGGACATGTTCGGCGAGAACGAGCGCGAGTCGGTGCGCGAAGCCTACGCGTACATGGACTTCAAGCCCGGCCAGCCCATCGCTGGCACCAAAATCGACGTGGCCTTCATCGGCTCGTGCACCAACGGCCGCCTGTCGGACTTCGAGGAAGTGGTCAAGGTGCTCAGAGGCGGCAAGCACAAGGTGAAGCCGAGCGTGCGAGCGCTCATCGTGCCGGGCTCGGAGCAAGTCCGCAAAGACATGCTGGCGCGCGGCTGGGACAAGGTGTTCACCGACGCCGGCTTCCAGTTCCGCGAGGCCGGCTGCTCGATGTGCCTGGCGATGAATCCCGACAAGCTCAAGGGACGCGAAGTCTGCGCCTCGTCGTCGAACCGCAATTTCAAGGGTCGCCAAGGCTCGCCCGAGGGTCGCACCCTTTTGATGAGCCCGCTGATGGTGGCCGCCGCCGCAGTGACTGGCCAGGTGGCCGACGCCCGTTCGGTTTTCGGAATTGGATGAGAAAGGATTGATGACCATGGAAGACGTCAAACGCAATCTCTTCGATGGCCGCGCCATCCCCGTGCGCGGCAACGACATCGACACCGACCGCATCATTCCGGCTCGTTACCTTCGTACCGTCGTATTCGACGGCCTGGGCGAGCACGCCTTCGAAGACGACCGTGCCCAGCTCGTCGCAAGCGGCAGCCGTCACAGCTTCGACAACCCGGCCTACAAAGGCGCGCAGGTCCTGCTGGTAAACAAGAATTTCGGGTGCGGTTCATCGCGCGAGCACGCGCCGCAGGCGATCATGCGCTGGGGTGTGCGCGTGATCGTCGGTGAGAGCTTCGCCGAGATCTTCATGGGCAACTGCGTGGCCATCGGAGTGCCTTGCTGCAAGGTTTCGCAAGATGTGATTTCGGCGCTCATGGCAGCCGTCGAGTCAGATCCCAGCCTCGTGGTTCGTGTCAGCTTGGCGGACAAATCAATCACGGTCGCTGGCACGACGTACAACTTCGAGATGCCCGATGGGATGCGACAGCAGTTCCTGACCGGCCGCTGGGACTCGACCGCCGAGCTGCTGGAGGCCGCTGACCAAGTGCAAGCGCGCGCGAAGAGCCTCGGATACTTCGGCAATTTCGCGTAAGCCGCGCGCGAATGCCCGAGAACACAGGCGCAAGGCGTCGCGCCGAGCGTTGCGTATGGCCAATATGGAAACGTGACAGTTACCTGGAATCAGGATAGAAAATACTCATGTGTGTTGATGTAGGACACATAGACGCGTCAGAAACGGTCGTAAGACTCAACTCATCAACCGAGAAAAGGAAATCAAACATGACTCGAACGAGACTCTCTCTCCTGACTGTGGCAACGGCCCTCGGCGCGGCCCTTCCGGCATTCGCTCAGGCTCCTGCGCCAGCTCCGGCCCCGATGTACGCTCCGGCTCAGGCTCCCATGATGGCGCCGGCTCAGGAAGCGGCCGTCATGCCAGCCGCTCCGATGATGGCCCCGAGGGCCTCTGACGACATGACTGGCTCCGTCGGCTTCGGCGTTGGCGTTGTCGCGGGATCCGACCTCGTGAAGACCAACGACACCATCATGATGAAGTACTGGATGAGCGATGCCATGGCCATCGTGCCGAAGCTCGATCTGTCCATCAACAAGACCAAGAACGTGGACACCACCTGGGGTCTTGCGCCGGCAGTCCTTGCCGACTTCACTTTGCTCAAAGGCGCCTCGACTCGCCTCAGCGCTGGTGGAGGACTCGGCCTCGCGTTCGCCAAGAACCAGCCTCCGGCCGTGGCGACCTCGACGGACACCTACGTCAACATCTTCGTCCCCGCCCAGGTCGGGGTCGAGCACTTCTTCGCCCGATGGTTCTCGATGGGCCTCGGCGCTCAATTCCACGTCCTCGATTTCCAGAAGCAGGGCGACGGCTGGAAGTTCGGATTCGACCTGAGCAACACGACCTACATGGGTTCGCTCTTCATCTACACCGACTAGCAGTTCGCTGCTTCGAACGCCCAAGGGCGTGTTGGCTTCGGCCGGCACGCCCTTTTGCTTTGACGGCGGCTCTCCTTTAAAACTCTGCGCGTAGTAGGATGAGGGCTGGAGATCTCCTCATGAGGAAAAGACCGAGTCTCGTCTGCCGGTTTGCCGCGATCGCCCTGCCTTGTGTGGCCGCCACGGCTGCGCACGCGCAAGCTCCCTACCAGCCAGCACCGGCTGCGGCGGCGCCCGCTACGGCTCCCGCGCCCGCCATGCCTCCTGCAGCGTCGGGTCCGGCCGGCGCGCCCATGACTGCGCCTGTCCAGCCAGCACCCATGCCCGGCTATTACCCGCCGCCCGGCTACGCGGCTCCGGCGCCCTACCCGGCGCCACCCGGCTATTACCCGCCGCCCGGCTACGCCCAGCCCGGTTACTACCCGCCGCCCGGTTACTATCCGGTTATCCCCGCCGGCCCGCCACCCGGCTACCACGAGCACGACGGCTTCTACATGCGCCTGACGACAGGCATAACGGTGCTCAACGCAAGCACCAGCTACGGCGGTGTTGACAGTACGATTACAGGTGCCGGCATCGCGTTTAGCATGGCCTTCGGCGGCTCCATCACGCCGAATCTCGCCCTTTACGGCGAACTGATCATGAACAGCGCCCTCGAGCCGACTGTCAAGAGCGGCGGCAGCTCCAGCACATGGAACAACTACGACCTCGATCTCTTTGGCATTGGGCCCGGTGTGGTGTACTACCTGGTGCCAGCCAACCTCTATTTTTCGGGAACGCTGGCGTTCTCCCAACTAAGCAGGAGCGGTTCCGGATCGTCGTCGGACAGCTCGAACAGCAGCGTCGACCTCACGAACATGGGTATCGGCGCGAGCCTCATGGTCGGCAAGGAATGGTGGGTCTCGAACAACTGGGGGCTCGGCGTCGCGGGCATGCTCCATCTCGCTTCGATGAAGGACAAGGACGTCGACGCGCGCACCACCGCCGAGGCCATTTCGATTCTCTTCTCGGCGACCTACAACTAGCCCGCATTTTCATGAGCCGCGCCAAGCTGAATGTCGGGCGGGCTAGCCAAACGCGTGGGGAGCCGCCGAGCTTTGCTCGGCGCGGACCATCGCGGGCATCGCGGGAAGGTTTGGAAACCCTTTGAGGGTTTCCATCTAGCTGACGGTCATCGGATCGACGGGATTGCCCTCGTCGATTTTGCCGAAGACCTGCTCGTAGCGCGCGATATTGCTTTCCAGCGCGCGCAAGAAGCGCTTGGCGTGTCGCGGGGACATGATGATGCGCGAGCGAACGCGCGCCCGCGGCCCACCTGGCTGCACGTAGACAAAATCCAGGGTGAACTCGGCGTCGTTGTGGTTCAGGAAGACCAGGTTACTGTAGGCGCCCTGGGCGGTCACTTCATCGAGCTCGATTTGGAGCTGCGGCGCATTGGCAGGAAGCTTAGGTTCGTCCGACATGTTGGAAGTTGTACCCCAAGTCCGGTAATAGACTAGGTTCCTTTCATAAGGTTCCTCATGGCCAGAGTGCTCGGCATCGACTTAGGCTCGCGACGCATCGGCGTTGCGGTATCGGACGGACTGGGGCTCACTGCCCAGCCGCGGACGACCATCGCGCGACATGGTGGTGTGCGCGATCTCGACGCGATCGCCGCTGCGGCCAAAGAAGCCGACGCCGATCGCATCGTGCTTGGCCTGCCTATCGATCCGGAAGGCCAAGAAGGCCCAGCCGCCCAGCGAGCTCGCGTTTTTGCCGACAAATTGCACACCGCTTTGGGCCTCCCGGTCGAGCTCATCGACGAAAGCTTCAGCACCGTCGAAGCGGAAGAAGTCCTGCTGGCAGCCGACGTGTCGCGCGCCAAGCGCAAGCAAGTGGTCGACAAGATGGCCGCCGCCGTCATCCTGCAACGTTGGCTCGACGCTCGTCCCCGGCCGATCCAAGAAAAGACGACGGAGAAACCATGACATCACCCCGCCACCGCGCTTTCCGGGTCTTCTTGATCACCACCGGCGTGGGGCTTCTGCTCGCCGCCTGGCTCGTTCACAAGATTACGAGCTATCCCGACCGCGCTGCCGGCTCCGCGCGTGGCACGGTGGAAATCGAAATTCCCAGAGGCTCCGGTGCCCAGCGCGTGTCCGAGCTTTTGGCGCAAGCCGGACTCATCGAAAGGCCCGCGTTTTTCCGCCTATACGCCGGTCAGCGCGGCGCCGCCAGCCGCTTCCGGCCGGGCCACTACAAAATCGAGGCGCCGGTCACGCCTCGTCAGTTGGTGGATCTGATCGTGAAGGGCGTCGCCGACGAGCTGATTGCCGTCACCGTGCCCGAGGGCAAGAACATGATCGAGGTGGCGGAGATCCTCGATGCCGCGGGCGTGACCAACAAGACGGAGTTTTTGGCCCAGGCGGTTGATCCGATTTTCGTGAAGAGCCTCGATCTGCCCGGCCGCTCCCTCGAGGGTTACCTTTTCCCCGACACCTATCGGTTGCTTCCACACTCGCAGGCCAGCCGCGTCTTGGTGGCGATGGTGCGCCGGCACCGCCAGGTCTTCGACGAGCTACGCGCCCGGAATCCCACCGGCGCCAATTACCTTCGCACCAAGCTCGCCTTCGATGACGCTCGCATCGTCACGCTGGCGTCCATCGTCGAGAAGGAAACCGGCCAGCCCGAAGAGCGGCCGCGCATCGCCCAAGTCTTCATCAACCGCCTGACCAAGTCGACCTTCAAGCCGCGTCTTCTGCAGACCGACCCGACCATCATCTACGGCTGCACCGTAGCGCCGAGCTTCCTCGGCGAAGCGTCGCCGGCCTGCCAGAAGTGGGACGGGCGCATCCGCCGCATCCACCTGGACGATGCTGCCAACCCTTACAATACGTATACGCACGAGGGCCTTCCGCCCGGCCCCATCGCCAATCCCGGGCGCGCTGCCCTGGCAGCCGTGTTCCGCCCCGACGGCACCAACTTCCTTTACTTCGTGTCGCGCAACGACGGCACGCACCAGTTCTCCGCGACCGTGGCCGAGCACGAAGCGGCCGTGGTCAAATACCAGCGCGGCGGCAAGGCGCTGGGCAAGAGTGAGTAGCCACGACCAGGTCTAAGGCTGCGCGGGCTCGTAAAAGGCGATAGACTCGGTCGCACGTGATCGGGGAACGGTACGGCAACTACCAGGCTCTCTCTCTTCTCGGCGAAGGGGGCATGGGCGCCGTGTACCTGGCCGAGCATCCCGGTATCGGCCGCCGCGTCGCCATCAAGGTCCTGCGCTCGGAAATGGGCCACGACCCGCAGTTGCTCACGCGCTTCTTGAACGAGGCACGCGCCGCCAACGCCATTCGCCATCCCAACATCATCGAGGTGCTCGACTCGGGCACGACGGCCAAGGGAGCGTCGTACCTGGTCATGGAGCTGCTCGAGGGCGAGTCGCTTTCTGCGCGCATCCGGCGCCTGTCACGCCTCGACGAGCGGAGCGCCATCGAGATCGCCATGCAGACGGCCTCGGGCCTGGGCGCCGCGCACGCCAAGGGCATCATTCACCGCGACCTCAAGCCCGACAATTTGTTCGTCATCCCCGAGGAGTCGGACGCTTCCCGCGAGCGCGTGAAGATCCTCGACTTCGGCATCGCCAAACTGCGCGTGCCGTCGGGCGATTCGCTCAAGACCCGCACTGGCACCCTGATGGGCACGCCGATTTACATGTCGCCCGAGCAGTGCCTTGGCACGAAAGAGGTCGACCATCGCAGCGACGTCTATTCGCTTGGCATCATTCTCTACGAGATGCTGAGCGGGCGGCCGCCCTTCCTCTCGGAAGGCTTCGGCGAGCTGCTCACGATGCATCTGCATGATTCGCCGCCGCCGCTGCAAAGCTTCGCGCCGCAAGTCGGCACCGCCGTCGAGCGCGCCGTCATGCGGATGCTGGCCAAGAGACCCGAGGATCGGTTCCAGTCGATGGCCGACGTGCGAGCAGCGCTCGCAACAGCAAGCGGGTTGCCCCATCCGGTGGTGCCCGAGCACAAGCTGGGCAGCACGGACCAGTTCGGCGTGCGTGCCACGCTGGCTGCACACGAAGAGGATGCGAGGCCCAAGACGGTGTCGCCGACAACCCTCACACCCGGCGGCTTCTCGGCACCGATGCCAACGACGACCCAGAAAGTGCGCCGAAAGCCATGGGCCGCGATCGTTCTTGTTTCGGGCATCGTGGCGGTCGCCGTGACAGCGATGGCTTTGCGCAAAGGGCCCGAGACGACTACGACCGTGGCACCTCGGCCCACGCCGATCACCCAGACGACGACGCCGCCGCCCGAGGAGAAGCCCAAGGCACCCGACGTGATTCGCCTGCGGCTCGCCAGCACGCCGGCCGGCGCGCGCGTCGTGCGCGTCGCCGATGGGGCAGTGCTGGGAACGACGCCGGAAACCATCGAGCTGCGTCCGTCGAGCGAACCTCTTGCGGTTCGTTTCGAGAAGGATGGCTTCGCCGCCGTCGCCAAGGAAGTGGCGCTGACTGCCGATAGCAGCCTAGCCGTCGAAATGACCGAAGTGCCCGTGGACAAACCGACGAGGCCAGCCAAGAAGCACGGCGGAAGTAAGACGCACGCGAGCCCCAGCGCCGGCAGCGACGAACCCGCCAAGCTGTAGGCGCCGCTCGGCAAACACTCGCCGCCGGGTGTACGATCGGCGTGGGCAAGGAGGCGATGACGATGCTCGCGAAGAGGTGCGCTTGGGGCTTGCTGGGACTAGCCGCGACAGCGGCCTGTTCGTCGAAGTCTTCGAACACTTCGACCAACGACCCTGGCCCGAACGTCGTCTATCCCGACGGTGGCGTCGTAGCTACGCCGGTCTGTCGCTCGGAAGGCGGAAGCGCGCCCGTGGCCAAGCCGGTGTTCGTGCGCAGGCTCACGGGAGACAAATCCTGGGCGGAGACCGGCTGGTTCTCGTCACCGGGCCTCGCCGATCTGAACGGTGACGGCACGAAGGAAATCATCGCACCGTTTTACAGCCTGTTCGTGTTCGACAGCAGCGGCAATCTTCTGTCCACGATCAAGCAAGACGCCTACACCAAGGGACGCATCTACGCACCGGCGGTGGTGGCGGATCTCGATGGCGATGGCATCACCGAAATCGTCGCCGCGGGTAACGAAGGAACGGTCGCCGCGTACGAATGGAAGAATGGCGCCCTGGCCATCAAGTCAGGCTGGCCGGCATCGACCGCAAGCGGCGGACAATCGCCCGAGGGTCGCGGCATCGCAGCCGGCGATCTCGACGGCGACGGAAGGATCGAAGTCGTCGTGACCACCACGAACACGTCCTCGACGGGGGCACAAGTGTTCGCCTTCTCCCCGAGCGGAAAACTCTTTCAGCCAGCGGGCACGAGCTGGCAAGCCTGGCCACGCTACAACACGCACGGCGGCCCCGGCGGCGACGCTGACACCAATGGTCCCGGCCAAACCGGCTACGGCTGCTACGGCCTGAACGTCGGCATCGGCAACATCGACGACGATCCCAACCCCGAAATCATCGTCACCTACGACAACCACCAGATCAACGCGTTCAAGGCCGACGGTACCTCCGTGCTGGCGTCGCCCTACTTCACGAACCACGAGACGAAGTACCTCGGCAATCGTCTCGACTGGGGACAGTTCATTCGCTGGTTCGATCCGACGGTGGAGGACAACCACTACCACCTGCACACCGACCCCTGGCCCGACGTCAAGACGACGATGTGGCTGCAATGGACCGCATCGCCGCCGTCGGTGGCGGACATCGACGGCGACGGCAAGAACGAAGTCATCGGATTGCCCAACGCCGAGATGAAAGAGCCGTACGAGACGCAAGGCTATGCCTTCATGGTCTTGCAAGGTGCGTACGGCGACGGCTCACGCAGCGCCATGCGACTGCCGGGCTGGGAGAATCTGCCCCTGTCTTCAAAGCCCGCGGTGCGCAGCGACGGCGATTGGTACCCACCTGACGGCGTTCCGGCGCCCGCCATCGCCAACATTCTTGGCGACAGCCGACCCGAAATCATCGCCGCCCTCAATGACGGCGCCATCTACGCCATGGGGCCCGATGCCAACCTCTTATGGCGATATGACTTTGCCAAGGGCGTGGCCAAGACCTTCGCCTCCGAGCCCGCGATCGTCGACCTCAATCGCGACGGCGTTCCCGAGATCGTCTTCGGAACCTATTCTCTGCAAACGAACGGCGGCCGCCTCGTCGTCCTCGACAACACCGGCCGCGAGCTCTACGACCTGACGCTGGGAAGCCAGGGCGACGGCGGCGGCAACGGCATCGGCGTCCCGGCCGCGCCGTCGGTGGCTGACCTCGACGGCGACGGGAATCTAGAAATCGTGCTCCTCACGTTCGACCACGGCGTAGACGTCTACACCGTTCCAGGCTCGGGGACCGGATGCCTGCCCTGGCCCACGGGTCGCGGCAACCTGCTACGCAACGGCCAGGGCCCAGCTACCGTGCGCTAGAGTCTAGTGCTCGCCGCAGCCGTGGCAGCTGGAGCAGTCGTGGTCACCGTGGTCACCGTGGCCGCCGTGCATGTCTTTCGCGGTCGCCTCGCGGACACCGACGACTTTCACGTCGAAATTCAGCGTGGCTCCGGCCAGCGGATGGTTGCCATCCACTGTAACCGTGTCCGCATCGGCGGCAACCACGGTCAGCACGCGTGCGCCGTGCGGCCCATGCGAGCGAAAATGCATACCCACTTCGATTTCGCCTTCGGGAAAGTCGTCGCGTGAGAGTTTCTCCACCAAACTCTCATCCCGTGCGCCGTACGCGCCTTCCGGGGCGATGGTCACCTTGATGTGGTCGCCTTCCGACTTGCCGAGAAGCGCCTCTTCCAGGCCGGGCACGATCATGCCCGAGCCCTGCACGTAGGAGAGCGGTTCGCTGTCCTCGCCTGTCTCGGATGAATCAAGCACGCTGCCGCTGGTGTCGGTCAGCGTGTAATGGATCGTAACGACGGTCTTCTCAGCAATTTGCATCCAACTTTCCTCGACGAAGTGCTGCTTCAGCATACGCCGGATGCGCCAGCTTGGCGAGCGCGCCGGGCACGAAAATGGCCAGCGAGCGGGCTCGGAGAATCATTCCCGCGTGGCTCGCTCGGTGATTGCGGATTTGCGCCCTGGTTCGCAACCTTCTAGCCTGCGGGCCTGGCTGCTTAACTCAACCTTCCGGGCTCACGACAGGCGCGACCGGCGGCTCGGTGTCTGTGCCTCGCTCGCGTAGGAGCAGGACCATGGTGCCAAGACTCGCGAGATTGCTGCCTGCAACCGCCATCGGCCCGATGATGTTGCCGGGCACGCTGAGCGCGAGGCACGCTGACGCTGCCAGGGCCAGCGCCGCGATGTACGCGATGTCGCCAGCAAGAATTGTCGGCGTGCGATGCTCGAGCGCGGCCAGGCCTTCGCGGTGACAGCGCAAGGCCACCGTGATCGGGAAAGCCACGAAGAGCAGCGCGGTGATCGCCACCAGCGGCAAGTCGACGGCGGGCAGCCGCTGCACGCCGACGTAATACCAATGGGAAAGTCCGGGGAGGAGAAAGAGCAGCGGCACCAGGGAAATCAAAGCGCTGGTCACGACAGAAAAGCGCAAGACGCGGTTGTCGTCGCGACTGCGCGGCGGAAAGGTAATGACGACGTTCTGCACGCGGCCCGCGGCGTAGGCGGCGGGGTTGGCCAGGCCAGCGGCCAGGTAGTAGACCGGCAGCATGCGTTCCGGCTGCGCTGCTCGCGCAATCACCGCGCCGAGGATCATTCCTGACAGCGTCATCAAGAACGTGCCGAGCGACAGCGGCAGCGTGAAAAACAGCATGGCGCGCGGAGTGGGGGCGGGGACGACGTCCTCGGGCAAAGCGGCGGCGTACGGCCGGCTGTACCACCACGAGACCAGCGTCTCGATGCCCACCGGGATGGTCTGACACACCATGGACCAGCGCGGACCGACGAGTCCCCAGGAACAGAAGAGAGGCGACAGCACGAGCGTGAGCCCGATGCGCGCGAAGGTCGCCGCGCTGGCGCGCCCGGAAGAGCCATTGTTGTACAGCAATACTTGGTAGGGATTGCGGGCGTAGAAAAGAACGTTGAGCAGAATGGTAAAGGGGAAGGCCTCGGCGGCCGGTCGCTCGATGGATAGCGGCAAGCTGAGCAGCCGCGCGAAGACGACGTGGCCGACGGCCGGAATGCAAAGCGCGGCTTGCAAGACCACGGTGACGAAAGAAAGCAGGTTGTTGATCGAGACGAACCGCTCGAAACCCTTGCGCGTCCGACCGAAGACCATGCCCGCGGTGACAAGGCCTCCGCCGATGGTGGCGGCCAAGAACATGAGGATGTTCGACTGAGCCACGCCGGCGAGGTTGAGCGCCCCGCCCTCGCCGTGCGTTGCCACCATCGCAATGAGCGGGTAACTCAAGCTCTGCGACGCAGCCTGGAGAGCCAGCGGAACGAAGTAAGTGACAAGGCGCCTGGTGCTGGGTGCTTCTGGGCTAGCCCGCATCTGTTACCAACCTCGCCCTCTTCGAGAGAAGAACGGCTTCTTGCGCGGATCACCCTGGTCACGACGGCGGGCTAGAAACTGTCGATGGAAACCCTGAGAGGGCTTCCATACCTTCCCGCGCTCTGGCTTCGCCGGGCAAAGCCCGGCTGCGCCAACGCGGTGGCTAGCCCGCGCGAAGTCCAACGAAACTTTGCCTTGTGAGAGGGGCGGGCTAGCGGACATCGAAACGGAACCTGGGGAACGACCTCGACCGACAACCATCATCGGCAGAACGCAGGCAGTTTTGCACCTCCCGGCGGATTTTTTCTACATCGGCGGAACGCATGCAAACGGCGGAGGTATTCTGTGCGCCGTGATTCGAGTATGCACGTCCCATCGTACGGAAGTGCTGGTGGCGATGTTCATCGAGCACCTGACCCGCGAGCGCGCCAGCGCGGGTCCGTTTACGCCCGTGCGCCTGGTCGTGCCGAATCGCCACGTCGAGGCCTACCTCCGCTTGCGCATCGCCGAGCAGTGCGGAATTGCGGCCAACCTCGAGACGAGCTTTTTGCGCAAGACGCTCGCCGGGTTCGTCGAAGGCGCCCTGCCCGGCGTGCGCGTTGCGGACGCTGCCCACGTCGAGGGACATCTGCTCGCGCTCTTGCACGACGAGGATTTTCTGGCGCTGCCAACCCTCGCCCCGGTGCGCGCCTATCTCGACGCTGGCCGACTCGACCGCGATGCGACGGACAGGCGGCGCTGCCAGCTGGCCAGTGTGCTGGCCCATCTGTTCGACGAGTACGCGGTGTCGCGTCCGCAGATGATCGACGCATGGGCCGGCAAGCTTCCCGGTGCGGCGAACAGTAACGGCGATCCTGCCCAGCTTTGGCAGCGCACTTTGTGGCGAGCGGTCTTCGAGCCCGACGGTCGGTTGCAGAAGCAATTTCGGGCGACGCAGACGCGCACCGATCGCCTGAGCGCCCTGTGGGACGAGGCCATGACCCAGACCCCGCCACCCTTCGCCGGCAAGACCCTGCATGTCTTCGGTCTTTCGTACATGGCGGTGGTCTATCACCGCATGCTGGCCACGCTGGGCAAGGCCTCGGACGTTTATGTCTATTCTCTGAGTCCTTGCCGAGAAGACGATCTGCAACAAGCACCAACCGCGGCGTCGCTTGCGGATCCCTTGGTCTTTTCCGACGAGCCACAGCCTCTGTTGCGCCGCTGGGGCCGACCCGGCCGGGAAAACCTCCGCCTGCTCGCGTCGCTTGCGAACGTGACCGTGGAGGCGAACTTTCGCGAAGCCGACAACGCCAGCTCCCTGCTCCGCCGTCTGCAAAGCGACATCGTAAACAGGCGCCCGCCTGAGCAAGCGACCGCCACCGCTCTCGACGATAGCCTGCGCGTTCTGCCGTGCCCGTCGCTACGCCGCGAGTTGGAAGTGGTCGCCGCCGAAATCTGGAAGCTCGCGCGAAAGGATCCGTCGCTGCGTCTGTGCGATGTTGCCGTGGTCGTTCCCGAAGCGAGCAAGGAGCTCTACCTGGCGCAGCTTCCCGCGGTGTTCCGCGAAAGCTGCGAGTTGCCACACACCATCGCCGATGTCCCAGCCGCCAGGACCCACCGCGTGGCCGAGGCGATTGCGCTGCTGGTGCGCATGCCGCTTTCGAGCTTCACCCGGAAGGAGCTCCTGCCGCTCATCACCCACCCGTGCGTGATGGCGCGCTTTCCGAATGCGACGCCGGCAGCGTGGCGCGAGCTGGCGCACGCTCTCGGCATCGTACGCGGCGCTCTCCGCAGCGATCTCGACGGCACCTACGTCGAACGCGACGTGTTCACCTGGGATCAAGGCTTGCGACGTCTCGCGCTCGGAGCGCTTGTCGACGCGGCCGCCGCGCAAACGCCTGGGCCCATCCCGATAGGCGAGGAAGTGATATTACCTGGCCCTGGAATCGCGAGTGATGACGACGAGGCCCTCGGCTTCGGGCTCCTCGTGCGCTCGCTGCTAGCAGACGCGCGTTTCGCCGTGGGCGGCGGCAAGACGCCCGAGCGCCAGCTTGGCGAATGGCTCGATTTCATGCGCGCCATGGTCGGCGGCTACCTCGTCCTCGACGACGGCGATGCGGCGGGCAAGACCGTGGTCACGCAGTTTCTGGCCGAGCTCGACAATCTGTCCGACCTCGGTCTCGGTACCTGCGCCATTTCCTACCGCGTGGCTGCCGAGCTAGCCCTGCGTGCGCTCGAAAACTTGCCCAGCCATCGCGGCCAATACCTCGCGCACGGTGTGACGATCGCCTCGTTCGTGCCCATGCGAGCCATTCCGTTCCGCGCCGTGTTCGTGGTCGGCCTCGGGCAGAATGGCTTTCCCCGCACGACCGGCCGCCACGAGCTGGACTTGCGCGCAGGCGAGCGCCAAGGCGGCGACGTCGACGGGCGCGAGCAAGACCTCTACATGTTCCTCGAAACCCTGCTCTCAGCGCGCGACCAGGTGACCCTATCGTACGTGGCGCGCGACGAGATCACGGGCGACGAGCTGCCCGGCTCGTCGGTGCTGCTGGAGCTGCGTGCGCTGCTCGGGCAGGGCATGCTTGCCGCCGACGACGTCCAGCGGCTCTTTGGCGGAGATCGGCCCGCGCTCCGCCGCTACGACGATCGCGACGACCGGCGCGCACTGCTGCGTGCGGCCGAAGCGGAGCATCGAGCAAAGCAGCTCGGTCACCGCCGCGAGGCGGTGGTGCCCGTCGTGCGGACGACGGCCGCCAGCGTCCCCAGCACCAACAACGATAAGTTTTCGCCCGTGCAGGTTCCGCTGTGGGCTTTGCGCCGCTTTCTCGAGGATCCGTTGCAGGGCTCGGCGCGCTTTCGCCTCGGCATGCACGACGACTACGGAGACTCGCTAGCAGACGTGGAGGACGAGCCGTTCGACCTGGACAAAGGCATGCTCACCCAGCTCGTGCGCGCAACCATGACCGACGTCTTGGTCGCCCCGAACCTGCCGGAGCTTGGCCCCGTCCTCGCAGCCTACGAAGGGCACGCCGAGCGTGTCGAGCTGTCGGGACAGTCGCCGACCGGACTCTTTCGCGCCAGCAGCCTGGCGCTCGAAAAAAATCTTCTCGCGGGCTGGCATGCTCTGTTGCCTTCCATCCTCGGAGCCGGTCCGACGTCCTGCCGCAAGATCCGTTTCATCGATACCGGCCGCAACTCTCCCATGCTCACCGACGTCGTGTACCAGCCGGCGCCCACGGTCACGATCGAGCTTCCCGTCGCCGGCAGCCGCAGGCGCCAGGACGTGCGCATCGCGGGCACGACCGGGCTTTGCGGCAGCGGCGCGCTCCTGACCTTCACGTGTCGATCGGGAATCACCAAAGCGGGAATCTGCCGCGAAGATCTGGGGGCATTCCTGGACTACGTCGCCATGACGGCAGCGGGCCTCGCGCCAGCGCCACGAGGGCTGCGCAGCGCCGTTTTCTTCGTCAAGGAAGGCCGAGCCTGCGTACGCGTCCTGGAGTTTGCTCCGCTCGAGTGTGGACAGGCACGCGCCTATCTGACGACCCTGTGCAACGACCTTCTCAGCGGCAGTCTCGACGAGGGCAACGCCACCGGCGTCCATCCGTACCTTCTTCCCCACGAAGCCGTGCTGGCCAGCCGAGAGCGCGGCACCACCGTCAGCGACGAAATCGCCGAACTATCCACGAAGGTCGAGTGCGACCGCGGCCGATTCAGCTCACTGCTCGGCCCGGTGCCCGCCGTGCTTGCGCGCTACGCCGCTTTGCCGGAAGACCGAGCGCAAGTCCTGGTCAATCGCCGCTTCGGCCTGCTTTTCGAGCTGGCCCGGAATAGCTACCCCAGCGAGGACTGCGCGTGACCCAGGTTCTGCACTATCCACGCCCCGCCGAGCTCTCCGGCCTTGGCCGCCGCAACGCCGTGGTGGAGTCGTCGGCCGGCACCGGCAAGACGTTCTTGCTCGAGCACCTCTTCGTCGACCTCATCCTGAGCCACGGCCTTGCTTGCGACGAAATTCTGGTCGTCACGTTCACCGAGAAAGCAACCGCCGAATTGGTGTTGCGGTTGCGCGGTCTGCTCGAACGGCTGGCCCACTTGCGCGCCGACGATCCCATGGCGCAGGCGGCGCGCGACGCAGATCCGGGCTCGGCGTGGACCATCGACGAGACCGCTCGCGCCCGCCTTGCGCAGAGTCTGCTCGGCTTCGACCGGGCCAGCATCTCCACCATTCACGGCTTCTGCCAGCGCATCCTGCAGGACCACGCTTTCGTCCAGGCGCGCTTCTTCGACGAAGAAGTGGTCGCCAAGGAAGCGGCCTTCGGGCGCGCCTTCCGCGATGTGCTGCGCACGCATGCGACAGACGACCATCTTGGCAGCGCGCTTTCCGCGTGGCTTGCCAGCGGCCGCACAGTGGCCGCCCTTGAACAGCTGGTGCGCGCCTGCGACCAGGAGCAGGCCGCGCCGCTCTTTCCGCGCTTCGATGCCGAGCGACTGCGCTCGGCCCTGGCGAGTTGGCAAAAGGTCAGCGACGATGCCGAGCTGCGACGCTGCCTCAAACAGGCGCGCGTGAACGGCAACACCATCAACGGCATTCTGCGGCACCTCGGGCGCCTCTCGGAGCTGGTGGCGACGACGAGCGGCGAAGGCATCGCGCTGCTGGTCGGCTTCGATCGGCTGCTTAGCGACGAGAGCACGAAAAATACCTTCCGCTACTTGCTCGCGAGCTTGCCGGCCCCAGCCAGCGCCAACGACGGATGCTTGGCGACGCTGGCCGAAGCAGTGCGCACGCTAGCCGCCGCCGTCGTTCCCCTCGAAGCGCTCGTCGCTGAGCGCATGCTGCCGCTCGTGCGCGAACGGGCCGCCCTGCACAAGCGACGGGCCGGTTGGTTCGAGTTTTCCGACATGCTTGCGCTGGTCGCCAAGGCACTGGCCGATCCAGGCCCGGCGGGACGCGCACTGACCGACGCCCTTCGCCGACAGTACCGCCACGCGCTCATCGACGAGTTCCAAGACACCGACGAGCTCCAGTGGTCCATCTTTCGCCGCATTTTCACCGACGGTCCCGCGACCCACGCGCTCACGGTCATCGGCGATCCCAAGCAAGCCATCTACGGCTTTCGCGGGGCGGATGTGCACGCGTACCTCGACGCACGGCACGCGCTTGTCGAGCAAGGCGCAGCTCGCGTGGTCTTGGACCGCAACTTTCGCTCGACCAAAGAGATGGTCGCGGCCGCCAACCTCATCTTCGACCAGCATGCCGAGTTCTTCCGCAGTGGCAGCGGCATCCGTTACGACGATCCGGTTCGCTGTGGCCGCGTGGATCTCGCTCTCGCCGGCGACCCGACCCACGGCGGAAAGCCCGTGGTCGTCCTCGACGTAAAGAACGACGGCGCCAAGCTGAAGGCGACCGACGCCGCGGCCGCCGTGCGCGCTGCCATCGTCGACGAAATCGCTTCGCTCCTGCGCGCCCAAAATCCATTGCGTCTGCGTGGTGCCAGCGAAGAGCGCAAGATTGCCGCGCGAAACATTTTCGTTTTGACCTTCACAAACACCGAAAGCCGCGCTATCGGCACCGCCTTGCGCGAGGCGGGTATTGCCCATGCTTTCTACAAGCTCGGCAACCTTTTCGAGTCAGCGGAAGCGGAGGAAGTCCTCACCCTCCTGCGTGCGATTGCCGAGCCAGAGCGCCGCGGCCTGCGCGCGCAGGCATTTCTCACGCGCTTTTTCGACATGGACGTCACGGCAGCGGCGGCCGCGCTCGACCTCGGGGCAGAAGCGTCGGCGAGCAAGCTTCTGTTTCGTTTCGCCCGCCTCGCCCGGAGCGGCGACATTCCTGAGTTGTTTACCGCCATCGTCGACGAAAGCGGCCTCGTCCGTCGCGAGCTCTACGCGCAAAACGACGAGCGGACGATCACCAACGTGACCCACGTGCTCGAAGTCTTGCAAGGCCACTGGGCCCGCACACGCGCTTCCTTACCCGAGCTGGTGGATTTGCTGGCCGCCTACGTCAGTGGCAGTGAGGCTTTGGCCGCTCAGGACGGGGATCTGCAGCGCCTGGAAACCGACAAGGATGCAGTCCAGATTCTGACCGTCCACAAAGCGAAGGGTCTCGAGGCCGATGTCGTCTTCCTCTACGGCGGCATCACCGATGGGCGAAAAGACATCGTTCACGTGGTGCACGAGGACGGCCAGCGCACCTTGCGCGTGGGGCGTCTCGACGAGAGCCGTCGACACCTCGTCGAACAAGAGCTGGCGGACGAGCAGGCTCGCCTGCTTTACGTTGCGCTCACGCGCGCGCGCTTTCGCATGGTACTGCCACACTACCCGGTAGCGGTTCCGGTGCGGGGTCCCTATCGGCAAGCGAACCGTCGCCTCGATGCCCTTCGTGGCGACGAAGCCGCGTGCGAGCTTTTTGCGAGACACGACGTTGCGGCGTTGTCGTCGAAAGACATGACGACAACGTCGGCAAGAGCCGGAGGCGCCCCGCCCGAGCTTCCTGCTACAAACGAGCCCGAGGACATCGCGGCGATCCGCGCTGCCCGCAGCGGCTTCGTGGTGACGTCGTACTCGGCCATCAAACGCGCGCGCGGCGCAATGGTTCCCCACGCCCGGCCCGACGAAGGGCCCGACGAAGGGCCCGACGAAGGGCCCGACGACACACTCGACGAGCCACTCGATGTTGGTCTCGACAACACCGACCGCGTGGTCGCGCCGACTGCGGTCGAAGCGATGTTGCCCGGCGGAGCAGAGACCGGGATTTTTCTGCACGACCTGCTCGCCACGGCGGCGCTCGACGAGCTATCGCCAGAGTTTGGGTCCTGGTTGGCCCGGCCATCGGTCGAGCGCTGGCTGGACAAGATCCGCCGGCGCCACGCCCGGCCCGAAAGCGACGTCGAACCCGCCGCCCGCCTGATCCATCGGGCCTACACGGCGCCGGTCGCACTCGGTAATATTACTATTCCGAACCTCGCCTCCGCCAACGTCGTCCTGCGGGAAATGGAATTTCTCTTCCCGATTCCCGAAGCTGCGCATCCCTTGCTTTCGCAGCCCTTCGCGACGCCCGCTCGCTGGACCATCGAGCGGGGCACGGTGCGCGGCTTCATCGACCTTCTTTTCGAGCACGAAGGCCGTGTGGTGGTCTGCGACTGGAAAAGCGACGACCTTGTCGACTTCACCCCGAGCGCGCTGGCCGAGCACTGCCGCGAGCACTACGAGGTGCAAGCCCGCCTTTACATCCTGGCGACTTTACGCGTGGCCCGCATCACCGAGGCCGAAGGTTACGCGAGCCGCTTCGGCGGCATGCTCTTCTGCTTTCTGCGCGGCCTGCCCGACACGAAAGAAGGAAGACCCGGACAAGGCATGCACTTCTTCAAGCCGGCTTGGCCGGAGATCCTCGACTGGGAGCGCGCTCTGCTCAGCCCTTCCTTCTGGGAGGGCGTGCGATGAGCCGGCGAGACCTTCCCCTGCTCCTACCGACCGGGACTGCACGGCAGGCCGTGACAGCCAAGGGCGCGTTGCCCGGCGAGTTGGTCGAGCTCTTTCGTGCGGGCGAGGTGGACGAAAGCATCACCTTCCTCGCTTGGCAGCTAACCCAGATGGCGTCGGGACTCTCGGCCTCCGAGCGCGAGCGTTTCATGTTCGTCGTCGGTCGCTTGCTGGTAGCGCAAGCGACCGGAAGCACATGCCTGCCCACGTCGGATGCCGAACGGGTCTTGCTCGGCCGCGTGACAGATCTCGTGCAGGTCCTTCCGGGCCTTCAGCACCAGGATCCGTCATCCTCACCGCTGCCCGCACCATCACGCCCGCTGGTACTCGACGGCACGTATCTCTACAGCGCAAGAGCCTACGCCGGCGAGACGCGCGTCGCGGGACGGCTGCGGGCGCTCTTCGAGCGTCGCTCGAGGTTCGCTCCGACGGAGATCTCTCGCGCGCTCGACGACGTTGCCAAAGCGGCTGCGCCCGCGCCCAGCGCCGAGCAGCGCGCCGCTGTCGCCGCCGTGCTGGGCCGCCACCTGGGCGTCATCTCGGGCGGTCCGGGCACCGGCAAGACCACGACGGTCCTCGGCTTGGTCCGCAGCCTGGTTCGCTTGGGCGTGTCGCCGACCGAGATCGCCTTATGCGCACCCACCGGAAAAGCCGCCAGCCGCCTGGAGAACGATTTTCGCGGCCGGCTTGCCGCCATCATGCCGTTCGCGGAAGCCGATCGCGTGTTGCGCGAGCAATGCCCGCAAGCGCAGACGCTACATCGCCTGCTCGGAGCTTCGCGCGGTCCAGGCGGCGCCCTGCACACGACCACCGATCCGCTGCCTTTCCGTGCCGTGGTGGTGGACGAGTCGTCCATGATGGATCTCGACTTGATGGACCGCCTGCTGGCCGCGCTGGCCGATGACGCCACGCTGCTATTACTGGGCGACGCCGACCAACTTCCGTCGGTGGCGGCGGGCGCCGTGTTCCGCGATCTTGGCCGCTTTGCGGTCCGCCTCGAACGCGGCTTTCGCGCCGACGTCACCCGCAGCGAGGGCAAGCACATCGCCGAGTTGGCGGCGATCATTCGCAAGGGCGACGGCACAATGGCCGGTCGCCTGTGCACGCCTCGGCAAGGGACGGCAGACCTCGCGTGGCTAGGCGCCGAGAGTGTATCCGGAGCAAAGCGGTCCGAGTTGTTGCGCGCCTTCTACCGGCGCGCGTTTCACAGCCCGGCGGTATCGGCATTTGCTCATCGGAGCTATCGCGTGGAAGACGGCGCCGTGGCAGGGGACGACGCCCGCGCGCTCGACGAGCTGGCTGGCCATCTCGGCCGCGCCCGCATTCTGGCGGTGACGCGCGGGCGGAACACTGGCGTCGAGCGATGCAATGCTTTCCTGCACGAGCTCCACGGCGGCGGTTCGTCGCTTTTGCCCGGCGAACCGGTGCTGATGTCGCGCAACGATTACGAGCGCGACCTTTGGAACGGCGATCAGGGCGTTGCCATCCGGGTGGAACGCCCGGGCAACACCGCCACGTCGGTCGCTTTTCGCACGCGCAAGGGATGGCGCGTCTTCGACCCACGAGCCCTCGCCGGCGCCATCGACCTGGGCTTCGCGCTCACTGTGCACAAGGCGCAAGGTTCGGAAATGGATGATGTTCTTCTGCTGCTGCCGGATTCCCCGTCGCCGCTTCTCACGCGCGAGCTGCTCTATACCGCGGTATCGCGCGCCCGCCGAAGCGTGGTTGTCTGCGGCGAGCTGCCGCTCTTTGCCGCCGGGGTTGCCGCCGCCGAAAATCGGGGCTCGCAGCTAGCGCAACGGCTGGGAATTTCCACGGCAGAATGACGACCTGGCCGACCAACGCTTGACTTGCCGGTCGGTCTTCGCTAACCAGTTCCCTCATGAACCGTGATGAAGACGTCAAGGATGTGCGCCTGTTTGACATACGCACCGTCGAGCGGAACATTAAGCGCGGCGTTATCACGCGCAAGGATTACGAAAAGCACCTCAAATCGCTTGCCGATGCGAGCGACAAGGTGATTCCGGCCGACCCAGCGCCGGCCGAGCCCGCTGCCCCGGGCAACACCTAGCCCGCTCGCGGACGAGGCACCGCCAGGGTTGCAACCGTCAAGCGGTCTGCGTACGCTTGCTTGCCATGGCTGATTCGGACGAGAAGAAATTCACCGTTACCGACCGGCGTAGCTTCGACCCCAGTGGCGAGAGCAAAGCGACGGTTGCGCCAGAAGCACGTCCTGCGGACGAAGCGGCACCCAAGAAGCCCGCAGAATCGCACCGTCACCTTCCGCCGGCCGACTTCGCCACGTTGGTGCTGTCGCTCGGCAGCTCGGCCGTGATGTATCTCGGGCAGCAGGATGAACCGGGCCAGCAGGGCCAGGAGGGCGGCAAGACCACGCCCCCCAATTTGCCCATGGCCAAGCACGCCATCGATCTGCTCACGGTGCTGGAAGAAAAGACCAAGGGCAACCTCACCAGCGAGGAAGAGCAGATCCTCGAAAGCTTGCTGTTCGACCTGCGCTTGCGTTACGTGGAAGCGCTCAAGACTGGCGGCGCCGCTTCCTGAGGCGACGCGCGCGCCGCGCGCCGAACCTCCAGCAGGAACAAGATCAGCATTAGCAGGCTGAGCGTCGGCAGGAGGATGACGAGCGTCCACGCGAGAGTTGGGAAGGTGTGGCGGTAATCGATGAACCACCAGTCGACGCGGGCACGGGCGTAGTTTTCGTGGATATCGACTTGGAGATTGGTGTAGCGACGCCAGGGCGCGTCCTTCTCGGCCTCGGGCCACGGGTCATTCTTGGGCAAGTGCTTGAGGAGCCAATAGTTGCCCACGATATGCTGAAAGGGTGGCAGGTACTGCAACCCATAAAGCGTCTCGAAGCACACCGAGCACGGGAAACCGGGCGAGCTGATCCCGTCGCCTTTTTGGTTCGGCGCCCCTAACCAGAAATGGGCCGCTTCCTGATGAATGCGAATGAAGTGATCCCAGTAGACGGCGTTCCCGAGGTACGTGACGCCGGCTCCAGCCACGAAAACGGTCGAGGCAACAGCAATGCGCAGCCAGCGACGCAGACGATGGGCTTCGTCGAGCCAGTCCTGAAGGAGGAAGCCCGCCGGGACCAGCATGACGCCGAGTGCGAAGGTAAGGTAGCGCGGTCCCCAGGCGTAGTCGCCTGCCCAAGACACCATTTGCGCATGCAGAAACAGCGTCGGGAAAATGGTGACCACCATGGCCAAGACGATGGCACCGTGGCGACGGCAAAAGCGCCAAAAGCCGAACGCCGCGAGGATGAGCGGCGGGCTGTAAAGGAAGATCGATTTTCCGAATGAAAAGAACATGCCCCACAAGCCGACGATGGCCGATTCGTGGATGATGCCGACGGGGGCTGAAGACACGCCGGTGCTGGCAAAGGCCAGGCCGTATCCCGTCGAGAAAATACTGCCCCAGCGCATGTAGTTGTAGCCGAGGTAGATAGCGCCAAGCGGGAGGGAAGCGGCGCTGCTGACCAGGGCGACGAGCACCAGTGCTCGCCAATTGTGGCGAAGAACCCACAGCAGATAAATGCCGGCGCCAAGCCCGGAGAGCAAGAACACCGGCTTGGCGTTCACCAGCAACCCGGCCCAGACGCCAAGCCAAGCCGCCTGCCGCCAGGTCGGTTGTTTGCCGACGTCCAGCAGCTTGCTGAAAAAGCCCGTGAAACACACGAGCTGCAGCGTCTCGGAGTACGGGTAGCGGGCATAGACCCAAACCGACGAACAAAAGGCCAGGGCCAGCGTGCAAGCCGCCGTCGGCAGCGGCCGCATGCCCAGCCGTCGGCACAAGTTGAAGAACAACAGGCACGCCAGCGTACCGAGCAACGTCGACGCCAGATGCGACGTGAATCGCCAAGTGATTTGCCAATAGGACGGGTATTTGGCAACAATCGCGCGCTGAAGGGCGGCGCCCGGAACGTGCACCGCACTTTGGAGAACCGGCGCGATGCCGTACAGGTGCCCGTCTTTGCCATTCGGCAACGCCATTGGCCAACGCGTTTTTGCGTGGAAATTATACGAGTGGACGATGCTATCGGCGACCTCCCAGATGGGTGTGGCATCGCCCCAGGGCCGCTCGCGACTGGTCGAGAAAAGATAAAGCAACGCCACCGCGGCGAAGAGCCAAAGACCGCCGCGCCGGCGAAAAGGAAAGGATCCTGCGGTGGGAACCAAAGCGCCGGGATGATAGCTGATTGCACTCCTTCAGAGCAGCACTTCTCACTGAAAGGGAATTCTGGGGGAGCGTTTCCATCCCGCTCGGGCCGGGTCGCCTCGACTGTCGGGCCATGCTAGACCAAGCCTGCTTCGCGAGGCCGCCCTCGAGGGCTCCCATTCCAATCGACCTGGTGCCTACCCCTATGAAGACGATGAAAGACCTCGAACAGTGGACGACCCTCCTTCTTGACGTTATCGCCCGCGCGACGTCGCAGCTTCCGCCGGATGTGACCGCTGCGATTCGACGGGGCCGGACGCAGGAGAAAGAAGGGTCGCTGGCCGCCATGGCGCTCGATTCGGTCTTGAAGAACGCCGACATCGCCTGCGCCGAGACGGCGCCGATGTGCCAGGACACCGGCGTGCCCCTGTTTTGGATTCATCATCCGGCCGACGTTTCCACCGGCCTGCTCGGCAAGGCCTGCGCCCAGGCCGTGCGTCGGGCAACTGCGAAGAACCTGCTGCGCGAGAACGCGGTCGACACCCTCACCGGCCGCAACACGGGCGACGGCGCCGCCCCCAGCATTCCCAGCGTGCATTGCGAAGAGTGGGACCGTCCCGAAGTCAAAATCCAGCTTCTGCTCAAAGGCGGTGGCTGCGAGAACACCAGCGCACAGTATTCGTTGCCGGACAGCAAGCTGGGCGCGGATCGGAATCTCGACGGCGCTCGCCGCGTGGTGCTCGACGCCGTTCATCAGGCGCAAGGCAAAGGCTGCGGTCCCGGGATCCTCGGTGTGTGTTTGGGTGGCGATCGCGGCTCGGGGTACGTCGAGGCGAAGTACCAGCTTCTGCGACACCTCGACGACCACAATCCCATTCCCGAGTTGGACGCCATGGAACGGCGCCTGGTGGACGAGGCCAACCAGCTCGGCATTGGTCCGATGGGGTTCGGCGGCAAGACCACGGTTCTCGGCGTGAAGATCGGAACCCTCGGCCGCGTGCCCGCCAGCTACTTCGTCTCCATCGCCTATCTATGCTGGGCCGCTCGCCGCGCCGGCGCGCTGGTTACTGAAAGCGGAGAAATCACATGGCTGAGCTGACACTGCCTTGCGACGAGAGCGCCATTCGCAATTTGCACGTCGGTGAGACGGCTCTCCTGTCGGGCCGAATCATCACCGGCCGCGACACCGCCCACCACTGGCTGTGCGGCGCTTTCCGCGAAGAAGTCGCGCCCTTCTTGCAGGGCTCGATCATCTATCACTGCGGTCCCGTCGTCCGAAAGAACCCCGACGGCAGCTACGCCTTCGTCGCGGCCGGCCCGACCACCAGCGCGCGCGAAGAGCCGTACCAGGCTGAGGTTCTCGAGCGCTACGGCGTGCGCGGCGTGATCGGCAAGGGCGGCATGTTCGACAAGACCCGTAAGGGCCTGCAGAAGTGCGGCGCGGTCTACTTGCACGCCGTGGGCGGCACGGCGCAATCGCTGGCCAAGGCCGTGGTACGTGTCGAGCGCGTGTTCAAGCTGGAAGAGTTCGGCGTGCCCGAAGCCATGTGGGTCATCGACGTCAAGGACTTCCCGACGGTCGTCACCATGGACTCGCACGGCGGCTCCCTCCACGAGACCGTGGCACAAACCTCGCGCACCGCACTCAATAAGCTGCTCGGCCTTTAGCCCGCCGCCCTCCGTAGACGCTCGCCCCGATCGGCGTAAAATGCCCAGCCCATGGACATTGTGCTTGGCGTTCTCTTAGGGATTGGGCTGTGGTTTTTCGCCCGCTACGGAATCGGTGGCTTCTACACCATCGGACCCAACGAGCGCGCCGTGCTGTGCACGTTCGGGCGGGCCCAGCGCATCGACGACGAGGCCACGACCCTCAGCGATCCCGTGGCTGAAAAATTCACCGCCGAAGAGCGGCAGCGTTACGCCTACCCGCAGGTGCGCGTGGTCGGGCCCGGCTTTTACTGGAAGCTGCCGTGGCAGACGCTCCACCGCACCTCCATCGCCACGTCCACCGTTTCGATTGCGTTCGATCCGGAAGATCCGTCGGCCAATTCCGGCGGCCAAGTGCTAGAGGCAGTAACCAAGGATCAATTGAACACCGGCCTAAGCGGACAGATTCGCTTCACCGTGTCCGAGCGCAACCTCTACGCCTATCTCTTCGGCGTCAAACGACCGGTGGCGCACGTGCTCGGCTATTTCGTTTCCATCCTGCGCGATCGCATCGCCAACTTCGAGGCGCCCGACAAGGGCCTCGGGGAAGCAACGGATCCCGCGTTAGCCCTCGATATGAGCGTGGTGCAAGGTATTTCCATCAACGACCTGCGAAAGAATCTCCGCGATCTCAACGAACGCATGGACGCCGAATGCCAGACCGCTGCCGCTCGCTACGGCATTCACCTCGACGCCGCTCTGATCACCGGCATCGATCCGCCGCCCGAGGTGGATTCGGCGCTCGCCGCCATCAACACCGCCCACAATCACGTGTCGAGCGAGATCAGCCTGGCCCAGGCCGCTGCCGATCAGCGCATCGTTCAATCCAAGCGCGCCGTCGAAATCGAGACACTCAATGCACAAGCCGAAGTAGAGCCGCTGTTGGCGCTCGCCGAGCAATTGCGGGAATTGGCCGGCAACGGCGGTCCCGCCGCCATCGAGGCTTACGTGCGAAACGCGAAGATTGCGCTCCAGCGCAAGGCGCGCCACCTCGTCCTTCAGCCGACCGAAGGAGGGACCAAGTAATGGAGTCCTTCCCCGTCGATTTCTTCAAGGCACTGCTCTACACGTTCGGCGCCTGTTTCATCTTGATGCCGGTCTTGCTCGCGATAGCGCGCGCCTTTGCCCTTTACGTGGTGGTGCGCGAACGCCAGTGCGTGGTGTTCGAGCTGTTCGGCAAAGTGCGCATGGTCATTACCGAGCCGGGCCTGCACTCGCCGTGGAAGAGCATGGGCCCCTTTGCCGTGCTGGTGCCTTTCTTCGGAAAGAAATACACCGTGGATTTGCGCATCGACCAGACCTACCTGCGCAGCCAGCCGGTGAATTCCGAGGAAGGCGCACCCATGGGCATCGGCGTGTGGTGCGAAATGGTGGTGAGCCAACCGCTCGACTACTTGTACAAGAATACCGATCCGCTGGGATCGCTTCGCGCCAACATCTCCAATGCCACGGTTCGCTGTCTGTCGAACATGAAACTGTCCGACATGCTGGAGAGCCGCCACACCATGAGCGGCCTGGTACGACAGGAAGTGACCGCCAAGTCGCAAGAATGGGGCTACCAAGTGGGCAGCATCTACATTCGCAAAGTTCACTTCCGTGATCGCGGCATGATTTCGCAAATCGAGCAGAAGGTCGTCAATCGCCTGCGTCAGGTCACTGCGGCCATTCAACAAGACGGATCGAACCGAGTGAACGTGATCCGCTCCACGGCCGAGCGCCAAGCTGCGGTGGCATTCGCGAAGGCTGCCGCCACGCGGCCGCAGATCGTCGGGCGAACGCTGGGGCAGATCGCGGAGAGTCCCATGATTGCCAAAGCCCTCTTCGAGGTGCTGGAGACCCAGGCACTGCTGGCGAGTGCCGGACTCGAAGTCAGCGTGCTCGCGCCGGGCGTGCCGTTCCTGCTTGCCGCCGGCGGCAACCCAGGGCCCGTGCGTCAGTAGGCACTACTGGCACGATCGCTGCAGTTCGAATCTCGTGGCCGAATGGGCCAACGAGGAATGCAATGAGGCAGCATGCGTACGCGACGCTGGCGTTTTTGGCGTGGACCTTCATGAGCTCGGGCAGTTGTACCCACGAGGTCAAGCCCGACGACATGAGCGCCGAGGCCCACCACGAGAAGGCACAGAGCGAGGAGCAAGGTGCGCAAAAGGAAACGCAGATCGCCCGCTCGGACTGGCCGCCCAATGAGCCCATGAATACGGCAGCAGTTCCCGACCTATACCTCAATCAAACGGCCCAAGATCCAAAGACCATGCATCTGATTCGCGCGCGCTATTTGGAAGAACACGCGCGCGAACACGAGCGGGCGGCAGCTCAGTTGGAGAAGTTCGAGGACAAGGAGTGCGTGAATCTGCCGGCTTCGAAGCGCGCGGCCTGTCCGATGCTGGGTCCCATCGTCGAAACGAAGGACATCGACGGCGGCGTGCGCATCCGGTACCGCGACGGAACCGACGTCCGGGCGATGCTACCACTCATGCGATGTCACTACGCCTACGCGCGCGCCCACGGCTTCGCGGACAATCAGGACTGTCCTCTTTACATTCGCGGTGAAGAGTTCCGCGCCGCTTCCGAGCCGAACGCTCTCGAGATCGTCTCGCACGACACGAAAGACAGCCAGACTGTGGCAGAGATCCGCAAACGAGTGCGAGCCGACACGAGTGAAGCGAGTCGCTAAGAGGGCGCTCAATCCTTCCAGGCGAGCAAGCGACGCTGGCCAGTGAGCACGCGGATGGCACCCACGTCCTTTGCGACCTCGAGACAGCCGCGGTAGCTGCCAGCATGTCGCGCACATGTCTTCTCTACAACCGGTCCGACTTGACTCGGCCTTGGGAGCGGACTTTGCTCTCTCTCGGAGGGCACATGCGTACTAGTTCATCCATCGGACTCTTGCTGGCGTCGCTGATGGCCGCCAGCGCTGGCGCAAAGGAATCCACCATGCATCTGTCGTCGTCCGCATTTTCGGGAAACTCCGCCATACCAGCTCCGTTCACCTGCCAAGGTGTCGACCACTCACCGCCTCTGGCATGGACCGACGTCCCCGCCGGCACCAAGAGCTTCGCGCTCATCGTCGACGATCCGGACGCGCCGGATCCCGCCGCACCCAAGACGACCTGGGTCCACTGGGTGCTCTACAATCTGCCGCCCGAGACCACGGCGCTGGCCGAGGGAATGGGGGCGAGCACTCTGCCCAAGGGATCTCGCGAAGGGCTCAACGACTGGAAAGCCACCGGCTATCGCGGCCCCTGCCCGCCCATCGGTCGGCACCGCTATTTCTTCAAGCTCTACGCGCTCGGCGCCGTCCTGCCCGATCTCGGCGAGGCAGCCACCAAGGCCGCGCTGGAGAAAGCCATGCACGGACACATCCTCGGACAAGCGGAACTTGTGAGCACGTACCAGAAGTAGCGCCTAGAACTTCCACTGCGCCAGCAGAACACGCAAACCGCCGTTGCGAAGCGCGATGGTTGACGTCGCCTTTTGGCGAGCGCCTGCGGCGACCGCGGCGACAAACTGCGGGTCCGGACACAGAACCCCTGCGCGCCAGCCCACGAAACGTTGCCGCAACGTTTGACCGACAGCGCGACCCAGTCGAAGCGCGTGCCTGCGGTCGCCCAAGCGATGGCCGTAGGGCGGATTGAGCACCACGAGGCCGGGACCGGGCGGCACGGCCCCTTCACCAAAAGCGGCGACGGAAAACTGCACCTCCACGCCAGCGCGCTCGGCATTGCGGCGAGCGATCTCGACCGCTTTGCCGTCGCGGTCGAGAGCCACGATCGGCGCGCGCTTTGCCGCCGCCTCTGCCACGCCGTCACGCAGTTTGTTCCAAGCGGTCGCATCGTGATCGGGCCAACGTTCGAAAGCGAACGAACGCTCACGGCCCGGAGGGATCCCTTGCGCGATCGCTGCGGCTTCGATGGCAATCGTCCCCGCGCCACACATCGGGTCGACGAGCGGCTGCGCAGGATCGTAAGCACACAGCGCAAGCACACCTGCAGCCAGCGTTTCCCGCAGAGGCGCCCGTCCCGCTTCCAAGCGCCAGCCACGACGGTGCAAAAGACCGCCGGAAGAATCGATGCTGACTAGGAATCCATCGTCCTGACCGCGCAGCAGGATTCGCGTGCAATCCTCGTCGGCTTCTCCGCCAACCTGCTTCTCGCGCTTGGGCAGCTTGCCCACGGCGCTCGCCACCGCTAACTCGATCTGCTCTGCCAGGGCGCCCGTGTGAAACAGGCGACAGTGCGTGATCGAGGCATCGATGCGCAACGGCCGCCCCGGCGGGATGAACGACTTCTACGGCAGCTTTTCGAGACCGCGCCGAAACGGCGCAAAGTCACGCGCCTTCACTTCACCCAAGCGAACGACAATGCGCGTGGCGATGCGACTGTGCAGATTGGCGGCCATGCCGGCCTCGAGGCCGCCCGAAAACTCCACGCCGCCCTCGACAGCTCGCGCGCCCTGCACGCTGGGAATGGCGCCGAGCTCGTCGCACAGCGGTTTTTCCAGACCTGGCGACACGACGGCAAACCAGTGCAAGGCTCCACCGGTCGCCGCGGATTTCTTTCCCTCGCTGCGCACCGGCTTGCGCTCGCCGGGCTTGGGCATGCTCTCGGGCCGGCCGACAAAACGCAAATGCGCCAGCATTTCGACGGTGCCGCTACCGCCGGCTACCGGCGAATCGAACCAGCCGCAGAGCGCGAAGCCCAGTCGCTCGGCTTTGGCGCGAAACGTGTCGAGCGCGCGCTGGCGCAGCTCCGGCGCTTCGACGTTGCCGTTTTTGACCAGGTGACTCGGCAGCTCGAACTGCGGCTTGACGAGCACCACGCCTTCGGCGCCCGCGCGCAGACGGAAAGCAAGACTGCGCAGCATGCTGCGAGCAGCGACGAAGCTGACGTCGACGGAGAAGAAATCGAACGGTCCAGGCGCGACCGTCAGCGACGCCGTCTTGAAATCCGTGCGTTCGAGATTTTCGACTCGGCGGTCGCACGCCAGCGCCGGCAGGAGCTGCCCATGGCCGACGTCGACCGCCGTGACGTGCGCGGCGCCACCGTCCAACAACACCTGCACGAAGCCACCCGTCGAGGCCCCCACGTCGATGGCGCGTACACCGGTCAGCCGGGCAGCGAGGCCGAAGTGGGCCACCGCCGCCTCCAGCTTGCGCCCGCCACGCGTGAGTTCGGATGTCATGAGCCGAGGAATCTACCGACGACTACGCCCGGCGCACGAACTTTCTCCAGCGGCGCCTCGAACGAAAAACGGCGAAGCAGTCGCCCGCTTCGCCGTTCGGAGTCTGCAAAACCAGTGAACCTATGGAGTACAGGCGCCCGTCGTGCAGCTTGAGGAGGCACCATTGGACGTGCCGAGATCGCAATTGGAATCCAGCGCAACCGGTTGCCCACCCGTGCAAGTGACGGTCGTGTTGCCGGCAGAGTCAGCAGCCAGTGTGCCGACGGCTTTGCCAGAGCCGTCTTTGATCGTAAGCGTGGCACCTGTAGCGGTTATCGGACCTGACATCGTAAGGCAGGTCTTGCTCGCATTCTTGAGCGTCACGCTGATAGCGAAGGTGGTCATATCGAGGGACGAGATCGTCTTCACGCCGTTTGCGTAGCAGGTGTTCGTGTTTCCCGCGGCGTCGGTTTGCTCTACGCACGCCCCCGACGGTTGGCAGTCGCTGCTCATTGAGCTCAGGCAGGATGGTAGGTTGCAGCTTCCGGAAGCACCGCCGCCAGCGGTACCGCCGGTGGAGAGGCCGCCAGCCGCGCCGGCAGTGCCACCACTGCCAGGGTTAGTACCCTGCGTGGCACCGCCAGCACCGCTATCGCCGCTCGTCCTGCTGCTTCCGCCGCAAGCAACGGCCAGACCAGCCACGCCAAGTGCGACGATCATTCCGAGTTTACGCATATCCGTCTCCTTCTAAAAGTGAACCAATAGTATCCCGATTGGTTTTGTGAAGGCCCGAATTATCCCACAGGAAGGTCATTCCTGCTCAATTCCTCACCATTGGAGCCGACCAACCGGCGAGTGTCGTCAAACTTAGTCCCCCAGCGTGTTACAGATTCTTCATGTAGTCGCCCAAGTCGGCCGGCAGGGGACTTTCGACGGTGATCATCTCCTTGCTCACCGGGTGGGGAAAACTCAGCCGGGCCGCGTGCAGAGCATGCCGAGGCAGACCGTCGAAGAGCGCGAGCAATTCGGGCGTCAGCCCTCCATCGCAATAGTCCATGAACGCCTGCTCGCTGGCCCGGTAGAGTTTGTCTCCAACGATGGGATGGCCGAGATGCGCGAGGTGCACGCGAATTTGGTGTTGGCGGCCCGTCTCGGGCGCAGCCTCGACCAATGCGTGGTGGGCGAACGCCGTGCGGACCCCGTAGCGCGTGACCGCCGGCAAGCCATCTGCCTCGACACCCATCAGGATGTGCGTCCGCGACTCCACCAGACGCATGGGCGCATCGATCACGCCCGACTGCGGCGACGGAACACCGTGCACGAGCGCCAGGTACGTCTTCTTCACAAGGCGGTCGGCAAAGGCACGTTTGAGAAAGGACGCGGCCGCGTGGTTGCGCGCGATGAGCAGAACGCCGGACGTCTCGCGGTCGATGCGATGGCAGATCTGCAGCCGCTCTTCGGGGAAGCGCTCGCGCAGGATCGCTACCAGCGTGTTTTTCCAGAACTTGGCCGTCGTGTGCATGGGCAGCCCGGCCGGTTTGTCGATGGCGAGAAAATGCTCGTCGGAGGCGAGGATGCCGAAGTCACGCGGAACCTCCGGCTCGATGGGCGCCGGCCGGTCGATGTGAATCGTGTCGCCGACGTGCACGGCCATCGCGGGACGCGGCTTCCGCTGCGACGACAGCCGCACTTGAGTTTCGATGATGGTGCGAATCTTGGTACGCGATAGGCGGCGAATGCGCTGCTTGAGAAAATGGTCGAGCCGCCAGCCCTCGCACTCGGGCGACACGCGCAAGGCAAGCGGCATGATTTCGCGAGGCGCGGTCTCCTCGACCGTCGCGTCTTCCGTCGCGTCTTCCGTCGCGTCTTCGACGTCGCGTTCCACGTCAGGATTTCTTAGCAGCGTACGCGCGCTCGTCGGCCAGGCGAGCGCCCTCCATCAGCAAGAACGACGTGGAGCGCTCGATCTCGTCGTCGCCGGTCACATCGCCCGCCTCAAACTCGAAGGTGCCTTTCGCCCACTGGAGCATGTCGTAGATAGCGTGCGCGCCGCGTGTGGTTTCGCGGCTGTCGACCCGGGCTCGAATCACGCGTCCTTGGCGGATGGCCAGACGGCCGGTGCCGATGGGTCCTTGCAGCGTCACCATGCCCGACATGCGTTCGAGCTCGACGACCATGAGCAAGCTCGAAAGGCCGAAGGAGGCAACCGATCCACGCAAGGCCGGCCGAAGACCCTCCATCTCCCACGATTCGCTAGGTGGCAGCTCCTTGGAAAGGGGAGCAATGGGATGGGCTGCCGAGGGCACCTCGACGATAATTTTCGTCGAGCCGGTATAGCCGGCACCGGAAGCAGCGTCGCCCAGCGCCTTGCGAACGGCCTCGTGCAACTGCAAAAGCGAGAACGGCTTGGTAACCAGTTGGTCGGAGCTCGGCCGAAAGCTCGGCCCTGTGCGCAGACCGGGCGAGTCGTCAGCCATGAAGATGACCGGAACGTCTGCCAGTGCCTGCTGGCTGCGCAACTGTTCGGCCACCGTCCACGCGTTCGTGGTCGGCAGATGAACTTCCATCAGCACGAGATCCGGACGAGCCCGTCCGGCCAGAATCAACGCTTCCCAACCGTCGGCTGCACAGTCGACACGAAACCCCGACTCCATGAGCTGGGACGAGACGACCTGTTGCGACCAGGGGTCGTCGTCCACCACGAGCACTCGGAGTCTTGGGCTCACCACACCTCCTGGGCGCCTACTCACCCGAGCGGGCTAATCGTCGTCGATGATCCCGCTCCAATGCCAGTTGCCGCGCTCGCGTTCCTCGGGCTTGGGCCGGGTCGACTTCTTCTTCTCGGGCCGCTCACGCCGTTCGGGCTTGGGGGCGCGATCACCCGGGCGCGCCTCGAACCCGCCGGGCGCCGTGGGACGAGGCGGTCCGAAGCTGCGAGGTGGACCGCCCGGACCTGTCGAGGGCGGACCGCCCGGACGGGGACCGAAGCCCCCCGGACGCGGGCCACCGGCAAATCCGCCCGGACGCGGAGCGCCCGCACCGGGAGCACCGGGTGGGCGCGGCCCGGTTGGACGAGGACCGCCCGCTGGCCGAGCTTGGGCCTCTTCGATGATGAGTGGACGGCCTTGCACCAACCTGCCGCCCAGCTTTTCAACCGACTCTTTCGCCCCGGCTTCAGTCTCGGTCTCGACGAAAGCAAAACCGCGTGGCCGACCGGTCTCCCGATCCATCGCCACGCGAACGCTGCGGACTTCGATTTTCTCCGAGAGAAAGACCTCTTTTAGCTCTTGCTCGTTGACGTTGTAGGAGAGGTTCCCTACGAAAAGGCGCGTTCCCATAAACTACTTCCCTTGCTCCTCAGTTCCCGCTTTGCCGCTAGGTGCTTGGCACGCCGTTTACTTTGTCACGCAATTCTTTGCCGACTTTGAACGTTGGCGTTTTGCGAGCCGCGATTTGAATCGTCTCGCCAGTGCGAGGATTGCGGCCGTTGCGTGCGGCAGATTCCCGAATCTGGAAGGCTCCGAACCCGCGTATGTCGACGCGTTCGCCCTTGGCTAGACCGTCAGCGACAGCGTCTAGCAGTGACTCAATGGTTTGCTCGACCTGCGGCCTTGGAAAATTGAGTTTCTGGGCCACGAGATCCACGAGATCGGACTTCTTCATCGGTTGCTTCTTCTCCTTCGCGTTGACAGAGCCAGAGCGCCTTTGCGCCAATGGTGTTGGGGTACTGCGCCAGATGACCCGCAAGATAGTGCGCCATCCAAGCAGCGGTCAAGTCTACCCCGAGATATCGAGATCGCCCACGATTGCACGCAACGAGCCGCGGTGCTGCACCAAAAGCTCCTTTGCGCGCGACGCGTTGATTCGGGCGTGGTGCATTACCAATGCGACTTTGGCCCGACCGCCGGCCTTTTTGATCAGCTTTTCGGCTTCTGTTTCCGAAAGGTTACAGAGGCGGGTGACAATTTGAATCGCCCGCCTCCAGGTGCGCGGCGTGGTCGGCCGGACGTCGACCATGAGGCCGCCGTAAGTCTTGCCCAGCTGCACGAATGCCGAGCTGGAAAAAGCAGAAAGGGCCAGCTTGATGGCGGTGGCCGCTTTCAGGCGAGCAGCGCCAGCGATGATTTCAGGCCCCGGAGCCAGGCGAATCAGGACGTCGGCGAGCGCGCCACCATCCTCGGCGAGCGGCGGATCGGCACACGAAATCAGGATCACGTGCGCGCGCCGGAAGCGCGCGTAGTCCATGGCCGAGCGAAGGAAGGTCGATACTTCGAAGTCGGCGACCGCGCACACCACGTCGCCCGGCCCGACCGCGGCTTTGCGCATCCGCTGCTCGGCCTCGCGACGGTTCTCGAGCGCCGCCTCGACGGTTTTTCCGAGGGCGTGCGGACCGCCCGCGAGCACCGGCACCACCAACGACGGAGGCAACCCGAAGAGCGGCACGCACTCCGCGGCTTCGAGCGCCGCCAGGCGGCCGGCCGTGCCGGCGCCGACGAAAAACAATCGGCTGCCTGCCGTCAGGCGTTCGGCGAGCAGGCGCGAGGCTTGCGCTATTTCGGCAGCGCAAGCCTTGGCGGCTTTGAGCGCGGCGTTTTCCTCGTCGAGAAAAACCCGCACCATCTCCTCGGCTGGATAGGTATCCAGCATCGCGGCGCGCGGATGCTCACCATCGACTGGCGCAGCGGCAGAGCCGTTTCGCTCCATGGTTTTCCTCGAACGACTACTTTAGTCCGAGTACGTCCCGCATGTCGAAAAGTCCGGCCGACTTGCCCGCCAACCACAGCGCCGCCCGAACCGCGCCGTGCGCGAAGGTGTCGCGCGAGGAGGCCCGGTGGGTGATCTCGATGCGGTCACCCTGGCCGAGGAAGAAGACCGTGTGGTCGCCGAAGACGTCGCCGCCTCGCAAGGTCTGAATGCCGATCTCCTCGGCGGTGCGCGGGCCGATGTCGCCGTGACGTTCGTAGCGCGCCGTCTTTGCCAAATCGCGGCCGCTGGCTTCCGCCACCGCTTCCGCCAAGCGCAACGCCGTACCCGACGGAGCGTCTCGCTTGGCGCGGTGGTGGGTCTCCACGATTTCGATGTCGTACGCCGGCCCCAGCAGGCGAGCGGCGTCGGCAATGAGCTTGAGCATCACGTTCACGCCCATCGACATGTTGGGCGCCAGCACCACGGGAATCGTCTTGGCCGCAGCAGCAATGGCAGTCTTGTCTACCGCCGAGATGCCGGTGGTGCCGATGACCATCGCCGCACCGGCGGCTGCCGCTGCCTTGACGTTCTCCACCGAGGCCGCGGGCACCGAAAAATCGATCCACACGTCGGCAGCGCCTTTGCTCGGCCGCTGGTCATTCACCTTGATGCCCGACGCGCCGAGGCCCGCCAGCTGCGAGGCGTCGGCGCCGAGGTAAGGATAGTCCGAGCGCTCGACAGCCACTGCCAACGCAGCACCTTCCGCGCCGGCCATGGCGCGAATGATGGCGTGGCCCATTTTGCCGCCCGCTCCGAACACTGCGATTCGTGTTGCCATGATCTAGACCAGCTTGAGATCCGCGAGAATCTTGCGCACCTTCTCGCGACCGGCGCCCGCCATCGGATAAAGCGGCGGACGGATCTCGTCGGCGATCTTGCCCATCATGGCCAGTGCGGCTTTGACAGGGATCGGGTTTGCCTCGATGAAGAGACCCTCGGAGAGCGGGAACAGCTTGTAGTGCAGCTCGCGCGACTTGCCCCAGTTGCCCGCCGCAGCCGCGTCCCACATGGCGGCCATGTCGGCCGGCGCGACGTTGGACACCACCGAAATGCAGCCGTTTCCGCCGAGCGCGTAGAAGGGAAAGGCGGTTGCGTCGTCGCCCGAGAGCAGGCTGAGCCGGTCGCCGACACGAGAAATGATCTGCGCCGCCCGCTGCAAATTACCGGTGGCTTCCTTCACCCCGACGACCAAGGGCAGCTCGCACAGGCGTGCGATGGTGTCGGGCAAGAGATCGCAGCCGGTACGTCCGGGCACGTTGTACAGCACCATGGGCAGCGGAGCCGCGTCGGCCACGGCCTTGAAGTGCCGGAAGAGCCCGTCCTGCGTCGGCTTGTTGTAGTACGGCGTAACCTGCAGCGTTCCGTCGGCGCCCACGGCCTTTGCCGCCTGGGTCAGCTCGATCGCTTCGCGAGTCGCGTTGCCGCCGGTTCCCGCCAGGACGGGCACGCGCTTCTTCGTTTCCTGCACCACGATTTCGATTACGCGAATGTGCTCCTCGGTGCTGAGCGTGGGCGATTCGCCCGTGGTTCCGACAGGCACAAGACCGTCGATGCCGGCGCGGATCTGCTCGTCTACCAAGCGGCGCAAGGCCTCCTCGTCGATGCGATCGTCGCGAAACGGCGTTACCAGCGCGGTAATGACTCCTTTGAACATAGTTCGGCAAAGCTAGCACGAGTCGGCCCGAATTCGCGCCACCGTAATGGCCAAGCCGCATGCGTCGCGGGCGACGCCAGAGCATAATGCCCGGCAACCATGCAATCGTGCTCCGCTCGCTTGGCGACCTTCTTGGTCTTGTTCTTGCTCGGCCTACCCGCCCTTGGCCAGGTCAAGCAGGTCGAGCAATCCAAGGATGACGTCACACTGTCCGTGGTCGGAACCAGCGATTTGCACGGACACCTGGCCGCCCTGCCGTGGCTGTCCGGCTACGTCGAGAACCTGCGCCAGCAGCGCCAGGCCGATGGCGGAGGCGTCTTGTTGCTCGATGCGGGCGACATGTTTCAAGGCACCCTCGAATCGAATCTCGCCGAAGGCGCGCCGGTGGTCGCGGCTTACAACGCCCTTGGCTACACCGCCGTCGCCATCGGCAATCACGAGTTCGACTTCGGGCCAGCCGGTCCTGCGCCCTCGCCGACTGGACCGGACGATGATCCGCGGGGCGCGCTCAAGGCACGGGCCTCCGAAGCGCATTTTCCCTTTCTCGTCTCGAACGTCCTCGACAAGAAAACCGGCAAGCCGGTGGCCTGGCAGAACGTTCACCCGTCGGCGATGGTCACCGTGGCTGGCATCAAAGTCGGGCTCGTGGGTGCCGTCACCGCCGCCACGCCCCACTCGGCGCTGCCCGCCAACGTGGCGGGCCTGACCTTCTTGCCGCTCGCCCCGAGCATCAACAAGCAAGCGCGCTGGCTGCGCGGCCACGGCGCCAAGGTCGTGATCGCCGTCGTGCACGAAGGGGGAGCGTGCACCGATTTTCGCGATCCCGAAAAGCTCGACTCGTGCGATGCCCGCAGCGAAATCTTCGCCGTCGCCCGCGAGCTTCGTGGTGTCGACGCGATCGTCGCCGGCCACACGCACCAGGCGCTTGCCCAGCGTGTAGCTGGCATACCGATCATTCAGTCGTACAACAACGGTCGAGCGTTCGGCCGGGTCGATCTGACGATCAACCGCTCGACGGGCAAAGTTCTGGCGAGCCGTCTCGAGCGACCGCACGACCTTTGCCAAAGCGGCCCGCATGAGCCTTGCCGTGCGGGCGAGTACGAGGGCCGGCCGGTGGAGAAGGACGACAAGCTGGTGGCGGTGACGGCCCCAGCATTCGAAGCGGCCAAGAAAAAGGGCGAAGAAGTGCTGGGCGTCGACGTGGTGCGGCCGCTGCCGCAGAACCGCAAGCAGGAAACGGCGCTCGGCAATTTGCTGGCCGACCTGATGCGCGCGGCCCACCCCGCCGACGTTGCCATGATCAACGGCGGCGGCATGCGTGCGCCCTTGCCCGCCGGGTCGCTGACCTACGGACGCCTGTACGAAACGTTTCCGTTCGACAACGCCTTCGCTTCGTTGCGCATTTCCGCCGGCGAATTCCGTGGTCTGCTGGCCCGCAGCCTCAGCCACGCCGTTTCGCTGGTCGCGCTGTCCGGCGTACGGATGCGCACCCGCTGCGGGAGTGGCAACCTGGAGGTGCTGCTCGAACGCCCCGATGGTGCGCCCATCCGCGACGATGAGACACTGTCGATGACGACTACCGATTTTCTGGCCACGGGCGGCGACGGCTTCTTCGCGGGCGCAAACCTCGATTACGAAATTGGTGCGCCCATCCGCGACGCCATGGCCGAGGCGCTTCGTCGGCGCGGCGGCAAATTGGATCCGGCGGATCGCACGATCTACGATCCGGCCAATCCGCGCATCAGCCTGCCAGCAGGCAACGACATGCCCGTTGCGTGCCCACGCTGATTACTTGCTGAGAGGCTTTCCGGGAAGCGGCGGCTGAACCGTCGCGAGATCGACGCCCAGGGCGTGCAAGACCGTCGGAGCGATGTCCCGCTGCTGGCCTGGGCCGACGATCGTCGGATCGCTCGATGCCAGGATGATGTGAGGCGCGTTTCGGTGGGTCTCGGCGCCCACGTCAAAACCGTGGTCGGCGCTCACGTACACGAGGGTGCGACGGTCGATGCTTTGGCTTGCAAGCTCGTCGAGAATTTTGCCGAGCCAGCGGTCGCATTCTTCCAGCGCCTGGTCGTACGTCGGCGAGCCTTCGCCATCCCGGTGGCCGGCGAGATCCACGTCGGCAAAGTGAATGAAGAGAAAAAAGCGGCCCTTCTTGGCGTAGTCGTGCACGTAGCGAACGGCCCGTTCGCCGACTTCGCGCGCGGGACGCATTTTGTCGCCGTCCCATACGCTGATACCGGCGCGGGAATGAAAGAACGGTTCGCCCGCAGACAAGAAGCCCGGCGCGCGCGAGCCAAGGTTGTGGTCCTTGCCGGTGAGCATGATGGTGGTCAGGCTGGGAAACGCTTTGCGCAGCCGCTCGAAGACGGAAAGGCCGGCGGGAATCGGCGCGAAGTCGCTGTCCGAACGGACACCGGTGCGATCGGGACCGTAGCCGGAAAGAAGCTCGGAGTGGCCGGCCTTGGTATCGGTAATATGACCCGTGACATCGATGTCGACCAGGGAGCCGCCCTTGGTCAGCCGCGCGAGGTTCGGCAGCTTCCCGGCGGCCAGGTCGGCGCGCACGTGCTCGCGCAAAGCTCCGTCCCAGGAAATGAGAATGGCGTCGCGATCCGTGGCCGGCGTCTTAGCGTCGAACGCCAACGCCGGCGCCGCCCACAAAACCAGGAAGAACAGGATCGCGTACTTTTTCGTCGTCATCTATTTACTCCACGCTACTCCACCGCATTTTCTAGTCGGTCGGCCTTGCGAAGGGTGGGGAAAAAGCGCCACCACAGCGTCACCACCACAAGGGTGCCGAGGCCACCCACCACCGTGGCCGGCACGGTCCCAAGCAGCGCCGCCGTCACGCCCGACTCGAATTCGCCAAGCTCATTGGAAGCGCCGATGAAGAGCATGTTGACCGCGCTGACCCGGCCGCGCATCTCGTCGGGAGTAGACACCTGCACCAGCGTTCCCCGGATGATCACGCTGACCATGTCCACGGCGCCAAGAACAATGAGCGCGCCCATTGAAAGAAAGAAGTTGCGCGATAGCCCGAAGAGAATCGTGAAAAGGCCAAACGCCGCCACACAAACGAACATGCGCGTGCCCGCCCGGTTGCGAATCGGGTGGTGGGCCATCCACAGCGCCACCAGCGCGGCTCCGATCGCGGGCGAGCTGCGCAAGAGGCCAAGGCCCCACGGCCCGGTGGACAAGATGTCGCGAGCAAAGATCGGGAGAAGCGCAGTAGCGCCACCGAAAAGAACCGCGAAGAGGTCGAGGGAAACAGCGCCGAGGATGGCTTTCTTGGCAAAGACGAAGCGCACGCCTTCGAGCAGGCCGTGCAAGTCGGCGGCGGCTCGACCGGCGCGCCATCGACCGCGCATGCTCGAAAGTGCGATGAACCCCGTTAGCAAAAGACCACTCGCAATTCCGTACACAAGCCACGGCCCGAGGGCGTAAAGCAATCCGCCGAGCGCAGGGCCGGCGATGGTCGCCACCTGAAACACCGTCGAGTTCCACGCCACCGCCCGAGGAAAACTCGGGGCATCCACCAGCAGCGGCAGAAGCGATCCGCTGGCCGGAGCCATGAAAGCGCGGCCCACGCCGATGAACGAGATGACGACGAAAATCCAGCTGACCTGAGCCGCCGGGTGCAGCGAGAAAAGCAGCAACGCTATTCCGACGACAAACTCCAGCGCAAAGGACGCCAGCAACATCGTTCGGCGATCGAAGCGATCCGCGGCCAAGCCACCCGGCAGGCTGAGCAAGAACGCTGGCAGGAACTGCGCTAGCCCCACCATGCCCAGCGCGAACGCGCTGTGGGTAATCGCGTAGACCTGCCAGCCCACGGCCACCGAAAACATCATCACAGCCATGGCGGAGCAAAACCGCGCGGCCAAGTAGAGAAGAACGTTTCGGTTGCGAAGAACAGATGCTGCGTCGGCGACTGCCATGGATGGGTCAGGAAGACCTAGCGCGCTTTGCGGCTCCCGGCGAGCTTTTCACCGCGCGAACCATTCCCGCATGGTTCGACAAACCCGACGCAAGTCGGATTGGTCCATGGTGTACGCGGGCATCGTGTAGACGACGTTGTCGAACGGCCGCAGCCACACGCCACGCTCGGCGGCAAAATCCTGCAAACCGCGCAGGACCTTTCGGTCGTGCACTTCGACGACTCCGCAGGCTCCGAATACACGGCTCTCGCGAATGGTGGGCGCGCGCAGATCGAGCAGCTCGTCGCGCAGCACTTCTTCGATGCGCCTGATCTTGTCGAGGTAATTCTCACGCTGAAAGACCGCGATGCTAGCGAGAGCCACCGCGCATGCGAGCGGGTTGCCCATGAAGGTCGGGCCGTGCATGAAGGCGCGCTCGGGGCCGTCGCCCAGAAACGCCTCGAACACGCGGGTCGTGGCCAGCGTCGCCGACATGCCGAGGTAACCCGCCGTGAGGCCCTTGGCCAGCACGAGAATGTCCGGCGTTATTTGCGCCTGCTCGCACGCGAAGAGCGTTCCGGTTCGACCAAAGCCGGTCGCAACTTCGTCGCACACGAGCAGCACACCATACTCGTCGCACAGCCGCCGCGCCTCGGTCAGGTAGGCCGGTGGATAGAAGTTGAAGCCACCGGCACCTTGCAAGAGCGGCTCGCAGACGAAAGCGGCGACCTCGTGGGCACTCTCCCGTAGCATCGTTGCCAGCTCGTCGAGCGCCTGATCCACGGAATAGCGGATCTCGCCGCGACCCTCGCCCATACCCTCTGGCGGCCGCACGAAAAGCTGGCGCGGCAGATAGCCTGAAAACAGCCGGTGCATGCCATCGTCGGGATCGCCCAGGCTCATCACACCCGTCGTGTCGCCGTGGTAGGCGTGGCGCAACGAAAGGAAGCGGGTCTTCCCGGGCACGCCCAGGTTCTTCCAGTACTGGACCGCCATCTTCATGGCCACTTCCATGCCGACCGATCCGGAATCTGCGAAAAAAACATGGGCCAGGCCCGGCGGCGCCAATCCCACCAGCGTGTCCGCCAGTCGCTGCGCCGGCGCGTGCGTAAGCCCGCCCAGCATGACGTGCGCGAAATCGTCGAGCTGGGCGCGGACGGCCGCGTCCAGCTCGGAATGCGCGTAGCCGTGAATCACGCACCACCAGCTCGCGATTCCATCGATGAGCGTTCGACCATCGCGAAGGTGCAGGCGCACCCCCTGCGCGCGCACGACCTCGTTCTCTGCGCCCGGCCCCGCCATCTGGGCGTAAGGAAACCAAAGGCTTTGCGAACTGCTCATAGCGGCAACTTGAAGCTGCGAATGCGGCGAAATCAAGCCCAGCGATTGCTGGCGAGCGCTGCCTCGGCGGCCTGGCGTTCGTCGGGCGTGTCCACCTCGAGCCAGCCGTGGCCGCTGATGTCGCGGCAGGCGGGCGCAAACTCGGTCGTAGCCAGACGACCCAAGATGCGCTCGACGTGAATGGCCCGACCATCTTCGATGAGCGCGCGATCCGCTTCGGCAAAGTAACGGCCGACGAGCGCCCGCGGCACGCGACTCATGCCCACGTAGCCGCAGTCGAAGGTGGTCAACGTCTTGGCGATGGCGACGATGCGGCCCTGAGCATTGCGCTCGACCTTCATGTCGTCGTTACCGAGCGTCCGATCCGTATCGATGAACGCGGTGATGCGGTCGACGTCGGGAGCAACAATCTCTGCAATGTTCGGGCGATAGATGTGGTCAACGTTCATGACCAGGAAACCGTCGTCGATAAACGAGCGCGCCGTGAGCAGCGAAACCAGATTGCCGTCGCGGAACTGCTGGTTATGGGCGAGCTGCACGGGCAAGCTCGCCATTGCCGCGTCCTCGGCGCGCAGCTTGCCCAAGGCCTCTTTGACCTGCGGAAAGCAGAAGCCTCCGACCACGATCAGGCGCGTGGGACGCAGGCGAGCCGCGAACGAGAGCGCGTGGAACAGCAGAGGCTTGCCACCCACGGGAATCAGCGCCTTGGGCAGATCTCGAGTGAGCGTGCCGAGCCTGCTTCCCAGCCCGGCTGCAAGCAGGACGACGTTCATGGCGCCTCCTAGACGGACGCGGCCACTGCCGCCGCGGGCGCATCGAACAGGTCGAGCAACTCGGCGAAACTGTGGACGATCGGCAGGCCCGGAAAGCGGAGCAAGAAGCTCTCCTTCGAGAACGTTCCCGCCACGCCGACGAAGGGCAGGCCTTCGACGTGGGCAATCTCACCGTCATGGAGCGAATCGCCAACGAAGAGCATTTCGCCGCGGCCGACGCCGAAGAGGCGCTCGACCATTTGCACGTGCGGCTTGCCCTTGGCAAGCCCGTTGCCGTAGCCCATCACCAGGTCAAAGGGGAAGTCTGCCGTCTTGGCGAAAGTCTCGACGTTTTCGCGCCCGTTGTTCGACGAAACCGCGATGCGCACACCTCGCCGGCGCAGCTCGACGAGGGCGGCGCGGGTGTCGGCGGGCATGCGTGCAGAATTGCAGCGCGCCGGCTTGGCGCTCTCGAACAGGTCGGACGCCGTCGGGTTGCGCGCGTCGCCCGGGAAAATATCCTCGAGCTGGGCGACGAACGGCAGTCCGCAGGTGGCGAGGTAAAGCTCGCGGGCCAGCGTCTTGGGAATGCCATACATGCCCACCATGACCTCGGTAGCCAGATCCGCCAAGACCGGCATGGTGTCGATGAGCGTCCCGTCGAGGTCGCACAAAAGCACTTTCGGCAGTGCCAGCGTCGAGACGGTACGCGTTCTTAGGGCCGGAACGATTCGGTTTGTTTGGCGAGTGGCAACAATCGATTCCATGGCGAGACGACAAAGCAGCAATGCGCGCGCCAGAAAGCACTCGACCGTAACCAGCGATAATCATTAAGCCAAGCCTGTGTATGAACTGGTAGGTGGTGGGAATTCACCACCTCGGGTGTTGGGCTTTGAACGCCGCCGCCAACGCGGGGCTTCCTGACAGCATCGTGACCTACTGTTATTCTGGCCGCGTGGCGTGTCCGCAGTGCGGTAGTACCCATCCCCAGCACCTGTGTCCCGCAGCTGGGCAGCCGCTGTGCCCTGTCCGCCCTGGAAAGCTAGCACCGAACACGGTCCTGGACGGCAAATACCAAATAGTGCGCGAGGTGGGCCGCGGCGCCATGGGCGTCGTGTACGAAGCCATGCACATCGCTCTCGGCCGCAAAGTCGCGGTGAAGACGTTGCTCGAGGATGTGCGTGCCGACGCACAAATGGGCGAGCGCTTCGAGCGCGAGGCGCGCGCCGCGAGCGCCATCGGCCACCCGAACATCGTCGATGTGTTCGACCTCGGCCGCACGCAGGACGGCGTCCTATTCATGGTGATGGAGCTGCTCGACGGGCGCTCGCTGGGAGACATCCTAAAAGAGACTCCCCAGCTCCCGATTCCGCTGGCCATTCACCTGATGGTGCAAACCTTGAGCGGTCTTTCGGCAGCGCACAAGCACGGTATCGTTCACCGCGACCTCAAGCCGGACAACATCTTCGTCATCAATAACGAGGAGCGGCCGAACTTCGTGAAGATCGTCGATTTCGGCATCTCGAAGGTGCTGGCACCCAACCATCCGGCCGTTGCCGTCACGGCAAAAGGCATGGGCACCATGGTGGGATCGATCTTGGGCACGCCGCTTTACATGTCGCCGGAGCAGGCCATCGGCCAAATAGCGGCCATCGACCATCGCACCGACATCTATTCGGCGGGCGTCGTGCTGTACGAAATGGTGTGCGGTCGCACGCCGTTCGTCGGACAAGGCTACGCGCAGATCCTCGGCAGTCTGATCGAAGGAAACTATCCGCCGCCGCGCAGTCTGCGCCCGGAAATGAGCGCCGACCTCGAAGCGGCCATCGCGTGTGCGCTCGACCGCGACAAGGAAAAGCGCTTTTCCAGCGCCGCGGCCATGCGCACGGCGATTTCCGAGGGCCTGGCCGACGCCACGCCTGCTCCCGTCGTGCTATCGGCCGCGTTTGGCGATCCGCTGCGCGCGGAGTTGGGAGCACCTGCAGAATTCGGGTCGATCGCTCTGCGAAGCGAGCCGGCGCGATCCCCGCGACGCCGATCGAGTGACGACGATCCGTTTGCGCCACCCCCGGAGAGCGAGCAGTTACCGCTTCTCGCGGACGATGCCAACCATCCGTTGGCCGTGCGCAAGAGCCCGCTGCCCCCCGGGGATCGTCCCAACCAACGCAAAGACGAAATGCGCTCGGTTCCCGTCGAAGAGCCGGTCGAGGAACCGGTACCCGAGGGCCTCGACGCTGGCGCCAGCGCGCCAAGGCCCAGGCGTGGATCCCCGGCGAAAAAACTCTCGGCCCGGACGGGCATCACCGTGGCATCGCTTCTGCTGGTGGCAGCACTCGGCGCCAGCATCGCTGGGAGCTACCTGCGCAAGCAGCAACCTGGACAAGCGAGAGTCGGATCGGGGAAGAAGTACGCGATCCGTCTGGTGGTCGAGCCGAGCCAAGCCAGCATCCAGATCGATCACGTCCCCACGGCCACGCGCGGACTCACGCTCGAAGGCGGTGTCCACCACGAGATCAACGCCGCGGCGCCGGGACGACTGACCAGGCGTTTCAGCTTCGACAGCGACGAAAGCGGCGTGCTCTCCCTGCACCTCGGCCGTCACCTGCCCTTGCCGTCTGCCACCGATCCGCCGGCGCTCGCAGCCGAGCTGACCGCCGAGTATCCCGACCAGCCGCGTTCGGTCGCCGACATCGATCGCGCATTCGACAAGCTCGATCGCTACGCCGACTGCCTGGCCATGATCGGCGACGCCGGGCTCGATGGGAAAAAGAGCGGCGCGCGTGCTCGCCTTCGCAAGGAGGAGCTGGCGCTTTGTCAGCGATCCGTGGCGGAAGCGGCGGCCGGCGAGCCGGCCCTGCCTGAAGTACAGGCCGCAGCCGAGAGCTTTCTCGACGCCAGTCAGAACAGTCAGAAAGCCGATGCACTCGGGAAGCTGGCCGCACGATTTCGCGCCGAGTTTCTCGCGTCGCAAACCGCTTGGGAGATGGAAGAGCTTGCCCGCCAAGGCAAAGACGATGAACAGAAGGCTCTGTGGCACATGCGCCGCGTGGCCTTGGCCGCGCGAGCGTGGCTGCGTGCCCTGCGCACTCCGGCCCAGGACGGCAACGCAGACGTGCTGCGTGCGTATCAGCAAACGCTTGCAGACTTCGCACAAGGATCGACTGCGGCATGGGGGCACGTCTCCGGATCAGCGGATTTTCTGCGCGCCAGCCAGGCAGTGGCGTCACTTTCACGTGACAAGAAGGTGAGCGAGTTTGCCGCGCTCGACGGTTGCCGCCAGCTGATTGCCGCCTTCAATGCACTTGTCGACGACACGCCTGGACGCCTCACCGAGAGGCGCTAAGCTTCCGGGCATGCGTAAAATCCTTCTTTCTTTCACTCTCTGCATTCTTTGCGCGTCGGTGGCCACCGTGTCCCACGCCAAAGGCAACAGCATCACTGTCAAGGTCAAGGACGCCGCGGACAAGGACGTCGGCACCGTCACCATCAAGTCAGCGGGACCGGGCATCTCGCTCAAGCTCGACCTGAAAGGCCTGCAGCCCGGCGACCATGCCATTCACTTTCATCAGACGGCCAAATGCGAAGGCCCGGATTTCAAGTCGGCCGGCGGACACTTCAACCCCGAGGGCAAAAAGCACGGCCTCGAGAATCCCGAAGGCTCCCACGCGGGCGACATGCTCAACTTCACGGTCGACGCCAAAGGCACGGCCAAGGCGACCATCGTGAACAAGAACGTCAACCTCGGCTCCGACACACACTCGCTCTTCAGCAACGGCGGCACCGCGCTCGTGATTCACGCCAAGGCCGACGACATGAAGACCGATCCCGCCGGCAACGCCGGCGATCGCATCGCCTGCGGCGTGATCCAGAAGTAAGAGCGGGACTAAGCCCCGCGCGTGCTGTAGCTCGATTTTTGTTCGAGCTTCCACGCCTTGATGAGACCGACGTTCTTCGCCTCGAGCGGCTCCATTTCCTGAAAACCGCTCTGGTCCCGATCGACCAGCGTCTGGAAATAGGTGTTCGATACGACGATTTCGTTGGTCGCTGCTTGGGCTAGCAAGCGGGCTCCAAGATTCACGGCATCCCCCACGATGCCGATGTGGCTGCGACAAAACGGACGGTAGAGCACGGACTGAATATCGCCCATGGCCATGCCAATGTGCACGCCGCCCGACGGCTGCACGCGATCGATCTCGCGCTGCCAGCGGTTCGACACCGAGCTGCCGATTTGCAGCAACAGGCGCGCGCATTCGAGCGCCCGCTGCGCGTATCCGTCCTGGACATCGGGCACGCCGAAGAGCGCGAGCACCTCATCGCCGACGAACTGGCACATCATGCCGCCGGTGTTGATCACGGCGTAGCGCGAGTTCGAGTAGAAGGTGGTCAGGGCATTGCGCATGACCTCGTCATCGCGCGTGTCGCGCACGAAGCTAGAGAACGACGACAGATCCGCCAGCAGCACCACGGCGTTACGAAAGCGGCGCGGCGGCAGGATCTGCTCGGGCGCGAAGCCGTGCACCTTGTGCAATTGAAGCAGGCGTGAATAACCGAAGTGCCACAGAAGCGACGTCTTGAGCGGGCTTTCCACGTGGCTTTCGCCGAAGGCCCAGCGCCACTTGATATCGTCGATCGAGTTGCGTAGCTCGTTGAGCCCCTCGTTGGTCATGGCACCGAGCTTCACGCCGAAGCATTCGAAGACCAGCTCCTGCAAGCGCGCCTCGTCCCAGAATTCCAGCTCGAGCTTGGGATCCGTAACCTTGCGCAAGCGCTCCTGGAGCTGCGGCCAGTCCGGCCGATCGGCGCGATCGACCGCCACGACGATGCGGTTGGCGTCGGGAACGGCGGGCGACGAATGGTGGTATTTGCGCAAGAAGTGCTCGACCATGCGATCGCTGGCGTAGCCGTATTTCACTTCCAAGAAAAACGGTGGCCGCCCCGGCGAGCGAACGACCACATCCGCGAACGCGCCGGGCACACCCAAGTCCACCTCGCGAACGATCTGCACGCCCTCGGCGGCCAGGTCGTGGTGACCGACAAACTGAAAGCGGCAGATCTCACAGCAGATCTCCTCCAGAAATAAACGCAATTGCCGCAGAAAGTGGGTGTGCTCGGCGGACTTTTGCGGGCTTGTCATCGGGCGAATCATACTCTGCCGAGCCCGGCGAGCCCAGCGCATGACATCAGCGCATCTTTCCTACAGAAGCACGGATTTCTGCCGAAGATCCCATGGCCAAGTAAGGACGAACCATGAGTGTCGGTATCCGGGAAAAACTTGCGAAGTGTGCCGATCTGCCGAGCATGCCCGCGGTGGCCATTCAGATCCTCGATCTGTGCCAGCAGGACGATCCCGATATGGGCGAAATCGCCAAGCTCATCGGCAGCGACCCGGCGCTGTCGGCAAAGATTCTGCGACTCACCAATTCGCCTGCGTACGGCCTCAAATGCCAGGTACGCACCGTCTCGCATGCGATTTGTCTTCTGGGATTGTCCGCCGTGCGACCGCTCGCGCTGTCGTTCTCGCTCGTCAAAGGACTGCAGTCGCGCGACCGAAAATCGCTGACCTGGTTTTGGAAGCGCTCGCTGCTTTCGGCGGTCGCCGCGCGCGAGCTCGCTACCGCCACCAACTACCGGCTCGCCGAAGAGGCGTTCTTGGGTGCGCTCTTGCAGGACATCGGCATCTTGGCGATGCGGCAGCTGGCGGGCACGGAATACACGACGCTGGCCAAGCCCGGGATTCGTCACAACGATCTAGCTGAAGGCGAACGCGCGCTCTTCGGTGAAGACCACGCCTCCGTCGGTGCTTGGCTGGCCGAACGCTGGAAGCTTCCGTCCAGCCTTTGCGCCGCGATTGCGGGCAGCCATACGCCCGCGCAGGTCGCCGACAGCACGCACGCCGACATCGCGCATCTCGTGCGACTCGTGGCCTTGTCGGGTGAAGTAGCGGACGTTTGGATCGAAGAAGATGCAGCGCTGGCCATGAAGAAACTGCGGCATTCGTCCTCGAGACTTCTGCAAATCGACGATCAGAAGCTCGATGCGGCTTTGCAGCAGGTGGCAAAGCGGAGCGAGGAAGTCGCCAATTACTTCGACGTGGAAATCGGATCCTCCGATCAGCTTTCTGCCATTCTGGATCAGGCGAAAGAGACGCTGCTCATCTTGGCGCTGGCGGCTAATCGTCAGGCGACCGACGCCAAGGAAGCCATCGGCACCCTCGAAGCCAAGGCGAGATCGCTCGAGATCGAAGCGCAGCGCGATGGCCTGACCGGCCTTTTCAACCGTGCTTACTTCGATCAGGCCTTCGCCCATTGGATGACCCAAGCGGCCCGCGACCATGCGCCGCTCAGCCTCGTCCTGTTCGACATCGATCACTTCAAAACCGTCAACGACACGTACGGCCACCAGGCGGGGGACAAGGTGCTCGCGGGTGTGGCACGCGTGCTGGGTAGTCGCATGCGACCGACCGACCTCACGGCTCGCTACGGTGGCGAAGAATTCGTGCTGCTGTTGCCGGGAACCGACGCGCCCGGCGCGGCCATCGTGGCCGAACGGCTCCGCAGGCGCGTGGCCGAGGCCGTGCACGAGATCGGCAACGGTTCGGTTCTGCGTGTGACCGCCTCGGCCGGACACGCAACCCTGCAACCCGGATCGACTGCAACTTCGGAGCTGCTGTTGGCGAGCGCCGATTCGGCGCTCTACGACGCCAAGCGCGGCGGTCGCAACATGGTCGTGGCCGGCCATGATCCGGCTTTGCGACTCCCGATGCGGACGACCGGCTAGGCTCCGTCAACGGCTAGGTTCTGTTGACCACCAAATCCACGGCCGAGCCCTTGGGCGCCGGCTGATTCGCGGCCGGGCTTTGTTCGAGAATCAACCCGTCCGAGTGATCCTCGTCGGAGCGCGAGCGCAAGTTGCCCACGGTGAAGCCGGCCTTCTGCAGCTCGTCCTTGGCCTTGCTCAGGGAGCGACCGACGACGCTCGGCACCGGCGCGGAGGCAACGCCCTTGGAAATCACCAGGTCGATGGGCGTGCCGACTTTGGTTTCGGCGCCCTCGAGAGGAGCCTGGGCGAGCACACTTCCCGCTTTGACGTCGGCACTGGTGTCCTCGGTGACCTTGCCAAGCAGCAGCTTGGCCATCTCGATGCGCAGCTTGGCCTCCGAAAGCGGCAGGCCGGCCAAGCCGGGAATTCTCACCAGCCCCGGCGCTTTGGCCACCGTCACGTCGACCGCGTGGCCGTGCTCGATACGCGAGCCCTGAAGCGGCCTTTGCGCCACGACACTTCCCGGCGGCGTCCGACTGTCCTCGCGTTCCTCGCCAACCACGAACATGAGGCCGCGACTTTCAATGAGCTCGCGCGCGCTTTGCGTGGGCAGCCCAAGCACGGATGGAACCTCGACGGCTTCCCGCTGAAGCAACGTGCGGTTAAGGGCGTATGAAGTACCGGCGGCCACCACAGCCGCAACCACTGCCGAAACTACAGTGTCTCCCATTGACATGGGTGCGATGCTAGCACCGGTCGGCAGCGCGGCGGTGGCAAAGCGCAGGGTATGGAGGGCTAGGCTTCGGCCGGAACCGCAACGTTCGGCATGATTACGACGCCGCTCTGCTTGCCGCTGGCGGTGGCACCGGGCCAGACCACGCAGCGGGAAATCTCGGCCCCAGCAGCGACCCGACCGCCACCGCAAACGACAGCATCCGGGCCGACCACCGCGTCTGGCTCGATGACCGCGCCGGCGGCGATACGCGACGGAAAGCGAACGTGCGCGTTCGGATCCACTTGCGCGTGCTCGTCCACGCCGACGAGCGGCCCGGGTGCGTTCGGTAGGAACGACGGATTCCGCAGAAGGTCGATGTTGCCTGCGAGATAGCGCTCGGGCGTGGAGTGCTCGGCGAAGTAGCCGGTCATGGTCATGGAAAAAATGCGATCCCCGTCGAGCAGCGCGGGAATATACGCATCGCCGATGACGTCGGAAAGCCCGAGCGGCAGGCGATCAAGCAGGCGCGGCTCGACGACATGAATGCCGGTGAACATGCGCGGCAGGACAGTGCCGACGGCCATGTCGGACGAACGCTTGCCACGAAGGCTGAGCACCCGGCCGGTCGAGTCGATTCCGATAGGAGCCCACAGCTCGGGGTTCGGATCCTCGCGTAGGACCATGGTGGCCACCGTGTCCGGCCCCGCCGTTTGATGAGCGGCAACCACGGCTCCGAGGTCGATGTCCGCGGCGACTTTGCCGTTGAGCACGAGCACCGGGCCCGGCGAGAGCATGTAGCGTGCTTTCCACAAACCGCCGCCCGTGCCGAACAGCTCTTCTTCGTATGAATAGCGAAGCCGCACGCCGAACTGCGCTCCATCGCCCAGCGTTTGTCCGATCTTGTCGCCATGATGGTGCAGGTTGATGACGATGTCGGTCAGGCCCGCCCTTCGGCACAGCTCGATGCCGAAGCGAATCGCCGGGTAGCCACAGACAGGAAGCAAGGGCTTCGGCAGCGCTTGCCCGATCGAACCAAGCCGCGTCGAACGGCCCGCCGCGAGAATCATCACTTGCATGGGGGCTATTATCCTCTACGACTTCCGCGAAGAACACTTTGCCGACCGGCTGAGTGGGGACGGCCGCCGAATCCGCGATTCGATTCTCGGCGGCATTGCGGTTTCGTGCAAAAATAGCCCCATGTCGGGCACGATCGGGTTGTTTCTGCGTTCCAACGACAACGACTACCAGCAGCGGCTCAAGGAAGTAGGGCTGCGCGAGGCCAAGCGACACGGCTACGAAATCATCGTCGAGTCGGCCCTGAACGATGGCAACCGCCAAGTCGAGCAAATCCGATCGGCGATCAAGAAGGCGAAAACCACGTCCTTGATCGCCATCTTGGTCAGCACCGTGCGCGACGAAGTTCTGCCGCCGCTCGTGCGCGAGGCCGCCGAGGCCGGTATCGACTGGGCGTTGCTCAACGAAGGCGATTACATCGACGAAATCAGCGCGCAATTTCCGGACCGCGCGATTTTTGCAGCCACCCCCGACCAGATCGGAATCGGCCGCATCCATGGACAGCAAGTGCGTGCCTTGGCGGGCGACTCGAAGACCGTTCTGTGCGTGACCGGTCCGATGAGCGCCGCGACCGCGCGAATGCGGTGGGAAGGCCTGAACGAGGAACTGGGCAAGGACTTCGAGATCATTCAGCTCAACGCCGACTGGACCAGCGAACGTGCGCGTATGGAGGTCGAACGCTGGGCTCGGTCGCTCCCCAGCGACGTTGCGGTGCCGGGCATGTTCGTCGCCCACAACGACGAGATGGCGCTCGGCATGCGCCAGGCACTGCGCGATGTTGCTTCCCAGAAGGACCTGCCGTTTGGCACTGCCTTCATCACGGGCTGCGATGGCTCGCAAACTCTCGGCCAGCGCCTCGTACGCGAAGGACGCCTCAAAGCGACGGTGATCATGCCGCCCACCTCGGGAGCGGCCATCGAATGGATCGAGCGCTTCCGTGCGCGCAAAGAACGGCCTGCCGTCCGCGAGATCCAGCCGGTAGCCTCATTCCCCGCCCTACCAGCGCTCAAAAAGTAGCTGGCCGTTCGCCGAATGGTACAGAAGTTGACGTGTAAGAGTCTGTGGTTTAATGTCCTACATTAAACCACCAAGAGGTAAGAGCCATGACTCAGCACACGCTTTTCGACAATCGTCGATTCGACGCCCGGATCCCGGTCGAGATGTACGTCAGCGCCTATGTCTTGGATCAACCGCGGCGGGCGGTGACCATGAACATTAGCGAGAGCGGTCTTTACGTGAACACACTGGTTCAGCATCCCTATCCGCCGCGAACGCCAGTCGGGCTGGAAATCGAGCTCCCATCCATCGGCGAGACGATTTGGGCCGCCGGAGAGACCTGCCGCGACAGCCTGGACGATTTCTTCTACGGCATGGGCTTGCGCTTCACCGCCATGGCCAAACTCCACCAGCGCATGCTGCGCGAGTATTGCTGGAGGGTTCGTTGTCATGGGAACCCTCTAAGGGTTCCCAAACCCGCGGCACCTGCCACCCACCCTGCCGCCCCCTCGCTGCGCTCGGCCGCGCGCGATGCTTCGCTGCCGGCGTAGCTGGCAGGCTCCGCACGCGCTGCTTACGCCTTGGTCAACTCCAAGGCTGCCTTGATAGCGTAGAGCATGCTCGTCGCGTCGGCTTTGCCCTTGCCGGCGATGTCGTAGCCCGATCCGTGGTCGACCGACGTGCGCACGACGGGCAGCCCGAGGGTGACGTTGACGGAGACTCGGGGAAAAGCCGGCTTGACCGCGACCAGGCCTTGGTCGTGGTACATCGCAAGGATCAGCTTGTAGCGCTTCACGCGGGCGATGAAAAAGGAATCCGCGGGGAAGGGACCGTCGCACGCATGGCCGGCGGCGCGCGCGATTTCCATCGCCGGAATAATGATGCGGTCTTCTTCCAGACCTAGAAGTCCGTGCTCGCCGGCGTGGGGATTGAGTCCGAGCACGGCGACGGGCAGATCTTTGCCGAAGTAGTTGCGACCGGCTGCCGAGAGCATCGCGATACTGGTAGCGATACCTCGGGGCGTGAGATTCTTGGCCACGTCGACGAGTGGAATGTGCGTGGTCTGCAGGGCCAGGAGGTAGTCGGGCGTGAGAAAGGCCATGCGCTCGTCGTGCACACCGAGCTCTTCGGCGAGATAGCCGGTGTGTCCCACGAAGCCCGGCTCGACCTTGGCCACGGCTTCCTTGGTCATGGGAGCGGTGACGATGGCCGACACTGCTCCTCGGCGCGCTTTTTCAATGGCAAATTTCAAATAGTCGAGCTGCTCGCGTCCGTAAAGCGAAACGCCAAAGCGAAAATCCCGTTTGTCGATGGTGCCGCGCTCGAAGAGGCGAATGCGCGTCGGCGGCACAGGTTCGGACGCAAACCCGTCCACCACGTCCACCGGAATGGTGCTGCGGACGATTCGCTTGGCGAGCGCCAGCACCGTGGCATCGCCCACGACGTACACATTCGCTCTCCCACGCTTGAGAAGAGTGCGAATTCCTTTGGCCAGCGCACTTCTCGGTCGAGCGAGCGCGGTCAGGGCCGAAGCGATAATCTCGCCCGAAATGCCGGCCGGATCTCCCATGGTGATGATGACGTTTTGGACGGGCTTCATGAAGCGGTTTGGATTATTGCTTGCTGTCCGGACGATTTTCACTGAATTTCGCCGGCAGCGCCGATCGCACCGTCGAGAGCCTCTCAACCGTTCGGCTTAGTGTAAGATCGGAGCAGGAGACGACGATGGAACTAGCCGACCTCAACAAAGAAGAACAAATCGCACTCGCCGGGTTGCTTGAGTTCGTGGTTCTGGCCAGCGGGCACGTAACCGAAGACGAGCAGGCCGAAATCGACGCCATCGTCGAGGCCTTGGGCGAAGACGCATACGACGCGGCCGTCGCCGAAGTCGACAAGCGTTTTTCCGACGAGAAAGCGCTACGTAAGTTCCTGTCGACCATCAGTCGCCAGGAGGCCCGAGAGGTGATCTACGGAACCGTCATCGAAGCGGCCATGACCGACACGGTCGAGGGTCGCGAATCAGAGCTGCTCGAGTGGCTGGCGGGCGAATGGAACGTGGAGGTGAAGTACGAAGAGCCTCCCACCGACGCCGACTAGACCGAAGAGTCGAGCGAATCCGGCGTCGGCCCGAGCTTGCGCACCGTCGGGTCGGGCTCGGCCGCTTCCAGCGCCTCGTGGGTTTGCGGATGGCGCAGGCCCGGCAGCGCCACCTCGGCAAGAGGAATGCGGACAAAGGGCCGCGCGAGGAGCCGCGGGTGTGGAACCGTTAGTCCAGGCTCGTCGATGATTTGGTCATCGCACAGAAGCACATCGATATCCAAGGTGCGGGACGCCTTACCGCCAGACGGCTTGCCGGCGGATGGCTTCGCCGGGGGGCGCACCCTGCCCTCACCGCGCTCGACCGTCAGGCAACAATCGAGAAGCGCTCGCGGCGAAAGACTGGTCTCGAGCCGAACAACCGCGTTCACGTAGTCGGGCTGTACAGCGCCGCCCTCGGGCCGTGTTTCGTAAAAGCCGCTGCACGCGGCGATTCGGCCCAAGGCCGCTAGCGCCTGCACCGCCGCCTCGAGGTGAGCCGCCCGATCGCCGAGATTCGAGCCGAGAGCGAGATACGCGATCATCGCGCGAGCAGCATACGTGAAATCCGCCGCTTCGCCCGCGACATGGTAAGAAACCCACTTCCTATGCCGGAAGCGCTTTTCGCAGCGAGTTTGACAGGCGTCGCAACGGGCCTGGGCGCGTTTCCCTTCTTCTTCGTGCGCCGGCTTCCGCGACGAGCCTACGACGGGATCCTCGGTCTCGGCGCCGGACTCATGCTCGCTGCCGCAACGTTGGGTCTTCTGGCCGAGGCGCTAAGCGGCGTGCAAGGCCCGGCAGGTTTCGACGGCTTCCAACTCGGCAAGATCGTGGCCGGCTTTTTGGTCGGCGTGATCGTCGCGGCGCTCATGGATCGCTTCATCCCGCACCGACACGCCGGTGGCCACCATCGCCACATCGGGCTCGACCACGACCACCACGATTCGCCCGAGGATTTGCGCCGCAGCTACGCCATCGTCGGAGCCCTCAGCATCCACCGCGTTCCCGAAGGGCTCGCCATTGGCGCGGGCTTCGCCTCCGGCCACGGCTCGCACCTCGGTTGGCTGCTGGTGATCTCGGTCGGCATCCAGAACGTCTGCGAGGGCGTGGTCATGGGCGCACCCTTGCGCCAGTCGGGCGTGCCACCGTGGCGGGGTTTGCTCGTGGTCGTGGCGAGCGGATTGGCGGTCCCCCTGGGCGCATTGCTGGGAAGCGCACTTTCCGGTTCGGCGGCGGCGGCCCTGCCGTTCATGCTGGCCCTCGCCGGTGGCATTCTCATCTACGTCACCTCCAACGAGGTCATTCCGGAATCGCACAGCCACGGCCACGAAGCCACGGCGTCGTCCGGCGTCGTCCTCGGATTCCTCCTGAGTATGGTGCTCGGCGCAGTCCTTCGTTGATTCCTCGGCTGGTTATGGCAAATACTCGCCCCGTGCTTCGTTCCACCTTTTTCGCTGTTCTCTTCGTCGTGCTGGTTTCCGGCTGCGGCAAGCAAATCGGCGATTCGTGCACGACCAACGTCGACTGCGCCCAGGACGGCACGCGCGACTGCGATCTATCGGCGCCGGGAGGCTATTGCACGGTCGATGGCTGCGACGAGCAGTCGTGTCCGTCCGAGTCGGTTTGCATTCGCGTGTTCCCCTACGAAGCTCCTGGGGCGAAGTGCAGCACCGACGCCGACTGCGACGGTGAAAGCCTGTGCTTGCCAGACGGCTTCTGCGTTCCGCGCGTCTCCGAGCGTCGCTTCTGCGAGCGCACTTGTGGCAACGACGGCGACTGCCGCGGCGGCTACGCCTGCCGGCAAGCCGGCATCGAGGGACAGACCACGACGACCCCGACCTACGGCACCATCGCGCTCGTGGCCAACCCGAACCAGAGCACGGTGGTCAAGTTCTGCGCGCCGAATCCCTAACGGCGAAAGCCGAGCAGCAAGTCGGTCGTCGCTTGGTCGGCGGCGGGGAACGGATACTTCTCGAACTCGGTAGAGGGAACCCAGCGTACCTCGGCCACGCGCAAGGGTGAGGGCTCTTGGCCTGGGCTGATGGTGGCTTGGTAGAGGTTCAAATCGACGGAATAGCCCTGGTAGTGGTGCACCCGATGGGCCATGCGGCTTTTCACCTCGACGTCGGTGCCCAGCCGCTCGCGGAGCTCGCGCTTCAAAGCTTGCTCGTCGTCTTCACCGTCTTCCACTCGCCCGCCCGGAAATTCCCACAAGCCGGGCAATACCGCCGTCGCGCGCCGCTGAGTGATGAGGTAGCGGCCGTCCCGTTCGATGACGGCGGCAACAAGTCGGATGAGCGGCTGAGACTCGGTGGCCATGCGAGACTTTACTTTATCACGGTTCGCGAGCGCTTCGGCGCTGGCCGCGCGACATTGCTAAAAGCTGATGCCGCTCTTCTGACACGCAGACTTCACGAACTGTTTGTTGCGGTCGTCGAGCCGTTCGACCGCCTTGGCCGCCGAGTCGGCATCGTGAAGAGCACACGAGCACACGGCGATAATCTGGTAGGCGTTGGTCAGACCCGGCTTTGCGCGCAGGGCCTTGCGGGCTGAATCGATGGCGGCACCGTACTGACCGTGAAGCCAGGCCTGCTGGGCATCCTTGATGAGCTTGTCTGGATCCGCAGCAGGCTCGGCTGGCTTGGCCGGCTCGACCCATTTGGCGGGCTTCGGCTCACGCGCCACGGTCGGCACGGCTTTGGGCCGCGGCGCGGGCTTGGCCGTCGCCACCACCGCCGGCTCGGGCTTTGCCGCCGGGGCGGTTTTGGGTGCAGGCTCGGGTTTGGTCGCCGGCTCGGGCGCCGCCGCTTTTGCAGCAAGCGTTTCGCATTTCTTGATGACCGCGGCGGCCTTCTTGTTCTTCGCTTCGAGACCGAGAACCAGCTCGGCCTCCCGACGAGCGTCGTCGCACTCGTTTGCGGCCAGCTTGCTGGTCGCGGCCTGCAGATGAAGCGCCACGAATTGCGTCTGCGCGTTCTTGTGAAGCTCGATCGCTCGCGGCTTGTACATGCTCTCGTCAGGGATCTCCGCCGTGCCTTGCAGAACGGTGTCGAATTCCTTGTTGGCCATCGCCAGCTTGAGAGCAGCCATCTTTTCGCTGTACTGCTTCTCGGCCTCGATGGCCTTGCTCAAGGTCGTCGCGTCGGCCGACCCTGGCTCTTGCGCGAGCACCTTCGCAACCAACGCGAGCGCGTCTTCCCACTTTTCGGCGTGCGCTTTCTTCTTTGCATCCGCCAGGAGATCGGCAACCGGAACCGCCGGCTCGGCAGGCTCGGCCGTCTTCGGCTCTTCGGCTGGCGGCGGTGTTGGCGGCGTCGGCTGGACCACCGGCGGGATCGGCGGCGCAACCGGCGCGGCCACCGGCACTGGCTCGGCAGGAGCCGATGCCACGATCGGCGCCTTGTGGCGACCGGCGAAAGCAAACACGAGCAGGAGCACGACCCCGACCGTGGTACCGGCGAGCCCGACGGCAATGATTTTCTTGTTCCGGTACCAGGCCGGTGACGCCTCGTCGAGCGCGCTGTCACCCGAAAGGAAGCGCAGCCGAACTTCGCCAAGCTCGATGACGTCGCCCGACTGCAATTCGGTGCGATCCACCTCCGCACCGCCGACGCGAACGCCGTTGGCGCTCTCCAAGTCGAGGATGATGTAGCGGTTTCCGTCGTGCACGATCTTGGCGTGGTGACGGGAAATGGACTTGTGATTGAGGACGATGTCGTTTTCGGGCGTGCGGCCGAGCACCTGGGAAGGCCGGTCGAGAATGAACTCGGTTCCCGCCATGAAACGGCTGGCGACCACCAGACGCGCCGGCGGTTCGGCAAACGGCGTCTGCTCCAAAGCGGCCTGCGCCATCATCGTGCTGACGGGAATCGTCGGCTGCCCGTCCATCGCCTCTTCGACGACCGGTGACGAAGCCACCGCGGGCACGGCGCTTTCCGACGGCTTGGCCAAGCCAGCCTGTTCTTCTTGAATCCCCAGGCGATAGTCGCCGATGAGGATAACGTCGCCGTCCTTGAGCGGAGCGACGCCCGACAAGGTGCTGCCGTTGAGTCGGGTGCCGTTGTAGCTGCCCAAGTCTTCGATGCGCAGAACACCGCCCCGCAGGGTCAGCCGCGCGTGCTTGCGCGAGACGTTCTGCTCGGTCAGGCGGATCGTGTTGCCATCGGTGCGGCCGATGGTTATTTCTTCGCGAATGAGGGGTACGGCAACCGTCTTCCCTTCATCGTCCTCGATGAGCAGCTTATGCATCGTGCTCGGCACCCTCGCTCTTTGACACTGTATCCGCACCTCCGGTGCGGATCAAGGCGCCCGCGTCGCCAACGGAATTGGGTCCTGTCGCCTTGTCATGGAAACTCTCACTGGAAGTGTACGAGCGCGGCGGCGACCACAATCGCCATTCCAACGATGAAAGACGCCGCTACCACGGCCACGGCAAGATTTTTGTTGTCCTGCAGCTCGCGCCGCAGGTTGTAGGGCGTGACCAGCTCCCAGATGTAGTAACCGACGATCAGAAGTGCAATGCCCGTGACGCCGAAGATCGTGGCGTTCAGAATGGCTCGCCCGAGTGGAAGCGTCGAGGCGGGCACCTCACACGCTCCGCAGCTCGGGGTAAGTGGTCATCAGGTCGGTTTCGGTCAGTGAGTCTTCGGGATCCGCGGGGGTCCAGATGACCTCCAAGCCGAGCAAGGCGTCGGCCGGCACCGAACCCAGCGCGGCAAGCGCGCGATCCAGCCCCACGCGATCGTCGACCTTGGCGATCTCGCTGATGCCAACGCGGGTGGCAATCAGGACCGTCACCACCAAGAATTCCAGAGCCTCCGCGCCCACCGTCGCGGCGGCGTTCGAACGACGCAGCTGTCCCTCGGCGCCTCGCACGCGTTCGAGCTGGTAGCGCGAGCGTTCGGCCATGGCGGCGCCGTTCATCTTCGATTCACCGTTGGTCAGACTGAAGGGACCGCTGGGCTCGACCAGCGCGTAGCGGATCGCATCCTTTTCCCGCATGAGCTCGAGCGCGGTCTGGCGCAGGAGCTCGGCGAGGCCGGTCTCCGACGAGGTGTCGCCGGTGCTGGCGAATTCTTCGAGACGCTTCTGCACGCCGCGGCCTGACCGTCCGAGGCCGAGCTGAACCTTGTAGACATAGGCGCGATCCACCGACGAGGCCACGTCGTCATATTCGTCGTTGCCGCTGTAATCGTAGTTTCCACGTTGGCTGGCGCGACGAACCGAGCGGACGACCATGAGGGCACCCACCGCAACGATACCCACGAGAAGCAGGCTGCCCATCATGCCCATGCCACCGCCGTAACCCCAACCGCCGTAACCCCAGCCGAAGCTGGGCAGGAAAAAGAAGCTGGATCGCCCGCCGTAGTCACGGCTGCCAGAGAAGCTCCGCGATAGGCCGCCCCCGCTCGGGCTCGAACGAAAACCGCTCAACCCGCCGAAGCTGCTGCCGGACTTCGGTCCCGCTTGTGCGACGCTGGCGGCCAGGAACGAGAGCAGGCAGAACATCCGGAGCAAACGCATCAGCAAACGCTTCATGGTGGTCCTCACGAAACAGTGAGCTTACCGGCCTAACCAGGCAAAGGCAAAAGGGCCGCGGCTTGTGCGAAACGCATGGCTACTGAGAAGCTCGGCCGCGCCCATCCGAGAGTTCCCCGGGTGGCGGTGAAGGGGTGCGCCATCACCAAAGCCAGATAGCTCCCCGATGAAACTCGGCCAAGCTCCGACGAAAGCGTGATGCATGTCCGATTGGCGATGACCGTGCGTCCGTTGAGCCGGCAGGAGCGTCCGATGGCAGCGCGATGGTATCGCGATAGCAGCGCGAGTGATTGGGTTGATGAAAGCCTGATGCAAGATTGTGAAAAACTTGCTCCCGTCCGATGCCGGACCTAGCGTGGGCGCATGACGGGCAAGGCGCCTTTGCGAAAGAATCTTCAGTCGCCAGCAGGATGCGATGGTTACCTCACGCGGCAGCAGGCAGCGCGGGCGCTGGGCTTCGCCAGTGAATTCAAAATCCGCGAGCTTGAACGCAAAGGCGCGCTGCACGCCGTACGGGGCCCGATGCGCGCGGCCTTTTATCCGCGAGCGGAAGTCATTGCGGTCAAGGCCAAGCTTGCACTCAGCGATCCCGACCAGGTAGGAGCCGATACCTGGACGGATGCCGAGCTCCTCAGCTTGCTCGATCATCCGAGGCCGAGCGGCGAACGACGAACCGCGTACGACCTGGTTTTGGAAACGCAGATCAGCATCGAGCGTGCACTGCGCGTCCGCGATTTTTGGGCGACCTGCGCGCCGAGCGCCGCAGGGACCGTGGCACCAAAATCGGCGACCCAAGCCGGGACGAAGACAGAATTCGCCGCCGAGGTATCGGGCTCATCCGAGAACGCACCCGACACGTCGGCAGCGCCGCTCGAGCGCCGACGTGCCGAGCGGCTTTCCCACGACGGTCTCGTTCGCAGCCTGCGCGATCCCAACCCGCGCGTGAGGGAACAGGCCTTCCTCAAGCTGAAAGAAAGCGGCGGACTCTAGCCGCTTGGATCGTTTCTAGATCGGGACCACGTCGCTCAGATCGACCTCGATTTCTTCGATCGGCACCACTCCCTGCATGGCCCGCAGGGTGTTGTCCCGGGCTCGATCGAGCGCCAACTTCTCGAAGTACGCCCCGACTTCGGGCACGGCCTGGGCCAGACGCTCAACGTATTCGCGCGCTAGGAAGAGAACCGTGGTCGGCACCGCTGCCCGCACGGTGGCGGTCGTCGGCTGATCCGTGACCAGCGCCATTTCGCCAAACACGTCGCCGGCGCGCAAACGGGCCAAGCTCACAGGCGCAGCGCCCGCGGCGTCGCGGATGACCTCGACTTCGCCGGACAGCACCAAGAAAAGCCCCTGGCCGCGCTCGCCCTCCCGAATGATGTCCACGCCGGTATCCATTTCGTGTCCTTCGAAGTGGCGCAGGAGCTCGGCCTGCTGCGACTTGGTGAACGGCACGAACAGGGGCGACGTCTGCAGCACGTTCTTGATCAGGCGCTCGCGGGAAAAGCGGTCCAGGCCCTCGCGTACCGACGGCACGGTGGCGATGACGTGCATGAGCGCCGTCTTGCTGACTTGAATGACGTCTGCCGCGCCCACCACCGCCACCGAAGCTGTACGCGGCTGCCCCGTGATGAGCGCCATCTCGCCAAACAGTGTGTTCTCGAACAGGTGCGCGACATCCTTGGGTCCGTCGGGCGTCGCCACGAAGACGCGCAACTCGCCGCTCGCCACCAGGAAAAGTGAATCTCCCACGTCGCCCTGGCGCATGACCACATCGCCGTCTTTGAGGCGCAAGATGGTGAGCGAGCGCGCCACCGCAGCAAACGATTCCCATGACAGCTCGGAGAGGAACGGCAGCGGGTGATATTGCTCCTGGTAGCCCACGAAAACCGAGAGATCCAGCGCTGCCCGCAGCGCCTCCTCGGCGGCGTGCTGCAGCGATTTGGGATGGGCGCCATCGCCCACGTCGAGCTTGGTGTTCGGATCCATCGGCGCCGGGCGAATCGCGAAGCGCGCGAGCTGGGCCGAGCCCGAGGCGTAGGTCTTCACCAGAAGATCCTCGATCTCCTCGACCGGCTGCCCGAGCTTCACCAGCGCTTGGCACGCCACCAGCGCGGGCAGGGGATGCCCGGCGCGAATGTCGTGAATGGCGACCGTGCGGTACACCTCCGCCGCGACGTCGACGGCGCCCACTTGCACCAGCGTGTCGGCGACGAGCGTCCGCACCTCGTAGTCGAGCGGAACCGCCGCCAAAATGCGCTGGTAGATCGACAGAACGGCAGCAAACTCGCCGCGCTCTACAAGCAGCCGCGCCTCAGCTCGGGCCTCGCGCAACGTGATCAGCATGAACCTAGAGTCGGTCATGCCGCCCGAGGTGGCAAGCGTAGAAACGTCGGTAGGCACCGCGTGGGGAGCCGCCGAGCTTTGCTCGGCGCGCACCATCGCGGGAGAGTTTTTGAACCCTCCCAGGGTTCCCATGACGATGAGTTCACTAATCTACGCGGAACACGGCGCACAGCATTTGGCCAGCGAAATAGGCGGTGTCGTCAGGATCGTCCATGCGCTTCGGTCGTAAGAAAGTATTCATGATGCGTCCGCGATCATCTCGCCTTAGGTAGGGCTCGCGCGGGGTCACGAAGCTGTGGCGGCTGCTGCCATCGCGCCACTCGCGAAAGCCGATGCGCCCGCCGGGCTCGGCCGTTTCCACCACGCCCGCGTGGCCACCGCAGCCTTTGCCCGCATCGAAAAAGAGCACGTCTCCGCCACGCACCTGACCGGCGTCGACTTGGGCGAAATGCTCTCGGGAAAACGCGAACAGCGATGGCACGCTTCCGTCGGTACCGAAACGGATGCCTCGCGCGTGCAGCGACTCTTCGACCAAACGAGCGGCGGACTGTTTGGTGGCGGCGGATGGCGCTCCTCGCCCGGGCGAGCTCACGGCCGAGCGCACCTCGGCCGTCGGAACGAACAAGCTGTGTGACGAAGCCGTCGAACAGCCGACGAGCGAGCCTGCAAAAGCCGCCATGCAAAGCACTGTCTTCATGGGCTAGAAGTGTAGCACCATGTAATGGTGACACCTACATTTCGTGCTTTTGACCGGCCTCCCTAGATCGCGTCCAGGATCTGCTGCTTGGCTTCTCGGAGCGGAATATCCTGCAGAACCGCCTCGCCGGGGCGAGGGACGAAGACAAAGCGCACGGAATCCGAACGCCGTTTCTTGTCCACCTCGATGCGCTCGAGCACCTGCGGCGTCAGACGGGCGCGCACGTCGACGGGCAACGACAGTCGAGCTAGCAGAGCTTCGCTTCGCGCGCGCAAACCGGGTGCCGTTACGCCGCGCGCTTCACCGAACGCCAGGGCAGCAACCATGCCGAGCGCAACCGCCTCGCCGTGAAGGAGCTCGTAGCCCGACGCCGACTCGATGGCGTGGCCAACCGTATGACCGAAATTCAAGATGGCACGCCTGCCGCTTTCGCGCTCGTCCTTGGAAACCACGTCGATTTTCACCTTCACGGCAGAGGCGATGGCGGACGCCAGCGCATCCGGCGTCCGCGTCGGCGAGCCGGTGGCCTCAAGCTCGGCGAAGAGCTCGGCGTCCGCGATCAAGCCGGCCTTCACGACCTCCGCCATGCCCGCAGCGATTTCGCGTTCCGGCAAGGTCGCCAAAAAGCCGAGGTCGGCGACGACGGCGCGCGGTTGATAGAAGGCCCCGACCAGATTCTTGCCGGCCGGAATATCGACCCCCGTCTTGCCGCCCACCGAGGCGTCGACCGCGGCCAGCAACGTGGTCGGGCAAAGCGCGAACGCCACGCCACGAAGATAGATGGACGCAACGAAACCCGTGTGGTCGGTGGCAGCGCCGCCGCCCACGCCGACGAGCAAGCTGCCGCGATCGTAGCCGCGGCCGGCCAGCCATTCGCAGGTCCGCTCGACGGCGGCCAGATTTTTCGCGGATTCGCCGCGCGGAAGAAGAAACTGTTCCACCCGGGGCAAGCGCGCCGACAGCGCAGCGATGAGCGGAGCGACTCGCGGCGAGACGCGCGCAAGATGCTCGTCGACGAGCACGGCAACGCCGCTGGGCTTTCCCGCGGCGCCCGCGATAGCGTCGGCTACCTGTTCAGCGGAAAGCGAGGCGATGTGAACGTCGTAGCTGCGGTCGCCAAGGGGTACGGCAAGGGTGGTCACGTCCTCGGACTACACCGGTCTTTGCGGGTCGGCAAGGCCTGGAGCACTGAATTTACCGCGGCGGCAAGCAGCTATTGCCCGCGGATTGCGGAAAATGGGCATGACCGGGCTCACCCTTGCGCAACGAAGGGCGCTTCATCGGAACGACCGGCGGTGGCGGATGCATCACGGGCGCGGGTCGCAACGGCTTCTGCGCCAGCTCGGCAGATGGAGCTTCGGGCGCCTCAGGACGCACGACCTTCTGGCCGGTGGACGGTCCGGAAACCGCCAGGTGCGTTCGCCAACGTCGTATGGTCTTGCGGCCGATACCCTTGATGCGTGCGAGCTCGTCGACGGTGCGAAAGGGGTGCGCCTTTCGATAGGCGAGGATGTTGCGAACCCGCGCCGGTCCCACGCCCGGGATGAGGCCCAGCTCCTCCGGCGATGCCGTGTTGAGATTGACCACCCCTTCGAGCTGGCCTTTGTCGGCCAGCGCGGGCCAAGCGAGAGCAACGGCAACGAATAGAAGGCACGCACGCAGCATGCCTTCTTGTCGGCAACCACCGCGCAGAAGTTGCGTTTTCTAGCCCGCACTACGCGGGCTAGAAATAGCTTTCGTGCAAGATTTCCGAGAGCAGGTTGCACAAGGCGTGGAAAACCGCACCCGGCGCAACCGAGCCCGAGCGGCTGCGCATCCAGCCGAATGCCAGGGCGGGAAAGAACACGGCCAACCGCCCGGGCTGAAAATCGACGAGGAAATGCCCCGCCGCAAAGAGCGCGCTCGTGATGACGAGCGGCCAGCCAACGGCTGCGCCCCAGAACTGCCGCCGCGACGGGAAACGTTCCTCGAAGCGCGATAGCAGATAGCCGCGAAAGAAGACTTCTTCGGGCACCGCGACGACCAGAATCTGCGACAGCGCGAGCAGCAAAAAACCATCGGGCAAATGCCAATGCGCACCGCCCGCGCCGTGCCAGTGCGCGCAAAGCCCGCCGAGCGCACGGTGATCGCCGCAAATCGCGCCGTAGTAGAGAAAGAAGCCGAGGATGAACGCCGGCCACGTCCCGGCCACCGCCAACCCCAAGGTACGTGCGCCACGCCCGACGGAACCGAGGTGCATGCCCGCCGCACGCTCGTCAAACGGCCTGCCGGAAATCCGCGTCGCCAGGTGCGGCCCGACGAGAAACATGCAAGCGATTACCCCTTGCATGATCCGCTGGACGAAGTCCGCGACGCGCCCAAGCCAGAAGAGCCCAGCGGCTACGACGATGGCCGTGGCCCACGCCGCAAGCGGCTCGGTCAGGCTGGGCCGCTGACGCTCGTGAACCTCCGGCATGACGCTCTTTCCGCGCCGGCGCGACGGCTAGGCGAAAAGACCGTCGTTCAAGCCGGCGAAAGCGCTTTCCGCTTCCGCCTTGGCGCTGGCCAATCGCTCGGGCACGCTGCGATCGATGGTCGCGCCTGGCGTGCGCACACAAACCAGCAGGTCGCCGAGCTGCCCGTCGATCTCGACCAGCGCCTCGCGGCTGCGGCGCAAGGCTGCCACCGTGCGGCCTACCGCAAGCCGTGCACGTTCGGGAAGCACGTGCCTTCCCTTCACTTTGATTGCCCGGCGCGCGAGTCTCATGAGTCGAGTCTCAACACGGCGTCGCTTCTGTCAACTTTCTCTTCCAAATGCGAACTCAAGAATTGCCGCGTATCTTCTCTTCGTCGTCGCTCAGATACGCGAAGGTGCGAACCAAGCCCAGGATCTTGTCGCGCTGAGGTGGCAAAAGATCGACGAACTGGACGCCCATGCCCGGGTTGATGCTGTTTGCGCCATGCGGCATATTGACCCAAATGACCCGCCCATCGACGTCCAGGCGACTACCGTCGGGCAGGCGGAAGCGCAAGTTGAGTAACGTTCCTGCCGGCCGCGGCGAGGTCGTCTGGATGAAGATGCCCATGGCCGACATGTCCGTGATGTACGCGAACAAAAAGGTGTCGTCGCAGCGGTAGTCGACCTCGAGGCAGACGGCCACCCGCTCGTGCACGCGCCGCTCGCGCCCCCGTCGGCGGTCCTGGCCGACATGGGTCTTGTGCTTGCGGCGTTCTTTGGCCTGCATGGCTACTTGATTTCGATGAAGCCGACCTGCGTGCGATCCCCGCCGTCGTTGGGACCGGCGGTAATCTTGAGGCGCTTGCCTTCGCCGCCCGGCCAAAAGCCGATGAGCAACGTATAGCGACCAGCCGGGGTCGTCATGAGGGGCACGTCCACATCGTACGAATCGCGAATGTACTCTCCTGGCAACCAATAGTCTGTCGGGAAAGTTCCGTTGAGCAGCGCGTGATCGCCGAGCAGCCGCGGCTCGCCCGGCGCATCGAAGTGGACGAAAATGCGAAAGCCGGGCTTCGGTTTCTTGAGGACACGGAAGTAGAGAGCCAGCGGAATGGTGCCGGGCCGCCGGATGGTGGACGGAAAGTCCGCGCCTACGAGCTCGATGGAATCTTCGAACGTAGTGTGGGTCGGCACGCGCCACTTCCAGGGCGCCGGTTGCTCCGGCCAGTCGATCTTCGTCTCGGGTTTCGTCGCGCCTTCGGGCTGGCCGGGATCGCTCGCGACCCTCGGCAACTGTGGCGCCATCCACACGTCCTTCTTGAGCGGATTTTCTTCCTTCTCGCCCGCCTCGAGTCGGTTCGACACGAGCAGGAAGCGCGACGAGGCTCCGTCGACAACGTAGTAGGTCACGTGCCCGCTCTTGAGAGCGGCATCGAGTGGCGCCAACTCGGTCGCAGACACCAACGCGAACACGCGATCCGGGCTGCGCAAAAACTCCGCCACGCGATCCGTGTTGACGAGATCGACCATCTCCCGGCGGCTGTAAAAGCCGGCTCCCTGCGCTTCCACCTTGTAGCGGCCGATCCGTTCGCCATGCGTAGCAAAGCGCGAGAAAGACTCGATGAGAGGTTTGAAGGACATGTCCCTGGAAAGCCTTGGAACCACGACCTGGGCGACCACGAGAGCAAATACCACGGCGGCGCCAACCGCGACTTGGATGCCGTAGCGGCCGGCCTCGACCACGACTTTCTCGATCCGTCGGCGCCAAAGGCCTGCGGCGCCGAGCTCGCGCTGGGCCACTTTGCCGAGCGAGCGACCGCGGGTCGCCAAGCCGGTGTAGATGCCGGCGCCGAAAAGCGCGCCGATGCCCAGGAAAAGCATCCCAAGCTTGAGCGCCGGCGGCCAATGAACTTTGGCCAAGATGTGCACCGAGACCAGCTCTTCAGGAGCGATATCGAAATCGCGTGCGACCACCATGGTGCCCGTCGCAATCAGCAGTCCGAGCACGGGCTCGGCACGCACGCCCTCCAGGGCCTCGTCGAGAAACGCCCCTATGGCGAGCGCGATGGGCGCAAAAGCCACGAAGCGCGTTTCACCGGTCATGATGACGAAATAGGTCGACAGCGCGAAGCCGAATGCCGCAAAGACGAGCAGGTAGACCTCGACGAAGGCCAGTCGATCGCCGGCCTCGCTACCACCGCCCAAACGAATGAACGGGCGACCAAGCGCAAAGACCGCGAGCGCGCTCCACGGGAAGAGCCCGAAGCCCAACTGACGAACCAAGTAATCGAACGTCGTCGACGGCGTGCCGGCGCGCGGGATGCCGCCTAAGAGCATGGAAAATTTGCCGGCGACATTTCCAGCGACGGCCGTCAGGACGAGCAGCAAGACGCCGAGCCCAGCCACGGCCAGAAGAAGCGCACGACCGCGCGCCCCGAGAACGAAGAGTCCCTTGCCAAAGCCGACATCGGAAGGCACGTCGGCGCCTACCCCAGCGGCGCACAGCGAAGGCCCCGTCGCCTCTTGCCGAGGCTGCAAACCAAAGCCGACCAGCAAAGCACCCGTGAGCGACAAACACGGTAGCGCCACGCCCAAGAGCCAACCGCCGGCCAGCAGGCCGAGCACGAGGCCGGCGCACCCTACCGCGAAATCGCCCATGCGCCGAACGCCCGAGGCCGGCCATGCGTAGCGACCGAGTCCGCCCAGCGCCAACCCGAGCCCAGCGACGAGCGGCATGTCGGACGTGAGTTGCCTCGACTCCAGCATGAAAATGGGCAGCGAGCCCAGCGCCAACGCCGACAGCACCGCCGCCCGACGCCGCAGAAGTCCGGCCGCGGCCCAATACACGGCAAAGATAGCGAGAATGGCGCAAAGGCCATTGCCGAGCCGGCCGCCTACCTCGCCGATGCCGAACATCCTCATGCCAAGCGCGCTGATGACGAGATCCGCAGGCGGCTCCGCGTTGAAGCGCTTGCCCACGGTCACGTCGACGAGCGACGAGCTGGTGGCCATGTCACGGGCGTGCTCCGCGATTTTGAGCTCCCATGGATCCCAAAAGCCGAAGCCCAACCGAGGCAGGACTAGAACGATCGCGAAGAGCGCGATCCACCAAATCGGCGATATACGCCGCAATCTTTCGAGAAAGCTCATGCGTGCTCTGTGGCCGTCCTTTGCAGGGCCGGCACTCTAGCAGCGTGCCCGTACAAAGAAAACGATCACCCGGGTGTGGAACCCGGCGGGAGCCCGGCCGCTCTGCCGTGGACGTCGCAAGTTTCGCCCGGACGAAGCACGACCAGCCGCTCGGCGAGGCCGCGCTCTTGGCAAAGCCGGGAAAGCCATTCGAGCGGTTCGTCCATGGATTCGTAGCCGACCGGGAAGGATCCGTGCCCGATGGGCATGAGGAGCTGCGCGCCCAGATCGTGAAACGCGGCAAGCGCATCGAGTGGCGACATGTGGTCCGCGCGCTGGCTCGGTGGTTCGTAGCCCGCGATAGGCAGAAGCGCGACGTTCGGCTGCAAGCGGCGACCGATTTCTTCGAAGCCCGAAAAATAGGCGGTATCGCCCGCGTAGTAGACCGAGGCTCCGGCACTCTTGACGATGTATCCGACGGCAGAGCGCCAGTCGCGGTCGAGCAGCCCGCGGCGACCATCATGCCTTGCAGCCACGGCCGTCACCTCCACGTCGGCGTGCTGAAACGACTGCCCCGGTGCAAGCTCGATGGCGTTCGCAAAACCCAGCCCTTGCACGAGCGACAAGCAGCGCGGCGGCACCACCAGCACGGCCCGCCTCGAGATCCGCCGTAACGACGCCCGGTCGAGCCGATCGCGATGCGCGTGGGAGATGAGAACCACCTCGGTGTCTGCCGCGTCTGTTTGGCCTAGGCACGCGGCCTCTTGCCGCCGTACGCCGAGCAAGAAATCGCCCAAAAACGGATCGACCAGCAAGCGCGTCTGATTCGTGGTCAGCATGACCGACGCGTGACCGACGAACGTTACCGCGATATGGCCCGCCGGGGGATGCGGCACCGAACGCGCCTGACAGCGAATCGGGGCGATGAAAAACCGCCCTATCGCATGCCGCACGAGCCGGAGCGCCAAAACCCGCGCTATCAGGCTTTCCGACGCCGGGCGAACGCGCCTACGGTGCTCGTGATCGAGCTCTTTGCTGCGTTCGATAACTCGGCGTTGCCAATCGTCGTCGCCGGCCATAGCTACCCTGGCGTACCTAGCGTAGCAGCGCGGTCGGAAGTCGGCGAGCCATCCCAGGGTTTCCAGGACGACTCGCTTCGATCTATGCTCGGTGCCATGCGCATGATCCCACGGTGTCCACTCTGCCTGCTTTCGCTCCCAGTGTTCGTTCTACTGTCCGCCGGATGCAAGAAATCTGCGGAAGGCGCCCCTGCCGCCAAGGCGCCCGCCGCCACCATGAAAGCATCGATCGACAAGCCGCAGACGCTCACCGATCGCGCCAGCGACGTCTATCGTGCCCGCTTTTCGACGAGTCGAGGCGATTTCGTCGTCGAAGTTCACCGCGACTGGGCGCCGCTTGGGGCCGACCGCTTCTTCAATCTGGTCAAATATGGTTACTACAACGACACGCGCTTCTTCCGCGTGGTGCGGGGCTTCATGGCCCAAATCGGCATCAGCGGCAAACCCGAGTTGAACGCCATCTGGCGCGAGCAACGTATTGCCGACGATCCGGTAAAGAAGTCGAATCTTCGCGGTTTCGTTTCCTTCGCGACCGCCGGGCCCGGCACGCGTACCACGCAGTTCTTCATCAATTACGTCGATGGCAACAGTCGGCTCGATTCCATGGGCTTTGCCCCGTTCGGGCAAGTCGTAAGCGGCATGGACGTCGTGGATGCGCTTTTCGCCGACTATGGCGAAGGCGCGCCCCAGGGCCGCGGCCCGAGTCAGAGCCGCATGCAGGAGGAGGGTAACGCCTACCTTCAACGCGACTTCCCGCAGCTGGATTACATCAAGGAAGCAACCATCCTGCCGTAAACGCTCGCTTTTGCGGGCTGCGTACTTGCGGCCCCGTTGGGGCCTTGGTACCGTCCTGCCATGTTGGCTAAGCCCAAGCTCGCTGGCCCTCTCGCTGCTTTCCTGGCGGCCTCGGCTCTGATCTTTTCCGCGTGCTCGTCGAGCCATCCACGCGATATCCACTACGGTACTGACGCCGGCCTCGGATTCGTTCCGCCCGACGTCGGCGCTTCGATCGACACGTCGAGCGGCATCGACGGCTCCGTCGGTTCGGAATCCGGTGCATCCGAGGCTGCTGCGTCGGATGCCGGCGGATCTCCGGTCGACCTGTCTATCGATACAAACCAATAGGAAAGCGACGGATCGCTGGAATGGCCGGACCCTCTGCTGATCGGATCACCGAATGGGAAGGTGGCTCGCTGAGCGAGCTCGTGGCCGTGCTCCAATCGGCGGCACTGCCGGTGCGTATCGAAGTCATCGCACCAGGCGCGACGAGCAGCACGGCCGGCGAGGTGCATCTGCTCGCGGGCGGATTGGCCGATGCCTTTGCGGGCAGCTTGCGCCGGGACGACGCCATGGCGGCGCTGCAACGCTTGGAGGGCGCGCGCTTCCTCGTCGAGTGTCGCTTGCCCGATCCAGACTCGGGTTCGCTGAGCGAAGCAGGACCGGGCGAAGGCAGTCTGGCGGATCGACCGCTGGCTTCGCTCATGCGCTATTGCGAAGAATACGTGCTCACCTGCCGCCTGGAGGTTCGGCGCGGCGAGGATCACGCAGTCATCGGCTACCGCCGTGGCGAAATCGTCAGCGCCGCCGTGGGCGAGGCCGAAGCCTCGGAGCGCCTCCCCGAGGTCCTTGCGTGGACCGAAGGCTCGTACGAAATCATCTTGCCAGCGCCTGTGCTGCCGCACGTTCCGGGCCGTACGCGCGAAACCGCCGTCGCCCGGCCATCGGAGCGCAAGCGGCACACGACGTTGCCGATGGCGGCCGCTACGGAAGCGAAGACGGCAAGCGCTGCCACACCGGACGAGAAGGCGGCACCCGCCGCGACAGCGGCCCCGGCACCGCGAACGCAAGCCCCATCTGCACCGGCGCGCGTTCCGCCTCGGCCAGCAGCGGTTCCGGAGACGCCTCTCGCGGCCGAAATGACTACGCGAGGTACGCCCCCCGTTCCTGCCGTGCCGCTCCACCCCGCGCCGAACGCAGGTCGACCGACATTGCAAGGAGCGGGCGTACAGCCCACGTCACCGGCCCCGCAGGGCAAGCAGCCAGCTTCGCCGCAAGCCCGGCCACCGGGCTCGTCGACGACCGTGCCTTCGGTCGCCAAGCCGACGCCTGGCAAAGCGGTCGGGGTGTCCGCACCCGCGCCAGCGAAGCCAGCTCCCGTCGTCGCAGCGCCGGCAGTGCCTGCGAAGCCAGCTGCCGCCGCATCCCCCGTGCTCGCCAAGCCCGCACAATCGCCGCGCCCGAGCCAGACTACCGTCCAGCCCCCTGCCGCCTCTGCCGCGGCAACGGCGCCCAAGCCCGCTCAGACGCCCACCGGATCGGCACCTGCGGCAGCGCAAGCGAGCCCGGCGCCAGCAGCGGGTCACGCCAAAACGGCAACTACGTCGAATGACCTCATGCCCGCGTCGGGCACCATCGAAGCCAAGCCCAAGCACGCGAACAACCTTCCGCCGTCGACGGTGCCGGTTCAGGTCGCGGAGCAGCCGGGGCAGGCGATCGTCACGACGCCGGCGCAGCCACCCGCGCCTGCGCCCAGCCGCCCGTCCGAGCCGCGCCGACAGCGAGTCGCATCCCGCAAAAAGCTCCGGCCGCATCCGGTGGGTGCCTACGTGTTCGTCGGCCTGGCCATCGGTATCGGAATCGTGCTGGCGTATTGGGCCTACTGGTACTTCCCGTTTGGCCACCACTAGGATTTCGCGGTCCTCTTCGAGCAACGACCGTGAGCTTCCTTTCACAAATCGCCGACGTCTACCGCCAGACGAAAAAGCCCAAGGACATCCTCTGGAACCGCTTCGTGGCGCGCCCCGTGGCCGCCGTCTTTCTGGTTCCGCTCGCAAAAAGTCGTATTACTCCGAATCAGATTACCTTTCTTTCGCTCGCGGTCTTCGTCGCCGCGATGGCCATGCTAGCGCTCCAGCGTGGATCCTTCGCGCTGATCGGCTCGGCTTTGGTGCTCGAGCTCTCGTACGTCCTCGATTGCGTCGACGGTCAGCTGGCGCGACTCAAGCAACAGAGCTCGCCGGTGGGCGCGCACCTCGACTTCTTGATGGATGAACTGAAAGCTTTTCTGCTGGTGGCCGCCGCGGGCGTGCGGCTGTGGCGCATCGACGGACATGAATTTTGGTTGCTGGAAGGATTGACCGGTCTCGTGGTCGTGGCGAGCGCCATCAGCTTGACGACGTTTATCCGAAGGCCCGAGTACCTGGCGGCTACGGGCGCGGCGCGACCGCGATCGGCGGGCGATTACGGCGAAGGCTTTGCGACCGAAAACCGCTCGACGACGCCCGTTGCTTCGATGATCGGCCTCGTGGAAAGCGTCGGCCGCTTCCTCATCCATTACCCAAGCTACATGCTCTTCGTGGCGCTATTCGATCAGCTCGATCTTTTTCTGCACGTTTACATCGCCATCAATGGCGCCTACGCCGCCCGCTCGATCTTTGGCGTCGCGATCAAGCTGGGCCGCCGCAAAATCGGACCATGACCGGGACGAAGAAAGCCATCATCGTGGCCGCAGGTCGAGGGCGCCGCTTGGCGGACAGCACGGCGGAAATACCGAAATGCATGGTCCAGGTGAATGGCCGACCGATTCTGCATTGGCAGCTCCGCGCCTTCGCCGCCGCAGGTATCGACGACATCGTCATCGTGCGTGGCTATCGGGGCGATTGCATCGACACGGGTGGCACTGCCGCGCGCTTCATTGACAATCCCGAATGGCAGAGCAACAACATCCTGACCTCGCTCCTGTACGCAGAAGGCGAGTTCGCGGGCGGCTTCTTCTTTTCCTACTGTGACATCGTTTACCCGCCAAGCGTCGTCGCCAAGCTGGCGGCACACAGCGACGGTCCCGCGGCGGCGCTGATTGTGGATCGGCGGTGGGCCGATGCCTACCAAGGGCGCACGCTTCACCCCATAGGCGAGGCCGAGCTGACTGCCGTGGCGGACAACCGCGTGGTTCGCGTCGGCAAAGGCGCCGTCGACGCCGCGCAGGCGGTGGGCGAATTCATCGGTCTCGCGCATTTTGCACCAGCCGGTGCGGCGGCCCTGACTTCGGTATGGCGGCAAGCTCTGGCGAGCGGCGGTTTGGATGCGCCTTTCGGTCGCGCCAAGACGCTTCGTCAGGCGTACCTCACCGACGCGCTCAATGCGATAGCGGACAGCGGCCTTGCCCTTGCGCCGGTATTCATCGACGGCGAATGGCGCGAGATCGACACTCCGCAAGACTTGCGCGCCGCCGAGATGAACGCGCATTTGTGGTCGCGGTGAATCGGACCGCTCGGCCGGCTGCTATCATCCATTGACGTGGCAGCCGAAGTTCCTACCGAAGCGGTAGTTCGCGCCTCACCGGATCGCAATCAGGCGGAGGCCTGGGCTCTCGTCCTCGAGGCCATGAATATCCCACACCGGGTGGCGCCGACGGACGTCGGCTTCGCGGTCCTCGTGCCGCCCAAGATGGTGGCACCGGCGATGGCCGCGCTCGACGCCGAGGATCGAGAAGCCGCCGAGAAGCCAGTGCACGAGCCTGCACCGCCCGACCACGGCCCGAGCTTCGTCGGCGTCGGTATGGCCATCACGTTGGTGGCGTTTTTCGTGGTGACCGGTCCGCGCGGTGGCGCGGACGCGGGCGGTTGGTTTCGTCGCGGCGGCGCCATCGCCGAGGCTATCGTCGACAACCACGAATTCTGGCGCACGGTCACCGCCTTAACCCTGCACGACAATGCGATGCACGTGGCGGGCAACGCGGTCGCCAGCCTCGTCTTCGTCAGCGCTCTCGGGCGTTGGCTGGGCGGCGGCCTCGCCATCTTGATCACGCTTCTTGCCGGACTCGCCGGCAACCTGCTCACCGCGTACCTCTACCGGGCGTCGCACAGCTCGGTCGGAGCCTCGACGTCGACCTTCGGAGCGCTCGGCGTCCTCGGCGGCTTGCAGTTCGTTCGCCGCTTTCGCGTGCCCACCATCGGGCGCCTGCGCCGGGCCTTGCTCGGCATCGCCGCCGCGCTGGGACTGTTTGCCATGCTCGGCGTCGGCGAGCGCGTGGACGTGGTGGCGCACGCGACGGGCATCGGCTTTGGCGTCCTCTTTGGTGCCGGGCTGGCGCTCGCGCTCAAGCGGCCGATTCGCACCGTCGGCCAGGGACTGGCGTTGGCATTGACCGTCACCCTGATCGTGGGCGCGTGGGTCCTGGCGTTCCGCCACGGATGAAATCTGCTGCTAGTATCTGCGCCGTGAAATCTTCGATCTCCGACGCCCTTCGCTCCGAAATCGCCAACCTGCGCGGCGAATTTGCCGACAAGCTCGCGGCTCTCGTCGGCATTCCTTCGGTCAGCATGGAGCCCGAACGCCACGCCGACGTCCGCCGCACGGCCGAGCTAGCGTGCTCCTACTTGCGCGACAGCGGCGCCGACGCCAACGTCGTCGAGACGCGCGGGCTGCCGCTGGTGCTCGGACAAATCATCCAAGACCCCAGCTTTCCGACGCTGACCATTTACAACCACCTCGACGTGCAGCCCGCGGACCCGGTCGATGACGGCTGGAAGACCGATCCCTTCGTGCTGCAAGCCATGGGCGACCGCTACTACGGACGCGGCGCTACCGACGACAAGGGGCCGGCTCTCACCGCTCTTTTTGCCGCGCGGCTGGCACTGGCAGCAAAAGTGAAGCTCAATTTCCAATTCCTCTGGGAATGCGAAGAGGAAGTCGGCAGCCCGAGCTTCGCCGGCGCGCTCGCCGAGCTCGTCAAGACGCGGAAGCTGCGCACCGACTCGATCGTGGTCTCGGACACTATTTGGCCCTCCGCCACGCAGCCGGCTATTCCCGTCGGACTGCGCGGCCTTTTGGCTTTTGTCATCCGCTTGACGACGGGCGAAAAGGCGGTTCACTCCGGCACCACGGGCGGCGCCGCTCGCAATCCCATCGGCGAGCTCGCGGCGCTCATCGCCAGCTGCTACGACGCCCGGACCGGCAAAGTCCTGATTCCGGGTTTCTACAGCGGGATCCGCAAAGTCAGCGCCAGCGAACGGACCGAGCTCGGCCGCGCGGGCTTCTCCGGCAAGAATTTCAAGAACGCGCACGGGCTGCGCAGCGTGCGCTTTGCCAGCGACGCTCGCCTGCGCGAAGCCATCATGATTCACCCGACCTTCGAGGTGCACGGCATCGTCGGCGGCTACAGCGGTCCGGGCGTCAAGACCATCGTTCCCCACACCGCCGAGGCCAAGCTGTCGTGCCGCCTCGTACCGGGCCAGAAGCCGAGGGAAGTGTTCGCTCGCATCAAGCGGTTCGTGGCCAAGAAGTGCCCCGACGCCGAGGTCACTTTCGACGCGGCCCTGGAGCCCTACTTAGCGGACACCAAGGGTCCTTTTTTGCAAGCGGCGCGCACAGCGGTGCAGGAAACGTTCGGCCTAAGAGCAGCGATGACCCGCGAAGGCGGCTCGATCGGCGCCGTGGTTACGATGGCGGCCGCGCTCGGGAAAGAGGTCGTGCTGCTTGGTCTTTCGTTGCCCGAAGACGGCTACCACGCCATCAACGAGAGCTTTTCCTGGCGCCAGGCAGAGGGCGGCATGGCGATGTTCTATCAGTACTTCCAGCACCTCGCTTCCATGCGACCGGACGCAACGTAGAAACGCGCGCAGAGCCGCTTTCCCACGGCGATCCTCTTCCTTGCACCTCGGCCACGGCCGGTTAGAGTCTCTGCATGGCTGATGGTGCTCGCAAAGCCGCTGCCCCCGTCAATCGAAAGGCGGCGTGGAAGATTCTCCTGACTGTGGCGGTATCGGCGGTGGCCGTGTCCGGCGTGCTGTGGGCCTCCCTCGGGCAAGGTGCCGAGTACTACAAGCACGTGGACGAGGCGCGCGCCAGCCAGGATCGACTGATGGGCAAGCGCTTGCGCGTTCACGGCAACGTCGTGAATGGAACGCTCGTCCACCAAGCCGGCACGCTCGACTACCATTTCACGCTGGAAAGCAAGGCACCGCGCGAGCACGCGACCATGAACGTCGATTTCCACGGCATTCCGCCCGATTTGTTCAAGCCCGGCGCCGAAGTCATCGCGGCCGGTGTGCTCGGCAACGACGGCATGCTGCGCTCGGATCGCATCGAAACCAAGTGCCCGTCCAAGTACGAGACGCAGGCAAAACCATAGTCCCGACGCCTCGCGACCGGGCAGCCTGTCGCGTTCCCGATAGTGCATTCCGGCTGGCGAGCATGTAAAAAGGGTGCCGCACAAACCCATGGCAGGCATCCGCCAGGCAAGCATTTCGTCGGCCGAAAAGCGCCATAACCACGCGCTCGACGGGTTGCGCTTCTTTGCCTTCTTGATGGTGTTTTTCTTCCACGCTTTGCAGTGGAGCCGGTGGGGCAATCTGCCGTTCATTCGCTTCGGCTATCTCGGCGTGCCCATCTTCTTCGTGCTTTCCGGCTTCCTCATCGGCGGCATTCTTCTTGACCTCAAAGACAAGACGGAGCCCGGATTCGGTCTCGGGGCCAAGCTCAAGACGTTCTACGCCCGACGGGCCCTGCGCATCTTTCCCGTCTACTACCTCTTCATCGGAATCCTGGCTCTGCTCATGGGATTGTCGGGCCGATCGGATCCGGTGGCCAAGGACAGCTTCTTCTGGCACCTCAGTTACCTGACCAATTTCCGATCGTTTGTCGTAGGCATGGACAACATCCGCGAGGGCCACTTTTGGAGCCTCGCCGTCGAAGAGCATTTCTACATGCTGGCGCCACTCGTGGTTCTGTTGGTTAAGCCGCGCACGCTGGTTGGGCTACTTGCCAGCGTGATCGTGGTCGTGGCGCTGGCCCGCATGGCCATCTACCGCACCGGCTCGGCTCGCGATTTCTGGGTGCTCTCGCCCATGCAGTTCGACTTGCTCGGGCTCGGCATCGCGACGGCCATCATCGAGCGCAAAGGACAGTTCCTGGGCGTCGGCGCGCGTGGGTTGCGCCTTCTCGGCATCGTCGGCGCGCTCTTCTTCGTCGCATTCATCGCGCAGTTCTACCGACCGCTGCGCGGCTACGGCGTCTATTTCGCCACCTTCGGGCCCATCTCCCTCGGCCTGGCCACCGCCGGGTTGGTGCTGACCCTGTGGCAGCGGCCGGCCTGGCTGCTCTCGCGTTTTCTGTCGCTGCGGCCCTTCGCGTACCTCGGGCAGATAAGCTACGGCCTTTACCTTTTCCATCCCAACTGCCTGGGTTGGTCCGCGAGCCACTACGGCACGTTCAATCTCAAGAACACCGTCGCGGGCCTGGCCATTACCATCGGCGTGGCCATGCTGTCGTGGCACTTGTTCGAAAAGCCCATCAACGAGCTCAAGCGCTACTTCGTCTACGTCGGTAAGCCGAAAGTGGCCAGGCGACCCGCCGCCGATTCGGCGACCGAGTCGTTCGCACTACCGGAAATCTAAACGTATTTCAGGCCCTCGACCACGCGCTGGCGAGACGCGCGCCAGGCCGGGTAGAGCGTTGCCAACAGACAGATGATGTGCGTGGCGCCCGCGACAAGGAGGATCTCGCTCGTCGACACGCGAACCGGCAAATGCGCAATCAGGTACACCTTGGGATCCAGCGGATAGCCGTAGAGCGCCGCCAAGCCGCACATGGCGAGGCCGTAGACGATCCCGAGGCCGGTGCCGACGAAGCCGACGATGCTTCCCGAAACCAAAAACAAACGAAGCAGCGATCCCTTGCGCGCGCCCATGGCCGCCAAGATCGCCACCTCGCGCACCTTCGACAGCACCACCAGCGTGAGCGACGCCAAAATGTTGAAGGCAGCCACGACGGTGATGAGCACCAGCAAAAGCGAAATGATGAGCTTTTGCATGGCGAGCGCGGTGAACAGATTCTTGTTGAGCGTGCGCCAATCGATGATGCGACGGTCAGGGCCGAGCCGCTTTTCCACGGCCGCTTCCATGCGCAGGGCCAGCATGGGATCGGTGAAGCGCAGCTCGACGCCGAAAATGGATTGGCGGGCGTTGCCCAGGCGCTTGGCGTCCTCGAGCGAGATGAAACCCAGGCGAGCGTCGTATTCCTGAAAACCAAACGAGGCAAGGCCCACCACGCGGAAAGCGTACGCGCTCGGCGTCGACTCGAAACCGCCGGAAAAGGGCACGAGCACCTGAATGCAATCGCCAAGCTTGGCGTGAACCCGATGGGCCAGATCAGCACCCAAGATGAGCCGGCCGACCATGGCGTCCGCAGGAACGTTTGGACAATGCGCGGGCTTTTCCAAGTCGTCGACCGAGCCCGCGACCAGAGCGTGGCGCAGCTCGGGCACACCTTCGGCCACGTCCACGCCTTTGAGGTTCGCGCCGACCTTGCCGATCATCACTTCGCCCGCGGTGAAGCTGAAGCGAGCCATGCGCAAAAGCCCGGGGAAGCCAGCCATTTCCTGACGAACTTTTTCGGATTCGCGCTCGGCCTCGCCGACGTCGCGCTCGAGCCCGTAGGACGTGACGATGAGGTGCGCGTTGACCGCCTGCACTTTGTCCTGAAATTCCCGCTCGAAGCCGCCGGTCACCGCGAGCACGACGACGAGAGACGCCACACCCAGCATCACGCCGACCGTCGAGACGGTGGTGAAGACCGAAAACAGCCGCAGCAGAAACAGCAAGATGGTGGCCAGCAGCGCACCAAGCAGGATCACGACCGCGACTGTTTCGAGCGCCCGATGGTGATTGCGGGTGGCCAGCACCGCCAAGAAATCGACGAGCGTGACGGCAATGGCAACGTAGGGGCCGATGCGCACGAGGGGGGATCTCTGTTCTTTGCGCAAGTAGCGCGTCCCCACGAAGCGTTCGAAGCCGAATCCCACGAGCAGGGCCACGCTGGCCAGAAGGGCGAGAAGCCCGGCAATGAGGACACCTGCAACGACGGCCGTCATGGTGACGGCAATGTACCGCTTCCTTGACAGCGCTTGCCACAGCCACATACCGTTCTTAGTTGGATGACTCGGCAACGAACCCTCCGGCCCGTGGCAATTGGCATCGCGCTCTGCTCGCTGGCCGTCGCCGGGAGTGCGCTGGCTGGGCGCAACGACCTCAAGCTTGGGAATCTGTGCCCGCAGGATTATTCGGCGGCGCTTGGCGCGCAGGAATGCCGCTGGGTCCAGCGCGACGCCAGCGGACGCATCACGGGCGTGGAGATCGACTCGGATGGGCGCAGTAACTTCCGCAGCCTCATGTCCGAGCTGGGCGTCGTTCTCGCCCCGCGGATTCCCATGCCTGCGGACACCATCGGCTTTGCTGGTTTCTCGGTGAGCGGCGAGCTGGGCTTTACGCACATTAGCAGCGACAAGAGCTTCTGGAATGGCGTCAGTGCCGTGTCACCGCAATCGCCCAACTCGGCGCGACCCGACTCGACGCTCACGACCGTCGGCGTTTTTCTGCGCAAGGGTATCTGGTTTCCCGCCCCGTCGTTCGAGCTCGGCGGCGGCGTGGTCAATCTTCTCGATTCGCAGATGTTGTCCTGGCAGGGCTACGCCAAGCTCGCCTTGCACGAGGGCTTCCACGATTTGCCGTTTCCGTCGCTGGCGGTGCGCGCAGCAGTCTCTTACTTGACCGGCACCGACCAAGTCAGCCTCAAGACGAGCTCGATCGACGTGCTGCTATCGAAAGGCTTCGGTGTGCTCAAGACCGTGCGTATCGAGCCCTTCGGCGGCTGGAGCCTCTTGCTGATCAAGGCCAGCGGAAATCCCATCGATTTCACGCCGCTGTGTGACGCCTCAGCGGTTGCCCAAGCGTCGCCCGGCCAATCGGTGGGCGATCATTGCTCGCCTGCTCAGAGCGGAACCCCTAATGACTTCGTCGCCAACAAGGCGTTTCCCTCGCAGGATACCATCAGGCGCTATCGTGTGATGGGCGGCGCCAAGCTCAAGTTCGGCGTCCTGGCGATCATTGCCCAGTACGAGCTCTATCTGGCGGGCAACAGCCGCGACGAAAACGTGATTCCGGCCGTCGACCAGAGCGGGCAGCAGAGCGCTTTTTCTCTCAGCACCGGTCTCGAGTTCTAGCCGGGATGAATGGACGGTTGTGGTGACGGGCTTGGGGCTCCAGCGGAGCCCAAGCGCCGACAGATAAGAAACGCGTTAGGTGGCCGGGAGACCGCTGCGAATGATGCGGCGGAGACCTTCCACCGGCAGCCGAGGACCGCGCTTCTCCTCCTCGAAGATGATCTGCGCCATGGTCGCGGCGGTAAGATCCTGCTGGGTCGTCTTGTCGATGACCCGAATCTCGTCGCCATTGCGAATCAGGGCAGCGATCTGCTGGAGAGTCACGTAGCGCGATTCCACGGTATCGTACAGCTTACGGTTCGAGTAGCGCTTGATCGTGCGTGTGGTCATGCCGGTATCATGCCTCGGCATCAACGCGCGTCAAGGGCGATCTTGTACGACCGCACAAATACAGACACTTTCCATCCGCATAGGGCGCCGCTATCGCAGACCCCCGTAAAAACAGGCCCTCGCGCAACTACGGGGTCTTGTCGCCGGGCTTGGCTGCGGCCTGACCGTCGGTCTTGGCGGCGCCGTCAATCTCGGGCTTCTTGGCCGAAACCTCGATTTCGTTGGCGCTGTTCACGGCGCGCTTGAAGTTCTTGATGGCCCGGCCGAGACCGTCCCCAAGCTGGGGCAACTTGCTGGCGCCAAACACGACCATGACCACCAAGAAGATGAGAATGATTTCGCCAGTGCCAAGTCCCATGCGCGTGCTCCGGCACTGTCTATAGCACCCGCGGCAGGGCGGAGCAAACCAGGACCGATGCGGTTTCTTGGTGCTCTGCGACTCTTCCGCTACGATCCACCCCCATGCGGCTCTCGCGTTCCGCGGCTTGGATCTCCGTGCTGGCCTTGGTGCCTGCGGGTCAGGCTGCGGCCGGCGACTCGCTGGCGCCGCCGGGCGCGCGACCTTCGGCCCCACCATCGCCCAGCAAAGGAAACTTCGCCGAGCGACGTGCGGTTCGTGGCGTCGCCCTCGACGAGAACGAGATTTCCGAAACGCCCGAGCTGCGCTCCTTGCGCCGCTTCGAGGAAGAGGCTTTTCCGAGGCCCGGAGCGGGTACTGCGGGCGCGCCGCCAGGTTTGCCCGGGCCCGACGACAGCGCCAAGGACTTGCCGCCCGGCCTTCCGGGACGCTGGGGCGGCAGCGGCGATGTTCCCCGCGAATTGCGCAGCCCCGAGCGCGCAGCGGTCCCGCCGCCGGCCAAGCCGAACCTGGATTGGATGCGCCGGTTGGCGCTACCCGACTTGCCGGTGCGCTGGGAACCACAGGTCATCCGCTACTTGGAGTTCTTCAAGAGCGACACCAGGGGTCGCGCGATCATGACCACATGGCTGCGCCGGATGGGCCGCTACCGCGCCATCATCGAGCGCAAGCTCGACGAGCAGGGCCTGCCCAAAGATCTCATTTTTTTGGCGATGGTCGAAAGTGGCTTCGATCCGGGCGCGACCTCGAACAAGAGCGCCGGCGGGGTTTGGCAGTTCATTCCCGGGGCAGCTCGCGCCTATGGACTGGAAGTCAGCCACTGGGTCGACGCCCGCCGCGACCCGGAGCGCGCCGCCGAGGCGGCCGCGCGCCTGCTCAAGGATCTCTTCGTGCGCTTCGGTAGCTGGCCGTTGGCATTCGGCGCCTACAACGCCGGCTATGGCGCCATTTTGCGCTCCATCGCCCGCTTCAACACCAACGACTTCTGGGAGCTGGCCCGCCACGAAGCCGGTCTTCCCTGGGAAACCACACTCTACGTGCCCAAGATTTTGGCCGCCGCCATCGTGGGCCACAACCTCAAGGACTTTGGCTTCGGCGACCTCGCCATGGATCCGGCGTGGGAGTTCGACCGGGTCGAAGTTCCTTCGGGCATTTCGTTCGCGGCGCTGGCCCGGGCCGCGGGTGCCCGTCCCGACGTCATCGAGGATCTGAATCCCGAGTACATCGCCGGCCGGGTGCCGCCCGACCGGCCGACCGTCACCTTGCGGGTTCCGCTCGGCTCGGCCGCGCTCTTCGCCAAGGCGGCGGTCGAAGCCAAGACCAACGAGCGCCTGCAACCCGTGGTCTTGCGCTTCGGTGAAACGCTCGAGGATGTGGCCAAGGCGCGCGGCTGTTCGGCGCGCGAGCTCAAGCGTCTCAACAACGTGACCGACACCGCAGAGTTGCGCGGTGGCATGACCATTCTCGTGCCCAACCGAAATGCTCCCGCCGTGCCCGCGCCGGTGGCAGCGACGGACGAAACCGACGACACGATCTTGGTCGCGGTTCCTGATCGCGCCTTCGCCTACCAGGGCCGCGAGCGCGTCTTCTACCGAACTCGCGACGGTGACACCGTGGCGGACGTCGCAGCGGTCTTCGACGTCACGCCCGACAACATCGTCGAGTGGAACAACGTCGACCCCGACGCAAAGCTGCAGCCCAAGCTCATTTTGCAGCTCTTCGTACGGGAAGGCTTCGACCGCAGCAACGTCGTCTTGCTGGACGCGGACAAGATCCGTGTGGTGACGCTGGGCTCGGAGGAATTCCTCGAGCTCGAAGCGGCTCGACGAGGCAAGACACGGCTTTTCTACTCGGCACGCGCGGGCGACACGCTGACCAAGATTGCCAAACGCTACGGCTTGGCTCCCGGCGACTTGGCCCGCGTGAACCGGTTGTCCGCTGCTTCCGAGCTAACCGAAGGGCAAAAAGTCGTCGTCTACTCGCCCACGCCCGAGTTGCCGAAGGAAATCACGCGAAAGATCACAGGCGCGCCGACCAAGCAGGTGCTGGCCATGAAGGAACCGAATGGCAAAGGCGGCAAGGTGATTCTCGGCAAGGGCTCGTCGTCGAGCCACGGCGGCAAACCCGCACCCGTCAAGACGGCCAGCAAAGGCAACGGCACGAGCGGCAAATCAAGCAAACCCCAGCCTGCGCCCGGCAAGAAGTCGGGCAAGCGGTAAACGCGTGGACGAAGATACTCCCGAGCCCGAGCTTGTCGTGCAAGCCGCCGAGGCAGGTGCCCGCTTGGACGTCTTCCTCGCCCAGCGAGCCCTCCTCTCGAGCGTGGCCGCGGGTCGCCGCGCGGTCGCCGCCGGCTCTGTGCGTGTGAACGGCCGCGCGGCCAAGAAAGGCAAACGGCTCGAGCCTGGCGACCACGTGGCGCTCAGTGAAGCGCCCGCCGAAAGCTTTGCTCTCGTGCCCACGCCCGACGTAGCGCTGGTGCTGCTTTACCAAGACGACGCGATTGTCGTCGTCGACAAGCCGGCCGGCGTGCCGTCGCATCCGCTGCACGCGGGCGATGGCCCGAGCGTGGCGAGTGCGCTCGTGGCTCGCTTCCCCGAATGCGCGTCCGCATCGCTGGATCCGCGCGAAGGCGGCCTCGGTCATCGTCTGGACGTGCCTACTTCGGGCGTCATCATCGCCGCGCGCAGCCGGGACGTTTGGCACCGCTTGCGTGAAAGCCTGGGCACTTCCGGTTGCGAAAAAATCTACCGCGCCGAAGTGGTCGGCAGGTTCCCACCGACGAGCTTGCCCGAGCTGGTCCTGCCCGGCGCCTCGCCGTCGAGCCTGGTGGTGATGGCACCCATCGGTCGCCAAGGCCGTCGCGGCAGCAAAGTGAAGGTCGGCGCCGGCCGTGAGCCCTTGCCCGCACGAACCGAAATCGCGCTGCTCGAGGCGCGTACCGACTCGTCGCTCGTCGAGGCGCACCTGTCGCTCGGCCGCGCCCACCAGGTGCGCGCTCACTTGGCTTACCTCGGCACGCCAGTGCGAGGTGATATGACTTACGGGGACACCGATGAAAGTTGTGACGGCCGGCTCCGGCTGCACGCCTGGGCGGTGTCACTCGTCCACCCGACAAGCCACGCGCCGCTGCACTTCGAATCGCCGTTGCCCGACTGGGCGCGGCTGGCTAGCGAGTAAGCTACTCGAACTGCGCCATGCTGCTTTCGACGAGCAGGTAGAGCGTGCGATAAAATGTCAGGAGCTCCTCAGCGGAAACGAAGCGCTCGGACCAGGCTCGCAACGTGATACTGCCGTCGAGAAGCGCGAGCACCTCGCGCGGGGTCGGTCCCAGGCGGAAGGCTTCCGGGCTGATGCGCGAATTGGGCATGGCCCGCGGATGGAAGTCCATGAGCGGATCGAAGTGCGCAGCGAGGAAGTCGTAGCTCAGAGCTAGAACGCCGGCGCCCAGTATCTCGAAGCTGCTGAGCCCCAGCGGAAAGGCTTCGAGCGGATTGCGCATGCTTCGGTAGTAGTTGAAGGCGCCTTCCGTCCAGGCGAAAAGCTCCATCACACGCTCGCGCACATGCTGCGAAAGCAGGCGGAAAACGTCCAGCGGACGCATGAAGCCGAGCCCGACCAGCGCCTCACCGAACTTGCCGCCGAAGCGTGGCATTTCGGCGATGGCGCGCTCGAGATCCGGCGAGCGCAGAAACCCGCGCGTGACCAAGTACTCGCCAAAACGGTCGCCGCCCATGTTCGAGTTCACCGACTCGGGCGCGCCGCGGACCAGGTAGACGTCCTTGATGCGCTGGCCGCTTTGAAAGCGAACCAGGCCGGTATCTGCGGCGATCGCCAAATCCGCGATGGCTCGCATAGGTGAAATGAGCGAGAGATCGCCGCTGTTGTCGGGCACAGCGCCGGGCACCGGCGGCGGGATGACCATTTCGGCTGCCTCGGCAGGCGGCTCGCCGAGGGCGGTTGGCTGGCCATCGGCGGACGGAAACGAACGCAGACCGCTGGCATGCGAACGGCGCCCGGGTGGTGGATCGGAGAAGCGGCTGGAGGCCGGCTCGGAGCTACTGGAGGCAGCGGGCCACTGCCCGGTGTCGAATTGATCGAGGCCCACGAGCGACACGGATCCAGCGAACGCGTCGTCGAGCGCCGAGCCCATGACCTTGCTGGATGCTGCCGGAACGTCGACGCGACCGAGCGCACGCGTGGCCTCGTCGCTTGCAGGCTTCGCGCGCGGTGGCAGCGACGGCGGGCTGACGGGCGCTGGCGTCTCGCTACGGATTTCCCATCTCTTCGCGTGCTGCTTGAGGCGTTCGAGCGCGTCCACGCTGCTGTCGAACAGATCCGCCGCAAGGATTCCCACGTCCGCCGGTCCGACGCGCATGCCGAACTTGAACTGCAAATCGTCGAGCGCGTCGCGGAATTCGGCAGCGCTCTGGAAGCGCTGGTCGAGACTCTTGCAGAGCGCCTTGCGAACGATCGCGTCGAGCTTGGCGGGAATGTCCTTGCCGTACTTTTCCCAGCGTTCGAGTTTCCCGTCGCGCACCATGAGGAGCACGTCGAGGTCGTTGGGCGCGCTGAAGAGGCGCTTGCCCATGAGCATTTCGGCCAGCACGATGCCGACCGCGAAAAGATCGCTGCGTCCGTCGAGATCGCCGCCCGTCACTTGCTCGGGCGACATGTAGCCGTACTTGCCCTTGAGCGTCCCCGCCTGCGTTTTCGACTCCCGCTCTTGCGCATGCGCGATGCCGAAGTCGCCCAGCTTCACGTCGCCTCGCCGGGCGATGAAGACGTTCGAGGGCGAGATGTCACGATGAACGAGGTGCATGGGCTTGCCGTCGACGTCTTTGGCGTTGTGGGCATAGTCGAGAGCGTCCAGCACCTCCGACGCCACGAACATGCAAATCGGAATGGGCAGACGCACGTGCTTTTGCGCCGACAAGCGCAAGAGAGCCAGCCCGTCGAAACCATCGACGAATTCCAGCGCAATGTAGTACTGGCCGTTTTCTTCGCCGAAATCCGTGACCTGAACGATCTTCGGATGGATGAGCTGCGCCGTCAGCTTCGCCTCGTCGATGAACATCGACACGAAGGTCTTGTCCGCTGCCAAGTTGGGCAGGATGCGCTTGATGACCAGCAGCTTCTCGAAGCCGTGCGCCGACACGATCTTCGCTTTGAAGACCTCGGCCATTCCTCCCGTCGCGAGGCGCTGAATCAGCGTGTAGCGCCCGAACCGCGAGGGAAAACCGGTTGCCGCCTTTCCCTCGTCAGGCATCAGATCCCCAGTTTATCACGCTTGCGGGTCAAAAGAACCTCGTTGGCTTTTTCCCAGATGGCCTGATCCGTAGTACCATGAATTGATTCGCATGCGAACTCTCTCGTCTGGGAAGTCGGATGTTGGCCGTCGCCGGCCGCACAACGAGGACAGCATGTTGTTCGACGACGAGCTGGGACTCTACATCGTCGCCGACGGCGTGGGCGGCAACGCGAAAGGCGAGGTGGCGAGCGCCGAGTCGGTCGAACTGGTTCACTCCTGGGTCAAGCGCTGGCGCAAGACCTTGGACGCCCACGTCAAGGAGCCGACGGAAGCAAACTCGGACATGGTGCGCCGGCTGCTGGAAAACGCGGTGCAGTCGGCCTGCTACATGGTCTTCGGGATGGGCCAGCTCGACCCGCGGCAAAAAGGCATGTCGAGCACCCTGTCGTCGCTCCTCATCTGCGGCACCATGGCCTACATCGCGCAAGTCGGAGACAGCCGCGTCTACCTCACTCGCGACGGCAAGACCGCGCAGCTGACGGAAGATCACACGCTGGTCAATTTCCGCTTGAAGCTCGGCCTCATCACCGCCGAGGAAGCGGCCAACGCTCCGGGCAAAAACGTCATCACCCGCGCGGTCGGGCACCAGGACTACGTCGAGGTCGACACCATCGACTTGGAAACCCGGCCCGGCGACCGTTTCATGCTCTGCTCGGACGGACTGCATGGTTATCTCATCGACGGCGAGCTGGACGAGCTGATGGCCGGCGAGCGCGAGGCCGTAGCCAACCGGTTCATCGAGATGGCCAACGAGCGCGGCGGCCGCGACAACATCACCGTGGTGGTGTGCGACGTGGAGGACTAGGTACTACTTTGCGCGAGGCCGACCGAGCACGCGGCGAAGCGAGCCGGGCTCGAAGAGTTCGCCCAAAAGCTCGATGGTCTTAAAGACGGCGCGCCGAGCGCGTGCCTGACTGTCCTCGGCCGTGGCGACGAGGATCAGGCGCTCGCGGCCTTCGTCGGCGCGGCGTTGCTCGTCGGGAATTAGGTTGGCGCGCAAGAGCTCACGTGTATCCACGTCGGCGCTTTGCTCGCAGATCCCCGTCAAAGCTTCGAGCCGCGCTACCGCCGCACCGCCGAGGGTCAGAAGGCCCGTGGCCAGACGCTCCTCGCCGGTCTGAAGCGATCGCAAAAAGGCGAACAACTTGGAATAGCCGCCCTGGCGCGGGTCGTAGGAGCCCGCGGCCAACCCCAATGCCGCCAGACGATCCTGCAACAACTGATAGTGGCGCGCGTGCACGCCGCATTCGCTTCCGAGAAGGATCTTCAGCTCGAGCGATTCTGTATCCACGGTCCAGATGGCCGCTGCTTCGATGAACTCGATGGCGAACTTGAGCTCGAGGCGCAGCATATCGGCCACGCTCGCGCCGTCGTTCACGGCGGGAAGATAGCCTGAGGCCAGCAGCCCACGGAACGATTCTTGGTTCTTGAATTCGAGCTCGGAAACAAACACTTCAGCAGTCACCATCGACGGAGGATCCTTCTCTTGCCGATGGCCCCCGTCAAGGACAAGGTGGCAAAGCGGTGGCCATTTCGTCGCCGCGGGAAGATTGGGAAACCCTTTTGGGGGTTTCGGTCTCGGCCATTTGACATACCCCTGGCCTGTTCCTACCCTTGCACGATCGTGATCCGTCGCCTGAAGCCCTGGCTCTGCCTCTTGACGCTGGTGGCTTCGCTGACGCCGAAGCAATCTGCGCAAGCCGGCGCGACCATTCTGCCGCTTGCCGAGGTCAAGCCGGGGATGACCGGCGAGGCCTATACCGTGTTTCAGGGCACGAAGCCCGAGCCGTTCAAGATCCGCGTGGTTTCCGTGCTGCGGGATTTCTTGCCCAAGCAGGACATCATCTTGGTGCGTGCCGAGGATGCGCGCGTCGAGGCTCTCGGGATCGCGGCGGGAATGAGCGGCAGCCCGGTCTACGTCGACGGCAAGCTCATGGGTGCCATCGCCTACGGTTGGTCTTTTGCCAAGGAGCCTTTGGCTGGAGTCACGCCCATCGAATCGATGCTGGCCCTGCGAACGCGGCCGGACCGACCGCCAAGCGATCCGATGTCGCCCGTGACGAGTGCGAGCGAGCCGAGCGAGCCCACGCGGCCTACGCTCAACTTGGCCGCAGCGCCGAGCTTGCAGCGGGTCGCGATTCCCCTGGCGGTCGCCGGAGCGTCCGAGGCATCGCTGGCCTATCTCGGCGACGAGCTGCGCGGTTTCGGCCTGCAGCCAGTCCGCGCCGGAGGTGGCGGCAATGCAACGGCGACAAAATCGTTGGCCGCAGCGCCGGTGCCGGGCTCGGCCGTAGGCGTCGCGCTCATTCAAGGCGACATGACCACCACGGCGATGGGCACGCTGACTTACGCCGAAGGCAAGCAGATCCTCGCCTTTGGACATTCCATGTTTGGCATCGGCTCGGTCAGCCTGCCGATGGTGTCGGGCGAAATTCACGCCATCATCCCGAGCCTCGCCTCGTCGCTCAAAATGTCGTCTCCGGTCGCGGAAATCGGCACCGTCACTGACGACGCAGAGGCCGGCGTCGTCGGCGTGCTCGGAAGCCGCGCGGGGAGCGTGCCGGTGCGGATCAACGTGACAAGCAAAGGCGTGCGGAAACCTCCGTTCGTGGTCACCATCGCGCGACACCGGCGGCTGTTTCCGGTGCTGGCCACAACCGCCGTCACCACCGCCATTGGCCTTGCCTTACCCGACGTTACCGACGCATTGGCGGATGTCACCACGCGGATTTGGGTGCACGGCTTCGATCCCATCGTCCTGCGCGACCAGATCTTTACCCACGAGACCGTCCTTCCGCGTCTGTTGGCCATGTCGCATGGAATTCGCGCCTTGACCGAGCTTTTGGGGAACCCCTTTGCGCCGGCGGTAGTGGACACGATCGAGGTGGATGCACGCGTAGAGTTTCGCGGCGATCATGCGGAAATCGTCGCGGTCTCCGCACCGAGTGACAGAGTTCACGCGGGCGACCGCGTTCCGCTGCAGGTGACGTTGCGCCCCTACGCGGGCGTCGAAACCGTCGAGACGGTATCGGTGGATGTGCCGCCGTCGTGGGCCGGCCGCGCGTTGAAAGTCGAAGTCGCAGCGGGCTCGCTCGTTCGCCCGGAAACGCCCCGAGCAGAAAACCTTCGCGGCTTCATCGAAAACCTGCGCGCTTACTACGCGGCCTCGAGCCTGGTCGTGAGTATCGCAACCCGAGACGACGGAGCCGCGTTGCATGGACAGCTGATTCGCAACCTGCCGCCGTCGGCGCTCGATACGCTGAAACCAGCCTTCGAGTCACGACGTGCGGACAGCTTTCGCATCGTTCAGCGAACCGAGGTGCGCGGTTCGCGCCCGCTGCTTGGCAAGCAAGACATCACGCTTCTTGTGACCGAGCCGCGACAAAGCGGCCAGCGCTAGGAAGATTGTGATGGAAACCCTCTGAGGGTTTCCAAACCTTCCCGCGATGCCCGCGATGGTCGCGATGGTCCGCGCCAAGCAAAGCTCGGCGGCTCCCCACGCGTTTCCTACTTCACCACGCGCAACTGCGGACGCCGCCGGCGCGAATGCAGGTGGATGGCGAGCGGCGCGGCCATCGCGTCGTCGTCGACCGCGGGAACCAGGCGCAAGCAAACTGCCTCGTCCGAAAGGGCGGCTTGCGAAAGCGGCTTACCACGACGGGAAGTTTGACTCTCGCTGGCACCTCCGTCGCTGGGCATGGCCACTGCAGTATCCGCAGGCATGTCCTCGTGATAGAGAACCGCGCAACCATTGGTGCAGGTGACTGCGTAAACGGCATCCCAGGGCACGTAGGTCCGATGTGGCACGCGCGAAAAGGACAGCGTTGCGCTCACGCCAGCGTCGGTAACTTCCAAATCCGTGATGGGAATCGGCATGGCGCGGCCGTACTGCAGAACCAGATGGCCCTCCGAAGAAAACGGCGCCGGTACGACCACGCCGGGACATCGAGCATCCAAATGGAGCGAAGCCCAACCCTCTCGAAGAAGATCGAGGAAGGCGGCCCTTTTTGACGGTCGTTCGCTGTCATCCATGGAATCAGCCCCACCAGTTCTACGAATTGCAGTTCCATGTTGTACCCCTCCGACTTCCGCCCTGCCAGACTAACTTGGGCTGGCGCGTGTTTATCCGCGACGCATCAATTGGCCACCAACCCGATGCGGGAAGGCGCCGCCAACCGCAAAGCGGCGAAGAACACCGGACGAAGCGCCTGCAAATCTATATAATGCGGCTACCTTGGCAGCCGACATGAACCGCCCGAGTTTGTTTGCGCCGCCCGCACCCCCGGCCCAGCCGCCACCGCGGGCACTTTCGGGCTGGCGCGCCCGTTTGGCCAGCGATCCCATTCCGCGTCTTCTGCGGGAAGGCTCGCCCAGTGTGCTCGCCCGCGTGCGTCGCGATCTGATCGACGACAGCGAGGCTCCCGCCGCCGAAGAAATTGCCAGCTACCCCGAAGCCAAGGCGTTGCTGCGCAAGATCGAGAAGGACGGCAGTGTGGCTCCGCGGACGACGGAAAAAGAGCTCGGAAGCCCAAAATTCGCCAAGTGCCTGGCAACCTTGCGCACCCTCGACCGATTGGCCGACTACGGCCTGCGCGTCGAAGAGAAGAGCGCGCTGGCGGACAAGCTGAAAAAGGTCGTCGATTTCGTCCTGGCCTCACAGCAGAGCGACGGCGGTATCGCGGATCTGACCGTCGGCGAAGGCCCAAAGGGCAAGGCGAAGATCGCCGCCGTGCACTTTCAAGGCTGGGCACTGTCGGCTCTCTGTCGCGCCGGCTTCGAAAGCGACCCACGCATCGAGAAAGGGTTTCGCTTCTTGCTGTCGCTTCGTCAGGACGACGGCGGCTGGGCGTGGCGTGGCGTCCGTACCGATTCGGCGGCGCGACCGTCGAGCCACCTCATCACCGGCATGGTCTTGCGCGCTTTCGCATCGTCGAAAGAGCATCGCGGAACGCGCGAAGCCCGGCGCGCTGGCGAGCTGCTTGCCACGCGATTTCTGCAGCCGGATCGCTACGACGATCGGAAAGCGCCTTCGTACTGGGAAATCCTCACCGAGCCGCGCTTCTACACCGACGTGCTCGATGCGCTCGATACGATTACCAGCATCGGGCTCGGCAAAGAAAACTCCGGCGTGCGCACGGCGGAGGCCTACTTGCGCTCGCGACAGGCCAAGGATGGCCTGTGGTACCCCGGCACGCCGGTCAAAGGCGACAGCGCGATCTCGCGCATGCCGGCCAAAGCGTCGAAGACGGCCCGGGATCCCAAGGACGTGGCGGAAGGCATCGGCCTGACTTTGCGCGTCCTGGTCGTCCTGCGAAAAATCAACTAGAAATTGGCCGTGCCAAAATTCACCGTTGCCGACGTCCGGGCGATCCACGATCTCCCGTTACCCGATCTTCTGTTCCGAGCCCAGCAAATCCATCGCGAGCACCATCGACCGAACGAAGTTCAGTTGTGCTCGCTTCTCTCCATCAAAACTGGTGGATGTCCCGAGGACTGCTCCTACTGTCCTCAATCCAGCCACTACGACACCGGCGTCGCCCGCGAGAAACGTCTGGCGGTCGAGCAGGTCGTCGAGGCGGCCTCACGCGCGAAAGCGGCCGGCGCCACGCGCTTCTGCATGGGCGCCGCAGGTCGCGGCCCGCAAAACGGCGAAGCCTTCGAAAGCGTGCTGGCCATGGTGCGAGCGGTGCGCGGCCTCGGCCTCGAGGCATGCATTACCCTCGGCATGCTCACCGACGAGCAAGCCCAGCGCCTGGCGGAGGCCGGGCTCACCGTCTACAACCACAACGTTGATACGTCCCGAGAGTTCTACGGGAACATCATCAAGACCCGCACCTACGACGACCGCCTGGCCACACTCGCACGGGTGCGCACGGCCGGCATCAAGGTGTGCAGCGGCGGCATCATCGGCATGGGTGAATCCGTCGACGATCGCTGCGGCATGCTGGCGACCCTGGCGAATTTGGAGCCACCACCAGAGAGCGTGCCCATCAATGCGCTCGTGGCGGTGCCGGGAACCCCACTTGCCGATCGGCCGCCGGTCGATCCCCTGGAGCTGGTGCGCATGATCGCCACCGCACGCATCTTGATGCCTCGATCGCAGGTCCGACTGTCTGCCGGCCGCTCGGGCTTATCCCGGGAAGCGCAGGTGCTTTGCTTCCTGGCCGGCGCCAACTCGTTCTTCTTCGGCGACAAGCTGCTCGTCACCGGGAACCCCGACGTGGAAGCCGACCAAAAGCTGCTCCGCGACGCGGGCATGCGCCCGGCGCCGCCGATTCACTAGATAACGCGAAGCCCGAGCCAGCTCGTCATTCGAACGAGCAAATGTACTCGGTAATATCACCTGCGACGGTGATGGTGAAGCCGCTCTTGCCGGGCACGCGAAACAGCGTGCCGGCAGCGTAGCTTTCCCAGCTTTCGCTGCCGTCGAGCTTGACCCGGCAGGCTCCCGCGATGATCTCCATCTTCTCGGGAGCGCCGGTGCCGAAGTGGTATTCGCCCGGATAAATGAGGCCGAGGGTCTTCTTACTGCCGTCGGCAAGAAGCAAGGTGTGGCTTACGACCTTGCCGCCGAAGTAGATGTTGGCTTTGCAGACGGCGGTGACGCCCGCGAATTCAGTGGGAATGGTGCTCGACATGGCGCCAGACTGCCACTGCCGGCAAGCGAGCGCAACCGAGGCCGCGACCTACGCCCGATACTCTCGTCCGCTGCGAAGGCGCGCCAAGTTTTCCCGGTGACGAGCCAGAACGAGCACGAAGACGGCGCCTGCAAAGGTCAGTCGGGGCCACGTTGCCAGATGAAAGAGCCACAAGAAGAGCGGGTAGGCCGCCACGCCTGCCAGCGATCCAATCGAGGCGATGCGGAAGACGGCGAAGCAAAGGGCGAACACGCCGGCGCAGGCGAGGGCGGGCAGGGGCGCCAGAGCAATACCCGCGCCCAACGAAGTCGCGACGCCCTTGCCACCGCGTCCACGCAGAAAGACCGAGAAGATTTGCCCGAGCACGGCGCAAAGCCCGACCAAGGCCGGTAACCACGTGCTCAGCTCCAAGCGTGCAGCCAGCACCACCGGCACACCACCCTTGGCCGCATCCGCGACCAAGACCAACGTTGCCCATTTCTTGCCGAGCGCTCGGCTGACGTTGGTCGCTCCGATGTTTCCGCTGCCCACCTTGCGCAAATCCACGCCCTTGGCACGCGCCACGATGACACCCGTCGGAATGGATCCGACGAGAAAGGCCAGGGCGAGCGCGAGCAAGGTGAGCATGAAGGCGCGCATCCTAGCGTAACCGAGCTCGCTTGAGACCTAGCATCCTGCGGCGGCGAATCGCCGGTGGTGACGAGCCGCAGGTCCTGGTAATAGATGCACGTGGCACCAGGACCATTCCCGACTCCCGACGAAGAGCTTTCCGCGGCTGCTTTCGTGTGCGACTTCGCGCGCGTGCGCGAGCTGCTCGCCCAAGGCGCCAACCCCAACGTGCGCGACGAAGACATGCGCACGCCCCTGCATCAGGCGGTGCTGGGCAACAGCGTTGGCCTTTTGGGCTTGCTCCTCGAGGCGCGCGCCGATGTGAACGCCAAGGACAGCCAGGGCTTCACGCCGCTGCATTTCGCGGCCCAGGAATTTCTTCCGGAAATCGCGCGCATCCTGGTGGGAACGGGCGCCGACGTGAACGCCCAGGACGAGGACGGCAATTCCGTGCTTTGGCGGGCCATCTTCTCGTCGGCCGGCCGCAACGAAGTCGCGCGCTTTCTTCTCGAAAACGGCGCCCGCGACGATCTCGCCAACCACGAAGGCGTCACGCCACGCGCTCTCGCCGAGCGCCTCGGCAGCACGCTCTTCACAAGCAACTAGCGGGCATGGCCAAGCGCAGGGCACAGCGAGGCGCTGCAAGACGGGTGACGACGCCTGCCGAGGTGAATGCGGAGGTCGCAGCTCCGCTTTTCGCACCGCGCGCCTGGCTTGCGCGCGACCGTGCCGCCCTGGGCAGTTACGACATCATGCCCGCGCTGCAGTCGCCGGAAGGCTCGTGGGAATATGCCCTCGGAAAGCTCGCGCTTACGAGTCAGTCGGGCCGCGCGCATCTTGCGCTCGTGTACAGCCACGACATGGGCAACGCTATCGAGCCGGCCCGGGTCGCGGTGCAAATGCTCGAGGATATCGTCGCCAAGTGCGGCGGCGACAAAGTCCTGGGAATCGTCGGCCGCCCGGGCGTGCCGTCGTTCACCGCCAGCGCGAACATCTGGAAAGATCTCGGCATCGGCTACGAGATCCTCTCGCACGCAGACGAGCGCTACGTCCCGCGCATCGCGCTTGCGTACGAAAAGTTCGTGACCAACGCTTCCGCCAACGACGCCGATCTGCCCGTCGCTCGGCAATACCTCGAACAGCATCGGCCGCAGGCTCGCCCGTAGTCGGGAGCCGCTCGTCGATTCGACATCCCGTCACGCCGTGACGAAACTGCACGGGATTTCCTAGTCCTGCTAAGATTTGCCGACTCATGCGCTGTCTCGCTTGTGCCATCCTGGTCGTGACCGTTCTGGCCGCTTCTTCGGCGAAGGCACAACAGGAAGTCATCACCGACGTGCGCGTCATGAATTCGGCGCGTACGGAAGAAGAAACCGTGCGCTCCATCGCCGGCATTTCCATCGGCGACACACTCCAGACCGACACGCTCGACGTGGCTCGCGAACGTTTGCACACCTCTGGCCTCTTTTCGGACGTCAACGTGTATTGGGAGCCGCACGGTGCCGGCGTACGAGTCATCATCGTGGTCAGCGAAAAATTTCCGTGGGCGCCGGTGCCAACCTTTTCCTATTCCCCTGGCAACGTATCCGGCGGCGGTGTCATCGCACACGGCAATCTTTTCGGACGTGGCAAGCGCGGTCTCATCGGGGGGCGCGTCTCCAACGTCGACTCGGGCGCGATTGTCGCCTACGACGATCCGGCCGTGTTCGGATCATGGGGGTTCTTCACCATCAAGGGCCGCTACCAATCGCAGGTTATTCCCGAGTACGCCAACGTCGACGTGCCGGACATGCCGCTCGAGCCTATCCGCAACACCAGGCTTCGATCCTACGGTTTCGACGCCAACGTGGGCGTGGCCTGGTTCCGGAAAGTCCGCACTTCGTTCGGCTGGACCATCGACCGCAACCAAGTCTTGTGGTCGAGCCTTGCCGATCCGAGCATTGCCGCGGTGGTGGCCGCCATGGGCAATCCACCGCCAGCCGCCGCCACCAGCGCCCGGCGTGGCAATGCCACCATGAACCTGACCTTCGACTATCGCGCCCGGGAGCACGCCATCATGTACGGCAACGCCTTGGGCTTCGGCTTCGACTACGCAGCGCCTCGCTGGGGAAGTCAGTCGAGCCTGTGGTACTGGAAGGCCAACGTGTCGTACGAGCACGGGATTCGCTTCTTTCACCAGCACAACCTCATCGTGCGCCTCGGCGGCGTCACGGGCGAAAGCCTCCCGCTGTGGTCGGAGAATTCCGCCGGTGGCACCAACCTGCGCGGGTACCTCTACCGGCAGTTCCAGGGCGACACGCACCTGCGCTCGCAGATCGAATACCACTTCCCGCTTTTCAGCGTGTCGAGCCTCGACGTTCGCGGGCTGGTGTTCAACGACGCCGCGGCGATTTGGTTTCGGCAATTGCCGCCGATTGAAAACGGCGCCTACCTTCAGCGCGAAGACGGCCGCCAGTTTCTGCCGCCCTCGCTTCTACAACAAGGCTTCAAAGCCAATCGCGACATCCACACATCGGCGGGTGCCGGCTTGCGCTTTTACCTTCGGAGCGTGGCCATTCCCCTCGTCGGCTTCGACGTGGGGAATGGCCTTGGCACCAAAGACGTACGCGTGGTCCTGGTTCTCGGCGCGTAGGAGGCGGCGGCTACCACCTGCCCGATTTGCGAGCTTCCGCCTTGGGCATGTTGGTCAGCTTGGCGAGATTCTCCATGATCTCCGACGCCGGCATGGTGTAGTCGGTGAGCTTGCCGCTCAAGTAGGCGTCGTAGCCGGCGAGATCCATGAGGCCGTGGCCGCTGTAGTTGAAGAGAATGACCTTCTTCTCGCCGCTCTCGCGGCACGCGACGGCCTCGTCGATGGTGGCGGCGATCGCGTGACTGGTTTCAGGCGCGCAAATCATGCCTTCGGTCTTGGCCCAAATCATGGCCGACTCGTAGCACTTGAGCTGGTCGTACGCCTTGGGCTCGAAGAGGCCTTCGACCGTTCCCTGCGAGACGAGCGGCGCCATGCCGTGGTAGCGCAAGCCACCCGCGTGGATGGGCTTGGGAATGAACGAGTGACCGAGCGAGTGCATGGGCAAAAGCGGCGTCATGCACGCCACGTCGCCATGGTCGTAAACGAACTGGCCCTTGGTCATCTTGGGACAGGCGGCCGGCTCGACCGCGACGATCTTCATCTTGGCGCCGTGAATCTTGTCGTAGGCGAACGGGAAGGCGAGGCCAGCGAAGTTACTGCCACCGCCCGCGCAACCGATTACCACGTCGGGCAATTTCTCGCCCGCCTTCTTGAGCTGTTCTTTGGCTTCGAGACCGATGATGGTTTGGTGGAGCAAGACGTGGTTGAGCACGCTGCCGAGCGCGTAGCGGGTCTGACCGGTTGTATCGGTGACCGCCGCTTCGATGGCTTCGCTGATGGCGATGCCCAGGCTGCCGGGCGTGTCGGGCATAGTAGCCAAAATCGTACGGCCGGCGTTGGTCTCGCTCGACGGGCTGGCCACGCAGTTGGCGCCCCACACTTGCATCATCATCTTGCGGAACGGCTTCTGGTCGAAGCTGATGCGCACCATGAAGACCTTGCACTCGAGGCCGATGAGGCTGCAGGCGAACGACAAGGCCGTGCCCCACTGGCCCGCGCCGGTTTCCGTGGTTAGGCGCTTGATGCCGAATTTCTTGTTGTACCAAGCCTGCGGCACCGCCGTGTTCGGCTTGTGACTGCCAGCCGGGCTGACGCTTTCGTCTTTGAAATAGATTTTCGCCGGGGTCTTGAGGAAGCGCTCAAGATAGATCGCTCGACGAAGCGGCGACGGCCGCCACCGGTAGAGAATGTCGAGCACCTCGGGAGGAATATCGATCCAGCGCTCGGTCGAAACTTCCTGCTCGATGAGATTCATCGGGAACACCGGCGCGAGCATTTCCGGCTTGATGGGTTGGCCGTCGGGGCCAAGCGGCGGCAGCATCGGCGTCGGCAGATCCGCAGCCAAGTTGTACCACTTGCGCGGGATCTCGTTCTCGGAGAGCAGAATCTTCACGTTGTCCATGGGTCCATCCTTCCGTGAGCGCCGCCAAGTAAGCGGGGCGCCGCGAGTAGAGCGATACTAGCCCGCCCGATTCATGAGTAGCATCCAAATTGCGCATGGCGCGGGCTAGCGACCGCGTTGGCGGAGGCGGGCTTTGCCCACCGGAGCCAGAGCGCGAGAAGGCATGGAAATCCTCCCAGAGTGTCCATCGGAATTGACTAGCCCGCGGCTGTCCAAGAGCGAAGCACAGACTGCCTGCCGGGCTCCGTCGGCAACGAAATCGGCGTGAATGATGCGGGCTAGAGGAGTCGCGGCGGCGAGCTCAAACACGGAACCACGACAACACAGACAACCGCAAAGGTGCCGGCGCTCCTACCTTCGGCGGGTGACGCCGATGATGGCCCGTTTCTTGGAGTTATTGGCGGTGACAGGCGGCGGCGGCTCGTCGCGATCCAAGCGATCCGAGGTGGCAGGCCGAACCAACCGGTAGGCGCCGGTCGGGGTGCGAGTTGGGTCTTTTTCGCTGTCGCCCCTTGCGGGCTGTGCCGCTGGACTGCACCGGTTGGATACTGTCGGCTCGTCGCGGAATTCGTCGGCGCCCGCGACCATCTCCTCAGACTGGGCCATCGGCCCGTCGCTGCGTGCAGGCTGCTGCTCGGTCTGCGAGTGAGTTGGGGATTTCATGGCCGTCGACCTGACCGCCAGAATATTCATAGTATCGCAATGTAAGGTTAAGCACAATACATAAGTGGGAACGAGTTGCGTGGTTTCGTTGCGATCGCCGCTCGGTAATTCCGCTATATAGGTAAGTCTTTCCGCGAGGTGATCCGTGGTTTCAGCACGACAGCTCAAGCAACTTGCCGACGAGCACGGCACGCCGCTCTTCGTGGTCGATCACCGCGAGATTCGGCGCAACTACGCGACTTTCAAGAAGCACCTGCCGCGCGTGCAGGCCTACTACGCGGTGAAGGCGAACCCGGATCCGGAAATAGTGCGCACCTTGTTCAAGGCGGGCGCCAGCTTCGACGTCGCGTCGATGCCCGAGTTCAACATCGTTCACGCCAACATCGCCGACTGGCCTGCGAAAAAGCGCCAGGACTTCATCTGGGACAAGATCGTCTACGCCAATCCCATCAAAGACAACCGCACCTTGGCCGATCTCGATCCGTACAAGCCGCTGGTCACGTACGACAACCTCGATGAAGTCGGCAAGATCAAGAAGTACGCGCCACACGCCGGCCTGGTTTTGCGCGTGAATGTGCCCAACACGGGATCCGTGGTCGAACTGTCGTCCAAGTTCGGCGCCTCGCCGGGGGAAGCCGTCGACCTGATTGAAGCGGCATTTTCTGCCGGGCTTTCCGTCGAGGGCCTGTCGTTCCACGTGGGTAGCCAGTGCACGAATTTCCAGAACTACGTGCAGGCCCTGGCCATCGCCGACAGCATTTTCAAAGAAGCGTGGCAGCGCGGCTACAAGCAGGTGAAGATCCTCGATATCGGCGGCGGTTTTCCGGCGCCGTACGATCAGCATGTGCGACCCTTCTCCGAGCTGGCGCGCACCCTCAATGCCGAGTTCGAGCGCCAGTTCGGTCCCGAGATCGAAATCATCGCCGAGCCCGGCCGCTTCATGGTGGCCACCGCCGCGACCTTGGTGGTGGAAATCATCGGCAAAGCCGTGCGCAACGGCAAGCAGAGCTACTACGTCAACGACGGCGTATATGGCACCTTCTCAGGCGTGCTTTTCGATCATTGCCAGTATCACTTCAAGGCGTTCAAGAAAGGCCCGACGGAAATCGCGTCGGTATTCGGGCCAACCTGCGACGCCCTCGACGTGATTTCGGTAGCGGAGGACCTGCCAGCGAACCTGCAGCTCGGCGATCGGCTTTACAGCGAGAACATCGGCGCCTACACCATCGCCAGCGGCACGAACTTCAACGGCATGCCGCTGCCCAAAGTCGTGGCCATCGGCTAGCCGTCAATTTTGCAGGGGCGGTCCGCGTCCCGCCCCTCGTCCGCGAAGCAAATTCGCGGACTTCACCCCACCTGCGGCCGAGCCCTTGGCTCGGCTTCCGCGGGCGCAAACAGATCGAAAATTTGCCTCGCTTTGGTAGGCGCGTACCCTACATAGCATGAGCATCGAGGTTGAACGCGCCACTATTGCTTGCGGATGTTGCGGGGCCAAGGTCACCGAGCTCCGCCGGGGCCGCTGCTGGGGTTGCTATTCCAAGTGGGCCGAGATGCGCCCGGTTCCGAAGGGCGCCGCCTGCGCCGTGTGCGACGAGCACCGCCGCGAAAATTTGCGCCTCGTCGAAGTGCACAGTCGCTCGGTGGCCCTCTGCCACATCTGCGCCGCGCGCACGATGAAGCTGGCCAAAGTGCCAACCTCCATCGATGGCTTGCGCCGGCAACTGCTGCGCGATCGGCGCCAGGACGACCGTCGTGGCGATGGCATGGAGCGACGGATTTTTCCGCGCGAGCGCCGCGTGGGTGACCGTCGAGGACCGCCGCGAGCCAGCGCCTCCGACACCACGAACCCAGGCTTCGTCATGCCCGAGTTCGAGGACATCGTCATCGAGATCCAGGACGCAGACATCGAAATCGTCGAGCAGACACTGGTGCGCGAAAGCCCGGTGGTTGCGTCGATGGCTCGCGGCTCGAAGACCTAGCTAGCTTCCCGGCAATTCGATCTTCCACTCCTTGCCCTCGCGCACAAGGGACAAGGAATGCCGATCGCCCGCTGCCGAGAAAACCTCGACCTCCGCACGATCGCCCTCGCGGAAAACCGTTCGCATCCCGGCCGCTTCCCACGCGGGCGGTGCCCACCCGACGGAAAAGAAATCCTCGGGCCGCGCCATCAGCCGGCCGCCTTGGTGGCGGCTGGACGAAAGCATGCTTTCGATGCGCGCGCGGGTCTGCGGGCCCAGGCGCTGATACGCTGCCACCCGATCGCCGGCACGAGCCGCGGCAATGAATAGGTGCACGGCACCTTCGGGATTGTCCGCGCGCTCTTGGCTGGAGCAGCCGGCCCCAACGGCGAGAGCGACAGCGAAAACGGCGACCGCGTGGATCCAGGTGCGCATGCTTGGCCAGGATACCCGGAATGCTATTTCATGACCGACAGCTTGCTACTGCGCTTGGCGGTTCCCGGATCGGGCAAATTGCGCACTGACAGGCTGCAGGCGACCTTTTCGGCAATGCCTCGAAAAGCCCGTGCCACCTCGGAATCAGGCGCCGAAAGAACGACCGGCTTGCCTGCATCGCCGCCGCCGCGAATGGCAGAGAGCATGGGAATTTCGCCCAGGAACGGCAGGTTTTCCCGCTCCGCCAGGCGCCGTCCGCCGCCGCGAGCGAAAATTTCTTCGTGATGCCCGCACTGCGGGCAGGCGAAATAGCTCATGTTCTCGATGACGCCGAGAACTGGGATCTCGACCTTCTTCCACATGGCCAGCGCCTTCTCGACGTCGATGATCGAAACCTCTTGCGGGGTCGTCACCATGACCGCACCGGTCACCGGCACGAGCTGCGACAAGGACAGCTGCGTATCGCCCGTGCCCGGCGGCAAGTCGACGACCAAATAGTCGAGCTCGCCCCACTCCACGTCTTCGACGAACTGAGTGAGCAACTTGTGAATCATGGGTCCGCGCCAGATCACGGCGGCGCCGCGATCGACGAAGAATCCCACGGAAAGGACCTTGATACCGTAGTGCGTGCCCGGAACGATGGTGTGCTGGTCGCGAATTTCGGCGGTGGTTTCCGGCTCGCCCATCATTTGCGGAATCGACGGACCGAACACGTCGGCATCGAGGATACCCACACGGGTGCCGGCGAGGCTGAGCGCCGCTGCGAGGTTGGTGGTGACCGTGGATTTGCCCACGCCGCCCTTGCCGGCAGCTACGGCGATGATGTTCCGCACCGTCGGCAAACGTGCGGACGCAGGTCCGGCTTTGCGCGCGACCTCGGCAGAAAATACGACCTCGACGCTGCAGACGTCGGGCACTCGCTTGGCAGCGGCCTCGACCGCGGCACGAATCTGCTCGCGGGACGGACACAGAGGCGTGGTCAGTCGGACCGCCACCGTGGCCTTGCCGGCGGCAAAGGTCACCTCACGGAGCATTTCGGCCGATGCCAGCGTTCGGTCCAAAGCCGGATCTTTGACGTCAGCTAGCGCCTTGCGAATATCGTCGACGGTGGGAATGGGAAATGTCCTCGGGTTGGGGGAAAGAAAATCAACGCTTGTGTACGGCCTTGAGCAGCGCGGCCGGTTCGGTGTCGAGGTCGGGATGGTGCCCCATCTTGCGCCGCTTGACCGCTAGGTAACTGGCGTTGTGCTGGTTCTCGCCAACCCAATGGGCCACGCGCTGGGTGACCTTGACGCCCGCATCCTCGAGCCCTTTGACCTTGAGTGGATTGTTCGTCAGAAGACGCACCGACTCGACACCGAGGTCGCGCACGATCGCGCCGGCGATGTCGTAACTGCGGGCGTCGGCCTCGAAGCCGAGCGCGAGGTTGGCCTCGACGGTATCGGCGCCGCTGTTTTGCAGGGCATAGGCGCGAATCTTGTTGCCGAGCCCGATACCGCGACCTTCTTGCCGCAGATAAATTACTGCGCCCGCGCCTTCGGCAGCGATGTTCTCCATGGCGGCGTGGAATTGCTCACGGCAGTCGCACTTGAGCGAGCCGACGACTTCCGAGGTCCAGCATTCGGAGTGCACGCGCACGAGGACGTTCGATTTTCCGGCGATGCGGCCACGCACGATCGCCATATGCTCGCGGGCACATACCGGATCCGCGCAGCGGGCGCTGTCGTCGGACTCGCGGTACACGATCACGCGAAACGGACCGTGGACCGTAGGAAGATCTGCTTCTGCGTAACGCTCAAGCTGCATCGGATTGCTGCTGTTGCGGCTAAACGTACGGGCCAGATCCGGCGTTGTCAACGCGCACCGAAGGCGGCTCGCCGTGCATCAGCTTGCCTGCGTTCCCCTCGGGTGTCATCCTCATTACTTCATGCCCGTCCGTCCGATCTTGCGTTTTCCCGATTCGCGGCTTCGCCAAAAGTGCGAACCCGTGACCCTGTTCGACGCCGCTTTGCGGGACCTGGTGGCATCCATGAAAGACACCATGTACCTGGCCGAGGGCGCGGGGCTGGCGGCGACTCAAATCGGCGAGCCGCTTCAGCTCTTTATCATCGATCCGGCAGTGGCCGGCCGCGCTGACGAGGATTCGCCTCTCGTCGTAGCGAATCCCGAGCTCGTCTGGATCTCCGAAGAGCAGCAAATGGGAGATGAGGGATGTTTGTCCTTTCCCGGTATTTTCGTGCCGGTCAAACGCGGCCTGCGCGCACGGGTTCGGGCGCAGGACGTCGATGGGAAGGTCTACGAGATCGAAGGCGAGGGGCTTTTCGCCCGCGCGCTTCAACACGAAACCGATCACCTGACGGGTCGCCTGCTCATCGACATGGTGGGTCCCGTCAAGCGGCAGATCATCAAACGCAAGATGCGCAAGGAAAGCAGCAGGGAAGACGAAGCCGAAGCGTAATGCTTCGACCTCTTCCTTTGCCTTTGCCATGACCACCCTGGTCCTTTCGCGGATCACGTTCGAAGGACGCCACGGCGCCACCGAGCTCGAGCGGCGCAGCTTGCGTACCTTCGAGGTCGACGTGGAAATCGAGGCGTCGCTGGCGAAGGCGAGCGCCAGCGACAGCCTCGACGACACCATCGACTACCGCACGGTGGCCGAAATCATCGTCGGGCTGGGCACGAGCGAGCCGCACCATCTGCTGGAATCGCTCGGCACGCGGATGCTCACCGACCTGTCGACACGCTTTCCCGCAGCCACGTTTCGCCTCGAGCTGCGCAAGCTCAGCCCACCCGGCTGCCCCGGCCAGCCTGCCTACGCGGCGGTGCGCCTGGCGTCGGGGTAGCGACCGCGCTGCGGTTTATCCGTCCCCGGAGACTTTGCCGCGCAACCCTTTGACGGTCGAGCGCGCGTGCTTGTCCGCCAGCATGCGATTCTTCGAGCGCCGCGAGCGGCGGCGCTTTTGGCGGCGGATGCGCTCGATCTCCTGCTCGCGCTGACTGGCGGCGCCGAGCTTCGCAGCTTCAATCTTGTCGACCAGCAGCTTGCGCGCGAAGTAACGGTTGAGACCTTGCGAACGCTCTTGCTGGCACTTGATGCGTGTGCCGCTGGGAGCGTGAAAGAGCACCACGCAGGTGGCGACCTTGTTGACGTTCTGACCGCCCTTGCCTTGCGACGTCACGAAGGACTCGTCGAGATCCTTTTCTCGAATGCCGAGCGCCTGCATGCGCGCTTGCAGAGCCGCGAACTTTTCCTGCGACACAGGAAAGACCAGGCCACCGCTCACGGCGGATCTCCGAGGTCGCTGTCTTCGCCGTCTTCCTCGGTCTCGTCGTCATCGTCAGTGGCGCTGATATCGTCCCAGAAGCGATCCCATGCTTCGCTGGTCGAGGTGAGGGCAATGGCCATGGCGGGGCTGGTGCCGCCATCGGCGCTACTCCCTTCGAGATCCGAAAAACAGCGCACCACCACCCCTACGGCAAATACCGATTCGCCCTGCGTGCCGAGCACGCGGATGCGCAAAAGGGTCCCGACGCGCCGGGTTTCCTTGCTGAGCACGAAGAGGCCGCCGCGGCTGACGTCGACGCTGCGGCCGAGAAAGGCGCCTTGCGTGTCGGACAGGTTCACCCGGACGTGAATCGGATTGCGGCGAGAGGATCGCCGTTCTCGGGGATTCGGAATGGGGTCCTTCGGGCTCATCGGCTCATCCTGTCTGCCTCACCACGCCCGCTGTAGTTTAGCCTGCGTCCGCACTCGGCGCCGCAGCCTTGCGCTCTGCCGCTTTGGCGTCGACATACTCTTCGAGGAACTTCTTGGCCGGATCTTCCCAGGCATCGCCGTAGGTCTGCACGTAGGCGAATGCTTCTTCGCGACTGCCCGGCGTGGCAGCGTTGAGATTGGCAGCACGCTTGGGAATGCGACCCAGGAGCACCTTGGCGATGCTGGAATTGGCGGCAAGTGCCTTGTCCAGCGCTTCGTGGGCGGCAGTCGTATTACCGGCCAGGAAATGCGCGAGCGCCAGGCTCATCGGTCCCCGTCCGGAACCCACCTCGGACTTTGCGGCCACCTCGAGCACGCTCGCCGCTTCGGCGGCTTTGCCAAGCTTGATGAGAGCAATGCCGGCAATGAGGCGAGCCTCCGTTCCGACCGGGCCTTCGTCGACCGCATAAACGCGTTCGAGCTCGACCAGAGCCTCGTCGTATTTCTTCTCGTCGAAGTCAAGACAGCCGAGAGCGTGACACGAGCGAATGTACGACTGCGCTTCTCGGCGGCTGAAAGCATCTTTCGCGCTCGATTTGCGAAGCTCTTCTGCGACGGATTCGGACACGCGCTTGACCTCGCCAAACTCCTTGCGAGCGCCGTCATTGTCGCCGGATTGCAGACGGGCAAGCCCGATGCCCGCTAGAGCATCAGCCCAGTCAGGCTTGAGCGCGAGCGCTGCTCGAAACTCCTTTTCGGCCGCGCCCGGACGGCGCTGCTCGAAAAGCCGCCAGCCGGTGGCCAAGAGCTCGTCCGGATCCGGAGCCGAGGGCGGAGCGATGGTGGCACTTTCGTCTTCCACCAGGTGGCACTTCTTGTACTTCTTACCCGAGCCGCAGGGACAAAGGTCGTTCCGCCCGGTTTGCGCCAAACGAGCGCGCGCCTTGTCGGCTTTGTCGGCCTTGTCGTCCTTCGTCTCGCTTTCCTTCGCTTGCTTCGCAGTCACGCGCCCAGTGTATCCACTCTGCGCGGATCAGTCGACGTCGAAGAGGATGTCTTCCGTTATCTTCCGCCCGGGCTCAGCTTACCGACTTCTCCTTGCAAGCGGGCGAGCACGCCTTTGTCGATATCCGAGAGACGAATGCCGATACGGTGGCCGTCTTTGGCAACGACCTTGCCTTTGCCGTGAAACAGCGAAATACCGTCGTTGTCCAAAATGGCGACGTCGAAAACCGCGCCCAGCGACGCTTCGTCTTCGATGGGAATCACGAAACCGCCCAAGCGAATGTTGATGAGCGGATTGTTGGTGAAATAGCCGACGGTGAGCGGCGTGAGACGCACGCGCAGCTCGTTGCCCTCGACGGAAAGTCCCGGTTGCACACGGGTGGCGCCGTGAAGCGCCGAGCGTCCCACCGACGAGGCGACGCGGCCATCGCCCTCCCTGCCTTCGCTCGCGAAGTCGAGCGACACGCGTGGGGCTCGACCTTCTCGCTCGTTGCTGGCCACGATGCTCTCGAGGCAGCGCCGACTTTCCTGGTCGAGCTCGGTGAATCGGATGCCCATGCCGACCACCGGCGATTGCGTAACACGCGCCACCTCGCCCTTGCCCTTGAGCAGCGATAGACCATCGGCAAGCGCCAGCTCGAATTCGACAAGCGACCCCAAGGGCCCAGGATTGTCGGAGGCCAAGAACATTCCCGAGCGGCTGATGTTGAGAGCCTGGCTGTCGTGAAAATCGAGGATGCTCTCGTAGCGGACTTTCACCTGTGCTGCCACTCTCACGCGCTGGGCGCGCGCGGGCTCGCCCGTCGACAAAATGCTGGGCGTCGTCATCGAAAAACTCTGAGAGACACGCCCACCCATCGGTGACGATGGCATCGTGCCTTGGTTTCTGCTGTCCTTCGCGTCGGCCATGGACAGGGACCTGGCCCCTACGGTGCGTAGTCGGGCGGGTTCTCGCCGCCTTTGCCGAAGAAGAACTGCTCGGCCTGATCGAGCAAGAGCTTCTGGCCTTCCGCCGAGCTGAGATCCAACCGGAACTCGTTGACGATTCGTTTGGAGAACTCGATCCACATCATCCAGGCTTGCTGCGAGATCTGGTTGTAAATCCGCTGCCCGAGCTCGTTGTTGAAGGGTTTGTAGCTCATGCCGGGCAGCTCTTGCCCCAGCTTGGCGCATTTCACGAGACGAGGCATGCGGACTCCTTGTAGACGGTGATCACCGCCTGATCTTAGCAGGTCTTTGGCGGTCAAGCGCCGATCCCAAGAGCGTCCGAAACACGTTTCCGACGCTGGCTTGGCCAAAGTAATGGTCCCGAGCACCCAGTCGACAAGCTACCGTTGCTCCCTTCCGGGCCTGGCGGGGTTCGCGAGTGTTCCGTCGCCCGGGACCGCTCTTCTTTTCCCACAACCGCGAGCGGATCGCCAGAGGCAAGTGCGTCGCCGCGAGGCTCTTAACCGACGATTCCTTGTTTGCGCAGGTACTCGACGTAGTACTCGGATGGCTGTCGCTCGACCAGCTCGCCGCGCAGGATGGCGTCCTCGCACAGCTTGCGTAGCTCGCCCACGCGTCGCGAGGGAGCCAGCTTGAAAGCCTCCATGATGGCGTTGCCGAGGCCCGGCGGAAGCGGCGGAATGCGTGCGTCCAGCTCGCGAACCACCATGATCCGCTGCAGCAGCGCTTCGATATTGCGGCCGGCTTCTTGCCGCCGTCCCGGTCGCGCGGACGTCACGTCAGCGCGGGAAAGCTCGACGAGATCGCCCAGCAGATCGCCCATTTCGTGATCGAAGCGGCGAACCGCAGCGTCGGTCCAATCGGGCTCGTAGGCGTTGGCGCGCAAGTGGTAGAGGATGAGCGCCTGGATACGCTTGTGCTCGCTTCGCTCGAATCCCAGCCGCCGCGCGATCGGGCCGAACATGCGCGCGCCCAGCTCGGCGTGGCGATGGAACGTCACCTTTCCGTCGGGCAAGAGCACGCGCGTCTGGACCTTGGCGATGTCGTGGAGCAACGCCGCCCAGCGCACGATCGGCTGCGGAGGCGCTTGCATCACCACCTGCTTGGTGTGCTCCCAAACGTCTTTGTGGCGCCGGCCTGCTTCCTGCGAAAAATCGACGGTGGCGTCGAGCTCGGGCAAGACCACGGCCAGCACTCCCGCATCGTGCAGCCACTGCAGCGCCTGGCCGGCATACGGCCCAACAATGACTCGCTCGATTGCCTGACGAACGCGCGCGACCGGCACCGACGCAAGGTCGGGTGCCACGGCACGCGCCGCCTGCGTAACTTCGCTCACGACGGGAGCGCCGGATTCGGCCACGTGCACCGCGACGTCCAAGATCGCTTCTGTGCCCGTACCGAACGAAACTGGACCTTCAGGCATAGACGAAAACCAAACCTTCGCAAAACGGCGCGCAGAAGCTCTACGCTAGCGCGCGACCACCTTTAGGGTTGGGTGATCTTTTTCTTGTCCTGCTCCCACTTCTTGTGCAAATGGTCGAGGATGGGTTGCGCCTGCTTGAGCCTGCCAGCGAGGCTTTTTTCCGAAATGGGGTAGTGGGTGCCGAACTTGAGGCCGTCGTCGTAGAGGAAGGTCCCAACCTCTTGATCGTCGACGAAGAGAGAGAGCTTTTTGCGCGCGTAGGTGGCCCGCCGAAGAAAGGTCCAGCGACCGTCGAGCCAACCGATCATCGCCGCGCCCAGCGCGCGCTCGAAACCCGTCAGCTCCTCGGAGAAGCGGCCAAGCTCCTCGGAGAAACGCTCGCGGAAGGAAGGTGCGCCTTCGCCGCCTTCGTTCACGATGTGCTTGGCAGCAAGGCGAAGCATGATGGCGTCCTCGCCGTAGCGCAGGTACGGTTCCACATTCCCCTCACGTGGGGAGATGATGTACACGACTGCCGCGGCGGCAATTTCGCGCGCATCGTGTTCGAGATCGGGATCGGAGACCGCCTCGAGCAAAACCTTCAAATCGAATGGCAGCGAGACTAAGGCCCGCGCAAGTGTTTCGATGAAACTGCGCTCTTGGTCCTTGTCCATGGTCGTGCCGGGCGAAAGAAGTTTTGGAGAGTTGATGGGCTGGGCTAACGACCCTGTGTCGCTGCCAGCGGCGCTCATACTACCCAATTCTTTCCCGAAAGACAGTCTCTAGTGCGGTTCGTGCACGACGATTTGCCAGGCACACTGCGCGACGCTGCCGGATGCGTCGAGAACCGTTTCGAGGAAGGCACGCTTGGCGTGGCACGCGTGGAGCTTTGCTCGCGGCTTCCGGGGTTCCCATTACAATTGATTCGTCGACCAACTGTCCTTAAACTCAGGGGCGCGCCGCGGCTTAGCCGACGCGCTCCCCTCAAGGAAACTTAGGTGTCAGATAATTTCCGCCGCACAGATCCTCGCTACGCACGCCGCCTCGACGTGGAAATCGTTTTCGGCGACGAGAAGCGCACGGCGACCACGCGGAACATTTCCTTGGGCGGCGTCTACGTCGAGATCAGCCAGCCGTTCCCGCTGCAGACGCGCCTGCAGATCCGTTTCACGATTCCGACGCATCCCGAGCCTATCGAAGTAAGCGGCGAGGTTCGCTGGGTCGAGCCCGGTGATGCCGATCAGCCTTGCGGCATGGGTATCCGCTTCCAGGGTCTACGCGCCCGAGAGGTGTGGGCGCTCAACCGCTTCTTTCAAGCGGCGTGATAATGGGAACCCCGGGCGGGTTCCCAAACCCGAGGCCCCTGCCACCCACCCAGCCCACCGCTCGCTACGCTCGGCCTCGCGCGCTCTGGCTCCGACGAGCTATCGTCGCAGGGTTTCGGGCAAAAGCGGCGACGGCGCGCCGGTATAGGTGATCCACAGTTGGTGGGCAGCGCGGGTCATGGCCACGTGGAGCATGCGTCGGGCGTGGTCGTTTTCCGGATAGGATTCTTGGTTGGCTTCCAGCAAGACCACGATGTCGAACTCGAGGCCCTTGGTCTGCTTCACGTCGGTAACGTCGATGCCAGGCCGGAAACAGAAATCCTGATCCGCGACCAAGCGCACGCTGGGGACCTCGGCGGCGGCGAGTCCTTCGTAGTAAAGGCGCGCTTGTTCCGTGTGGCACGCGATGAGGGCCACCGAGGCCAGCGGCTCCCGGTGCATGAGATCGCGCAGCATGCGCACGAGAAATTCGCTGGCCTCGCCCGACGACTCGAAGCGAAAGCTTTCCACCTCGGCTCCTGAGCGCGGCACCTGCGGCGGCTCGTCGCCCATGAGCGGGCCGAGCACGTGCAGGGCGCAATCCACGATCTGGCGGGTCGAGCGGTAGCTGATCCGCAGCGGCTCGACGCATTCGTGCGGCAGCCCCAAGCGCTCCAGCATTTCGGTCCAGCTCAAGAAGCCGTGCTCGGGCGCGATGCCTTGCTGGGTATCGCCCGCCAGCGTGATCGATCGGCGCGACGTCGTCGCGTCGAGCAGGACCGCCAACTCGACGGGAGCGAAGTCCTGCACCTCATCGATCATCAGGTGATGGTAAGCGAGCGGACCTTTGGCATTTCGCAAAGGTCCGCGTTGAAGCTGGAAGATGCGCAAGAGCAGCGCCTCGTCCTCGACGTCGAGCGCGTAGGGATCGTCCCCCTCATCGCCCGCGGTCGCGCCGGTGCGCAGACGATCGCGATCGACGCACCAGCGATAGATCTGGTCGAGCTGCGAATCGGAAAAGAGCTCGGGCGCATGCTTGGCGAACCCTCGGCCGAGGGCCTCGCGATCGGTCAGCAGACCGGCCCATTCGGCGACCACGTCTTGCGTGCGTCGCCGCATACGGGCCCCGCAAGATTCGATGCGCGTGCGCTCGTTCGGCGAAAGCGACGCTTGCTTCACGAAGCGGGCAAGCTCGGTGACCCGCGCATCCACCGGCCCGACCGTCTTGTCCCAGGCGCCGAGCACCGGCTCGCTTTCGGCATGACCTGAGCACTCCGCCGCCAAGAGCTCGCGACACCACAGGGCGAGCTCGATCTGCCGATCGGCCAAAATGGCGAGCATCGCTCCGTGCGATTTGGCGCGCATCACGAGGGGCGGCGTGGCCTCCGTGACCTCCCATCCGAGCGATGGCAAGACGGCTTTGCGCATCTCCTCCGTCCAGTTGGTGAAGGTTCGCACTTTCACGCCGGGCACCTGCAAATCGGGCAAGACACGCGACACGTACGCTGCCAGCGCGCGCTGGTACACCACCACCAACATGGACTCGGGACGGAAATAGCCGGGCTCGGCGAAGCTCAGGTAGGCGATGCGGTGAAGACCGATGGTGGTCTTTCCGCTGCCCGCCGAGCCTTGCACGACGATGACCCCGGAGCTCGGCCGCGAAATGAGATCGAATTGGCGCGGATCGATGAGCGCGGCGATGGCCGGGAGAAAGCGATCGCGCCGACGTTCGCCGTGCGCTTCGAAACCGAGGCGTGGCGGTGCAGACGCCGAGCGCGCTTGCGAGCCCACGCCGAGACGCAGCTTTTCAAGATCGAGAGTGCGCCAGCTGCCGCCCTCCGGCTCGCGCGAAAAAATGCCCTGCGCAGCGGCCACGCGACGAAGCTCGGAATCGACGATGGTGACCGTCCTGCGTGCCAGCACCTCGCCAGCGATTTCGCGTTCGCCGAGCTTTTCTTCGAACAGATCGCCTTCCTCGTAGCGGTAAAAGAGCCGCGAGATGGGTGCGTTTCGCCAATCGACGATCTGCACCCCTCCGCCGGGCTCGACGTAGCCGCGCTGACCAATGAGGATGTCGCGGCGTCGGTCGTCCTGGAGCAAGCGCAAATGCCCGAAGTAAGGCGACCGCCGATCCACGGGTGCACTCTCGCCGCGCCCGCGCTGGCGCGACAAAGCTTCGATCCGGTGCATCTGCTCGAGCAGCGGGCCTTGATCTTCGGGCTTGGCCTCGGCCAGGGCATCGCGCAGCTCGATCAGCGTGGCGGCGTCGTCCACCTGGGTACGAGAGCGCAGCGGAGAAGCGTCGAGCTTACCCAGCACGACGCGCAGGAGGGTTTCTTCTTCGGCCACGATGGGCGGCACGGCGACGGGCGCCGGTGCTGGGCTATGCTCTGGCTCTTCGGTCTTCACGGCAAAGTGGTCTAGTGTAGTGATTGTTGGCGAGGTTGCCAACCGAAGCGTGATCGCCCATGCGAAGTGCCGGAGGAGCGCTGAAAGGTCGGCTAAAGGCCGGGCAAGTGAATGGTGAACGTCGTCCCTTTGCCTGGTTGGCTGAGAACGTCGATGGTGCCGTGGTGGTCCTCGACGATGCGCGCTGTCGTGGCTAGCCCGAGCCCCGTTCCACCGACTCTGCGCGAGAAGAACGGCTCGAAGATGTGGTCCAGATCCTCTCGTGCGATGCCGATGCCGGTGTCACGCACCATGAGAATCGCTTGCCGTTTGGCACCCTCCTTGACCGAGGTGGCCACTTGGATGGTTCCACCGGCGGGCATGGCCTCGACGGCGTTGCGCAGAAGGTTCCACACCACCTGATTGAGCTGGCCCGAGGCCGCCTCGACCCACACGCCCGGCTCGGTTTGAAGCGAAAGGTGCACGGGCGCGCTTCGCCGCTCTTGCTCGAACATCGTGGCGATTTCGCCAACCATCTCGGTCAAGTCCAGGCGCTGCCGATCTTCGCTGCGTGGCCGAGCGTAGTTGAGCAAGTTGCTGATGAGCGCGTTCACCCGGTCGACCTCCCGAACCGCGATGTCGATGAGATTCTGTGTCTCCGCGTCGGCGCCTGGCAACCGCTTGAGCACTTCCACGGATCCGGAGATGCTCGCCAGCGGATTGCGGATCTCGTGGGCGATGTTGGCGGCCAGCCGCCCAATGCCAGCCAGACGCTCCGAGCGCGCCACCGCCTGCTCCATGCGCCGCAGGTCGGTGAGATCTTGGAAGTGGATGACCCGTCCGATCACGCTGCCCGTGTGGTCGGAGAGTGGGGTCGCGGAAAGACCGAGACTCCGCTCGGCGCCGTCGGAACGAACCGCGCTGACTTCGTCGCGCAGGACACGGCCGAGCGCATCCACTTTGGCGAGCACCTGCTCGAGAGAAGGAATATGACTCACCAGCTTTTGCCCGACGGGCGGCTCGGCAAAGCCGAGAATCTCGCAGGCCGCATCGTTCATGGTGGTGATGGTTCCATCGAGCGTGGTGGTCATGAGACCCGACGAAAGACAACGAATGGTGTTTTGGTGGAGCGAGGCCAGATCGCCTACCAGCTGCTGATGCATCGCCAGACGCTCGCCCGCTTTACGCCGCTGGCGTGCCAGGCTGACGCCGAGCGAGCCAACGGAGATGAGCCCGGCCAGGAAGACCACAATGCGGAAGGAAAGCTCCTCGCGGGTGAGATCCCAGGGAAAGACCGTCTGTCCGGTGATGGGCGGCAGCACTTTCAAGTAGCCGAGCAAGACGATGGAAACGTAAAGGAGCGCGCTGGCGACCGATACGCTCGCCGCACCGAAGCCCTTGGGCAGCGCCGACACCGCGACCACATCGACGAGATAAAGAAAACAGTAGCCGCTCTGTGCACCGCCCGTGGCATGAACCAGCAACGTCACCAAGATGAGGTCCACGCCGATTTGAATGTCGGCGAAGTGGATCGGATCTTGGATGTGCTTCAAGCTGATGGCATAGGCGAGGCTGGCGACGTAGGTCGTGGCCAGGAGGGCGAAGACGAAGCGCCCGAACGGGCTCGACAGGGTTTCGGGCGAGCCGACCGTCCATGCCAGCGACACGACCGACAGCATGAGGACGGTGGCCAGAGCCGTCCGCACGAGCATCAGGTAGGTCACGATGCGAAGCGCTTCGATCCGCGGCTTGTCCGACGCCGGCACCCCCGAGCTCGTAGCCATGAGCGCGAGCGGCGCGATGGGCACCGGCCCAAGCTCCGCGATCGGGTCATTGGGCTCTCGCTTGGATTCGCTCATAGCGGAAGCGGTGGCGAAGGACGCCCGCCGCTCTTAACTCTTGATGTTGCCGGCCATCTCGAAGATGGGCAAGTACATGGCGATGACCAAGCCACCGACCACGGTGCCAAGAAACACCATCATGAGGGGCTCGATCATGCTGGTCATCGACGCCACCGCAACGTCGACCTCTTCTTCGTAAAAGTCGGCAATCTTCGACAACATGGCGTCGAGCGCGCCGGTTTGCTCGCCGACGCTGATCATTTGCACCACCATGGGCGGCATGAGGCCGGTTTCCATGAGCGGCGTCGACATGTCCTTGCCCTCGGAAATGCGCGCCCGCACGAACATGATGCCGTCCTGAACCACCACGTTGCCCGCGGTCTTTCCCACGATGTCCATGGCGTCGAGAATAGGAACGCCCGAGGACAGCAAGGTGCCCATGGTGCGCGTGAAACGCGCCACCACGGTCTTGCGCAAGACGTTTCCCAAGATGGGTAGCTTGAGAAGCATGCCATCCCAAGCGAGTCGACCTTTTCGCGTACGCAAAATCATGACCCACGCCGTGTAAAGCGCGATCAGCCCGACAATGATGTAGGGCAGGTAGTTGCGCATGGCGTACGACAGGTCGATGACCAGCTGGGTCGGCTTGGGTAGCTTGCCACCACCGAAGTCCTTGAACATCTTCTCGAAGACCGGAATGACCTTGGTCAGCAGCACGACCACAACGATACCGGCGATGAAAAGCACGATGAGCGGGTAGCTCATGGCGCCCTTCACGCGCCGGCGGAGCTTTTGCGCCTTTTCCATGTACTGCGAAAGACGCTGCAGGATGGTGTCGAGAATGCCGCCTGCCTCGCCGGCCGCGACGAGGTTCACGAAGAGGTTGTCGAACACCTTGGGAAAGCGGCGCATGGCATCCGACAGGGTGAGGCCGCCTTCCACACTGCTGCGGATTTGCGCCAAAATTTTGCCGAAGCGCTTGTTTTCTGCCTGGGTGGAAAGAATTTCCAGGCATTGAACGATGGGCAAACCAGCGTCGATCATGGTGGCGAACAGACGGGTAAAGATGACGATGTCGTTGATCTTCACGCCGGTGCCGAAGCTCGGCAGCGTGATTTGGATGGGCTGCTTCTTCACCACCACGGGCGAGAGCTGCTGCATCTTGAGCTTGTTGTGGACGGCCTCCTCGCTCTCGGCCTCCATCACGCCTTTTTTGGTTTCGCCCGTGCGCGTGCGCGCTTCCCAAATGAAAGCTTTCAATTGCGCTGCCATGGTTCGCTATCCTCTCCCCATCGGTCGTCCGACTGGCCGGCCTGGCGAAGCGCCACCCGTCGAAATAATTTGCTCCAGCTCTTCCGGCTCCGAGCTGTGGCTCATCGCCTCTTCCAGGGAGACCAACCGACGAAGGTACAAGCTGGCCAAGCTTTGGTTCATGGTCTGCATACCGGACTTGCCCTGTCCGATCTGCATGATGGAATAGATTTGGTGGACTTTGTCCTCGCGAATGAGATTGCGAATGGCGGCATTCGGAATCATCACCTCGAGCGCGGGAACCCGGCCTTGTCCCGAGGCACGTGGCAAGAGCGCCTGGCTGATGATGCCTTCGAGAACGAAAGAAAGTTGCGCACGAATCTGCGACTGTTGGCTCGGCGGAAACACGTCGATGATGCGGTTGATGGTTTGCACCGCAGAATTCGTGTGGAGCGTCGCGAAGCACAGGTGACCGGTTTCCGCCGTGACGAGCGCCGCCTCGATGGTTTCGAGATCGCGCATCTCACCGATGAGCACCACGTCGGGATCCTGGCGCAGGATGTACTTGAGCGCCTTCTTGAAGGTGTCGGTATCGGCCCCGATCTCGCGCTGGTTGATCAGGCATTTCTTGTGCGGGTGCAGATACTCGATGGGATCTTCGATGGTGATGATGTGCTCGTGGCGTTCGGAGTTGATCTTGTCGATCATGGCCGCCAGCGAAGTCGTCTTGCCCGAGCCGGTCGGTCCAGTGACCAGCACCATGCCCCGCGGTTTGTTGCACAGCTCCTCGATGACCGGCGGCAGGCCCAAGTCGCCGAAGCTCTTGACGTGGAACGGTACGGTTCGGAACGCGCCGCCGACCGCGCCCCGTTGCATGAATAGGTTGGCGCGAAAACGCGCCACGCCGCGCACGCCGAAGGAAAAGTCGAGCTCCTTGTCTTCCTCGAAGCGCAGCTTCTGCGTATCGGTGAGAACCGAATAGCAAAGCTGTTTGGTGTCGACCGGCGAGAGCTGATTCACCCGCAAGGGCACGAGCACGCCGTCGATGCGCAACTGCGGCGGCGAGCCGGTCGTGATGTGCAAATCGGACGCCCCTTGCTCGACCATCGCCTTGAGGAGCTGTTGCAGATTGACGGTGAGCCCACTCGAAGGTGACGGAGTATTTTCCAATCGCTCTCCTAATCGTTGGCGGTGATGCGCGCCACTTCCTCGATCGAGGTGACTCCCTGGCAGATTTTCCGAATGCCGGACATGCGCAGCGACCGCATGCCACGCCGAACCGCCTCGGCTTTGATTTCCACGGCGGCGGCGCCTTGCAGCACCAGCTCTTTCAATGGATCGGTGAACGGCATGACCTCGTAAAGAGCGACACGGCCCTTGTAGCCGCTCATGTTGCAGGTCTGGCAGCCCGGACCATGAAAACAAGCCGCCGTATCTATTTCGGCATCGGTAGCACCGAGCAATTTCAGCTGGTCCTTGGCCGTGGGGATCGGGATCTTGCAGCTTTGGCAAATCTTGCGGACCAGACGTTGCGCCTGCACCAGCTGCACCGCTGCGGTGACCAGGAACGGCTCGACGCCCATGTTGAGCAGACGGGTGATGGTCGATGGAGCGTCGTTGGTGTGGAGCGTGGAAAGCACGAGGTGACCGGTGAGCGCCGCCTTGATGCCGATTTCGGCGGTTTCGAAATCGCGGATCTCGCCGATCATGATGATGTCGGGATCCTGGCGCAGGAACGAGCGCAGGGCGGCGGCGAAGTTGAGGCCGATGTCCTCGTGCATTTGCACTTGGTTGATACCCGGCAAGTTGAACTCGACCGGATCCTCGGCGGTGCAGATGTTGTCGGTCGACTTGTTCAGCTCGGACAGCGCCGAGTAGAGCGTGGTCGTCTTACCGGAGCCCGTGGGTCCCGTCACCAGCACCATGCCGAAAGGCGACTCGATGGCTTTCTTGAAATCGTCGAGCTGGTCCTGTTCGAAGCCCAGCTTGGTCATGTCGAGCTGCAGGTTGCTCTTATCGAGGAGACGAAGGACGATCTTCTCGCCGAATAGTGTGGGCAGCACCGAGACACGGAAATCCATTTCCTTGTTGGCGCCCACTTTCAACTTGATACGGCCGTCCTGCGGCAGGCGCCGCTCGGCGATGTCCAAATGGGACATGATCTTGAGACGACTCGAAAGCGCCGCCTTCAGCTTCACCGGTGGCGACATCTCTTCGTGCAGAACGCCGTCCACGCGGTAGCGCACGCGATAGCTTTTTTCGTAGGGCTCGACGTGGATATCCGAGGCGCCCTTCTGAATAGCGGACAGCAAAATGTGGTTGCACAGCTTGACCACGGGTGCGTCGTCTGCAGCTCGCTCCAGATCCAGGGCGTCGACATCTTCCTCCGTGGAAGCGCCGACCTCGACCTGGTCCTGGATCTCGTTCATCACCTGGTTGATGTCGAGCTCGCTCTGCCGCTCGTAGTACTTCTCGATGGCCTGGCTGATGCTGACTTCCGAGGCGACGACGACCTCGATGTTGTAGCCGGTGACGAACTTCAGATCGTCGATGGCCAGGATGTTCGACGGATCCGCGATGGCGATGATGAGCGACGAACCCGCTCGATTGACCGGGACGACGCGGTGGCGGACAACCACCTCCTTCGGCAAAAGCGCAATGACGTCCGGGTCGATCTCGAATTCGGATAGGTTGATGGCCGGGACGCCGTACTGCTTGGAGAGAAACTGAGTAAGGTCATCCTCCTGGATGGCGCCCACCTTGATGAGCGTATTACCCAGGCGCTCGCCCGACTTCTTGCTCTCTTCCTGAGCGCGCTGCAGCTGCTCGGGCGAGATGATTTGGTCCCGAAGCAGAAGCTCCCCGAGTCGACTCATGTTTCCCCTGCGAACCGTCGGCAGATTTAGACGGCTCCTTGAACCTTGGATCGTAACAGTGGGTCACGGCGCTGGCAAGATTCCGGCGGCGGCAAGCCCGATGCCGCCCGCCAAGACTGGTCGGGGACGAGCCCGACGAGTGACGCCTTGTTAATTGTCGAACGGATCCGCGTAGCCGCCGGCCTTTCCCTTCTTGGCGGGCGCCGCTTTGGCCGGTTTCGCGACCGGCGTCGGCGCGGCTTTGGCGGCAGGCGCTGGCGCAGGCTTCGTTACGGGAGCGGCAGGCGCGGCTTTCGGCGCGTGGGTGGCCGACTTGTGCACGCTGGGCCGGTGAGCCTTGGGCGCAGCCTTGGCCGCTTCCACCGCGGCCGGCTCTGTCGCCGATGGGTTTTCAGCGGGCGCCTCTGCTCCAGGCTCGGGTGCCGGCGCGGGCGCGGCAACAGGCGCCGCCGCTGCGGCAGGCACCGGGCTCGGCAAGGGCTCGACCTTGGCCGGCGGGGCCGCAGGCGGCAGTGGCGCTGCGGCCGGCATGATCACCGCTGGCGGCGATGCTGGCGCTCGGATGAAGATCTTGAATACCAACACGGCCACGATCATGCAAAGCAGCATCGCGAGGTTGCCGGCGAGGAAGAAAACCATCTTCGTCTTCGTCGCACTGTTGGCCGCCATGGGCAGAGAAACGGGCCCACTCACCGCCGATCCGAAGTCCACCTGCACGCGCGGGGCCTGATCCCGAGAAGCCGTGCGGCCTTCGCGGGCGGCAGCCTCCTGCTCTTCGGCGAGAAGCGGGTTCTCGGTCACGAGCGTCCGCTCGTCGGTGGTGCTGGCCATCAGCGATAGACTGCTCGACGGTCTGTCCAAGGAGTGGGGCGCTGGCGTGGGCGCCGGCGTGAACACTGGAAGCGGCACCGGCGTCGGCACGGCTGGCGGAGCCGAGCCTTCTGACGCAGGCACCGGGGCAGAGAAAGATGGCGCGGGCAGCGGGGGCTCTGGCGCGGGCAGCGATGGCTCTGACGCCGGCAGGCGTGGCTCTGGCTCGGCTGTATTTTCGGACGGCAAAACCAGCTTGGCGAGCAGATCCTCGTAGGCCAGATTGCTTTGCCCGGCGCCCTCTTCGGCGTTCTCTCGGTCCTCGGTCTCGCTGCTGTTCTCGTCGGTGGCATTGGGCAGCAAGGGAGGCGGCGGCATGAAGGTGCCCAGCGCAGCCGGCCCGGGCGTCTCGAGCATCACGTCGAGGCTATCGTCCAGAGCCTGGTCGACTTGCGGATGCGCCTCTCGCGTCGCAGATTCGTCCTCGACGAGCAGCTCGGCAATATCATCGACGGTCGCGTCGGAAGAACCATCGGACTTGCGCGTCGGCCCGGGGTCAGTCGACATGGGGTGATTCCTTTCTACTGCCTGTTTTTCTGCTAAGGCAAGGGCGGCAAGTTGCGAAGTTTCTTGTTCGCGGGCCACAAAGTCAATCCCCGACCGGTATAGCACGACTCGCACGGCAAGACGTTTGCCAGTTGACAGCGCCGTACGAAGGATGCGTTCCTCTCGCCGTAGGTCGTTTGCCCATGCCCATTAAAGACCACCGTTCGCCCCGCCGTGGCGCGTCCCCGAGTCGTCGCGAGCACGAAGGCGGCTCCGAGCGCCAGCCGCCGCGTCATTTCGGCGGCATGACGATGCGCCAAGGCGTCTACCGTTTACCAGATGACGTGGCACGTCGTGTACGCCTCGGCCATCCGTGGATCTTTCGCGACGCCCTCGGCTCGCGCAAGGTCAGCACAGCTGGCGGAACTTTGGTCGACCTCGTATCGACGAGCGGCGCGTTCTTGGCGCGCGGCTATGCAGACGAAGAGCATGCCATCGCCATTCGCATCATGAGTCGCGATGCCAGCGAGCGTGTTCACCCGGGCTCGGGAGCGGTGGCGAGACGTTTCGAACGGGCTGTAAAGTTGCGCTGGGAAGTGCTCGGCGCTCATCGGCCGACCGCGCTTCGGCTGTTCTCGGGCGAGAACGAGGGGCTTCCGGGCGTGACCGTCGACCGCTATGGCGAGTTCGTCGTGGTCCAGTGGCTTTCGTCGGGCGCGCTCGCCTGGCGGGACGAACTCCTCGAGGCCATCACTGCCACGGTTTCCCCGCGCGGAATCTACGAGCAGAAACGGGTGCGCTCGCTCGGCGGCCAGGCCGCACCCGAGCCGGCGGTGAAGGTGGCTGGCGAAGAAGCGCCGCTCGAAATCGTCGTCGAGGAAGACGGCTGCCGCTTCGGCGTGGACGTCACGGCCCCGCTCGGAGTCGGGTTCTTCCCGGACATGCGCCTCGGCCGCGATGCGGTCGCTCGGCGTGCCGCCGACCGGCGCGTGCTCAATTTGTTTTCGTACACCGGCGCCTTCTCGGTTCGTGCCGCCAAGGCCGGAGCGAGCGAGATCGTATCGGTCGATACGTCCGCCAAGGTCCACGCGCGCGCGCGGCGCAACTTCGAGCTTTCGGGCCTCGACCCAAACCGCAACGAGCTCATCACCGCCGACGCCATGAAGACGCTCGAGCGCTTTGCCGACCGCAAACGTTCGTTCGACATCGTGGTCTGCGATCCGCCGACGTTTTCGCATGGTCCGGGCAAGCCTTTTTCCGCGACCTCGGACTTGGGCCAGCTCGCTGGCGCCGCCGCCGCGGTGTTGGTTCCGGGCGGTTTGCTCGCTTTCGCGACCAACGCCGCCAAGCTGTCGCCCGCCGAGGTCGATCGCGCGCTGGCCGAAGGTGTGTCGGCCTCCGGCCACGAGTTGCGTATCATCGAACGCCATTCGTTGCCGGCGGATTTTCCGGTAAATCCCGGCTTTCCCGAGGGCAATTATCTCAAGTTCGTGTTGGCGGTGAAGGTCTAGCCGCCGAAGACACGAGCGATGGCTCGGCCCGCGGCGGCACGGTCGGGCGCCCGCTCGACGGCAGCAATAGCCGCAGCGGCGGCGGCGCCGGCCCGAGCAACCGCTTCGACATTCTCGAGAGTAATGCCGCCGATCGCGACGACCGGCAGGCTGACCGCGGCTGCGACTTTCTCGAGCGGCGAAAGCCCAACCGCGGGATCGGCGTCGGTCTTCGTCGCGGTTGGGAACACCGGACCAAAGCCGAGGTAGTCAGCGCCGCCCGCTTGCGCTTCCTTGGCCTGTTCGAGGTTGTGCGTCGAGACGCCGATGAGCATTTCTCCCGCAGGCGTCGCGGCGAGTACCCGTCGAGCCTCGCCGAGCGGCAAGTCGCCTTGCCCGAGATGAATGATATCCGCGCTCACGGCGAGCGCGACGTCCAGCCTGTCGTTGATGCACAGGGGGACCTCGGTTTGGGTGCACAGAATGCGGAGAGCATGACCAAGGCAGCAGAAATCCGCGAGTGGAAGCTGTTTGGCGCGCAGTTGCAGACAGCACGGGCGCGCCGCCAGCAGCTCGCGCGCAGATGCAAGCAAGGCGGCTTCGTCGTAGGAAGATCCCGTCACGTCGAGAATTGCATAGTAGCCTTGAATTCGCGTCGCCATTGGTTCAGAGGATCTTGCACAGCTTCTGCTCGTCGTCGACGCTCGTCATGCCCACCCCGTTCAAACTGGTAACCAATCTCGCGCCTGCCGGCGATCAGCCCAAAGCCATCGACGAGCTGGTGGCCGGCCTCAAGCGCGGCGACCCAGCGCAGGTTCTGCTCGGCATCACGGGCAGCGGCAAGACTTTCACCATGGCCCACGTCATCGCGCAGGTGCAGCGGCCGACGCTGGTGATGGCGCACAACAAGACGTTGGCGCACCAGTTGTTCGGCGAATTCAAGACTCTCTTCCCCGACAACGCCGTCCACTTCTTCGTCAGCTACTACGACTACTACCAACCCGAGGCGTACGTTCCCTCGACCGACACGTACATCGAAAAGGATTCGCTCATCAACGAAGAGATCGATCGCATGCGCCACGCGGCGACCTACGCCTTGCTCACCCGCCGCGATGCCATCATCGTCGCCTCGGTGTCGTGCATTTACGGCATCGGCGCGGCGGAGGCCTATCTCGGCATGAAGATCGATCTGGCAACCGGCGTGGAAGTTCGCCGCGACGCCGTTTTGCGCCGTTTGATCGAAATTCAGTACGAGCGCAACGACGTGGACTTTTCCCGCGGCACGTTCCGCGTGCGCGGTGATGTCGTCGAGGTGTTTCCGGCCTACGAGCGCGAAAAAGCGCTGCGCATCGAATGGTGGGGCGACGAAATCGAGACCATCTCGGAGGTCGACCCGCTGCGCGGCAAGGTCCTGCGCAAGCTCGACGAAGTATCGATTTTTCCGGGATCCCACTACGTCACGCCGGCGGATGAGCTGGTGCGAGCCATGACCGGCATCAAGGAAGAGCTGCGCGAGCGGCTGGTCGAGCTCAAAGACGCAAACAAGCTGGTGGAAGAGCAGCGCCTGTCGCAGCGGACGCTTTACGACCTGGAAATGCTCGAGCAGATGGGTCGCTGCAAAGGCATCGAGAACTATTCGCGCCATCTTTCGGGGCGCAAGGCGGGCGAGCCGCCGCCCACGCTCATCGACTATTTTCCCGACGATTTTCTCGTCATGGTCGACGAGTCCCACCAGTCGATTCCGCAAATCGCGGCCATGCACAAGGGCGACAGGTCGCGCAAGGAGACCCTCGTCGACTTCGGCTTCCGCTTGCCGTCGGCGCTCGACAATCGGCCCTTGCGCTTCGAGGAATGGGAAAGTCGGGCCAAGCAAGTGGTCTACGTTTCCGCGACGCCTGGCAACTACGAGGTCGAGCGCGCCAAAGGCGTTCTCGTCGAGCAAATCATCCGGCCGACCGGCCTGCTCGATCCGGTCATTGAAGTTCGCCCGGTAGCCACGCAAGTGGACGACCTGCTCGGCGAAATTCGCGAGCGAGTGAAAGCCAACGAACGCGTCCTGGTCACGACGCTCACCAAGCGGCTCGCCGAAGATCTGACCGAGTATTACGGCGAGCTCGGCGTGCGCGTGCGCTACCTGCATTCGGACATAGACACCCTCGAGCGCATCGAGATCCTGCGCGATTTGCGCTTGGGCGAGTTCGATGTCCTCGTGGGCATCAACCTTTTGCGTGAGGGTCTGGATCTGCCGGAGGTCTCGCTTGTCGCCATTCTCGACGCTGACAAGGAAGGCTTTCTGCGCGCCGAGCGTTCGCTGATTCAGACCATCGGCCGAGCGGCGCGGAACGTGCGCGGCAGAGTCATCATGTACGCCGACCGCGAGACGGCGTCGATGAAGATCGCCATCGACGTCACAGGGCGGCGGCGCACCCTGCAGGAAGAATACAACCGGGTCCACGGCATTACGCCGAAGACCATCGAAAAGGCGATCGCCGAGCTGGCCGGGACGGCGCAGGACGATCGGTGGGATCCAACGAAGGCGACGCTGCCCAAGAAAGGCAAGAAGGTCGTGCCTCCCGACGAGCTTCCCGCGCTCATCGCCTCGCTCAAGAAGGAAATGTTCGGGTTGGCGGAAAAGCTGGAATTCGAGAAGGCCGCGGCGTTGCGCGATCGCATCGCTCAACTCGAAGAGCTGCACGTCGATCTCGGCTGAGATTCAAGCTAGGCGATACGCCAGCCGCCAGATACGAATTCCAGCTTCTTCGCAGTGACGTTCGCGCCACGACCGCGCCTGGAACATGCTCTTTGGCAAAAAGCTCCACGCCTCGCCCAAGCTCACGAAGCGCCTCGGCGTTTCCCGTTCCAGCGCCGCCATGGCGTCGAGCGCGATGTCGAAGATGTCGGTGGCCACGTGAACCTCGCCGCCGGGCACCAGCAAGTCCGCCAGCTGATCGATGAGCTCGACGCCTACCACCCGGCGCTTGCGCTGCTTCGATTTGAAATACGGATCGGGAAAATTGATGAAGAAACGGCGCACGCTGGCCGGGGCGAACAAGCGCGGTAAATCCACCGAAATGTTGGCGAACACGCTGAGAACCTGGGCGAGGCCTTTCAGGGCGCAGATCTGGTTCGCTTGCTCGACCATGTCGCGGCGCAATTCCACGCCGATGTAGCTGCCCTCAGGCTCGTGCATCGCCCGCTCCATGAGAAAGAGGGCTTCCGCCGAGCCCAGCTCGACTTCGATGGGCTGCCTTGCGGGCAAACGCAGCCGCTCGACGGGAATCTGCAGGTAGTCGGAGCGCAGCGGATTGACATGCTGGCGAATGCGCACGACAAGCTCCGCGCCGAGACCTTAGCGCTTTACGACTAGCGCGGGAGTGGCCAGCGCGCGGTAGCGGCGATTCACGTAGAGCTGCTGCAAGATGCCGATGAGGTAGCTGGTGAGCGTGTAAATCGAAAGCCCGGCCGGCAAGAAGAGCGAGAAGCCGGTGAACATGACCGGCATCATCACGGACATCATCTTCTGCTGTTGCGGATCGGTTCCGGCAGGCGACATGCGCATTTGCAGGAACATGACGGTGCCCATGAGCAGCGGCGCCAGGTAGTACGGATCCTTCGCCGATAGGTCGGTGATGTACCAGAAGAACGACGAGTGATAGATCTCGACCGAGTAATTCAGCGTCGAGAAAAGCGCGATCCAGATCGGCATCTGGATGAGGCTCGGCAGGCAGCCGCCGAAGGGTGACACGCCGTGGGCCTTGTAAAGGTTCATGGTTTCGACGCCCAGGCGCTGCTTGTCGTTTTCGTACTTCTTGCGCAGCTCCGCGATCTTGCCCGACAGGCCCTGCATCTTCTTGGCCGACACCAGCGTGCGGTGGGTCGGATAGAAGGTGACCAAGCGAACGAAAATGGTGAGCAGGATGATAGCGATGCCCCAGTTGCCCGACAGCTTGTAGAACTGCTTGAGTAAGAGCAGCATGGGCCGCGAGAGTACGGCGAAGGTCACGTCCACGGCGTCGGCCAGCTTGGCGTCTTCGCCGCCGGGACGCACGGCCTCGAGGTCGTGCGCGTACTTTGGGCCGGCAAACACGACGAACGGATACTCGGTGCGCTCGCCCGGCGCCACGGTGCGCGTGGCGAAAGACAAGGTGACCTCGGCGGTACCGAGGTCGAGCGATTGTTCCTTGCACGCCCGATCGCGAGGCTGACTCTCCGGGAAGGGAACCGCAGCGACCATGAAGTACTTATCGCCGGCGGCGACCCAGCGCACGCCCCCGACGTAGCTTTGCGACTCCTTGACCAGAGCCTCCACCGTCGCGCGCTTCGCCTTCTCGCCGACGTAACACACCATCTCGGCCAGGTTCGCCGAGGCGTAGCTGAACATGCCCCCGCCCTTCTTTTGCGGATCCTGCGCGGCGAAGAGCTCGAGGAGAAGGCTGTGGTCGGCAGCCCGCGCGGTCTTGTTCTGAACGAAGACCGAGAGCAGCAACCGGTAGCGCGCGCTTTCCAGTGAGTAGCGCTTTTCGACGACAACTTCGTCCGTTTCGGCGCGAAAGACCACGCTGTCGGCGCTCGGACGGTTGACCGTCCAAACCACCTGGTCGTCCCAGCGAAAGTCCGCTTTGGCGAAGACGATGCGCAACGGCGCCGTGCTTTCGCCCGAGGTCGAAACGATTTGCATGCCCGACGAAGGATCCGCCACATTCTTGAGGAACTGGCGATCCTTGAGCCGGATCTGTCGAAGCGAAGCACCGTGGCTCGAAAGCACGTAAGCGGCATCCGCCGACTCCAGCGTGACCATCTCCTCGGCAGGACGAACCGCCGGAGCGAACGGAGCTTTGGCCCCCAGCTCGGCTTGGGCTGCAGGTGCGGCGGCAGTCGCGGCGCCCGAGTCGGTTGCCGTCGAGCTCGGAGCCGAGGCCATCGGCTGCTGCATCGGCGTCCGGGCAGGCGGCGTGGGTGCGAAGAACTTCATCCAAAGGAAAAGGATGCCCATCGACACCACCACCGCGAGAAGCAACCGCTTATCCATAAAATCTCCTAGATCGAATGCGAGTGCAGCTCGGCCGGTTCGACAGGAACCGGATCAAGGCCGCCGCGAGAGAAGGGATGGCAGCGCAAAATCCTGCGCACTGCGAGCAGACCGCCTCGCAGAACGCCGAAACGCTGGATGGCTTGTTGAGCATAAACGGAACATGTGGGCTCGTAGCGACAAGCCTCGCCGAGCGCGGGCGAAATCGCCACCCGATAGATGCGCAAGAAAGCGAGCGCAGCGGCTTTGCCCAAGTTCCCCACGTCTTTCGCTGGCGAACGCATCACGTGCCAGCCGATTGAAGCAGACGATGGAGCTCTTGATCGGTAGCCAAGAAGTCACTCGTCGCCGAGCCTGGCTTGGCGATGACCACAAAATCCATTCCTGCTGGTAAGGCGGCCATGCGGCGATAGCTCTCACGCAGCCAGCGCTTGACTCGATTCCGCACGACCGCACCACCGACTTTCTTGCTGACCGTGATGCCGAGTCGCGCGCTGCCGGCCCTGGCCGGCTCGGATGGCTTCCATGCATAGAGCACGAGATTCCGTCCTGCCACCCGGCGGCCGCGCTGCTGAACGACCAGGAAGCTAGACCGCTTCCGGAGTCGCTGGCTGCGGCCAAACCCCTGGCACCGGCCTCGGTCGGTCACCTCAACCTATTTCTTGGGAACGCTGACCGTGAGCTTCTTGCGTCCCTTGCGGCGGCGGCGCTTGAGCACTTCGCGGCCTTGGGGGGTACTCATGCGCTTGCGGAAGCCGTGCGTGCGCTTCCGGCTCTTTCGGTGTGGTTGATACGTCCTCTTCACTGGATCCTCCGGTGCTCCCGGTATTGGGCTGGGAGAACTAACATCCCCGATCGGTGCTGTCAACGACAGGCCGATGGTTTTTTGGGGGGAGCAAGGACCGGCAGCGCGCCTAGGTGGACAGGAACTTGACCTGCCAGATGTCATCGACGGCGGTCTTTCCCGTCGAGACGCGATCTCGAGATCAACATTCTTCCGTCGGAGAGTCGTCGAAAGCAAACGCGTAAACGCTGTTGTCCCGTCGGCAATATCGACGAGTTGCGGAAATAGCTCGCGACGCTCCGACGGAAAGCCGACACGCTTTTGTCACGTAATCGCTCCAGAGCCCATGCCATGGCCATTAGCGCGCGCGTCTTGCGACCTTGCCTGTGGATTCAAGGGGCGTCTGGATTTCGTCTCAAAGAAGACGAACTTTTCCCAAGAATCATCGTTACTTGGAGGAGCTATTCGAAATTTCATTCGAACGCACGGGGTCCAGCTCATCACCGGGGAGTTCTCGATCTCCGCAGATTCCGCGGCATCGCACGCAATCGCATTTTTCGTCTTGCCGCTCCTTCACCTCGTTGGTAGTAAGAGCCTCCCGCCGACATCGCCGCCCGGTTTGGCCGGTACGTGGAAACCAGGGCAAGCGCCGCAGGAACCTGCTGTTGGCAAATTGGGGATTAGTGTGTCTAAGCACTCGTGTTTGTTGATCTTTTCCCTTCCCGGACGCTGTGAATAGAACATGCAAGAACTTTGGGGTGAAGCCGTACGATCGGTCGAAGAGAGGGTCAAACCAACGCAGCGCGACCAGTGGTTGCGCCCCATCAAGATGGTGGGCTTCGAAGGCAGTCGCATTCACCTGCGAGCGCCCAATCGTTACCAGAAGGAATGGTTCGAAGACCATTACTTGCACGCGATCCTTTCCGACCTCGAAACGCGCACCAAGACAACCTTCTCTGTGGATTTCGAAGTAGTGGAAGAAACAACGACAGCAGAAGAGACCGAAGTTTCGGTGGAGGTTGGAGAGCCAGCCGTCGTCGAGCCTGTCGCGACTCCCAAAGGACTCGATAGTCGCTACAACTTCGACAAGTTCGTGGTGGGTCAGACGAACCAGTTCGCCCACGCTGCCGCCCGGATGGTCGCCGACTCGCCCGCCTCGAAGTACAACCCTCTCTTCATCTACGGAGGCGTCGGTCTCGGCAAGACGCACCTTTTGCACGCCGTCGGTCACGAGATCCATCGCCAGCACCCCGACTGGACCATCACGGTCGTTACCTGCGAGCAATTCGTCACCGGATTCATCGGCTCCATGCTCAACCAGAGGCGGCAGGCGGGCAATGGGAACGCGAACCTGATGGAAGAGTTCCGCCAGCGTTACCGGGAAGCGCCGGACGTGCTCTTGGTGGACGACATCCAGTTCCTCTCCGGGAAGGACAGCTCACAAGACGAGTTCTTCCATACCTTCAACGCCCTTCATCACGCGCACAAGCAGATCGTTCTCACGTGCGACAAGCTTCCCGCCGAGTTGCCGGGCGTCGAAGAACGGCTGCGCAGCCGTTTTACTTGGGGACTCATCACCGAAATCGGCCACCCCGATCTGGAAACGCGCGTCGCGATTCTCAAGCGCAAAGCCGAGCTCGACAACATCGACTTGCCCGACGACGTGGCCTTGACCGTCGCCACCTATGTTCGGTCGAACGTGCGCGAGCTGGAAGGTGCTCTGCTTCAGCTTTCGGCGCGAGCTTCGATAAGCGGTTGCACGATCACGAAAGAGATGGCCGAGGAGATCCTCAAGACCATCGCCTCGTCGGGACCCGCTGGTCTAACGGTGGAAGCGGTCCAGCGCGAGGTCTCGTCGTACTTCGAGGTCAAGCTGCACGATCTCAAGGGTCCAAAGCGCCATCGTGCCGTCTCTCATCCGCGCATGATTGCCATGTATCTTTCGCGACAGCTTACCTCGATGAGCTATCCCGAGATTGGTAGTCGCTTCGGCGGAAAAGATCACTCGACCATCATCAGCGCAGTTCGAAAGATCGAGAAGAAGATGGCCGAGGATCCGAGCCTGCGAAGCGTCGTTTCGACGCTGACCGCGCGCCTCCGGCAGCGCTAGCGCGGATGATCTCGCAGCAACCGAGGGCTCAGCGACGAGCTCTTCGGTTGCCGCGCATTGGGCGTTAGCCGAGGCCGTTTCCCGTCGGAAAATTACTAACTGGCGCCGAACGCTCCTGTGGATCACTTGCCCTAAGCGGTGTGGACAAAACCTGCAAAACCTCGTTTTGAAAGTTACCCCCCATCCATCCATGGGTTTGAGGGGCTTTTCTCCCCAGGAGGATGTTCACTATCTCCGTCGAGAAACCTACTTTATCCACAAATTCACAGGCCCTAATACTTCTCCCAAAGTAGATTAAAAACCTATAGATTCTAGAGACGTGTTGATGGATGAAAACCCCAGCTAGAGGGTGGTAACGGATGGACTTTCGGATTGGAAAAAATGAGCTGCTGCGCGGCCTCTACCTGACGCATGGAATTGCGGATCGGAAGAACACCGTCCCGATCTTGGCCAACGTACTTCTGCGAACGGTTGGCAAGGACAGGGTAATGATGGCGGCGACCGATTTGAAGGTAGCCATGATCGCGCACGCGTCCGCCAAAGTGATCGAGGAAGGCGGTATCACGGTGGGCGCTCGACAGCTCTATGAAATCGTCAAGGGCTTGGGCGGCGACGAGGTGCACCTGCAGCGCAACGAGCAGAACTGGCTGGAGATCGAAAGCGGGCGCACCGAATTTAAGGTCGTCGGTATGAGCGACCGTGACTATCCGAAGCTGCCCAGCGTGGACGAGATCCCGCGCAGCAAGGTCGAGGCACTGCTTTTCGGCGAGATGATTACCAAGACGATTTTGTCGGTTTCGCAGGATGAGACCCGGCCGCATCTCGCAAGTGTGCTGTTCGAGAGCAATGGCGAAAAGGCAACCATGGTTTCGACCGACGGACATCGCCTCTCGAAGGTCACGCGCGAGATGGTCGGTGGGCCTGTGCTTGCGGCTGGCGGGCTTCTTCCGCGCAAGGGTCTGGGCGAAATCCGACGCGCCATCGAGGGAAATCAAGGCTCTTGCGAGATCGGCATGGACCAGTCCTTCTTCGTTCTCAAGGCGGACGACATGACGCTTTCGGTGAAGCTTGGCGAAGGCCAGTTCCCACCCTACGACCAGGTCATTCCGCGCGACAACGACAAGAAGGTCGTCGTGGGGCGCGAAACGTTTCTCGAAGCGCTTCGGCGTGTTTCGATTATCGCGTCGGACAAGACGTGGGGAATTCGGTTTTCACTGGAGAGCGGAAAACTCTCGATCGAGGCCGACAATCCCGACCTTGGCAAAGCGAAGGAAAAGATCGATGTCGATTACAAGGGCGGTGCCTTACAGATCGGCTTCAACGCGCGCTACTTCATCGACTTGCTCAGCGAGATGAGCGGCAAGGACGTGAGCATCGAGCTCGGCGGCGATCTCGACCCTGCTTTGGTGAAGCCATGCGACGGCACCGATTATTTGGGTGTCGTGATGCCCATGCGCCTTTAGTCGTGGCCCTTCGAAGCAGCGGCAGACGTTGCTGATCAAGCGCTTAGCGGTTCGCAGCTGGAGAAATCTGGCCAGGGAGGAGTTGGCGCTCGGGGAGCGTGTCACGGTGCTTTTTGGGCAGAACGGCCAAGGCAAGAGCAACGTCTTGGAAGCTGCGTACTACGCGAGTACCTTCCGCTCGTTTCGCACCAGCAGTAGCGCCGAGGTCATTCGCTGGGGCGAGAGCAAGTCGGCGATCGAAGCGGCGGTTTGGCTGCGCGGCCTGGATCGTACTCTCGGAGTGGAGGTGGAGGTTGGCAAGAAGCGGACGACACTCGACGGAAAACCGGTTCGCAGAGACGCCGACTCGCTCGACGGTGCTGGTGTCGTGATTTTCGGACCTGAGGATCTGCGTCTGCCGAAAGCGCCCGCCGCCGAGCGCCGACGTGCGCTCGACCGAGCTGTCTTCGCTGTGCATCGGCCGTACTACCGGGAGGCGCTCGATTTTGAGCGCGCGCTCAGGGCGCGAAACGGTCTTCTGCGGAGAGGCGAGTGGTCGAACGCACTACTCGAGAGTTACGACGAGACGCTTGCGAAGACCGGAGCGCGTCTCGTTGTGCGCAGGCGAGCTCTGGCAAGAGCGCTCGCGCCGGAAGTCGAGCGAATCTTTGCTGAGATCCACGGAGACCTAAGGGCAACGATCCGTTACCGAAGCGACGAGCGCGTCGAGCAAGCGCAGGAAGAAGCCGAGGTAGCGGTCGCGTTACGAGAGGGTTTGGCGATCGAACGCAGCAAGGACGTGCGTCGCGGTTTCACGGGATTTGGGCCGCAGACGGACGATCTGGAAATGGATCTCGGCGGACGTCGGGCGCGCGAGCATGGCTCCCAAGGGCAGATTCGCTCGCTGGTGTTGGCGTTCAAGATCGCCGAGCTGGCCTACGTTGAAGCGCAGAATCGGGAAACGCCGGTTTTGCTTCTCGACGACGTCGCCAGCGAGCTCGACCAAGAGCGACGAACTCGGCTTTTCGAAACCCTGTCGGCTATGGCGTGTCAGACTCTCATCACCGTGACCGAGAGGGAACATCTTCCGGAGCTGCCGGGACGGGTCGATTGGCGAGTAGCCGAAGGCCATCTCGAACGTGCCTGAGGCACCAGCCAGTTTTGCTTTACTACCCGGTACAATGATGCTATGTGACTGAAAGTCCTAGGTTTTTTTATATGTCGGGTGACGCAGATAGCGCTTCAGGTCAGGAACAAGTTCGGACCCCGAGCGATTACAACGAAGAGAGCATCCAGGTTCTCAAAGGCCTCGAAGCGGTGCGCATGCGGCCGGGCATGTACATCGGCGACACCGACGACGGCAGCGGCCTGCACCACATGGTCTACGAGGTGGTGGACAACTCGGTGGACGAAGCGCTGGCCGGCTTCTGCAATCGCATCGACGTGCAGGTCCACTTCGACAATTCGGTCAGTGTCGAGGACAACGGCCGCGGCATTCCGGTGGGCGAGCACCCGACGGAGAAGCGCCCGACCGCCGAAATCGTGATGACCGTGCTTCATGCCGGCGGCAAGTTCAACCATTCGAACTACAAAGTGTCGGGCGGATTGCACGGCGTGGGCGTGTCCGTCGTCAACGCGCTTTCCGAGTGGCTGAAGCTGGAGATTAAGCGGGACGGAAAAGTCTATCACCAGGAGTATCGGCGAGGAGATCCGGCGACCACTTTGGAGGAGATTGGCGTTTCCGAGAAAACGGGAACGAAGATCACGTTCAAGCCCGACACCACGATTTTCAAGGGTACGCAGGAATTCAGCTTCGAAGTGCTGTCACAGCGGCTGCGCGAGCTTTCGTACCTCAACCGCGGCCTGACCATCACGTTGCAGGACGAACGCAACGGCAAGTCGCACGAGTTCCAGTTCGCAGGCGGCCTCGCGCAGTTCGTGGCTGACCTTAACACCACCCGCGTGGTCACGCACGAGAAGCCCATCGTCGTCGAGGGCGAGCAAGACGGCACCGTTGTCGAGATCGCCTTGCAGTGGAACGACTCGTACCAAGACTCGATTTTCTGCTTCACGAACAACATCAAGAACAAGGATGGCGGAACGCACCTGACCGGGTTCCGAGCCGCGCTGACACGCACCGTGAACGCCTACGCGCAGGGAGCTGGCCTGCTCAAGGATCTCAAGAATGGTCTCGGCGGGGATGACATCAGCGAGGGACTGACCGCGGTGGTGTCGGTCAAACATCCCGATCCGAAGTTCAGCAATCAGCCCAAGGACAAGCTGGTCTCGTCGGAAGTGAAGGGGATCGTCGAGCGGATCGTGAACGAACGGCTTGGCCGTTTTCTCGAAGAGCATCCGCGCGAAGCCAAGCTGGTCATCGAGAAGGCCGTACTCGCGGCGCGCGCCAGGGATGCCGCCCGGAAGGCGCGCGAGCTCGTGCAGCGCAAGGGTGCGCTCGACATCTCGTCACTGCCCGGCAAGCTGGCCGACTGTCAGGAGCGGGATCCGGCGCTATCGGAGCTTTACATCGTCGAGGGCGACAGCGCCGGCGGTTCGGCGAAGCAGGGTCGCAATCGGAAGGATCAGGCGATCCTGCCCTTGCGTGGAAAGATCCTGAACGTGGAGAAGGCCCGCCTCGACAAGATGTTGTCGTCGCAGGAAATCGTCACGCTGATTACGGCGCTCGGTTGCGGGGTCGAGAAGGAAAAGGAGATCGACAAGATCCGCTATCACCGCGTGATCGTGATGACCGACGCCGACGTCGACGGCAGTCACATCCGCACGCTGTTGCTGACCTTCTTCTACCGGCACTTTCCCGAGATCGTCGAGCGCGGCTACCTGTTCATCGCGCAGCCGCCGCTTTACCGCGTGAAAAAGGGCAAGCGCGAGCTTTATCTCAAGAACGAGCAGGCGCTCGAGGAATACCTTCTCGATAGCGCGATTGAGAACCTGCTTCTGCAGCCAAGCACTGGTGGCGAGCCGATTGGCGGCGAGTCCCTCAGACAGCTGGCGCGCCTGGCTTCGCGGTACCGCCGACTCTTGCGCGTCCTCGACCGTCGCTTCGACGCACGCCTGGTAGACGCCATTATCAAGGCGGCCCGCCTCTCGAAGGCTGACCTCAAAGATCCGAAGCTCATCACGACCGCGCTGGGCCGGCTGGAGACGTATTTCGAGACCTACGCCCCAGAGCTGAGGGACGTGGTACTAAAGCTGGCTCCCGACAGCGAGCACGGCGGGTACAAGATCGAGGCGCCGGTGCGACCGTCTGGCATCAAGCGAGCAACCGTGATCGATTACGCGTTTCTAGACTCGCCGGAGTTTGGCGACTTGTCGGCGCTTCACCAAGAGCTTTCCGTCATGGGACCGCCGCCGTACCGACTCGAGGCGGGAAGCGACGCCGTGGAGTTCCAGCGCGTGGAAGAGCTGGGGGAGCGAGTCAACGAGCTCGGGAAGAAGGGCTTGCAGATCCAGCGGTACAAGGGCCTCGGGGAGATGAACCCCGAGCAGCTTTGGGAGACCACGATGGATCCCGAGCGGCGAACGCTGCTGCAGGTTCGCGTGGAAGATGCGTTCGAGGCCGATCGGCTGTTCTCGACGCTCATGGGCGATCTGGTAGAGCCGAGGCGCGACTTCATCGCCCAGAACGCGCTCAACGTGCGCAATCTGGACGTCTAACCCTCGCCCCGTACGGCGGCGCAGCGAGCTGGCGCAGAAAAGCGAAAGGCCCCGGGATTGTGTCCCGAGGCCCGGTGCGGTCGATACGATTTGGGCGGAAGCTCTAGCAGGCGAAGATGCGGTTCAGCTTCTCTTCGATCTTGCCTTCGTTCGACTTGGTGGCGACGGCGATCTCTTTGACGAGCAGCGTTCGCGCGGTATCGAGCATCTTGCGCTCGCCGAAGGAGAGCTCTTTGTCACCCTTGAGGCGCTGCAAGTCGCGGAGCACTTCGGCGATCTCGAAGACCGAACCGGTCTTGATCTTCTCCATGTACTCGCGGTAGCGGCGGTTCCAGGTCTGGCCTTCCACCGAGATTTCACGGCTCTTCAAGATCTCGAAGACTTCGTCGACCTCGTCGGCGCGAATCAGCTCGCGCAGGCCGACAGCACCAGCGTTCGTGGTGGGAATCATGATCTTCATCCCATTGTCGAGAATCTTCAGGATGTAGAATGTCTGCTTGCTGGAGGAAATCTCGCGGGTCTCGATGCCGGTGACTTGGGCCACGCCGTGCGCCGGGTACACTGCCAAATCACCAACGCGGAAAGTGGGCTCCATCTAGGTGGTCTCCTATCAATCCTTCTGGGGAAGACGCCTCGGTAACCGAGGCGCGCGTACTCTACAATGCGGTTCGGTTATAGTCAACGGGAAAGGGCTGGCAAAGTGGCTGCGAAACGGGGACGACGAAGTGGGGTGACCGCACGAAGAAGAATCGAAACGCTGTAGGTAATGATAATTGACAAAGTTAGGCAAGGAAAGGTAGGCTTTTCTCCTACGCGTGGTTATGAGGGAGAAAGCCGCCAAACCGGAGAAGAGCCGGAAGAGCGTCCTTGGACGCGCATCAGGGCGTAGGAGGACCGTTCGGAAGGGGGAAGATGCGCGCGAAGTCGGTACGAGTAATCAAGCGTCTGGCCCCAGCGAAGGGCGCGAGGCGAGCAGGGAGAGACCGCGGACGGCGTTTTTGGCGGATTCGGCCGTGATGGCCGGTGGCCGCAAATCTGGAGAGGTGCCGCCTCCGCTTCCCGTGCCAATCGCGAGCTTTAGGATTTAGGTTTGGAGAAGAGATGAGCGATCAGAGCACATTGGCTGAGAAGCGAGAAGAAGCGGCAAAGGTTCTTCGAGAGATCCTTGATAGGATGAGCGTCGACGCGGAGGTTAGTGCCTTCGACGACGGCGAACGGATCATTCTCGACGCGCACGGGTCTGAGTCGGGACTTGTGATCGGCAAGAAGGGTGCGACGCTGGACTCGCTGCAGTATCTGGTAAGCCGAATCGTTTTTCGCAAGCCAGGAGAGATGTCGCCAATTGTAGTAGACGCGGAGGGCTATCGTGGACGGCGGGAGGACTCCCTTTCTGATATGGCGCGGCGTTTGGCGGAGAAGGTGGTTCGGTCAGGGAGACCTGTGCCAGTGGAGCCGATGACTCCGCAAGACCGCAAGGTAGTGCACAAGGCGCTGGCCGATCATCCGGGTGTGCGGACGGAGTCCGAGGGAGAAGGCGCTGCGAGAAGGGTTGTTATCTTCCCGAAGCAGGCGGAAGAGGCTAGGTAGAGAGAGCAGCGAGGATCAGCTCGAGATTGATGTTGGCCTTCAGGGCCGTCGCAAGAGCACCCGGCTCGCGAGAGGCTCCAAGGTAGGGGAGGGTTCCGATTGGCGAGAGCCCGGTTTGCGCGGCGATGAGGGCGGCGTTGGTAGCTTGGTCGGGGCTGAGGTCAGCGCTCGTATTGACGAGAATGATGCCGAGAAGAGGCAAGGCGCGTCGGCGGAGCTCGGACACGGCTAGCGCCGTGTGGTTTATCGTGCCAAGGCTGTTTCGAGCAACGAGAAGGATGGGGAATGCGAGGTCGGCAGCTAGATCGGCAGCGGTGAAGGCTCCGCAATAGGGCGAGAGCACGCCACCGGCGGTTTCTACGAGGAGGACGTCTCCGTGAGAGGCTGCCGAGGAGGCGAGCTCGCGCAGGCGAAGGGGCGTGGGCGCAGAGCCGTCAGGAAAGGCGGCCGCCGGCGCCACCGGGATCTTGGCTTGAAAGGGACAAATGACATCGAGAGGAAGGTCGGTTCGCTGAGCTGCCGCTCGAAGGGCCAGAGCGTCGGAGGGAGATGGATCGGCGCCGGTTTCGATCGGCTTGAAGGGAACCGGTCGGTGGCCGCGCTGTTGGAGGAGATGGAGAAGTCCGCAAGCGACAGCGGTCTTGCCGACGCCTGTATCGGTTCCGAGGAGAATGAGGCCTGTTCGGCGCTGCGGCCGAGAGAACGAGGAGATGTTGCTGGCCGGCGCGGCTTTGGTGCGAAGGTTGAGGGTGGGAGTGGGAAGGAGAGAGGTGAGGGCGTCCAAGAGCCCGTCGATATGCTCTTCGGTGTGTTGGGCGGAGAGAGTGACGCGAAGGCGAGCCTGACCACGCGGAACGGTGGGGGGCCGGATGGCCTGGAGCAGGTAGCCGGAGGAGCGTAGAGTTTCAGCAGCGGTTAGAGCAGCGCGGTTGTCGCCCAGGACGAGGGGGAGAATCGGGGTAGCGATCTCGGAGGGGTTCGAAGAGAGGCCGAGGCCGGTACGGAGTTGAGCGGAGCGACTGGTGAGCGCGTGGCGGAGCTGGTCGCCCTCGGTGGACGCGATGATGCGGAGGGCAGCTCGGGCTGCGGCCGCGATCGGAGGCGGAGCAGCCGTAGTATAGACAAAGGATCGGGCTTTGTTGGAGAGGACCGAACGGAGATTGGCAGAGCCGGCGACGAAGGCGCCGGAGGCGCCAAAGGCCTTACCGAGGGTAGCGATGAAGACGTCTGGTTTGCAGCCGAGGTGGGCAGAGAGTCCGCGACCCGAGGGCCCAAGGGTGCCAAAGGCATGAGCCTCGTCGACAACGAGGGCAGCGTCGTACCTGGCAGCGAGCTCGGCAAGCGCTGGTAAGGGCGCAACGTCGCCGTCCATGCTGAAGAGGGATTCGGTAACCAGAAAGCGGCGACGATGGGCAGCTCCGAGGCGGCCTAGGTGGTGAGCTGCTTGGTCGAGGTTGAGGTGCTTGTAGATAGCGAGTTTGGCGCGGGACAAGCGAAAGGCGTCGATGAGGCTGGCGTGAACGAGGCGGTCGGCGACGATGAGGTCGTCGGGGCCTGCAAGGGAGGTAATTGCGCCGATGTTTGCTTGGTAGCCGGACGGGAAGAGTAGCGCGGCGGGAAGGTCGAGGAAGGAGGCTAGCTCTGCTTCAAGAGCGTGGTGCTCGGGAAAGGAACCAGAGATTAGGCGCGAGGCAGCGGCTCCGAAGCCGGAGGTGGAGAAAGCTGCGGAGGCGGCGGCGAAGAGGCGCGGGTCACTGGAAAGGCCGAGGTAGTCGTTGGAAGAGAAGGAGAGAATCGGCTGGCCGGTAGAAAGGGTAGGCCGGATTCTTTTGGGGCCGTCGAGGATCTGGGTGGAGCGCAGGCTCTCGCTTCGGCGGAGGTCGACGACCTCTGATTCAAGGTGGCTGGCTAGAGGAGGCACGAACGCAATCTGGACGGTAGGAGGAAGGCTGTCAATTGCGGCGGTTTTGGGGCAGTGAGCGTAAGTGTTCCACGTGAAACGTTTCCCTTGTTGCAGAGTGAGTCAGCATAGTTCCACGTGAAACAAGACCTAGGTCCTCACGAAGAGTCCAGCCCACCTAGCCGCGTCCCTCCCTACATGGTAGCCAACGCTGTCCGCCAATCTCATACCCTCGCACGCCACCTCGGTCGTTGAGAACGCAATTACGCGCCCTCCGTCCTTGACCAACTCCCTCCCTACCTCAAGCCAGGTCCCGGGCTCAAACGTCGCTCGTGACATTGCTACCTCGTAGCTTCCTCTCGCCAGCACTTCGCTTCGGCACTGGATCACGCTCGCGTGTCCACACCCGCATGTGCGAACGGCAGTATTTAGAAAGGCCACCCTCCGTCCTCTTGGCTCGACCAGCGTCAATTTGCAATCTGGTCGAAGAATCGCAAAAGGAATGCTCGGCAAGCCGCCGCCTGAACCAATGTCGACCACTAGCGCGCCATTCGCGATGAAGCGCGCCGCGATGAAGCTGTCTGGCAGGTGATTCATTAGAAGATCATCCAAGCTCCTCGCGCCGGTCAAATTCACCCGCTGGTTCCACTCCAGCAAGATCGCGCAGAAGTGGCCGAGCCTTGCTGCTGTCTCGGACGTAAGGTCGACGGACCATTCCTTCGCAACGCGGCAGATCCTATCAAGCTCGCTCGGCGCCATTGTGACCAATATACCTTTTTGCTCTCCTCTCCGTGCTCCCCTCAAGACCACCATTACCCTAAGCGTCATATCATTAGACTCGTCCTGACTTCGTCGACGGCTTGATGGCTCTGCGGCGGCCGGAGGGATACAATCACAACTCGCGGCGGGATGGAAACGACTCAGTCAAAGAGCAGGCTTCTCCTCGTCGACGGCGATCCGAAGAGTCTCCGCGTCCTCGATGTGAGCCTCAAAAAGGCAGGTTTCGAAGTCGCCGCCGCCACCAGCGGTCGTGAAGCGCTCGCCGTGCTCGAGGCCGGTCCCCCCGACCTCATCATCTCGGACACCGATCTCGACGAGATGGACGGCTTCGAGTTGTGCAGCCGAATCAAAGGCCGCTCCGAATGGGCGAAAATCCCCTTCCTCTTTGTTTCCGGCCGAAAATCGATCGAAGACAAAATCCGCGGCCTCGAGCTCGGCGTCGACGACTATCTGACCAAACCGATCTACATCAAAGAGATCGGCATCCGCGTCCGCACCGCCCTCCAGCGTGCCGAGCGCGAGCGCATGGAATCGCGTCGTGAAGGCCGCACGCGCTTTGCAGGCGACCTCTCGGACGTCGGCGTCGTCGATCTCGTCCAAACCATCGAGCTCAATCGCAAGTCCGGCATCATTCACATCGTCAACCGCGATGGCCGACGTGGCTCCGTCTTCTTTCGCGACGGCAAAGTCATCGATGCCGAAGTGGGCAGGCTATCCAGCGCGAACGCCATGTATCGACTCTTCTCCTGGTCGGAGGGCCAGTTTGCCGTCGAGTTCAAGCAAATCCGTCGTCACGACGTCATCGACACCCCCATCGCACCGTTGCTCATGGAGGGAATGCGCCGACTCGACGAAAGCGCGCATTTGCTCGAAAACCTCCCTCCGTTGACGGCTGTGCTCGAGGTCGACTGTCGCGCACTTGCCGAGGAACTCGCCGAGTTGCCGGACGAAATGAACTCCGTCCTGCGGCTTTGCGACGGCACGCGAACCTTGCAGGAAGTTGTCGAGGACAGCGAGCATCCTGACCTCGAGGCTTTGTCGATCATCAGCAAGCTCTCCGCCGGAGAAATCATCTTCGCCCGCGAAGCTTTCGACCGCGCTGGGGAAGCCGCGCCAAGCGAGCGACTCGCTCACTGGCTTTCCGAAGGCGCAGCTGAAGATGGGGCTGCAGCCGAAGAAGGCGTCGAGGCCTCCGAATCAGGTCCGATGCCGGGGCTACGGCCCGACGGCGAGCTTATCCCCGAGTCGACGCCCCCGCCCGGCCAGACAAAAGCCATGCGCACGGCAACGGCAGACTCCTTGCCAACGCCCACCGAAGACGACGCGCTGGCGAGCCCGGCCGAGAACTCCGCTCCCGTCGACCGCGAGCACGCAGCTCCTGTCGAGCTCTTGTCCGCGGAAGATTCACTGAGCGCCGCTTTGCCCGAGCGGCCTGAGATGTCGGAAAAGAGCGCCGACGTTTCTCTCCCTAGCGGAACGCTCAAGGGAATCCCGATCGGAAACTTGTTTCTAGCGGTTGATGGATCGGGTGCCATCCCACAAGCCTCCGAGCTGCCGGTAGCTCTCGAGCCTGGCGGCGTTGAAACTCTCACGGATTCGCGTTCCACGAAGCCCCTCGGTCTGGCCGAGCGCCTCCTCAGCGAGGATTCGGCCGTGCGTGTATCGGCCATGCACGAAGCGATAACGGAGGAGGACGGCAAGGTGCAAGGTCCGATCGCGAGCGGACGCCAGACCCGCGAGTACGGCGATCCCGATGCCCTCGCAGCGGCTGCGCTCGTCGAAGAGGTCATTTCTTCATCGCACGAGACCCGCCTAGACGATTCGCCAGCGGCAAAGCCCGAACGGCCCAGCAAGGAAGTCGACTGGGGCGAGTGGCCGACAAGCGCTGCGCCCGGGACGGCCCCGCATGCTTCTCGGGTACTTCCTTCCGTTTGGCCCGACGGCGAGCGTCGTCAGTCGGAGCTTGAATCCGAGGCGACCGCCAGCCCATCGCTCGCCGGTCGGGCGTCGCAAGAAAGCTCCAGCTCAAGCTCGGTAGTCACGTCACCGTCGAGCTTGCTCGAATCCGCCCCCGCTGCGCCCTCCTCCAGCCGAGAGCTGGCAGCGCCCGAGACCGAAATGCACTCGTCTGCGGCTGCTGAGACCACAAGTCCATCGGCGACCTCCTCGCTAGATCAGGCAGATGCTGAGGCCTTGGCTGAACCGAGAGAGCGGAGCACCCGTCGGCGGCTGTGGCCTTTCGTTGCGGCGGCTTTCGCCTTGGGTGCTATCGGCTATTTGGCCTTCGGCAAAAAGCTCGGGCCTACTCCTTCGCCGCCGACGGTGCAGTCGGCGAGCCGGCCCGAAGCGCCGCCTACGCCATCCATCGCGCCCGCCCCTACGAGGCCGCCCGCAAAGCCGCCTGCTCCCGACACCACGCGAGCCGCCGCCAAGGTCCATGCGCCGCTGCTTGGCGCGTCGCCGGACGCTGAGCTTCGCCGAAAGTGCGTCGCGGTAGACGACGACGGTAAGGGCAAGGCAAAGGCCGTGGCCGCCGTGTGCCGCCCTGCCCTCGACGCCGAGCCGAACGCGGTCGATCTCATGGGAATTCTGGCGCGCGCTGAAATCGACCGCGGCCACCTCATGGAGGCCAAATCGCTGGCGAAGAAAATGCTGGCCGTCGATCCCCACCGCTTCGATGCCTACGTTCTTCTCGGAACGGCCGAGCAGGAGGCGGGCAAGACCGACGAGGCGCGGGCGGCGTACACGAAATACCTGGAGCTCGCCCCCGACGGTCCTTTTGCCCGCGAGTTGCGCGCGATCCTGAGCAATCTCTAGTGCCTACGTTGCAATTTTAGGCCATCTTTTCAGCGCTCATGGCTTCTCGATTCGCGTCTCAAGTAGGGCTTTCGACGGTGTTTGCATGCTGATTCTCGGCATCGAGACATCGTGCGACGAAACGGCGGCCGCTGTTATCGAGAATGGAAAGCGCATCCGCTCGAACGCGATTTCGTCGCAAGTGCTGGTGCACGCTGAATTCGGCGGCGTCGTGCCTGAAGTGGCTTCTCGCCAGCACTTGGCGTCGGTGGTGAAAGTCGTCGGCCAAGCTCTTCGTGACGCCAGCGTCGAGGCAGGCGAGCTCGACGGCATCGCGGCTACCTGCGGGCCGGGCCTCGTCGGACCGCTTCTCGTCGGGCTGGAAATGGGCAAGGCCATGGCCTACGCCACGGGCAAGCCGATCGTCGGGGTCAACCACCTGCGTGGGCACTTGGCGGCGGTCTATCTAGAACACCCAAAGAATCCCGAGCCACCGCCCTATCCGCATGTTGCGCTGCTCGTATCCGGCGGGCATACCACGCTGTTTCGCGTGGAAGGGCAAGCCGAGACAACGCTCTTGGGTTCGACCCGGGACGATGCTGCCGGTGAAGCGTTCGACAAAGCCGCCAAGCTTCTCGGGCTCGGCTATCCCGGCGGCATGGTCATCGACAAGCTTGCGGCCACGGGAAACCCCACGGCGATCGCGTTGCCGCGTGCTCTGTTGGGTCGCGACGATCTCGATTTTTCCTTTTCCGGGCTGAAGACCGCCGTCGCGATGAAAATCGCCGCTGGCGGCCGACCGCAAGACCAGGCCTTGGCTGATTTTTGCGCCAGTTTCCAGGCTGCCGTCGTCGATGTCCTTGTCCGCAAGTCTCGCCGGGCCTTGCTGCGCGAGGGGCTTCGCCATCTCGTAGTTTGTGGCGGGGTCGCTGCCAATCGTGGCTTGCGCGAAGGGTTGGCCAAGGCCGCCGTCGAGGACGGGTTCGCGCTCTACATTCCCACGCCGGGCCTGTGCACCGACAACGCCGCCATGATTGCGCTCGCCGGCACCTGGGCGATTGCACACGGCGAGCGCGGCGGCCTCGACCTGAGCGTGGATCCGGGGTTGCCGCTGGTATGACCGAGTCCATCGCCCGGCCACTTATCAAATTCCCAACGGCCAAAGAGCTTCTCGGCCGCTACGGACTCTCGCCGAGGAAAGCGCTGGGGCAGAATTTTCTGGTCGACGCGCGCGTGCAGGAACGCATCGTCGCCGCGGCGGACATCGGTTCAAGCGACGTCGTCGTCGAGATCGGCGCGGGCCTGGGTGCTCTGACCGCGCGATTGGTGGAGCGGGCGAAGAAGGTCATTGCCATCGATCGCGATAGCAAGCTCGTCGACGTGCTCCGTGCCGAGCTCGGCGGTCGGGCGAATCTGGAAATCGTGCTAGCCGATGCCCTCGATTTCGATTGGAAGGCGGCGGCGCGCACCGCCGGGCAGCCGCTGGTCGTCATCGGCAACCTCCCCTACGTGGTCACGTCGCCGGTGCTTTTTGCGACCATCGAAGCCGCCGCCGGCGGCCAGGTCGTCGATCGCGCTATCTTCATGGTGCAGAAAGAGTTCGCGCAGCGGATGCTGGCGCCGCCCGGCAGCCGGGTGTACGGCCGCCTATCGGTGATGGTGCAACAGGCGGCGAACGCCGAAATTCTGTTTCACGTGGGTGCCGGTGCATTTCTTCCGCCACCCGCCGTCACGTCGACGGTGTTTCGTTTGCGGCCGCGAGAAACGCCGCTCGCCGACGTCGCCGATCCGGCGCTTTTTGCCCTCGTGGTTCGCGAGGCGTTCGGGGCGAGACGAAAAATGCTTCGTCGTTCGCTGGAACCCGAGTTTGGCGAGCGCGCCGCGCAGGCCTTGGAAGCCGCCGGCATCGCGGGCACCAAACGCGCCGAGGAATTGGCGGTGGCAGACTTCGCCCGTCTGGCCAATGCTTTGGCCACTTCCCATGCCTGAGTTGCCCGAAGTCGAGACAGTCGTGCGTTCGCTGCGACCGCACGTGGTTGGCCAGAAGGTCCGCGACGTCTACCTCAGCGGCTTGCCGCTGCGAATGGCGCGCAAGCTCGACGACAAAGAGCTGCGGCGCACCTGCGTGGGTGCCACGATTCGTGCTGTCCGTCGGCGCGGCAAGTACATTCTCATCGATTTTGATTCCGGGCGCGGCGTTCTCGTGCACTTGGGCATGACCGGACGACTGACCGTGGTCGAGGAGCACCTCGAGCGCGCCAAGCACACGCACGTGGTGTGGACGCTGCCGCGCAAGCGGGAGCTGCGCTTCGTGGATCCAAGACGCTTCGGTTGGGTGCAGGCGGCGGCCGACGTCGACGGCTTGCGGGAAGTCGTGGGACTCGGCCCGGATCCGCTCGCCGAGCTCGACGAGAAAACGCTCGCGGACTTGCTCAACCAGTCAGGCGCTCCCATCAAGAGCTTTCTGCTCGATCAACGGCGCTTGGCCGGGCTTGGCAATATTTACGTCAGTGAGGCGCTTTTTCGCGCGCGCATCCACCCGCGCACCGAAGCCCGCCGCGCGCGCAAGAAAGCGGGCGTGCTGGTGGGCGCGATCCGGGAGACGCTGGAGTTGGCCATTGTCAATTGCGGGACCTCGTTCCGCGATTTTGTCGACGGCGTCGGCGAGTCCGGCCGAAATGCCATGGCGCTGCTCGTGTACGGTCGCGACGGCGAGCCTTGCAAGAGCTGTGGAGCGCCGATTCGGCGGATGGTGGATGCGGGACGGTCGACGTTCTTCTGTGCGCGCTGTCAGAAGCGCTAGAGAAGACAGGCCGCGGGATCGTTGAGCGGCGGTACGGGCGTCTGGCCAGCCCGGAACGAATAGCTAGCCACTGTGTCGACGCCCCAACAGTCGGTGCCGAGTAGGATGGAGACATCGGGGGTGGCAGTCAAGTGCGCGGTTGCGTCCGCACGTCCGGCGCCAGAGCCCAGCCATTGGGCCTTCATCTTCGCGGCGATGGGTACACCAGTGTCCGTGGTGGTGCCCTGCCAATCGAAGGTCATACTGCCCGAGCCGTCCTGGTTCTCGGAATAGTCGTAGGTGCCTGACTGTGTCTCGGCGTCAGGGAGATTGACCATGGTCAAGGTCACACGAATAGGATATGTCGTGTTGTCGTATTGAACGTCCATGTGGTCCAATTTGACGAGACCTGGGTCATCATCCACTGGATATGTTGCGACCCGTGCATCATTCGCCAGCAAGTGAATGTCGCCGGTGCCGGTCCGGGCGCTGCCCGATGAGCTATACGATCCAGTCATGAAGGAAACCCACGCCGAATCGTCCGTCCCGACGGGTCTCACCTGGACCCAGTAGTCCATATGCAAGAGTGTGGACGAAACCGATGATCTGTCCATGACCATGCGGACTTGCCAGGTGGTTGGATACTTGTCCGCGGGAAATGGCCCCCAAATGCGTCGGTTCCCCTGTCGCGCCGTCGCGGGGTAGCCGCGAACGTGCTCGATGAGTCCGAGCAAATCACTGATCATCGTATTGAATGTCGTAATGGCATTGCGCGTATCGCGGTAGTACTCGGCGGAGTTGAGTCGGGCCATCGACAGTTGCACGTTGGCGCCAATGTCGCTCTGTTGCGGCAAAGCCAACTGAAAGTCCAAGTCCTCGTTGGAATAGTTTCCGCATGCCGCAAGACAAGCCACGCTGACCATCCCAACGACTGTAGGTAGAGGTTTAGAAATCATAGGAGATCCCCGCGTAGAGCTCCCAATAGCCAAGGGAGCGGTCTTCTTCGTCCATGCTGTAGAGCAAGTAGTGAAGTCTGCCACGCGCCAGGACGGCAAAGCTGGAGGACAGTCGGTAACGGGTCCCGAGGACAAGCCCGGGCGTGAAGGTGGCAAAGAACTGACTTGGCAATGTGGGATCGTCGAACTTGCGGTTCATGAGCACGACCGCCAAACGAAGGCCGGTGAACGCCGCCATCGCGCCTTGGCCAAAGCGCCACTCGGCCGCCAGGGTCGTTCCCGCGGTCAGCTCACTGAATTGAAAGGGCAACAGCGTTCCGTAGCGGTCCACTTGTCCGTGCGAGCTGCCTGCCGCAAAGTCGATCCCCCACAACCAGCCGCGCCGGAAGAAATTGCGCACTTCCAAGTCCAGACCCAGCATGCCGGTAGACGGGAAAAGCTCGTCGCGGGTCGGGCCGTCGAAGAAGGACTGCATCGCTCCCCCCAAGGTAAGGCTCAGGCGCGTACCTTCCTCGCGGAAAGCACCTTTGACTGGGTCATCGCTAAACGGCGCGTCCCGAAGGCGCGATTCGTCGAGCGAAAACAATTGTCCGGAGGCTATCTTGATTTCGCCGATGCGCAGGCGGTCCGGCAATCGCCGACGCACGCGATAGCGCCCCGGCGACAGGGCGATCTGCCGGTCGCTATCGGCGACCTTCTGGATCTCGGCCGCAATCAAACCGCTCTCGTCGACGATGTAATAGATGCCGGTAGGAGCTTCGGCGGGCACGTAGATGCCTTCTTGGCGGTTGGCGAAGTCAGTGAGCACCAAGTCCGCGTTGCCTTGGAAGTCGTAACTGAACGTCGGATGCTGGGCACCGGCTGCGCTTTCGGCGGTGTCGGCGACAGTGCGCGCGTAGGCATAGGCGTAGGCCTCCGACAAGGTCACGCGCCGGTCCTGGGACCGGTCGGCATCGCCGCGCAGGCCGTTCACCAAGTAATGGGAGAAATAGCTGCCGCCGATCTCGTCGGATTCTTGTGCGTCTTCGTCCGCACTGGCCGACGACAAGAGCACCAGGCCGCGGGTGTCCTCGGAGCCGCCGGACTGAACCTCGAAGGCGGGTGCGTGCCGGGCACCCTTGCTGCGCGTGACCATCCCCGAGTGGCACGAATCGAAAACGCCGATGCGCACGTCGGCCCGGGCCCCGGACAAGCGCGTCTTGATCTCGTCGAGACGGACGCGCGTGTCGCCCAGGCGCAAATCGCCATCTTTGGCGTGGCCCGAGTAATACAGAATGAAGAGCGCGCGCTCGCCGCGCAGCTTGGAGTCGGCGACGTGCGCTTCCACAGCGCTGAATGCTCGCCAGAATTCACTCGCCCCCTGATTTAGCACCAGCGTCGCGTCGCTTGTCCTCACACCACCCAACTGGGTGAGCACGGCATGCACTTTGCGAGCATCCTCCGCGGCAAAGTGCAATGGCCGAGTGTCCGGGCCGCCCTGGTCATTCCCCACAATGAGAGCAAAGCGGTGCTGGACGGCCGCGCTCGCTGGCGCGCCGAAAAGCAGCAAGGCCAGAAGCGGTACCGCCCTGGCCGTGAAATGGAAATACTTCATGGCTTGCGAAAGAGCCAAGAGAATACGTCTTGCCCGCCGGTGAAGGCGGGATTGGGAAAAATCTCGAGATCGCCTTTTGCCGCCTGATGGGCTGCCCTGACGGCTTGTTTGGCAGCGTCGACCGCGAACGGCTTGCGTGCCATGAACAGGAAAACACGCTCTCTGCCTGCGCCTGTAAATTCCAGGCTGTCAGGCAAGTACACCGTTTCTAGCGTGGGAGTGACGGGCAATGCGCCGCCGGACTCGGGATAGAGCGGAGTAATATCGCCGCGGTCATCGATGGAGACCGCAGCCAAATAGCGCACGTCCGCGCTCTTATAGCCGAGGCGCACCCGATCCCCGAGCTCGAGAACTTCGTGCGAGCCGGGAGGCGCAACCCGCTGTGCCGAGCCACTATTCGAAGCAATTCGCGCCGTCGCTTCCACATTGGCACCTTTGGTGTGGTTGCGTGTGGAGGACGACACTTGCACGAGGAAAAGTGCCATCGCGGCTGCTGCGATCACGCCGGAGAGGCTCCAGGCCAGCGCTCGCCGCGGACGCTGGCGTGGCACCCGCTGTGCACGCTCGACGCCGCCCGCGAAGCGCTCGAAGGAAATTTCGCGCTGAAATCCACGCTCCTCTTCGACCAGCCCGCGCAGCTTCGATCGACAGACCGGGCAGCTCGCCAAATGTTGGTCCACCTCGGCGCAGGCTGGCCGGGCAAGCTCGGCGGCGCGATAGCGACGAAGCGTCAGCTCGCCCATGTGGTTCGACGATCCTTGGCGATCCTCAACGATGGTCATGGCGAAAACTCCCTGCCGCAAACCGCGGCGAACTCGCCCAGTCGTTTGCGCACAGTCGGAACGGACCGACCGAGCAAGGCAGCGATCTCTTCCAAAGTCATTTCATCGACGTGGTAGTGGATGGCCACCGCTTGCGTTTCCTGATCCACGAGCGACAGCATTTTGGCGACCATTTCGCGCATTTCAAACACCTGTGGCCCAGGATCGCTGCCGCCTCTTGCCCTCGATTCGCGTTCGTAGCGTTCGTGCCAGGCGGCTCTGTCGGCGCGCAAAACGTTGAGACAATGGTGCGTGGCGATCTTGATGAGCCAAGTCAGTGGCGAAGCCTCGGCGCGAAAGCCCGACAAGTGAGTGAGCGCCTTGGCGAAAACGTCCTGCATGGCATCCTCGGCTTTACTGCGATCCTTGAGGATGTAGGCGCAGCGGCCGTGGACGCTCGCGCCGTACTTTTCGTAGAGCTCGCGCAAGGCAGCGCGCGGATCGTTGGCCGCCAGGCCCTTTTCGCCTGGAATGACCTGAAACGTTGGGGTCTGGCGGCCAGCCATAGTTGCTAAAGCGACGAGTATTGCGCCGGACTGAAGGCGCAGCTCGACTCACTTCCGTAGTTGTCGGTGGCACTCGTTGACAGTGGAACCGACTTGTACACGCTGGCATAGGTGGCATCCCAGCATTCGCTGAGTGTGTAGGTCAGGGTACTGTCGGTGGCGGTGGCTAACACGTCCGACCGTCCTTCGCCCGTCCACAGCCAACGGCTGCGCACTTTGCCCAGGCCGCCGGCCAAGCTTGTACTTGCGGGAACGTTGTAAAGAAAGTCCATGCTGCCGTCTGCGCCGGGATTTTGAACGAAGGCGTAGTCTACATCGACGAGCCTGCCAGGTTGCTTATCGTCCTTGACCTGGCGGAACTTGGCCGAGATGGTCACGACCTCGGCCGGGCCGACATGGCTGTAGACATAGTTGGCAGTGCCGACGTTGCCGTCGGACTGAGGCAACGTCGCGCGCGCATCCCAATCCAAAGTAAAGGTGCCGCTCCCGAAGCCTTCCATTTCAAGGCCCTTCGCATCGAGGCCGGGCGCATGCGTGCCGGAAAGCACAGTCACGAACGCTGCTGCCTGGTCGTGCTTGTCACGGCCCTCGAATTTGTACGCGTACAGATGAGGCGCGGTTCGCGTGACTGTGATCTTCCATTCCACAGGATCCAGGGGTCCTTGCCACGGTCCCCACACCGCCGTGTCTGCCGTGACGGTCGTGGCCGGATAGTCCGTGACGAGCCGGACCAACGCTCCGACGGTGAGCGCAGCGCCGTTCACGACACCGGTCACGGCGCGCGTCGTGGTGTACCACTCGGCGGTCTGTCCGAGCAAAGCGTAGGTGCCCGTCTCGACGGTCAGCGCTTGGGCATTCGAGCCAGGAACGGACATGGCCACCGTGCTCGAGCGCGGAACGCCGGTGGCAAATTCCGATCCGGCTTCGTCCTTGGGCTGGCACGCGACAAGGCCAACAGTCAGTGACGCTGCAAGTGTGGTGTAGGCAACGAAACGTGTCATGAGATCCCTCTCTTTCCAGTAGAGACAGACACGGCCGAGCTTGGAAACTGAAAAGGGATCTCACAGGAGAGGTGGGAAAGAGTCGGACAAGTCGGCCAAACGAAGATGGCTCAGTAGCGCGATCAGCTCATCGCGCGAAACGTGGCCGTCTCCCATGATCTCCACGTGAAATCCGGAACGCGTTTGGATGTGAAGGTCACAGCCCGCGATGCGGTCGCTTGCGGAGCAGGTGAAGAAGCCATTGGCTTCAGACGGCAGGGGCGCCTGCGGATAATCGGCGGAGTTTGCTAGCCAGCGTTCGTATGCGCCCGGCTCTTTTCCCAGGCGCGCCACGGTGATCTCCACACGTTTCTTGTCTGTGCGGTAGACTCGGCGAGCGAAGCCGGGACCGAACGTCATCGGACCCTCTGCTGCGAACGGCGCCGCGCTGGCGGGAAAAACGCCCGCGAACCCCGCGTCGAATACCGCTCGCCCGGTCACCTCCGCGGCAGGCTCTTTGGGCGCCGATGCCCGGCAAGCGCACGCGACGAGCGCCACGATCGCGCAAGCCAAGTGCCCACGCACGCGCAACGTCCTAGCCCGCATCGTCCACGACGATGGTGATGCCGACGAGCTTCGCCGAACAGACCGCATTCAGCTCCTTGGCGATGGCGGATTAGTAGGCTTGGAAACCCTGTCCGCGCCGCGCAAAGCTTGGCGGCTCCCCACGCGTTTCCTAGCCCGCGCGATATTCAACTGGTGCGCTCATGAATAATGCGGGCTACGCGTCGGCCGCTTCTTCGCGAATAAAGCGACCGCTGCGAAGCTCGTCCAACGTTTGCTCGATCTCCTCGCGGGTATTCATCACGAAGGGTCCATAGCGTGCGACGGGCTCATTGAGGGGACGCGCCGCTGCTAACAAGAAGCGGCCGCCCTTGCCGGTGCCGCGTGCTCGGACGAAGTCCCCGTCGCCGAACACGACGAGCGCCGGCCCGTCGATGGTCTGGGCACTATCGCCCGTACCAAACTCGATTCGGCCTCGGTCCACGTAGGCGAATGCGGTGTGGCCCGCCGGCACGTCTTCGCGGAAGAGAGCGCCCGGCGCGAGCTGAACATCGACGAACTTCGGCGAAACCGACAGCCCATCCACCGGACCCTTGCTGCGGCCGCCGTCGGCCTCACCAGCGATTACCCGCAGTCGAGCGCCGTCGTCGGTCACGCGCGACTCCAGTTTGTCGGCGCGCAAGTCGCGGTATCTTGGCCGGGTCATCTTTTCTCGGGCGGGTAGATTGAGCCACAATTGCAGCCCTGAAATTCCCTCGGGCTGCACGACCGGCATCTCCTCGTGCAAGATGCCCGAGCCCGACGTCATCCACTGGATGTCGCCGCCTTGGATCACACCCTTGTGACCGAGTGAATCGCCATGGCGGATCTGGCCCGCGCGCAAGATAGTTACCGTTTCGATTCCCCGATGCGGGTGAAATGGAAATCCCGCGCGATAGTCGGCCGGCGCCGATGACTCGAAGTGATCCAGCAAGAGGAACGGATCCAAGTTGGTCAATTGGCGCGTTCCGATACTGCGCATCAGCTGAACGCCTGCGCCCTCGACCGTTGGCTGGGGAAGAACAATCTGCGCGATAGGCCTAATGGTCATGCTCAGTTGGATGGCCCAGGGGTCAGGAAGATTCTCTGCGCCCTCTTCCCCCTCTGTGCTCTCTCCTACCCGAGCTTGCCGGCTACGCGTGCCGTCTCTTCGATGGTCCGAGCCAGGACGGAGCGGATCTTGCCATCTTCCATGACGCCCAGGCCCGCGATGGTGCAGCCGCCAGGTGTCGTGACTTGATCTTTGAGCACCGCCGGGTGGGTACCGGTCTGCAGCACGGCGCGCGCGGCGCCTTGAACCATCTGCGCGGCCATGGCGACCGCGGCATCACGGCGCAGGCCCAGTCGAACCGCGCCGTCGGCCAACGCGTCGATCATGACGAACACGAAGGCCGGCCCACTGCCGGCCAGCGCGGTAACGATGTCCATGTGCGCCTCGTCCACCTCTTGCGATTTGCCGACCGAAGCGAAGAGCGCCAAGGCGAACGCCATTTGCTCGGTGGTGACGCCCTTGCCGCGCGCCAGACCGGCCATGCCCTCGCCGATGAGGGCCGGCATGTTGGGCATCGCGCGGATGAGGAGGCTTTGGGGAAGAAAGCCGTAGAGCTTTTCCAAGCGAACTCCGGCCGCGATGCTGATGACGGTCTTGCTCGCCAAGGCGCCGCGCATGCCATCGTTGTCGAGCACGGCGCCAAGCTGGTACGGCTTCACGCACACGAGGGCCGCGTCGCAGCCCTTGGCTACGGCCACATTGTCGGTCCCGCTGCGAATGCCGTGCTTGCTGGCAAGTGCGCTCGCCACGTCGGCGCGCGCGTCGCTGGCGAAGATTTGGTTCGGCGCAAGCGCGCCCGAACGTAGAAGGCCGCTAACGATGGCTTCGCCCATCGTGCCACAGCCGATCACACCCAACGTCTTGTTTGCTTCGAGGATAGTCACGGGCGCATTACCACACGAAGCGCGCTCAAGGTAAAGTGCGGTCCCGCATGAGTCAGCAAGCAAACCAGCGCCTCGTTTTGCGCGAGGCCCACCGCCTGGTGGTGAAGGTCGGCACCCACGTGGTGACCACGGAAGATTCCGAGCTCGCCGTCGCGCGCGTGGCGAATCTCGTTCACGGGCTGGCGCAAGAGCGCAAAGCCGGGCGCGACGTGGTGCTGGTGACGTCGGGGGCGGTCGGCATGGGCATGCGGCTCTTGGGATTGCGCCAGCGTCCTCGCTCGCTCGGCCTGCGGCAGGCCTGCGCGGCGGTCGGCCAGGGGCATCTGATGGCGGCCTACGCCGACGCGTTTGCCAAGCAGGGGGTGCTGGCGGCGCAGGTCCTTCTCACGCAAGAAGATTTGGGCGATCGCGACCGCGCGCTGTGCGTGCGCACGACGCTGATGCGCCTGCTCGAACTTGGTGCCGTGCCGGTGCTCAACGAAAACGACAGCGTGAGCATCCGCGAGCTGGTGGAATACCAGCGTCGTCAGGGAAGCGCACCGCCCACCCGAGTTTTTGGCGACAACGACGGCCTCGCGGCGCGGGTGGCGGTCGCGCTCGCTGCCGATTTGCTCGTGCTGCTCACCAATGTCGACGGACTTTTCACCGCCAACCCGAAAAGCGATCCGAGCGCCCAGCGCATTGCCATGCTGGAAGACATCGACGATGCGGCTCTCGGCCGCGCGTCCGGCTCTTCGAGCGGTGGCACGGGCGGCATGCTGAGCAAGCTCGAGGCGGCACGGCTGGCCACCGGCGAGGGCACGTCGGTGGTCATCGCCAACGGCGAAGAGCCGGACATTTTGGCGAAAATTCTAGCCGGCGACGACGTGGGAACGCTCGTTCCCACACCCGACCGCCGGCGCGCGCGCTTGCGCTACATCGCGGTCGCAAGCCCGAAGTTCGGCGTGCTGGTGCTCAACGAAGGCGCGCTGCGAGCGCTGGAGAAAGGCAAGGCGTCTCTTCTTCCCGTCGGGGTCACGGCCGTCGAGGGCACCTTTGACAAAGGCGACGTGGTCGAAATCCACGACGGCAGTGGCCGGGTGCGTGGCCGTGGAATGGTCAACTACGACGCCGATGCCTGTCGCAAGCTCGCCGGCAAACAAAGCGACGAGATCGACAGCATTCTCGGCTACCGCGGTTACGACGCGCTCATCACGCGCGACAATCTCGTGATGGGTGTGGCGTAAGGCAGTCTCGTCGACGAGATCGGCTACGAAATCGCCTTGCTCGTCTTGCCGCTGTTTCCCGCATCGGCCATCGACTTTCGGATCGTGGGCGCTTTCTTGGCCTCGGCATAGGACGCGTAGGCGTCGGGCTCGACCGGCAACAGCACCGTAAACGTGGAGCCCGAGCCCGGCTGCGACCGTACCTCGATGGTTCCACCGTGGTTTTCGATGATGCGCTGGCTGATGGGCAATCCTAGACCCGTGCCCTTTTCCTTGGTCGTGAAGAACGGAATGAAAAGGCTGCGCAAGTCGGCCGGGGGAATTCCTATGCCGTCGTCGCGGAAGCGGATCTCCAAGAACGCGGCCGAGGCGCCTCTCCGGGTCGAGCGGCGCAAGCTCGTCGATACCTGCAGCTTGCCGCCTTCACTCATGGCATCGAACGCGTTGATCGCGAGATTCAGGAAGACCTGCCGAAGCTGTTGCGCATCGGCGCGCACCGGCGGCAAGCCTTCGAGCAAGTTCATGACGATTTCCACGCGCGAGCCGCTGCGTTCTTTCTCGATCAGGTTGATCGTCTTGCGAACCACGTCGTTCACGTCGAGCGGGCTTTGATCGCCGCGGTACGGTCGTGCGTAGTCGAGGAACTGCGAAACGATCTTGTTCAGGCGATCGACTTCCTCGACGATGATGTCCAAGAATTCACGCGTGCTGGCGTCGGGTACCTGCCCCTCGACCGGCTGGAGATACTGAGCCGCGCCCTTGATGGATCCCAATGGATTGCGGATCTCATGCGCCAACCCGGCCGCCATTTGACCGAGCGCCGCGAGACGGTCGCGCTCTTTCATGCGCTCGTAGATTTGCGAGTTCTGCAAGGTGACGCCAATGGAAGCCGCCACGCCTCGGAAAAGCTCGATTTCTTCCGACGAGTACGCTTCCCTCAGACGCTCGTCGCGCAGAACGAGCATGCCGAGCAGCTGCTCTTCGCCCAAGATGGCGAGCACGACCGAGCCATGGACCAGCTCGAGCGCGCGCTGAACCAGCAGCACGGCTTCGCGCTCTTCGCCTTGCCGATTGCGCAGCGCCAGAAGCTCGCGCTCGAGGCCCTCGACCGAAACCACGCCGGAGCGGCGCAGGCGCTCGATAAAACCGCGGTGAGCGACGGCATCGATGCGACCTTCGGGACGTGGGCCGATGTGGCCGACCAGGTCGTACGCCGATCCGTCCGGATCCACGATGTACATCGAACCGTGCGTGACCCGACGGGAATCCTCCAGCGCGGACAAAACTCGAGGCACGAGGTCGCGCACGTCGATGACGTTCATCAGGTCGGCGCGCAGGCTTTCGATGCGGCGGAAGAGCTCGTACTTTTCCTGGAACATCCAGCGATTGACGACGCGCTCGAGCAGCGATCGCAGCGGCTCGAACACGATGATGATCGCGGTGGAGGCGATGAGAGCGTTCAGGAAGAGAAGACCAATTTCGTTGAGGTCGACGAGCTTGATGACGAGCAGCCCGTAGATGGCAGTCGAAATGGTAGCCAGTGCCGCCAGCACGACCATGCGCCCGAGCAGCTCGTTGAGGTCGAGCAGCCGGTAGCGCACGAGGGTCTGAGACAGGAAGTACAAGTAAATCGTGATGAAGATGTTTCCGACCGACGGTGCCCACGGGACGAGATCCAAAATTGCCGCTGTGACCGTGGCGAGCCCACCCACCAGCAGGTAGAGCAAGCGGATCTTTTCCACTCGCGAGGGTGTTCGGCGGTACCGGCGGTAGAGGTAATAAATCGAAAGGTAAAGACCGAGAAAAACGTAGGCGAGAAGGCCGCCGTAAAACCACTTCGTCGTGTGAATGGGCGTGCTGACGAACAGGCTCGACAAAAGCGCGAGGTAAAGCACCGCCGCGCCGAAGAGAGTGATGCGCGACATGGGCGGCGGGCCGGCTTCGTCGCCCAAAAAGGCGCGGAAGAATCGCTGTGCCGTGGCCGGCAGCGACACCGCTGCCAGCATGGCGCCCCAACGCAGAAGCGAGCCCGAGTCCTGCGATGCCGCGAAAAACATGAGCATCCGCTGCAGCGCCACGTTGAAGGCGAAGGTTGCGAACAAGACGTGGACGCTGCGACGACTGTCGCGTAAGAGAACGGCGCCGCCTACCGCCAATCCCACGATGGCGGCTACCAGGGCTGAAAGGGTCTGGGTATTCAAGGCCGGGCGATTGTACCGCCTTTGCCCACCGTCTCTTCGTCTGTTAGCATACCGTCCACTTCATGGATGCGGCCGACCGAAGAAGGCCGCTGCGGCGGCTGGCGTCCCATCGCAGCTCGAGATCGAGCTGGGGGATTGCTGACCCCAAAGGACACGGCCGACAGGAAAAGGCGCAGCTTGGGCCCCTTGTGCCGCAGCGAAGGAAGGCGTTGTGCTCGACTCACCGGTCCTAGTTCTCAATCGGCATTTTCAGCCCATCCACGTGACCAACGTGCGGCGCGCTTTTGCACTGCTGTATGCCGGCTCGGCGCAAGCCGTGGATCGCCAATTTCGCACCTTCGACTTCAATAGCTGGGCAGAGCTTTCCGCCGAGACGGGCGATGAGGTGGTCCATACCGTCAGCCGCGCAATTCGGGTTCCGCGCGTGATCCTGCTGCAGATTTACGACCGCATTCCGCGCGCCAAGGTTCGCTTCTCGCGGCACAACATCTACACGCGCGATAACAACACGTGCCAGTACTGCGGCCAGCAACTGCCCCGATCCGAGCTCAATCTGGACCACGTCATTCCGCGGTCGCGCGGCGGACGAACGACTTGGGACAACGTGGTTTGCTGCTGCGTCGACTGCAACGTCAGGAAAGGCGCGCGCTCTCCGGACCAGGCCGGTCTGAAATTGCTGAAAGTACCGACGCGGCCGCGCTGGACGCCGACCTTCCGAGCCGGTGCGGATCGTGTGCGCTACCGCGAATGGTTGCCCTTCCTCGACTTGGCGAACGCGTCGTACTGGAATGCCGAGCTTTTGGAATAGGCTCGCCCGCGCGTAATATCCGGCCTTTCTCGATGTCGCCGCTCTCGCTTGCAGGTCTACGCATTCTCATCACGCGCCCGAAAGGCGACGGCGCCGACGAATGGGCTGCGGCGTTTGCCGAAAGAGGAGCCGTCCCGGTTCTATTTCCAACCGTGACGCTCGCGCCGCCGCCATCGTGGCAGCCCATCGACGATGCCGTCGGCCGCCTGGACGCCTACGATTGGCTGGTGCTCACCAGTCAAAACGCGGTCGCCTATTTTTCCTCGCGCTTACCCGGCGGTCGGTTTCCGGCAGCCATGCGCACGAAGATCGCCGCGGTCGGGGACGCCACTGCGGTGGCCATCAGCCAAGCAGGTGGACAGGTCGCTCTTGTGCCCACGGACATGCGCCAGGAGGGGCTCGCCGAGGCGATGACAAGCGCCGCAGTCGCTGCGCGAGTGCTTTTTCCAGTTGCGGCCGAAGGCCGCATGCTGCTCGTACAGGCACTCCGGGCCGCAGGGGCCAGCGTCGATGTCGTAATTGCGTATCGAACCGAGGCGAAGCGCGACTTGGTGCCGCCGCCGTTCGACGTCGCGATCTTTGCCAGCCCATCGGCTCTGCGCGCCCTTCTCGCGGGGATTGGCACTAGGCCACTCGACGGAAAAATCGTGGCTGTGCTAGGTCCCACGACCGCGGACGAGGCGCGGGCGCAAGGCCTCGCGCCGGTTGTGGCCGCCGCGCCGACCGTCGACGCGCTTGCCGACGCCATTGCAGTTTCACTTTCCGCTCAAGGAGGATCCCATGTCGTTTCCTGAGAATCGTCCCCGTCGCTTACGTCGCACCGAAGCTCTGCGCCGCATGGTTCGCGAGACCACGCTTTCGCCCAGCAATTTCATGTATCCGCTCTTCGTCTGTCCGGGCAAAGGCGTGCGCAAGGAGATCGTGTCGCTGCCGGGGCAGTTCCATCTTTCCGTCGACGAGCTGGCCCGCGAAGCAGAAAGCATCGCCAAGCTCGGCATTCCGTCGGTGATGCTGTTCGGCTTGCCTGAGAAAAAGGACGAAGTCGGCAGCGAAGCGTGGCATCCAGAGGGCATCGTCCAGCGCGCGATCCGCGCCTTGAAAAAGGCCGTTCCGGACCTCCTCGTGGCGGCCGACTGCTGTCTTTGCGAGTACACCAGCCACGGCCACTGCGGCGTTCTTCTCGACAAGAAAAGCGGCCACGTGGACAACGATTCGACACTGGAAAACCTGGCGCGCGTAGCGCTCGCCCAAGTCGGCGCTGGTGCCGATATCGTGGCGCCTTCGGGCATGATGGACGGGACCATCGGCTTTCTGCGCGACGCTCTCGACGAAGCCGGCCACGAGCAGACGATTCTGCTGTCCTACGCCGTCAAATATGCGTCCGCGTACTACGGGCCGTTTCGCGTCGCCGCCGAATCGACGCCAGCGTTCGGAGACCGCCGCAGCTACCAGATGGATCCCGCGAACCTGCGCGAGGCCATTCGCGAGGTCGAGCTCGACGTCGAGGAGGGCGCCGACATGGTTATGGTCAAACCGGCTCTGCCATACCTCGATGTGGTGGCCGAAATCCGCCGCGAATTCGACCTTCCGATCGCTGCGTACAACGTGTCGGGCGAATACCTGATGCTAAAAGCGGCGGCGGAGAAGGGCTTCCTTGACTACGAGCGAGCCATGATGGAAACTCTACTTTCTGTGCGTAGGGCGGGCGCCGATTTGATCGTGAGTTATCACGCCAAAGAGGCTGCGGACCTGCTCTCGAAAGCTTCGTAGCTGGCAGCACAGAAAAAAGCATCGACGACGAATTTTGTTTGTTGACAAGTTCTCCGAAATGCTTAGTATCCCACTCCCCGCTGCGGCGGTGGCCGACGAAAGAAGGCCGAAGCCGAAGCGGAAAAGTCGGTCTCTGAAAGCTGAATAGCAAATCGAGAAGATAGTCGAGTTCCGGAGCTTTCTTCGGAAAGCGAAGGACTCGGCACCGTATCCTTGAGTTATTAGTAATGCCCAGGGGCAACGCCCCTGGATGGATCAGATCGAAAATGGACGCCGAGCTTCGGCCCGGTGTTTGAAAGTTTAATTGGAGAGTTTGATCCTGGCTCAGAGCGAACGTTAGCGGCGGGCTTAACACATGCAAGTCGAACGAGAATGAAGGAGCAATCCTTCTAGTAAAGTGGCGGACGGGTGCGTAACACGTGGATAATCTACCTTCCGGCGGGGGACAACAGTTCGAAAGGACTGCTAATACCGCGTACGTCGGCGGGGACTCCGGTCCCTGTCGAGAAAGATGGCCTCTCCTTGGAAGCTGTCCCCGGAAGATGAATCCGCGGCCCATCAGGTAGTTGGTGAGGTAATGGCTCACCAAGCCTAAGACGGGTAGCTGGTCTGAGAGGATGATCAGCCACACTGGGACTGCGACACGGCCCAGACTCCTACGGGAGGCAGCAGTGGGGAATATTGGGCAATGGGCGAAAGCCTGACCCAGCCACGCCGCGTGAGTGATGAAGGCCTTCGGGTCGTAAAGCTCTGTGGGGAGGGACGAACAAGCCGGCCAACTACCGGCCCTGACGGTACCTCCTTAGCAAGCACCGGCTAACCATGTGCCAGCAGCCGCGGTAATACATGGGGTGCAAACGTTGCTCGGAATTATTGGGCGTAAAGCGCGCGTAGGCGGTTGCCTAAGTCGGATGTGAAAGCCCTTGGCTTAACTGAGGAAGTGCATCCGAGACTGAGCAGCTAGAGTACGAAAGAGGGTCGCGGAATTCCCGGTGTAGAGGTGAAATTCGTAGATATCGGGAGGAACACCGGCGGCGAAGGCGGCGACCTGGTTCGAGACTGACGCTGAGGCGCGAAAGCGTGGG
>Ga0265339_10000022_pt1 | contig 171562 bp, 151 predicted proteins | sample 4CB219metaG_FD_202085 | JGI IMG/M metagenome (GOLD analysis project Ga0265339, IMG submission 202085) | Rhizosphere microbial communities from Carex aquatilis grown in University of Washington, Seatle, WA, United States - 4-CB2-19 metaG | ecosystem: Host-associated > Plants > Roots >...
GAAGGCAGCCGTTATCTCAGCATGGAGCTTTTCACCGAACACAAGAAGGAGGCGCTTCGCACCGCCGCCTAAACACACCGGCTGGCTGACTCGGATGCTTTTGCTGAACTTTCGGCACTTGACCCGAGAATGGGCGAGAATGGCTAGTCGCCCATGGTGTCTTGTGCTACAAAAGCCCTCCTGGTTGACCCCTAGGCCGGCCAGGGCTTTTCGAAAACTTCATACGCGGTCGTGGCGGAATTGGTAGACGCGCTAGATTCAGGTTCTAGTGGTTAATAGCTGTGGGAGTTCGAGTCTCCCCGACCGCACTGGTTTTTTTTCATGGAAACCCTGGGAGGGGTTCCAACCCTTGCCGCGATCTGGCTTCGGCGGACAAAGCCCGCCTGCGCCAACGCGGTTGATGGGAACCTCGGCGGGCAGTCTTAGGGCCCGCGTAGCGGCCCGATCACCTCTACCCGCGTCCACGCGTGGCGGCTGAGGAGGCTCAGTTCACCGTGACGTCCTGGGCGGCGCCGGTGTAGGTGACGGTCTTGTCGGCGGTTGGGGTAAACGAGAAGCCGACGGCTTTCGTCGCTGATACGAGAACGACTTGGAACGAGCGACTGCTCATCATGCCCGTGAATGTACCCTGGCGAGCGCCGATGGTAAGGGTGTGCGTCGAATCGCTCCACTTCAGCGGGATCTCCGAGAACGCGCCTTGTTGGTAGTCGTAGGTCAGGCCCTGATCTTCGTAGAGCGTGAATGCACCGTCCGCGCCAGCGTAAACGTAAAACGTGATCGGATCCGCGGCCTTTTCGGCGGCGTACTGCAGCTCGGGCCCGACCGGCACGATGGAACCCGCTCGGATGTAGAGCGGCATCGAGTCGAAGGCGGCATCCGCCTGCACGGTCTGCCCGCCCGTCGCGGCTTTCCCCGTCCAGAAGTCGTACCACCCGCCACTGGCGGTGGGCAGATAGACCGATCGCGAGGTCGCCTTGTAGGTCGTGACCGGCGACACCAAGAAAGCCGGACCGAACATATACTGGTCGGCGACATCGCGTGCGCTGGCGTCCGAACGGAAGTCCATGACCAACGGACGCAACATGGTTCCGGCCCGGCGAGTAATATCACCTGCCAGAGAGTAGATGTAGGGCAGCAGCCGGTAGCGCAGCCGATCGAACTTCAGCATGGCCGCATACGCGGGGCTCGTGTTGCCGCCGAACTGCCAGATCTCCCGCGGCGGCGCCTCGCCGTGCGAGCGCATGAGGGGCAAGAAGGTCGAGTACTCGAACCAACGCGTGTTCAGCTCGCGCCACTCGTCCGTGTCCGCCGCCGTGGGAGTGGTCGCCGAGAACCGCGCTGGCGGTGCGAAGCCACCGCTGTCCAGGGTCCAGTAGGGCATGCCTGAGACGGAGAACGAAAGCCCGGCGGGGATCTGCTTGCGCATGGCCGTCCAGGTGGAAGTGATATCACCCGACCACGAAGCGGCCGCATAGCGCTGCTGCCCGGCGAATCCGTTGCGGGTCAGCATGAAGACGCGCTGGTTGGGCGCTGCCGCGACTTGTCCCTCGAAGATGGCCTGGCTGTTCACGAGCGAGTACGCGTTGAGCATCCGCGCCCCGGTGCCGAGCGCCGTCGGGGTCATGTGCGTTTCGAACATCGAAATCTGCGAGGCGACGCTGGTGTATGGCCCCTCGACGATGTCCGGCTCGGAAGCGTCCATCCACCACGCGTCGATACCCTTCGAAAAGAGAGCGGTGTTGATCTGCGACCAGTAGAGCTTGCGCGCATCGGCCTTGAACGCGTCGTAGAACGTGAAGTTGTAGCCGACGAAGTCCTTCTTTCCGTCGGTGATGTTAGGCTGGTAGAGGTCGCCCGCGTTGTTCAGGGCGGTGAAGTTCGGAATGCCGGTGTAGAACTTCGGCCACACCGAGATCATGATCTGGGCGTTGTACGTACTGTGGATCGATTTTATCCATGCGTCTGGATCCGGGTAGCGCGTTGGATCGAAGGCGTGCGAGCCCCATTCGGCTTCCTTCCAGTACTGCCAATCCTGGACGATGTTGTCGATGGGCGCTTTGTATGAGCGGTACTGGGCCAGCACGTCGAGAGACTCCTGCGAAGTCTTGTAGTGCTCGCGGCATTGCCAGAAGCCGTACGCCCAGCGGGGCATCATCGGCGCTTGGCCGGTCACGCGACGATAGCCACCGACCACCGTGTCGATCTCGGGACCGTAGACGAAGGTGTAGTCGATACCGTCTCCGACCTTGGACCAAAACGAGGTGGTTCGGTTGGCGACCGGTGCCTTCCAGAGCAGCTTCACGACGTTGACCGATCCGTCGGCGGTCCACTGCAGCTTCACTGGCACGGATTGTCCGGCGGTGAGCGAGATGCGCGCGATCTCTTCGCCCGGGTTCCAGCTCTGGCGCCAGTGATCGATGAGGGTTTGATTGTTGACTTGCAAGTTGATCGAGCCCGACGAGAAGGTGCGGAAGATGTAATCGCCGGTGGTCGTCGGCTTGACCGTGCCGCTCCAATTCACCGTCCCGCTGCCCGGAGTGACGTCGCCCACCTCGCCGCCAGTCGCGTAAAGCCCGGTCACGCCCGGCAGCGGCACCGCATCGGCGGGATCGCCGAAACGCGAGAACGAGGTGTTGTCCCACTGGATGCCGTAGCCGCGGCTCGATACCAGGTAGGGGATGAAGATCTCGGTGTTGTACTGATGCAGATCCAGGTCGTAGTCCTTGATGTTCATCAGTCCTTGCTGATGCTGACCGAGACCGTAAAGCGACTCGTCGGAGTTGGGCTCCCACTCCTGGCGAACGTTGAAGGTCGAATCGCCCTGGACCGTCGCGGCGGTCAGGGTGCGGCCGCCGTTCGGGCGCTCCGCCAGGATGGTATTGCCGCTCAGATCCAGGAAGGTCACCCGACCCGTGTTCTCGACGCGGACGCTGAGCGCGGACGTGGTGTACGTGACTTGGCCGTCGCCGGTCGTGCTTTGCCACGAGGTTGTGTCGCATTTCTTGGCGGCCGTGGTTAGGCTTGCCCGGGTGAAGAAAGAGTCGCTCTTGGCGAACGCGACGCGCACCACGTTGGGCGCACAGAATTCGATTTTCAGTGTACCGCCGCTCACGCTCACCGTTGGAGGAGCGGCCGTGCTGCCACCGCCGGCACCACCTGCACCGCCACCTTGGCCCCCGGCACCGCCGTTCGCTGTTGCGCCAGCCGTCCCGCCGGAGCCGCCCGCAGCGCCCCCGGCGGGGGCTCCTCCAGCGCCGCCGGCATTTCCGGCAGCGCCGCCCTTGCTGGTCACGCCGCCCGATGCTGTACCGCCAGCCCCAGCCGTCGCGCCACCGGTTGCGCCGGTCGTTCCGGCTCCGCCTGCGGCATTACCACCCGTGGCGCCCGTGGCTTGGGTGCCTCCACCGCCGCTCGGAGGTTTTCCTCCTCCGGTGCTCGATGTGCAGGCCGCGGCGACGAGCGCCACAAGTGCCACCAAATTCCAACTCTTGCTTGCGTGGCCAACAAACGTGGGCAAGGTCATTCCCTCCTGACAGCGGTCCACATTTTCCGTCGATATCCAGGTTCGACGCAACGGTATTTAGGCCGAGCCTGTATACCACGGAGGTTACGCTCGCGATCCATACTTACCGGATGGCCTACTGGAATGGCCTCGTTCTGTACACGGTTGGGCATTCGACGCGAACGCTCGACGATCTCGTGGACCTTTTGCGCACCTTTTCCGTCGCGGCGCTGGTCGACGTGCGCACCATTCCGCGTTCCCGGCACAACCCTCAGTTCAACGCCGACGCGCTGGAAACCGATCTTCCTCAGCGCAGCATCGCCTATTGCCGGCTTGCAGCGCTTGGCGGCCTACGGAAGGCAAGGGCCGACTCGCCCAACGACGGTTGGCGCAACGCCAGCTTTCGCGGCTTCGCTGACTACATGCAAAGCGACGCGTTCGAACAGGGCCTAGACGAGCTTTGGTGTCTCGCGCGAGCGAGCACCGCCGCGATCATGTGCGCCGAGGCCGTGCCGTGGCGCTGCCACCGCAGCCTTATCGCCGATGCTCTCCTGGTGCGCGGCACCGACGTTCGTCATATTACCGGACGCCGGCCCGCGAGCCCGCACCGGCTTACGAGCTTCGCCCAGGTTCGCAGCCATCGGATTACCTATCCTGCGAACCCGGGAGACAGCTAGCGCCGCTAACCGGCCGCTTACGTCAAATGGCCGGCGCTTGCTCGGTCTCGGACGGAATGTTCATACGGGGAGAGCCTTCGTCGTAAAGCTGGCCCGCCTCGGACTCCATCTGAGAGCCGAGCTCGTCGAGCTGATCGCCGTCGAACATGCTTTGGACTTGCGGGAAGAGCTCGCTTTCTTCTTCGTCGACGTGGGTTAGCACCAATTCCTTCAGCACTTTTACCTTCGCGCTGAACGTCTCGTCGTCGGGGTCGGTCTTCATGATGTCGGCGATTACGCGTTTCACACCGAGGTGTTCTTCGAGTGACTCGAGTACGAGGTCGCTCAGTCCCTTGGCTTTGACCGCCGGGTAGAACTGGTGCTCTTCGATGGCGGCGTGAATGGCAAGGCTATCGGCGAGCTTCTCAAACGCGTGCATCTTGCTGTCGCTTTCGTCGCTCGCCTCGATCTCGGCAAAGGTGTCTTCGACATCGCGATGCTGCGATTCCAAGAGTTCAATTGCATTCATGGCTGGATCTCCTTCTTCGTTTTCGTTTAGGTCGTCGTCATGCGCTGGGACCTTCGCTGCCCTGCTGCATTTGCCGAGCCAACGACGACCAGTTCAAGACGAGAATGCGTCGAAGCCCTCGGTCACAGCGCTGCAACGTTCAGTCGAGCGGGTCACTCGTGCGTGACGTTGTTGTCGTCTACGGGCAGCGTTCGTCGTGCAGGCGAAAGCAGTGGCTGCTGGTGCCGGGGCGGCCGTGGATGGTAAGCGCCGCAGTGGTGCAGCCGCCGCGGCAACGGTATGCCTCTTTGCAGGTGGCGCAGGCGCCGGACAGGCTCTCGGAAACGAAGCTGCGGTTGTACGCAAATGCGCGCGGGTCGTTCCACACTTCGGCCAAGGATCGTTCGCGCACGGTGCCTTCGCTGCACGAGTCGGGCATCGAAAGGCAGCCCTTGATGCGACCTTCACTGGTAATGCCGATAGCGTCGATGCCGGCGCGGCAGCCGAGCCACGGCCGGGGAAAACCGCCTTGGATGGTCCGCAATGTCACGTCGTCCGCCGTGCCGTAGCCGAGGTTGTCGGTGAGGTGCGGCCGCAGTCCTTGGCGTCGCGCTAGGCGCCGGACCACGCGCAGAAGCTCGGGCATCTCGTCAGGCGAGAGCGTGAGGAGCGGATGGTTCTCGGCGCGGCCTAAGGGCAGGGTCATCTGAAGCTGCCAGCCCATGACGCCGGCTTCTTCGAGAATGGGCGCAAGCGCTTCCAGCTCGCCCACGGTTTCGCGGTTGATCTGCGTCGTCACGCCCACTTTCAGTCCTGCTTGATCGACGCAGCGAATGGCATTCAAAGCCTGCGCGAAGCAACCGGGGATCGCGCGCTGTCGATCGTGCGTGGCCTGCACGCCATCGACGCTGACCGTGACAGAATTGAGCCCAGCCTCGACCATGCGGATGGCGACGCTGGAATCCAGGCCCTGTCCGGAGGTGACCATGTCGACGACGATGCTGCGTTCGCGTGCGGCCCGTACCAGGTCGAACCAGAGCGCGTACAGCAGCGGCTCGCCGCCGACCAGGCTCATGCGGTGACAGCCGAGGTCGCCCAGCGTTGCAATCACGCCCAGCCATTCGTCGTGCAGAAGCTCGTTTGCGCGTGCTTTTCCTGCGGCCGAGCCACAGGTAAGGCAACGGCACGGGCAGCGCAAGGTCAGCTCCAACCCGGCCACGAGCGGCGTCCGCCACGCGATCATGCGCAGGCTCCGCGCACGCGGTGCAGGCAAAAGGGATTGCTGTAGATACTTCCCGTCGTCCAGTAGGCCATGGTGGTGCACCCCGCACGACACAGTGGCCCGACCTTGCAGTGGCCGCAGGCGCCGGCGAGCTTGGTCGCATCGAAACGCGTGCTGTAGGCGAACCGCTCGGCGTCGTTCCAGATGGTTTCGATGGATTCATCGTGCAAGTCGCCGGCGTCGAACTCCGGCGGCATGATCGAGCAACCGCGGACACGTCCGTCGTAGGTGATGGCGACCGCGCGGATCCCTGCCTGGCAGCCAGTCCACAGCGACGGAACGTCCACGCGACCCCGCACGCCAAGCTCGTGCTCGGTGAAATAGCCGATGGTGTCGCTGGTGTCGATGAGCGGTGGCTTGCCGTCGCGGCGGGCGTCGGCGATGAATGCCATGAGCGGCTCCAAGCTCGCAGGCGCGATGACGAAAGGTTCGGTGACTTCCAGCGCGCGGCCGACGGGAATGACCAGCTGGATCTGCCAACGTTTCACCCCGACGGTGGAGAGGGCTTCGCGTAGCTTCGGTAGCTCGCCGAGATTGCGGCGATTCACGGCCGTGATGGCCACGGTTTCGAGGCGCTTCTGTGCCCGTGCGACGGCCGCCATGGCCAGCTGCCAGGGCGAGACCCGACTGCCCGGCGACCGCCGAATGCTATCGTGGGTCGACTGCAAGCCGTCGATGGAAATGCCGACGGCTTGGACGCCAGCATCGACCGCGCGCTCGAGCTGCTCGTCGTCGAGCAGAGTGCCATTGGTGATGAGTGAGGTACGCAGACCAAGGCCGGCAAAGAGGCGACAAAGACCTTCCCACTGCGGATGCAGCAAAGGCTCGCCGCCGGTGACGTGGATATGCTGGCAACCGAGCTTCGCCAAACCTTGCGCCGTAGTCTCGATTTGCTCGCGCGATAGCTCACGCGATGAACGCTCGCCGCAGCAGTTCTCGCAGTGGATGCAGCGTAGGTTGCAGCGCTTCGTGAGCTCCCAGATGCAGGTACGTGGCTGCCGTGGCACGCGGTCGAGCGGGTGCGGGCTCAAACGAAGCGCACTCCGAGGTAGATCAGGATGGGCTCGCAAATTCGCAAGTACGAAGGATCGAACTCGGCCGGTAGGGCGGTATTGCACTGGGACGAGTAGGAACAAGGCTCCAGCGACGACGAGACGGATCGACAGTCCTGGCCGGCGAGAGCGGCCGCAATTCCAGTTGTCCACGATCCATGCAGGGCAGATAGGCACGCCAGGACGTTGGCCTGTGTTTGCTCGGGAATATCGCAACTATCCATGATCTCTTGAAGGGTGACCGTCCCGCCTTCGGGCCCTTTGCTGACAGCATCCTTCACGTCGCTTTTGGGCAGCGCGATATCTGGCAAGACGAAACGCATGTCGGCAGGCGCGGTGTCTGGCTCGGCATCGGGTGGGACGTCTGGTTGCTGGCTTCGTACGTCGGCGACCGCGGCGTCCGGCCGGTTGTCCGTGCCGTGCAACGAAGAGCTATCGCACCCGACGGTCGTTACGCCGCCGAGGAGCAGCAAGAGCCCTAGCGCCGGTGCCGACAGCCCCTGCGCCAGTTGGCGAAATGCTCCTGGCTGGCGCTCGCTGGATTGCTTCGCCAGGGCGGCGCGGATCTCGTCGAGTAGAAGCGCATACCGCTCGTCGCTCAGCACTTCGTTGTCCAGCAACGCGCCGGGCTCGGCGTCGCGGCGGGCCTTGAGGTCGCGCGCCAGCGTTTCGAGCAATCCGCGCAGAGATGCCCAAAAGATGTCGCAGCTCTGCCGCGCGACCAGCGTCGTGTGCAGCGCCGCCAGGGTCTCCTCGGCACCGGCCCACGGTTTCACTTTCATCCCGCACATCTCGACGAGAAACGCGCGAATGCGCTGCATGGACGAGGGAACGAGCAAGCTATCCATGGCCAACCTCCTGGAGCCTCTCGACCGTAGATTCGGCCCGCCGCAATAGCAAGCGTCCCGTGGTCATTTTTCCCGGCGTCCGGGATCCACGTCACTCGTGCGTGGGGGCGAGAACGTTCTCGATGCGGCGATCCGGCACCAGCCAGATCAGCGCCACGGTAACGTACAGCCCGAGGGATATCCAGGCGGACGCGAAGGCCGCAGGAATGGCGACGGCGTACAGTACCGGCGACACCTTGCCCTTCCAATCGCGGCCAACTGCTTTCTTCAGCAGCGAGTCGGGCCCTTGCGAGGCGATGATCACCTGTTGCAAGACGAAGTAGGCGATGGCTGCCATGAGAATGACCGCTCCGTAAAGCGCGCATGGCACCGGTGCAAGGGGATTCGAGCCCATCCAGGCCGTGACGAACGGTACGAGCGAGAGCCAGAACAGAAGGTGCAAGTTGGCCCACAGGATCGCGCCCGTGACTTGGCCAGCAGCGTGCAACATGTGGTGGTGATTGTTCCAATAGATGCCCAGGTACACGAAGCTGAGCAGGTAGCTGAGCAGGATCGGAACGAGCGGTCGCAGAGACTCGATGGTTTGGCCGTGCGGAAGCCTTAATTCCAAGACCATGATGGTAATCAGGATCGCGATCACGCCATCGCTGAATGCTTCAAGCCGGCCTTTCCCCATGCGCATGCAATGGATGACGCTCGCGGAGCGAAGGTTGCGGTTGTCGCTGACGAAGATGCGCGGCTTGGCTACTTCGTCCCATACGCCGGGCACGCGGCAACTCGCCCTTCGATCTCCTCTTCCAGGCGGCGGTAGCCCGCGCCGCCGACTCCGCCGTAGCGGGCTTGGAAGTCGGCATCTTGGATTCCTTCGGGTAGTCCGTCGGCGCGCGGGAAAAAGTCGTCGACGCGAAATCCGGTGCCGAGGCGAGCTTGCAGGGCACGGGCAGAGCCTTCGCTTCGCGTGGCCACGGTTGCGAAGGTGGTGCCGGCGCGATCGGCGAGCAGATCTGCAAAAGAAAATCCGCTGCCGCCCGCCGCGTCCTTTTCTTCTTTGAGCAACCCGCTGGCATCGCTGACCGTACTCGCGGTGATGACGGTGAGCGCGGCGCTGACGAAGAAATGCTTGGGCCAGTCGTCGCGGCCGCGCAGGGTTGTTCCGGTGAAGATCGAGCGCAGCGTGCGGCGGGTCTTGTCGTCGAGGAAATCGCCCATCAGCTTTTCGACGTTCGGGTGCCCGATGGCGATACCGAGTGCGAGCACGGCGGCGCGATTTTCGTCGACGGCGGGGCTCGCGGTCGACCGCTCTTCGGCAAAGTGAAAGGCCGTTCGTACCGCAGCTCCAAAGCGTGCCTCGGGTTTGCGCGGAAGATTCTTGGCATGGACGAGCAGGTTGGCGATTTGGGCGCGGGTTTCGGCGACGTCGCCCCGACTCGAATTGTCCGGATGGAACAGCCCCGAGACGAAACCGGACGGCAAGGCTCCTGCGGCGTAGGTCACGACGAGCTTTCGGCCCTCCACGTGAAAATCACGCAACCGCGCGAACACCGGGCGCAAGCGCTCATCGCTCGTGGCGAGCTCTTTCAGCACGGGTGAGATGGCTTCGAGCAGCGCTGAGGGAATCTGCAGACGGCCGATTCGCAAACTGTCGAGGTGCAGGGCGAACGTACCTGCTTGATAGCTCGCGATTCCTGCTGCCGTCAGGTTGACGAATCCTGCGCGTCCCTCGACCGGCACCGCCGCTTTGACCGCGATCGTGCCGTCGTCGAGATCCATCGCCATTCTTGCTGGTGAGCCTTTGAGCGAAAGCGCCCAGGCGATGAGCAGATTGAGATCGTTTGCCGAAAGATCCAGTGTAAGGCTGACGGGCGCGGTGATTCCGACGGGATTCTTGTTTGCGAACAGGTCGTAGAGGTGGCGGCGCTCGGCGGAGCCCATCTTGGGCATGGAAATGGCGGCGGCGGTTGGCGCGACAGCTCTGCCGATGAGGTAGACCGTGCCTCCTGCGAGCGCGGCCGTGAGCATCAGCAGCTTCGGAACGAAGAGAATCGTGGCGAGAATTCCGCGTGCGAGCGCCATCGCTGCCCAGGAACCGACGAAACAGCCCACCCACGCTAAAGCGAGAGTGCTGAGCCCACCAAGCGAAATCAGGCGCGGTCCGTGGGGTTGGAGATCGAGCACGACGAGTGCAAGCACCCAGGCGATTCCCACGGCAGGCAGCCAGCGGAGGAGCAAGCGTCCGATCGAGGTCGGTCGTGCTGGCAGGCAAAACACGGCCAGCAGGCCGAGTGGCACGAAAGCCAGGAACTGCGAAAGCGCGTGCAGGGCGAGGGTGCGCAGCCAGCCCGCAAGCGCCGCCCAGTGGCTGACCGTTGCAGCCGAAAGCTCGGGCGCTTGCCCGCGACGAAGCCACAGAATAAGCAGGATCGCCCACGTCGCGAGCGCGAGCCAGGCCGGCCAACGCCGGGGAAGCGTCCTCGTATCGTCGGAATCGTTCATGCGCTCGGTAGCCTACGCAGGGACCTACCTCTTGCGTGGCGAAGCTTCGCTACAGGAGCGCCTTGGCGCGTTTCCCGCGCAGCTTGGGCGCGTACTTGCGCATGCGGCACAGCTTGTTGACCACGTCCATGTAGGCTTTGGCGGACGCCTCGACGATGTCGGTGCTGGTGCCGATGCCGGTGAAGGTTCCTTCGGGCGAGATGGCGACCATCTTCACGCGGCCCTGCGCCTCGCGGCCCTCGCTGATCGAATCGAGGTGGTAGTCCTTCACCTGGATCTTGAAGCCCACCACGCGATCGATGGCCTTGATGGTTGCGTCCACCACGCCGTCGCCGCTGGCGGCTTCCTCTTGCGTCTTGCCATCCCACGCGATCCGCACCGTCGCCGTGGGAATCACGCCCATGCCGCCGTTGACGTTCAAGTATTCGAGCTTGTACGTGTCGGCGAGCTCTTCGATGGTGTCCGCTTCCATCAGCGCCACCAAGTCGTCGTCGTAGACCGTGCCCTTCTTGTCGGCCAGCGCCTTGAACTTCGGATGGAAGGTATCCATGTCGATGTCCTTCTCGCGGTAACCGAGGCTCTCCAGGCGGTTTCGCACCATGTGGCTGCCCGATCGGCTGGTCAGGTTCATCTTGTTGTCTTTGAGACCGATGGACTGCGGGGTCATGATCTCGTAGGTCGACTTGAACTTGAGCACGCCGTCCTGATGGATCCCGGACGAGTGCGCGAACGCGTTGCTGCCGACCACGGCCTTGTTCGGCTGCACCGGCATGGCGCACACGTCGCGCACCAGCTTGCTCGTGCGCATGATTTCGCGCGTATCGATCCCGGTGGTGACGCCGAAGTAGTCGTTGCGCACCTTCATGATCATTACGACTTCTTCGAGCGCAGCGTTGCCGGCGCGCTCGCCGATGCCGTTGATCGTGCACTCGACCTGGCGCGCGCCGTGCTTCACGGCGGTGATCGAATTCGACGTGGCGAGCCCCAGGTCGTTGTGGCAGTGCACGGCAATGATGGCTTGGTCGATGTTGGGCACGCGGTTCATGATGTCGTCGATGATCGACGCGAAGATTTCCGGCGTCGTGTAGCCGACGGTGTCGGGAATGTTCACGGTGCCGGCGCCGTGCTTGATGGCGGTCTCGACCACCTTGCACAAGAAGTCGCGCTCGGTGCGGCCAGCGTCCTCGGCCGAGAATTGCACGTCCGGGCACTTGCTCCGCGCCAGTTTCACGGCGCCCGCGATCATGGCCAGACATTCCTCCTGCGAGCGGCGCAGCTTTTTTTCGCGATGAATGGTCGAGGTGCCGAGGAAGGTGTGAATGCGCGGGTGCTTGGCCGGCTTCACGGCCTTGGCACAGGCGAGAATGTCTTTCTCCACGGCGCGGGCCAAGCCGCAAATGATGGGGCCGCTGACTTCCCTGGCGATGGTCTCGACGGAAATGAAGTCGCCGGGGGACGAAATGGGAAAGCCGGCCTCGATGACGTCGACCTTGAGCAGCGCGAGCTGACGGGCGATGCGAATCTTCTGGCTCACCGAAAGGCTGGCAGGCAGCGCTTGCTCGCCGTCGCGCAAAGTCGTGTCGAAAATCAGGACCTGGTCTTTCATGAATCTGTCGTATCTCCGGTTGGTTGCGGAGCGAGAATCATACTCCTTGGGCCGCGCGGCGGGAAAGCGTCGCAGCTGCGCTCTTGCGGTGCCACTCGACTGTGATGCTAGACTCCAGTCCTTCATGAGCACCGACTCGACGACACGTTCTTTGGGCGAGCTTCGCCAGCAACTCGACAAGACCGACGAGGACATCGTCCGCTTGCTGGCGCAGCGGCTCGAGACCGTCAGCCTCATCGGAAAGGCCAAAGCCGAGCACGCGACGCAGATTCGCGATCCCCACCGCGAGCGCGAGGTGCTGGCTCGCGTCGAGGCGCTCGCCAATTCGCTCGGTATTTCCGGCCCGCTGACCCGCAAGATTTTCTCCGAGGTCATCGACTATTCCGTCAGTCGGCAGGTGGCGTCTCTGGTCGACAGCGAGCGCCGGCCAGTCTCGGTCGCATACCAGGGCCAGCCGCTCACCTACAACCAGCTCGCTGCCGAGCAGTACATTGCCAGCCGCGACCTGCAGGGCCACTTCGTCGGGCTGGCGACCCTCAATCAAGTCGTCGAGCAGCTGACCTCGGGTCAGGTCGATCTGGCGTTCCTGCCCATCGAGAACACCGTCGCAGGCAGTATGAACCAGGTCTACGACGTGCTTCGCGAACGCGATCTGCACATCGTCGGCGAGGATTCCTTCCGCATCGAGCTGTGCCTGGCCAGCATCGCGGACGTGCCGCTGCCGGCTCTGCGCCGAATTTATTCGCACCCGCTGGCGCTCGAGCAATGCTCGGCGTTCACCGACAGCTTGCCGCAGGTGCAGACGACGCCCTTCGCCGATTCGCGCGATGCCATGCGGGCCGTGGCCGAGGCCAAGGATCCCACGCTTGCCGCCATCGGTTCGCCCGAGGCGGCGCGCTCGCACGGGCTCGTCATTCTTCGAAGCGACATCGGCAATCAAGACGAAATCCTCATGCGCTACGTCGCGCTGGCGCGGGCGCCGTTGCCGGTGGACGAGCGCGTGTCGTGCAAGACCAGTCTGATTCTTTCGACCCGGCACGAGAAGGGCGCGCTCCTGCGTTGCTTGCAGGCGCTCGGGGAATACGGCTTGTCGCTCACCAAGCTCGAATCGCGTCCGCGCCCCAATCGGCCCTGGGAATACATGTTCTTCATCGATTTCGAGGGCAACGTGGTCGAGCCGCGGGTCGCGACCGCGCTCGAAGCTCTTCGCACGGAAGCGCTCTATTTGAAGGTGCTCGGCTGCTATCCCGCCAAGGCGACGCCGCAGGTGGCGCAGGCGTCGGAAGTCAGGCCCAGCGAGCAAGCGATCGAGCCGGCGCGGCCCTCGGTTACGGCCAAGCCCGCCCTTCGCCTATCGAAGCACTACAAGCTCGCGGACCGCGCTACGCGAGCCGAGGACACCATCGTGCGCGTCGGTGACTTGCTCATCGGCGGCGACGGTTTCGTGGTCATGGCGGGCCCGTGCTCGGTCGAGTCGGCCGACATGATCGAAAAGACGGCGCGCTACGTGCGGGGAAAGGGCGCCCATCTTCTACGCGGGGGTGTTTTCAAGCCGCGCACAGGACCTTACGCCTTCCAGGGCTTGGGGCTCGAAGGGCTCGACATGCTGGCGGCGGCGGGCAAGGCGGCGGGCTTGCCCATCGTGACGGAAGTCATGGCACCCGACCAGGTGCACGACGTGGCCGAGAAGGCGGACATGCTGCAGATCGGGGCGCGCAACATGCAGAACTTCGCGCTCTTGAGCGCCGTCGGGAAAGTCGATCGTCCGGTGCTCCTCAAGCGCGGCATGTCCAGCACCATCGAAGAATGGCTTGCGGCTGCGGAGTACATTCTTGCCCAGGGCAATGGGCAGGTGGTGCTCTGCGAGCGAGGAATTCGCACCTTCGAAAGCGCGACTCGCAACACGCTGGATTTGTCGGCCGTGGTCGTGCTGCGCGAGCGAACGCACTTGCCCATCATCGTCGATCCCAGCCACGGCACCGGCCGTCGCGCATACGTTGCGCCCATGGCGTGGGCGGCGCGCGCCTGCGGTGCGCACGGCGTGAGCATCGAAGTCCATCCCGACCCAGACAAGGCGCTCTCCGACGGCGATCAGAGTCTCACCTACGACGAGTTTGCCTCGCTGATGGACGGCCTCGGCCGCGTGCGCGTCTAGTTCCTCAAATACTGAGGATTTTGGCGCGTTCGGGCCGCGTGGCTACGAAGGCTTCGTGCAGAGCGAGTTGGCCGCGAGCGCGCACGAGGTTGTGCTCGCCGCGGCTGCCGAAGCGCTGCGGATCCCAGCCGAAGTAGCTCTCGAAGAGCGCATCGGCGACGAAGCGCGCGGCCAACTCCAGGCTGATCCATTCGACGCCGCTGAGCAGCGCGCTCCGTTCATCGAGCGTGAGCGCTCGGTCCATCGCTCCGGCATAGCCCGCGTACGAAGCGCGAAAGACGTCGAGGTCGATACGAGCGGCGGTAGCATCTTCACCGCTGCGGTTGCACCACGATCGCCAGGCGTCGCCGAGCTCGTAAGCAAGCGCCATAGGTCCGACGGTGTCCAAATCGATGAGGCAAAGGGCGCGCTCGGAATCGGGCGCCGTCGGGCCGGCGAAGAGGATGTTGTTCAGCTTGAGATCGCCGTGGCAGATCCGAGGCGGCAGCACGGGCAGTGGCGTCAGAGCTTGTGCTCGCCCCAGAATCTTGGCGGCTACCGGCGCAACCGACTCGTACAGCCGATGGTGCGCGTGCGCTGCGAGTGCCTCCTGCAACCGCGCCAGGTGCCTCGGCGTATCGTGGACGCCTTCGCGCAGGCCCTGAAACCCGTGTTGCAGGTTCTCGACGGCAGCATGGAACTTCGCGACGAGTGCTCCGGCGGCCTCGGCTTGCGCCGGACTTTGCACCTTGTCGAACGACGTGCCGGCGACGAACGTCTGCAGTCGCCACACGCCGCTTTCCGCCAGGTCGACCCACAGCCGGCCATCGCTGGTTGGAATGAGCCGCGGTGTCGCAAGGCCCGCAGCGGCCAAGGCCGCGGTGACGGCGGCGATGTTCTCGTTGATAACGGGCGAAAAAATCGGCGCCAGCCGTTGCAAGACGGCCGCCGCCGCGCCGCTTTGGACCAAGAAGGTTTGGTTGATGAGCCCGTTTCCAAGCGTGGAGACGTTGGCGTCCTTCCACGCGGGATAATGGACCAGCACTTGGTCGCGAATGAGCGAAGACGGATCTGCCTGCATCGCTAGTGCCACGATTCTCGATAGTTCTCGCTCCGCAGCTGCTGCGCTACCATCACGCCAAGGCTGACCTCGGTAGCCGCCATGCTTCTCGGCAGAGTCACGATTTCTTTGACGTCGAAGACGATTCCGAGGTGGTTGGCCACGGTGTAAAGCGCGCCCACGCCGCCGAGCAAGCCGAAGGCGCTTCCGTGAACCGTGTCGCTGTGATTGAGGGTGCAGCTGTCGTCGTCGCATTGCTTGGGCACGACGGCGAGAAAGCTGGTTCCGCCTCCCGCGCCTACCGAGGCGCTGGCCTCGAAGCGTCCGTGCGCGAGAAGCGCGAGGTGGGCGCGCGCGAAAGCCGCGAACGCCGAGGTGACGATGGGGTGCTCATTCGCGGCGGGTGCGTAGCCGTCGGAGTCTTTCGGCGCGTATTGGTAGCGTCCCATCACCGAGAGCGCGAATCGCCGGCTCACCTGATAGCCAATCTCCGGCTCGACGTGAAAAAGCGACGTGGCGGAAAAGCCCGAGCGAACGTGAACCGGCAACGTTGTTCCCGTCGCGCTCGAATTGCTGTCCACGACTTCGCGACCGTGGTAAGCGACGCCGCTTCCGCCGGCCAGAGCAAACCACCACGTGTCGGGCGCTCGCAGTCGTCCGAGGCGCCCAGGCCCGTCTGCTGCCTGCTCGGAAGAGGGTGCTGCGACGGGTTCGGCCTCTTCGATGGCGTCGTCGGCGCCGACCGGCGCGCGGACAGGCAATAGGTTGGGGTTTTCCGCGTGGCCGAAGAAGATCGGCTCCGGCAACAGCGGAATGCGTGCCTCGACAAAAAAGACCAGGGACTTGCCGTGCAGAACCCGCGCGGGAATCACGGCCACGAGCCACCCCTTCGAGCTTCGCTGCATGGGGATCCGCGTGTACTCGCCATCGCCGTGCCGTCGGTAGTGGAAGACCGCGCTGGCTTTCTTCTGTTGCTTCTGGGTGATACAGCGTACGACTACTTCCTGGTCGGCGGGCACGTCGAAGGGCAGCGGGCAATAGACGGGCAGGGGAACGCGCGCGGGCACGTCGGGCTCATCCGATGCTTCTGCCGCGGCGGTCGCAACCCCAGACAACAAAGACGGCAGTGCCGGCCAGGTGAGCTCGGACGACGAGCCTTCGTTCGCCGAAGCTTCGCCTGCCGTGCGTGGTGAAAGAAGAGCGGTCGCATCCGGATTCGGCGGCAGCCCCAACTCTTCGCGCGCTTGCAGGTAGGCCGTCTTCAAGGCTGGCGATTCGAGCCCGGGCGTGATGGTGATGTTGGGATTGATCTTGAGCGCCCGCTTGAAATCGCGAAGCGCCTCTTCGCGATCCTTGAAACCTGCCAGGTGCACGACGGCCAAGTGCACGTACGTTCGCGCTGTCATCTCGTCGCCTTCGAGCCCCGCGGTTTCGCTGATGACGAGCGCTTCGGACAGATGGTACTTCGCCGCCTGAAAGTGCTGCTCCCGGATCTCGATATACGCTCGCCGGTTGAGCCCGATCATGCGATCGGCGGCCGCTTCGGCGATGGCAGGCGGCTCTGCTGCCCACACCCTGGCCGGCACGAACGGACTCGCCGCAAGTAGCGCGGTCAGGATGCCAGACAAAGATTCAAGCGTGCGCACGGGCGCCTCCCGCCCACACTATACTTCCTATGTCGAAATTACGGAGAGTTTCTTACAGCTCCGGACATGTCAGCCGTCAGTCGTGCCCGTGAAGCCCATGGCGTGATAGCCCTTGTCGACATAGAGAGTCGTGCCTGTGATGCCTGATGCGAGCGGGCTGGCTAGGAACGCAGCAGCGGCGGCCACTTCGGTCGCGGCCACGGCCTCCGGGAGGGGCGACACTCGTCGACAGTGCTCGATCATCAGGTCGATGCCGCCGATCGCGTTCGCCGCACGAGATGCCATGGGTCCGGCCGAGATGGCATTCACGCGCGCGCCCCACGCACGTCCCGCTTCGAACGAAAGCGTACGCATGTCGCTCTCCAGGGCTGCTTTTGCAGAAGACATGCCGCCACCGTATCCAGGCACCACCCGCTCGGCGGCGAGATACGACAGCGCCAGAAAAGATCCATGCTCGCGCAGGAGAGGACCGAGCCGCGCTACCATCGAGGAGAACGAGTATGCGCTCGTGGCCACGGCGGCCAAGTAGCCGCGCCGACTGGTCTGCGTGAGCGGCTTTTTCACCTCGGGTGCGTTGGCCAGGCTGTGCACCACGATATCGATACACGGTTGCCCGAAATCGGTCGTCAGACGATCGGCGATTCCTTGAATGCTCACGTCGCCAAGGTCGCGGTAACGCTTGTTCGACTGCACCTCCGCTGGAACGTCGCCGGCCACGTCGTAATCGGCGTCGAGCGGATAGATGCGTTCGAAGGTCAGCTTTTCCCCGGTCGAAAAAGCGAGGGCGCGATCCAGCCTTCCGCGATCGAGCATGGTGCGAAAGATTCCGAGAGCCGGAGGCCACGTCCCGAGGCACACGCTGGCGCCTGCTTCGGCGAGTGCCTTGGCAATGGCAAACCCGAAGCCCGCATCGTCGGCAACGCCCGCGACGAGGGCCCGTTTGCCACGCAAATCGATATTCAACATGCGGCAATGCTTGTGTGCCGGTGGTCGAAGATCAAGGGTTGTATTGCGATCGCTTTTACTGTTCCGCGCGCGGATAGCTGCCGAAGATGCGCAGGCTCTCGGCCACGTGGGTCAGGCTCGCCAAGGCGCGCCGGGCGGCCGGCGTGTTGCGGTCGCCGACGAAATCCAAGTAGAACGAGTATTCCCACGGTCGCCCGACGATGGGCCGCGACTCGATCTTGGTGAGATCGATCTTGCCTTTGGCAAAAGCCTCGAGCGCGTGGAAAAGCGCGCCCGGCTTGTTGGTTGTGCGGAACACGATGCTCGTCTTGAGCGTCTTCGAGACGTGTCGCAAGCGTGGCAGCTTGCGCCGGTCGGGGCGAGCCATGACGAAGAAGCGCGTGAAATTCTGCGGGTTGCTCTCGATGCCGGCGGCGAGGATCTGTGCTTTGTAGATGCCGGCGGCGATGCGGCTGGCGATGGCGGCCTCGTCGTGGCGACGATTTTCGATGACCATTTTGACGGCGCCAGCGGTGTCGTAGGCCGGTAGCACTTCCAGCGCCGGAACGCTCCCGCGCAGCTTGCGAAGGAAGTCCTCGCATTGGGCCAGCGCCACCGGGTGCGAAAAGACGCGTCGGATCCTCTCGAGAGCGATCCCTTTGGGCGCGATCAGGTGGTGCGCCACGCGAAGCACGACCTCGCCGACGATCTCCAGGTCATTCTCGATGATGAGGTCGTAGTTCTTGATGACCGAGCCGGCCAGGGTGTTTTCGATGGGCACCACCGCGCAGTCGGCCTCGTCGCGAATGACCGACTCGAACATCTGATCGAATTCGCGCTTGGGGCAGGGCTCGATGGCGTCGCCCAGAATCCGGCGGGCGGCTTCTTCCGAGAATGCGCCGCGCTCGCCCTGAAAAGCGACGCGGGCGACGCGAGCGCGTCCCGTTCGCTTGCCCGATGATCGTGGCATGGCCTAGGCCGCCGTCGTGACCGGCGACTTCATCTTGTAGCCGACGTGACGGACTGTCTCGATCATGTCCGCGCCGGTTCCCAGCTTGGCCCGCAGACGCCGCACGTGAATATCGACAGTGCGGGTATTGCCGGTGTAACGATAGCCCCACACGCGGGAGAGCAATTGTTCCCGGGTGAACACGCGACCAGTGCCGGCGGCTAGGAATTTTAGCAGCTGGAATTCTTGCCGCGGCAGTTTCAGCACACGTCCGCGAAAGGTGGCTTCGACGGCCACCGTGTCGATAACCAAGTCGCCCAGCTTGATGCGGCCCGCGGCCGAGAACGAAGAGAGCCGCCAGTCGAGCTGGCGAACGCGTGCGTACAGCTCGGGGCCGACGATGGGCGACAGGATGAAATCGTCCATGCCCAGCTCGGGATCGAGACCTGCCAAGCGCGACACTTCGATACACAAGAGGATCGGGATGTCTGCCAACGTGGGCAGTTGTTTGGCGCGCTTGAGGACGGCGCGGCCGACCTCGAGGTGTGGGCCGGCATCGACCACGACCACGGACGGCCGGACGTGATCGATATCGTCCGGAAGATCATCGAGGTCGTAGCCAACGGTGACGACTTCACAGCCGAGCTCGCGTAGAGCTGCGGCAGGAGAGTCAGGTTCGGAAGCGCCGAGTTGGGGCCTGGAAGTGACGACAAGGGAACGCATCGTTTACGAAACATAGCTCAGCAGTCGGTAAGACAACAGCATTTTAAGGGTGAGCGATGCTTCCGATGTTTCGTTGCTGGCTTTCCTTCGGACGTATGTTTCTCAAATGTTTCTATTTGGTGTCTGCCCCGAGAACAATCGTCCGTCGGTTTGGGCGCAGATTGCCCAGATTTGCCTCGGAGGGTAGGTTCTCGCCAGGTATATAGAGAGCTTTGCAAAAGAGCTGCCTGAGCGATCAAAACCGATGAACAAGAAGGACACACCGAGAAGTAATTGGGCCCGCACGACGTCTCCCCAGGCGCAGGGGCTTTACCACCCGAGTCAAGAGCGCGATGCCTGCGGCGTCGGCCTGGTCGTCGATGTCGAGGGCCGGAAGTCGAATCGAATCGTCCGTAACGGTATTCAAGTACTTGAAAACCTGGCCCATCGAGGCGCCTGTGGCTGTGAAGAAAATACCGGGGACGGCGCGGGAATCTTGCTTCAGATTCCGGACGCGTTTCTGCGCAACGTAACCGATTCTCTCGGAATATCGTTGCCGCCCGCCGAGGAGTACGGCGTAGGCATGGTCTTTCTCCCGCAGGAGGAAGATGACGCCCGGCGCTGCGAACAGATCTTCGAACAGGCGGTTACCCAGCTTGGACAGACCCTGCTCGGCTGGCGCGACGTGCCCGTCAATCCCATTGGGCTCGGCAAGAGCGCGCTGGCATCGCAGCCGCTCATTCGCCAGGTATTCGTGGGGCGCAACGCCGCCATCACGGACACCCAGGCGTTCGAGCGCAAGCTCTGCTTGGTTCGCCGCGCGGCCGAGAAGCTGGTTCGCGCCAGCGACGTTCCGAACAAGGATCTTTTCTACATCTGCAGCCTGTCGGCTCGCACCGTGGTGTACAAGGGCATGCTCACCGCCGAGCAGCTCGATTCGTATTTCCCGGATCTGTCCGAGCTGACCGTGGTGTCGGCGCTGGCGTTGGTCCACTCGCGTTTCTCGACCAACACCTTTCCCAGCTGGTCCCGCGCCCATCCCTACCGCATGGTCGCGCACAACGGTGAAATCAACACTCTGCGCGGCAACGTCAACTGGATGGGAGCCCGCGAGAGCATGCTGGCATCGCCTCTTTTCGGCGACGACATTGCCCACCTGCATCCGGTCGTCGATCAGTCGGGCAGCGACTCGGCCATGCTGGACAACGTTCTCGAAACGCTGGTCATGGGCGGCCGATCTCTGCCGCACGCCATGATGATGATGGTTCCCGAGCCGTGGCACAAGCACAAGACCATGAGCCCGGAGAAACGCGCCTTCTACGAGTACCACGCGTGTCTCATGGAGCCGTGGGATGGTCCGGCGGCAATAGCATTCAGCGATGGTATTCGCATCGGCTGCGTGCTCGACCGCAACGGCCTACGTCCGCTGCGCTACACGGTCACCAAGGACGGCATGGTCGTCATGGCCTCCGAAACCGGCGTGCTCGACATTCCGGCGCCTGAAGTCGCCTTCAAGGGGCGCATCCAGCCGGGCCGTATGTTCTTGGTCGATACCTCGGAAAAGCGCCTCATCGCCGACGAGGAAATCAAAGAGAAGATTGCGACCGCTCATCCGTACGCCGAATGGCTGGCGAAAGAGCGCGTCTTCCTCGTCGATCTTCCGCGCGGCCAAACCAAGCCGACCCTCGATCTCGCCGCGCTGGAGGTTAGCCAGAAGACCTTCGGCTATACCGCCGAGGACATTCGCATCATCACGCCCATGGCGGAAACCGGCGGCGAGGGTATCGGCTCGATGGGCACCGACACGCCGCTGGCCGTGCTGTCGAATCGCGCGCCCAACCTCTTCAGCTATTTCAAGCAGCTGTTCGCGCAGGTGACCAACCCGCCCGTAGATGCCATCCGGGAAGAGCTCATCATGGCGGCGGGTACCACCATCGGTCCCGAGCGCAATCTCTTCGATCCGCAGCCCGAGTCAGCGCACCAAATCGATCTGAACGGTCCGGTGTTGTGCAACGAAGAGAGCGAGCAGCTGCGCTTGCTCGACGGCGGAGAGCGGAGCCGCGGCTTCCGCTCTCGCACCTTGCCCACGTTGTTTTCGGCAGCGGGTGGCGAGAAAGCTCTGCGCGAAGCCCTGGACGAGCTGTGCTCCAAAGCCGCCGCAGCGGTTCGCGAAGGCTGCGCGGTCATCATCCTGTCCGACCGCGAGCACAACAAAGAGATGGCGCCCATTCCGGCCCTGCTCGCTTGCTCGGCGGTGCACCATCACCTGCTTCGGGAAGCGACCCGCACCCAAACCTGCATCGTGGTCGAAAGCGGCGAGCCGCGGGAAATCCACGACTTCTGCTTGCTCATCGGCTACGGCGCGAGCGCCATCGATCCGTACCTGGCGCTGGAAACCGTCGACGAGATGGTTCGCGACGGCCTCATCAAAGTGAAGGCCGACAAGGCCCGCAAGAACTACATCAGCTCGGTGGTCAAGGGCGTGGTCAAGGTCATCTCGAAGATGGGCATCTCGACCGTGCAGAGCTACCACGGCGCCCAAGTGTTCGAGGCCATCGGGCTCGGCAAGGACATCGTCGACCGTTACTTCGCGGGAACCGCGTCGCGCATCGGCGGCGTTGGCCTCGACGTCATCGCCGAGGAAGCCCGCCGCCGCCACTCCAAGGGTTATCCCAGCCGACCGGTTCGTCGTCCCGGCCTCGAGCCGGGTGGCGAGTACCGCTTCCGCAGCGATGGCGAGAACCACCTGTTCGGCCCGGAAGCCATCGCGAAATTGCAGCATGCGGTTCGCACCGAGAGCTACGACGTGTACAAGCAGTTCGCGGCGCTCATCAACGACCAGTCGAAGAACCTCAGCACCCTGCGCGGCCTGATGGGATTCACGTCGACGCGCAAGCCGATCTCCATCGACGAGGTCGAGCCGGTCGACGAGATCGTCAAGCGCTTCAAGACCGGCGCCATGTCGTACGGCTCGATCAGCAAAGAAGCGCACGAGACGCTGGCCATCGCCATGAATCGCCTCGGCGGTCGCAGCAACACCGGCGAAGGCGGCGAAGATCCCGAACGCTTCAAGCTGATGTCAAACGGCGACTCCAAGCGCAGCGCCATCAAGCAGGTCGCCTCGGGCCGCTTTGGCGTCACCAGCGACTACCTGACGAACGCCTCGGAAATTCAGATCAAGATGGCCCAGGGCGCGAAGCCCGGCGAGGGCGGCCAGCTGCCCGGCAAGAAGGTCTATCCCTGGATCGCCAAGGTCCGCCACAGCACGCCCGGCGTCGGCTTGATTTCGCCGCCGCCTCACCACGACATCTATTCGATCGAGGATCTCGCGCAACTCATCCACGATCTCAAGTGCTCGAACGACAAGGCCCGCATCAGCGTGAAGCTGGTGGCCGAGGTCGGCGTGGGCACGGTCGCGGCGGGCGTGGCCAAGGCGAAAGCCGACGTCATTCTCATCAGCGGCCACGACGGCGGTACCGGCGCGTCTCCGCTCACCAGCATCAAGCACGCGGGCGGCCCGTGGGAGCTCGGCCTGGCGGAAACGCACCAGGTGCTGATGCTCAACGATCTGCGCAGCCGTGTTGCCGTCGAGACCGACGGTCAGCTCAAGACCGGCCGCGACGTCATGGTGGCGGCGCTACTCGGTGCCGAGGAATTCGGCTTCGCGTCGGCGCCGCTCGTGGCGCTTGGCTGTCTCATGATGCGCGTCTGCCACCTCAACACGTGCCCGGCGGGCATCGCGACCCAGGATCCCGAGCTGCGCCACCGCTTCACCGGCAAGCCCGAGCACGTGGTGGCGTACATGCGCTTCGTGGCAACGGAGCTGCGCGAGCATCTCGCTCAGCTCGGCTTCCGCACGCTGGCCGAGGCGGTCGGCCACACCGAGTGCCTTGAAATGCGCAAGGCGGTCGACCACTGGAAGGGCAAGGGCGTGGATCTGAGTGCCATCTTCCATCAGGCCGACGTGCCCGAGACCGTGGGTCGTCACTGCACGATGGCTCAGAATCACAAGCTCGAAGACGAGTTCGACGACAAGCGGCTCATCCCGCTGTGCAAGCCCGCTTTGGAGAACCAGCACAAGGTGCGTGCGACGCTGCTCATTCGCAACGTCAACCGTACCGTGGGCACGCGCCTCGGCAGCGAAATCACCCGACGCTACGGCGCCGCGGGCTTGCCCGAGGACACGGTCAACGTGCACTTCAAGGGCTCGGCCGGCCAAAGCTTCATGGCCTTCGTGCCGAAGGGCGTGACCTTCACGCTCGAAGGTGACGCCAACGACTACACGGGCAAGGGCCTGTCGGGCGGCAAGCTGGTGGTCTACCCGCCGGCCGACGCTACCTTCGTGGTCGAGCAAAACGTCATCGTCGGCAACGTCGCGCTCTACGGGGCGACCAGCGGCGAGGTCTACATCCGTGGCTTGGCCGGAGAGCGCTTCTGTGTTCGCAACAGCGGCGCCAACGCGGTCGTCGAGGGCGTGGGTGATCACGGCTGCGAGTACATGACCGGCGGACGCGTGGTCATCCTCGGCCCCACCGGCCGCAATTTCGCCGCCGGCATGTCGGGCGGCATCGCCTACGTGCTCGACGAGAACCGCGAGCTACGTCTCAACTGCAACACCGAAATGGTGGGCACCGGTCCCCTCGACGATCCCGCCGAGATCGAGATCGTGCTCGCCATGCTCAGGCGTCACCACGAGCTGACTGGCAGCAAACGCGCGCACAATGTGCTCTGCAGCTGGTCGCTCTTCCGCCCGCTCTTCGTGCGCGTGATACCGCACGATTACCGTCGGGTGCTGGAGGCGCAAAACAAGATGTTGGCGACCGGAATGTCGCGCGAAGAGGCCGAGATGGCCGCCTTCGAGCTGAACTCCAAGGACGCCGCACGACTTCACGGAAAGTAAGAGTAAGAGGTAATGGGCCAGCCAACAGGATTTCTCGAGTTCTCCCGCGTCGTCCCCGAAGACCGTCCCCCCCGCGAGCGCGTCGCCGACTACGCCGAATTCCACAAGCACCTGCCGGAAGAGACCATGCGCGAGCAGGGCGCGCGCTGCATGGATTGCGGCGTTCCCTTCTGTCACACCGGCAAGATCATCGACGGGCTCGCCAGCGGGTGTCCGCTGCACAACCTCATCCCCGAGTGGAACGACCTCGTGTACCGGGGCCGTTGGCGCGAAGCCATCGAGCGTTTGCACCGCACGAACAACTTCCCAGAGGTCACGGGCCGCGTGTGTCCGGCGCCGTGCGAAGGCTCGTGCGTGCTCGGCATCAATGCGCCGCCGGTGACCATCAAGGTCAACGAAGCCGCCATCGCCGACCGGGCTTTTGCCGAGGGCTGGGTGGTTGCCAATCCGCCCAGTTTTCGCACGGGCAAGAAGGTGGCCGTGATTGGCTCGGGCCCGGCGGGGCTCGCTTGCGCCGCCGAGCTCAATAGCGCCGGCCATGAAGTCACCGTCTTCGAGCGCGCCGATCGCATCGGCGGCTTGATGATGTACGGCATTCCGGCCATGAAGCTCGACAAGACGATCGTCGAGCGCCGGGTGAAGCTGATCGCCGAGGAAGGCGTGAAGTTCGTGACCAACACCGAGGTCGGCAAGAACTATCCGACGGAGAAGCTGCGCAAGGAATTCGATGCCATCGCTTTGTGTGGCGGCTCGACCGTGCCGCGCGACTTGCCGGTCGAGGGCCGCAAGCTCGCTGGCGTGCACTTCGCCATGGAGTTCCTCACTGCGAACACCAAGCACGTGCTCGACGGCGACAAGGCCAAGGCCGGCTTGATTTCCGCCAAGGGCAAGAACGTCGTGGTCATCGGCGGCGGCGACACCGGCACCGACTGCGTGGGCACGTCCCTGCGCCACGGCTGCAAGAGCTTGGTGCAACTGGAGCTGCTGACCCGTCCGCCCGAGAACCGCGCCGTCGACAACCCGTGGCCGCAGTGGCCGAAGATCTTCCGGGTCGACTACGGCCAGGAAGAAGCGGCTGCCATCTTCGGCAAAGATCCGCGCCAGTTCCAGATGCAGACCAAGCGCATCCTGGGCGACGACAAGGGCAACGTGAGGGCCATCGAGGTCGTCGAAGTCCGTTTCGTTCCGCAGAAGGGTGCGCCGCCGAAGCTCGAAGAAGTGCCGGGCTCCGTGCGCGAGCTACCCGCCGACCTGGTTCTGCTGGCCATGGGCTTTCTCGGGCCAGAGAAGACGGGCCTGCTCGCTGACCTCGGCGTCAAGCTCGATGCTCGCGGCAACGTGGCCGTGGATGGTGACAAGCAGACCAGCGTGCCGGGCGTCTTCGCTGCCGGAGACATGGCGCGCGGCCAGTCCCTGGTCGTGTGGGCCATCGCCGAAGGTCGCGACGCCGCCATCGGCATCGATCGTTTCTTGATGGGCGAAACCGTCCTCTCGTAGACGGCCCTTCCGTCCGCGCCAGCTTGACCAAGCCGTCCGCTGCTTGACGGGAATTTCTCTAAAGCCTACGCTACCTTCCGTCGAGATGTTTGCCGGGGGGAAGGCATCGCATGATACGAACTTGGTTTGCTCTTACGCTGATTCTAGTATTGGCGCTAACGTTATCTAGCGTGGCAGAAGCCGCTCCGATCAAGGGCTCGGTCCTTGGGCAGGTGAGGGATCTGGACACCGGTGAGGGCGTTCCAGGGGCGACGGTGATCGCAGTCGGTCCCGAGGGCGATACCGCCACCATTACCGACGGCAAGGGCAACTATGAGTTCCGAGCGTTGCCCATCGGAAGCTACATCATGAGGTTCCACCGCAACGACGTCGTGACCGAGCGCCCAGCCCGGGTTTCGGTTGACAAGACGGTGAGGGTGAACATGCGCATGCCGGCGGTATCCGGAGAAACGCAGGCTGCGGCTCTCCCCTATGCGCCGCCTTTGATAGACGTAGGATCCTCCCGTATCGGAACGACGTTCTCGTCCGAGTTCATGGCCAACGTGCCGAACCAAGGTGGGGATGCGACCTCGCTGATCCAGAAGACGCCCGGAGCGTACAACGAGCCCATCCAGATCTCGCCCGGCGCGAGCGTTCCCGGCTTGTCACTTTCCGGCGGCACCGGTGCCGACAACGCCTATTACTTGGAGGGCCTCAACGTCACTGCTCTTCGCGATGGCTTGCTGGGCACCAACCCGAACATCCTCTTCCTCGAAGAAGCCGAGGTCATCAGCGCAGGCTACGGTGCCGAGTACGGCCAGGCTCTAGGCGGCGTCGTCAACATGGCTCTCAAGTCCGGCACCAATGAATGGAAGGGCAGCGCCTACTCATGGGTGCAGCCCGGCTGGGCCGCCGGCAGCGCGAAGCGCGTGCTCAGTCGCTCGACCGTCCTGAGTGGCGTGACCGAGCCCGACTACACCACGCAAATGGGCGTCGAGGTCGGCGGACCCATCATCAAAGATCGGGTCTTCCTGTGGCTTGGCTACGTCCCGGAAGTCAGCCGCAGCCACTTCGTGCAGTACGTGGATCGTTTCTCGGCGGGTCCGAACGGAGATATCGCCAGCAACCCGGACGGTTCGCCGGTGACCGAAAACCTGTTCACACGCGTGATTCCGGGCGAGTCCACCACGCACAACTACGCCGGCAAGCTCACCTGGCGCGTTCGTCCCGAGCACGAGCTCAGCTTGAGCTTGGTCGGCGTTCGCAACGACAATGAGTACATGCGTGGCGCCAACATGGATTTGCTGGCCGGCATGACCCACGAGGATACCAACCGGCAGGACATCATCGCGCGCTGGCAGTCGGCGCTCTTCGATCGCAAGTGGCGCATCGATGCCAGTCTCGGCCTGCACACCGAAAGCTATTCGCGCCACTCGCCCTACGGCGATGCCGAGAGTATGAACGACGTGACCTGGGATAATTCGCCGTCGCTGACTCAGTTCAATCCAAGCCTTTCATCGCTTTGCTCGGATCCTGCGAATCCGACCTTCGACCGATGTCCGGCGCAAGGCTATCAATCCGGCGGCATCGGTCAGCTGCGTGATCTTTCGGGCTACCGGCTGGCGGGGCAGATCAAGAGCACGCACGTCTTCAGCGGCCTCGGCACGCACGAGCTCAAGTACGGCATCGACTACGAATACATCCAATACGACGACAAGCGCTGGAACTCGGGCCTGGATGGCTCACGCGGATCGATTGCCATGTTGGGCAGCGCTACCGATTATTCGCCGCAGGAGCTTTCGCTTTACCGACTGCCGTACGGAATGAACAGTGCGGACGTCACGGATCCTTCCCTGCTGAGCACGCAGTACTACCAGAATTTCATCCGTGCCAAGACACATGCGCAAAATGGCGCCCTGTTTATTCAAGAGAGCTACGTTCCTATCTCCAATCTGACGATCAATGTTGGTTTCCGCTGGGAGGAACAGCGCTTTTACGACTACCTCGGCAACCGCGTTCTGACTCTCGGTAGCTCTTCCCTGAACAATGCTTTGGATGCCATTGCTCCCCGCATTGGCATCGTCTACGACCCCACGAAAGAAGGTCGGTCGAAGATCTACGCCCATTACGGTCGTTACTACGAATCCGTGCCCATGGATCTGGTCAATCGGGCCTTTGGTGGCGAAGGGGTTGCCGTGAGCTATACGGACCCAACCGATCCCAATTGCCCGAACGGCCACTGTGTGTATTCCGTTTCCGGAGATCGGCTTCGCATCCAGCCCAACCTCAAGGGCAGCTACAACAACGAGGTCGTGTTCGGCGGACAGTACCAACGCTGGACCGACTTCGTCGTTGGCGCCTCGCTTATCTATCGTTGGCTGGGCAGCGCGATCGAGGATACCGGCGGCATGCTCTTTCCGTCGGATCCCACGCAGTTGCCGAGCGGGGCAACAACGCTGGCCAACCCGAGCGATCCGAAGCCCGTGCGGACGTACAAAGCGATTCAGCTCACGGCCAACAAGCGGTTCGCGCGCAATTGGTTCTTTGCGGGGTCGTATACGTATTCGCGAACCGAGGGCAACTACGCGGGGCTTTACTCGGCGGATTCCAAGCAGCTCGATCCGAACTTGACGACCCAATACGACGTGGCCGAGCTGATGGTCAATCGCAAGGGCCCCTTGCCCAACGATCGTCCGCACGTCATTCACCTGGATGGCTACTACCAGTATTACCTTGGTCGGCACGGATTGACTCCGGGCCTCAGCTTCGTCGGCTACTCGGGAACGCCGGTCACTCCTCTTGGCTGGGCTCCGCTCATGGGCGAGGACGAGACCTTCATTCTCCCGCGCGGCTCGGCGGGACGCACGCCGTTCGTCACGCAGCTAGATGCGCACTTCTCGTACCGGACGAAGCTGTCGAATGGATTTTCCGTCGAGGGATTCGTCGACATTTTCAACGTGCTCAATCGCCGAACGGCGCTTACTGTGGATGCCGAGTACACGGTCGACCGTGTGTTGCCCCAGAGCGCGGGAACGCCGCTTACCCAAGTCCCCGTCGTTGACGGTTCAGGCAAGTGTGCCGGCGCGGATGCAAACGGCGTTTGTCCCGCCACACCAACCTACGCCAGCAAGAACCTGAATTACTTGCAGCCGACGTCGTTCCAAGCGCCAATTACCGGCCGTTTGGGCATGCGCGTCTGGTTTTAGCGCGAGCTAGATGACGCGGAGGATCCAGCACTTGAGGTGACCGGTTTCTGGCACGCCGATCATCTCGGGGTGGTCGCGGCCTGCTCCCATGCGCTCCAGGACTTGCACGTGCCGGCCGCTGTCGGCGCTGGCTTCGGTCACGAAGCGATCGAAATCGTCGCGGGATACGCGGCCCGAGCAGGAGCAACAGACCACGAGCCCGTCGGGAACTGCGAGGCGCAGACCACGCAGAATGATTTCGCGGTAGGCGCGCTCTGCCGCCGCGTCGCCGCTCTTGCGTTTGGCGAGGGCCGGCGGATCCAGCACCACCACGTCGAATTGCTTGCGCTCGGCTTCGAGCGAGCGCAGCAGATCGAAAGCGTTGGCTTGCTTGGCGGTGAGATCGGTGAGGCCGTTGCGCTTGGCATTCGCCGTGGTTCGCGCTACGGCTTGCGCATCTTGGTCGGTGGCCAGCACCGGTCCACCTTTTCTCGCCAGCGCCAGCGCGAAACCGCCGTGGTAAGTGAAAGCATCGAGGCAGCGTGCTCCCTGCGGTGCCAGCGACGCCACCAGCGCGTGATTGTCGGTTTGGTCGAGAAAACCGCCGGTTTTGCTATCCGTCAGCAAGTCGGCAAGCAAGTGGTTGGGACCCAGGCGATAGACGACTTCGCTGCTGCCTTGGCCGAGCAGCACTTCGGCCTTGCGAGGCAGGCCTTCGAAATCCCGGGCTGAGCCGTCGTCCCGGGCGATGACCATGCGCACGCCGAGCATGTCCCGTGCAACCTGGGCGATGGCCGCGCGGTGAGCATTCATGGCGACGGAGGTGGTCTGCAGCACGGCGACGTCCGCGTAGACATCGATGATGAGCCCCGGCAAGGCGTCGCTTTCGCCGTGGGCCAGGCGGAAGGCGTCGCGGTCGAGGCCAAGGCGAATGCGGCGGGCGCGCGCTCGGTGCAGGCGCTCTTCCACGAGCTTCATCACGTTCGGCAATCCGCTGCTCGGCCCGCGATCCAGAATGCGCAGTGCAATCGGCGACTCGGAGGCCCAGGTTGCCGCGCCCAGCGGACGGCCGCGCTCGTCGGCAACCATCACGACATCGGGTCCATCCGTTCGAGCGTCCGTCTTGGGACCCGCGAGAACATCCTGGCGGTAGATCCACGGATGTCCGGCAGCCATGCGCGAACGCCCGCGGCCATTGATCTTCACTGTTGGTGGCGTGTTCTCGGTCATGGAATTTAGAATTGCAGGGCAACCCCGACCGTGGCGGCCACGTCGCCGACGCCGCTGGTGTTGTGGCCGGCCACGCCGTAGAAAGCGACTCCGCCAGCGCCCGAGACTTCCGCGCCGACGCCAAACCAGTCGAAAAGGTAGTAATGCGCGCCCAGCCCGCCGCGCAGGAGGATTCCGGCGGCGCTGCGACTGTCTTGCGGAAACAGGAAAAGCGGTCCGGCAGCGGCCTTCACGTAGGGCACGATCGGCAGGTTGGTTTGAAACTTCCAGACGGCCCCAGCGGCGATGTCCACCGCCGCGCCGCTACCACTGCTGCAAATCGCTGGATCCGAATGGCAGCTTCCTGCGATCACCGCCATCTGAAGGTCGAGCCACACGGACTGCTGCAGACGGTAGAGGTAGTCGCCCTGCACCCGCAACCCTCGCACGTTGTCGCCGAAACCCGCGCTGTAGCCGGCGTGAAGCGTGACTTCGCTGTCTTTGATGAAGGGATGCGGTCCGCGCAGAAGCTCCTCTTCGGCCTGGGCAGGCAGAGAAGGGCCCAGGAGGGCGATGGCGACGACGGCGGCGACGATGGCGAACGTGGTGAAGAGACGGGCAAGGGTGCGCACGGCGCTCAGCATATGTCGGGCACGGCCCTGGGACCAAGAAGAGGTGCGCGGCATCCGTCGCGCTTCGGCCTTTGGGGCGCTATGCGCTCGTGGCACAATGCTCGCTCTGTGAGTCGTATCCGCATCATCGCGCCCATCGTTTTGTTCCTGGCCATCGCGCCGCTATTCAGCGTTGGCTGTGCGCGACCCTACGCCGGCCCCAAAACGTTGGCGGCGCTGGGGGCGGGGTTCTTGGCGGCGGGGGGAACGACTTGGGCCGTGGGCTCGCGCGGAAACCACGGCAACCTCGCCCAGGCCGGTATGCTGACCACGGCGATTGGCGCGGCGGCGGTGTTTGCGGCAGGCGGCTGGCTGGCCGTCAGCGTGGCGTGCACCGAGGATCCCGATTGCCCGCGTAACGAGGAGTGCCGAGAAGTACCGACGGCGCCTGGCGGCTATCCCTACCGCCAGTGCATGCCTCGCCAAGGACCGTAGATTACGCGCCTTCCGTGGTTGACAGTCGAGCACGGGCCTTTCATCCTGCCAGGCCATGCGCCCTGATGGACGAAAGCCCGACGAGTTACGAGCGGTTCGCATTACGCCGGACTACAACCGCTATGCCGAAGGCTCGGTGCTGGTCGAGTTCGGCGAGACCAAGTTGATCTGCACGGCGAGCGTCGAGGGCAAGGTTCCACCGTTCCTGGCGGGGCAAGGCAAGGGCTGGATCACGGCCGAATACGCAATGCTACCGCGCTCGACGCACACGCGGTCCGGGCGCAATCCCGGCGGCCGGGGCCAAGAAATCCAGCGTCTCATCGGCCGCGCGCTGCGAGCCGCTGTGTCCACCAAGCTTCTTGGCGAGCGCCAAATCACCGTCGACTGCGACGTCATCCAAGCCGACGGTGGCACGCGAACCGCTGCCATCACCGGCGGCTGGGTGGCGCTGGCGCTGGCCGTGCGGCGTTTGGTGCTGAAAGAAAAGCTCAGCAAGGATCCTATCCTGCGCGCCGTGTGTGCGGTCTCCACGGGGATCGTGCAAGGCGAGCCGCGCCTGGACTTGGCCTACGTGGAAGACTCGTCGGCCGACGTCGACTTCAACTTCGTGCTCACCGACGGCGGCAACTTCGTCGAGATCCAAGGCACCGCCGAGGGCGAGCCATTTTCGCCCGACGACTATCAGCGCTTGGTCGGGCTTGCCCAGAAGGGTGCCCAAGAATTGTTCGCTCTTCAGCGCAAGGCGCTTGCCGAGGCCAAGCCGTGAAGGTCGTCGTCGCCACTCGCAATCGACATAAAGTGAAAGAGATCGGCGTTCTGCTCGCCGAGGCGGGGTTGGCCATCGACACCGTGACCATCGACGAGATCGCTCCCGACGCCGAGCTGGTGGAGAACGAAGCGACCTTCGAAGGCAACGCGCTCGCCAAGGCCCGGCAGGCGAGCCTGGCGTGCCACCTGCCGGCGATCGCCGACGACTCGGGCATCGAAGCCGACGCGCTTGGCGGTGCTCCCGGCGTTCGCTCCGCGCGCTGGGCCGGCGAGCCGTGCGACGACCTTCGCAACAACGACAAGATGCTGCGCGAGATGGTCAGCGTGCCGGCGGAAAAGAGGACCGCGCGCTACCGGTGCGCCGCTGCCTTCGTCGACGTCGCGGGGGAAGCTGAAATCGTGCGCGCGGGCGCGTGCGAGGGCGTTTTACTGACAGCACCGCGCGGAACCGGCGGCTTCGGCTACGACCCGCTTTTCCTCATTCCGTCTCTTGGCCGAACCATGGCTGAGATCAGTCTCGCCGAGAAAAACAAGCTCTCGCACCGAGCCGCTGCGTTCCGCTCGCTCGCTGAGGCGCTGCGCGGGAGCTTGGCAAAAAAGTGAACGGCGCTGCGCGGACGAGCTGAGCAAACTGCGAAGCTTCTGCTAGTATCTGCGCCCTCCCGCCGGTCCTCCGGTGGGAGATCGGGGCGTAGCGCAGTTGGTAGCGCGCCTGCTTTGGGAGCAGGATGTCGTCGGTTCGAATCCGGCCGCCCCGACTACCACCGGTTCCGTCGACGATCCTGATGACCGCTGGCGCCCTCAAGGCAACTGTTCTAGGCTAGCGCGCCTGAGGATCGCGCGTGAAGACGAAATCTGCTCCATCGGATCCAGCTTTCGGCCAAACCGCCACAGCGGGCGCTTCGGTCAAGGTCGGATGGCTGGCGCCCGGCAGCGCGCCCGGGGCGATTCTCGTGGATTTCGAAGGCAATGCCGCGGGGCCACTCGCCGCCCGTGTCGTTGTCGCTCTCGACGAGGCGACGATTCGAGGCGCCCTCCTGAGTCGGCAATCGGTTGTGTTGCTGTTTGAAAATGGAGATCCGCGACTGCCGATCGTCGTCGGCTTGGTTCCGCCCGAGCCTGGCGCCGCGCTTCTTGGCGCCCTCCTGAAGTCACCGGCCGCCGCCCCGACGCCGGCGAGACCGACCGAGGCACGTGTCGACGGCAAGCGCGTCGTGCTCGAAGGCGATCAGGAGATCGTGCTCCGCTGCGGAGACGCCAGCATCACGCTTCGCCAAGACGGCAAGGTCGTGCTGCGCGGGGCCTATATCGAGACCACCGCGACGGGGCTCAATCGCATTCGCGGCGGCAGCGTGAAGATCAACTGACATGGCCCCCCAGGCTCGCTCCATTTTGTGGGACATCTATGAAGAGCACCTGAGCGAGGCCGGCTGGCTGTGGGGGATTTGGGAAAAGTCCCTCGACTCGGCCATCTATGCCCTAGGCGACGTGGCTGTTGGACCCGAAGAGCGCCTGCTCGCGCATCTGGATGGTCTGGTTCTGGGAGGAAAGGAAGTGGCGCAAAAGCTCCTGATGCCCGCGCTTACCGGCGACGAGCTTGGCGGAGTAGCCGCCGCGGCGTGGGCGCTGCTGCAAGCCGAGGACGCCGACCACCAGGACGCTGTCATCGACAAGCTAGCAACAGCCGAGCCGCCCGTGCTGGCCGCGCTTGGCCGAGCAGTGTACCTGGCCCCTCGAGCAGACATCAGCCGGCTCATTCCGCACTTCCATTCCGGCGCCCCGCACCTCCGCGCCCTGATCATCGATATCTTCGGCCCGCGCGAGCCGGATTGGGTGCGCGAGCAAATCGCTCCTGCGATGCACAGCGGACAAGCTCCTCTGATGGCGGCGGGACTTCGGGCCATCCGAAATCTTCGCGAGCGCACGCTCCTCGACTGGGTGGCTGCGGCGGCGCAATCCGACGACATCGAGGTGCGCCTCGAAGCGATCTGGACTGGGATCTCCTTCGCGGTCAAGACGGCTTGGAATGAATGCCGAATCTTTGCAGGCGGAGCCGGAGAAATTTCGCGGATGGCGCTGGGACTTTTGGCCACCAGCCCCGACCCGAATGATCGAGCCTTCGTGCGCGAAAAGGCCAAAGGCGACGATCCAGGCTTGCACGCACTGTGGGCCTTGGGCTTCGCCGGAGATGCGGATTCAGCGGACGTGCTCGTCCAAACCATGGCCGACGAAAAGAAGTCGCGGGTCGCGGGCGAGGCGTTCTCGGCCATCACGGGGTTGACGATCGTGGGCGACATGGCCAAGCCCGGCGAGACGCAAGGACCTGACGTCGAGGAAGTGAAGGACGAAGATCCTCCGCCCGAGGTCCAGAGCGAAGACTCGTTGCCGGAGCCCAACGTCGAGAGGGTCAAGAAATGGTGGGAGAAGGAGCGGCGAAAGATCATGCCAGGAACGCGCTATTGCGGCGGACAAGCCCGCAGTCCGGCCAGCTTGCGAACCGGATTCACCTCGGGGGCCAGTTGGCGGCGTGAAGTCCTGCTCATCGAGCTCGGGGCTGCGGTGGCCAACCTGCCACGCGTGGTTCCTCCCAGGGTCGATTTGAAAGGTTGGGCTCGCGATCAACTCCTGCAACTCGATCCGTCCAAGGCGGCCTTACCTGGCGTGCCTAGGGTCGCGACCATGGTTTAGGGGCAGTCGTCGATGGGACATCCCAAGCTTGAGAACAAGACGCCGTTTGCCTTCGAGGCGCTCTACCTCGTGGATGAAGAGTTTCGCCCCCTTGTCGTTCCGATTCTGAAGGCGACGTTCACTCTTGCGCGCGATGGCCGTTGCCTCGTCGCCGACGAACAGATCCCGCTCAACCTCGGTGGCGAGTACTGGGGCGACGATTCCGAGAAGTCGTCGTACAAGTACGAGCCCGAGGTCGCCTTCGCCAAGCCTGCGACCGACGTCGTTCTCATCGGTCATGCCTACGCCCCCAAAGGCAGCATCAAGGAAATGATGGTCGCTCTGCGCGTCGGCCCGGTTGGTAAGGAAGTGTTGGTCATGGGCGACCGAATTTGGTTCAAGACCCTCGGGTCGGTTTCCATGAGTGGCGCCGTCGCCTTCGAAAAGATCCCGCTGGTCTACGAGCGCGCCTTCGGGGGCTGGGATCGCGATGTTCCGGATCGTCGCAAGCACGCCTGCGAGCCGCGAAATCCCGTGGGCACCGGATTTCGCGCTGCCGGCGGCTTCGTCGAGCACATTCGCTTGCCGAACCTCGAGGATCCGCACGCGCCGATCAAGAGCTTCGGCGATCGGCCGCCGCCCGCCGGCTTTGGCTTCATCTCGCCGCACTGGCAACCGCGCGCGGCGCTGGCCGGCACTTTCGACGAGGCGTGGAAGAAAGATCGGTCGCCGCTCTTGCCCAAGGACTTCAATCGCAAGCATATGAACGCGGCCTCGCCCGGCCTGGTGGCGTCCGGGTATCTGCGCGGCGACGAACCCGTGGTGGCCGTCGGGGTCAGCCCCGAGGGCCGGCTGTCCTTTTCCCTCCCTGGCATTGCGACGCCGACCGTGCGTGTGGTGTTGGCAGACGGTACGCCGCAGGCGGTGACCATGGCCCTCGACACTGTCATCATCGAACCCGACGACCACCGGGTCATGATGATTTGGCGAGGCAACCACGTGCTGCGCACCGGACCGCACGATGTCCGAGAAGTCGTGGCCAGCGCATGAAGCCGGATACCGTCGCGTCGCCGCAAGAGATCCTGCGCAGGCTGGCCGGGCCAGGGGAAAAGTCGGCACTCGACGCGCTTCGGGCGGTTGCCACCGAGCCGACCGAAATCGAGGACTTTCGCCCGCTGGGCCATTGCCTGGAATGGCGGCTTGCGGATGCCTATTGGGATCGGGCCGGGGTCATCCCTTTTGTTCGCAACGACGTGCCCTACTTGGTGAACAACACCGGGCGGCTCTCGGAGAACGCGGCAGCCTTGGTCCACGCGGCTCTCGGCGAAATCCACTCGGCGCACCCCGAGCGCATCGTCGTCCTCGAGCTCGGCGCGGGAACCGGCTTGCATGCCCGCTACTTCCTGGATGCCTTTGCGGCTGAATGCCGAAAGGCCGGCAGCAACTTCTACGATCGCCTGACCTACGTGGTCTCGGATCGATTCGAGCAAACCGTTCTTCGCTGGCAGCGGGACCAGCTCTTCGCGGAGCATGAAGCACATGTGGCCGTGCGCCTCTGCGACGCCAGCGAACCGACCGTGCTCTTGGAGCCAGACGGAACAGCATCGCCGCCCTTAGGCGCACCTCTGGTCGTGTTCTGCAACTACCTGCTCGACGTCCTGCCCTCGACCATCGCGCGGCGTTCGGCAACCGGTCTGGAGCAGCTTTGCGTGCGCGCGCACCTCACGGGTGGCGCGGCCGCGCTGCGCGCCGCTGGGCTGGAATCGCTCGACCAGGCGCGCGCCCTGGCTGCCTCGGGACGGCTCGAGGATTTGCGCCGGCTGCTTCCGCTGCTCGCCCACCTCGATCTCGAAACCGCGTATCGACCGTGGACGCCGGATACGCCCGAAGAAACTGAGCTGGCGTCCGCCATGCCCGGCGGTGACCGAGTCATCCTCAACGGCGGGGCGCTGGCGTGTCTCGACAAGTTGGCGGCAGGCATGGATCCGGCGGGCTTCATCCTGGTCAACGACTACGGTCCGGTTCGGACCGAGGACGTGGCCACTCACCTTGGCGTGCAGCGGTTTGGTGGCAGCGTCGCCCTCGGCTTGAATTTTCCGCTGCTCGAAAGCGTGCTGGCGGCTCGTGGGTTCATGACCGCGGCGCCGAAGGATGATGAACAACGGCGCGTCCACACCCGGCTCATCGCGCGCAAGATTGGGTCGCACGCCCTGGAGGTGCTTCGCAAACGATTCAGTCTCGATGCTGATCGGCAGCTCGATGCTCCCCAGGAAGAGGCGCGCTCTCATCTCGCGGCCGGACGCCGAAACGAAGCGCTCGAGGCCTATCGCCGGATGATTGAGCGCAATCCGGGCGACTGGCAGATGCTGGGCGAGGCCGCCGAATACGTCGGCTTGCAGCTCGGCGACCACGCCGCCGGTCTGGAGATTGTGCGGACCGCGCTCGAGCGCAACCCGTGGTACAGCGCCTGGCTGTGGAACATTCTCGGCGACTGCCTCTTCTATCGCGAGCGCCTGGCCGAAGCCCACGAGGCATTCACCCAAGCCCAGCGCATCGATGCGGACGATCCCCGCACCAACCTGAACCTCGCCTACACGCTCTCCGCCCGCGGCGATCAACCGGACGCCCTGGCCGCCATCGCGCACGGACTGGCCCACGACGGGAAAGGCCACTACCGGCCGCGCTTGCTCGAAAAGCAAGCGCAAGTGCTGGCGCTGCTCTCCGAGCGCGCCGCCGCGGAACAAAATCGCTTGGTCCGGCGCGCCGAACGGTTTCGCTAACCCGCTCCCCACGCGCTAACTGTTTGCTGCCTGCCCTTTTCAAGGTAGCATTTCGCCATGCCCGTGACGGTGGGAGTGAACAACATGAGCGTGGTGCACGCTGGGAGCAACGGCGTCTCCATCGCCTTCCCCGACGTCTGCAAAACCCCCGCTCCACCCGCGCCGTTCGTGCCCATCCCCTACCCGAACATCGCCAAGTCAGCCGACACCTCGAAGGGCGCGAAGCAGGTCACCTGCGACGGCAATCCCCCGTGCGTGAAGGACTCGAACTTCATGATGAGCACGGGCGACGAAGCCGGCACCTTGCTCGGCATGGTGTCGTCCAAGATCAAGGGCAAGGCCGAGTTCGTGAACTTCTCCTTCGACGTCCAAATCGAAGGCAAGAACGTTCCGCGCGCCATGGACATGATGCTCCACAACGACAAGAACACGCCGCCCGTGCCAGTGATGCAGGGGCCGGTGATTGCTGTGGGACCGCCTGCCAAGGTGCTATGCGTGACGTGCGAAGAGGAGATCTAGGCCGCATTCAGCCTGTGCTTCATGCTTGCTTCGCCTCTCACGATCACAGGTATGGGCATGGTCTCAGGACTGGGCGGTGCAGTTGAAGCCTGTGCCGCAGCCCGAGCCGGATTGGTCCGAGCCGCGCCGCTGGACTTCGCCGTACGAGACAGTGGCTCGACCGATCTGGTAACGGTCATTGGGAGAACTGCGGGAGACCTTACTCAGGGGTTCACCGAAGTTGGAATGGCGACCCGGCTAACCAGCCTCGCGCTTGCCGATCTCTTCCGACAGACCCCCGTTGAGGATGCCGAGCTCCACCACATGGCAGTCTTACTCAATCTGCCGAGTGGCTACTATTTGCAACAGGCTGACGAACTCACCCAGAGGGCAACGCGTCCGGCCTCCACACCGGCTGATACACTGTCCTCGTTCGAGAAGACGAAGCCGCTCTACGACTCAGTCATCGACAAAAGCTTCTCCGCCATAGGGAAGATCCCGCCACCTAGAAGTCGGCAGCGCATCTTCTTTGGAGATCAAGCCGGCATCGACCTGGTGCTCTCGGAAGCACACAAGTTGCTCGCAGACGGTGGGGTGACGGCTTGTCTGGTAGGCGGAGTCGATTCTCTTGCGTTGTCGCAGTGGACCTCGGCATGCGAGAGGTTGGCCATTCTCAGGACACCGCTCCGACCCGTCGGGCTCATTCCAGGCGAAGCCGGCGCGTTCTCAATCGTCGAACTTGCGCGCCGTAAGGAGACCCGCAAATCCCTGGGCTCGATCGTCAGATGCGAGTTCGGTCTCGAGTCTTGCCACCGCTTTTCCGGCTCGCAGCCGGACGGACGGATGTTGTCCGACGTGATCCGGAGGTGTCTCGCCGGAAACGCCGATTCATCGAGTCTACTTACCGACATCAACGGCGATCCGCCGCGGTCCACCGAGCTTGGGCAAGCCCTCGTTCGATTGCGTCCCGACATCGAATTCGCCGAAACCGTCGTGCCAGCAACCTCGTTCGGGGACACACGGGCTGCCTCCGCTTTTATCGGCGTGTCCATGGCCTTGCGGGCATTCCACCGGGGCTACGCTTCGGCGCCGCGGTTCCTTGTCAGTGCCGCGAGTGACAGCGGCGGGCGAGCGGCACTCCAGATAAGTTCATAGAGGTCGGCAGGAGCGATGGCATGAGCAAACATTTCGATCCCAAAGATTCCATCGGAACCTTCACGAAGAGCGACGATTACAGAGATTCCTGTCTCGGGTGTGGAAGGGGTTGTCATGGCAACTATTGGGATGCACATCATGTCCTGCCTTTGGTGAGCTTCACCGATATCACCGACGATCTGGCCATCAAGTGCTTGAAGATCACGGACTACAACATCAATACCCCGACAGAAATGGCGGGCCTTCCCCAACTCAAGGCCTTCATCCTGCATTTTCAGCGGGACAAGACGTTCCCGTACCAGGAGAAGCTGGAATTGACAACGACCATGCGTCGTTGGGGCAAAATAGAGCAGCACGAATATCAAAAACTAGCCAAGACCCCCATCATTTTCCCCGGTGACTTTCCCGTCCATATTCCTACGAATTGGGGACACGTCTTCTACTCCGAGGAAGTGACGACGTGGGTTCTGGACAAAATCATCGCTCCCATCAAACGGAAGTACAAACCACCGGCGCACCCGGTTCCAGAGAACATCAAGGCCGCGCTGGAATCCGCCAATAAGAAATTCTGGGGAGACCTGGTCGCGATCGGAAGCGCTGGGATAGAAACTCACTTCCGCAATCGATACGGAACTACGAAAGCCTTCTGGTGGAAGCCCATGTGCATGTCGGCACAGGTATTGAGTCCTCCGTGTTCTCCCTCTCTCGCTTAGCAACGCAAAGGAGCTCCCATGGATTGGCTGTTTGTTCGATCGCACGCACCGGAACCAGACTTCGCACGCTTTCTGCACATCGAAGATTACGACGACGACTATCTGCTCGATCAGTCCACTCCACTGGCGGCGCAGTTTCCCGCGCAGGCAAGGATCCGGATGAACCCGAATTTCACCGATCGGCTCGTGCTCGGAGATAGCATTGCCTCGGGTAACAATATCTTGGTGCTGAACACGCGGGCACGGGCATTCTTCGAAGAGCAAGGGGTAGCCAACATCGAGTGGCTTCCCATCACGGTGCTCAATCACAAGAAGAAGCCGGTCAAAGAGGCGTACTGCATCGCCAACATCCTTTCTTCCGTGGATTGTATTGACACAACAAAGAGCGTTCTCGGCTGGAATCCCATCGATTCCGAGCAGATCGATACGGCCGAAAAGCTGGTGCTCGATGAGAGCAAGCTGCCGGCTGATTTGATGTTGTTTCGTCCCCTTCATCTTCACTATTGCATGCTCATTCGCAGAACCCTGGCGGATGCGATCAAGACGAAGGGCCTTACTGGATTCATGTTCACCGAGGTCGCTCAGTTCAGGCCGTGAGGGACCATGTCTGAACTCGCTGAATCCGCCGACAGCATTAGCACCTATCTGCAGTTCTATCTCGGCGAAGCCCTCCAAGCGACGGATGGAGCCCAGATGGGCGGATCGGGCGATGCGGCCTGTACCTATTTCCAAGGCATGGGGATCTGCGAGCTTCTCCTGGACGCCGAGGTGACCGAGTTTTTTCATCACATGATCCGCAGCGGTCGAATGCGACGATGGATCTTGCGCGAGGCACAGGATCGGAAGGACTTTCCGGGCAATGTCATTCGGGCCAGTAATACTCGAGGGCTATTCGCGGCATTGCTGGCAAATGACAAGGAGTTGGCCGCGGACATAGCCCGGCTCTCTCCGCAGACTTGGGACGACCATGTGGAGTACGAGGAAGACTTCCTCTACGCACACTTCCTCCATCGAATCCTCTTGGGCGATCCTCCGATATCCGTCCAAGCAATCCTCGACCATTTCAAGCGTTCCCTGGAAGGCGAAGAGACCGTGCGCTTTCGACTTTGTGCAAGTCTGCTGGCGCCAGTCCAGGAACGAACGGGGCTGGCGTTGCCGGCGTTCGAAGAGCTGCTACAAGCGCGGCGCAAGGAGCTGCAAGAGATGCGCAAGAAGTCCATTCTTGCCACGGACGACATGTTCGTCCCCTTCTCCTCGGTCTATGTCGAGGGACTGGCCTGGTTGAACCTCCTCGAAGGAGCGGGGATCACGGTCGGCTCGGAGTACGCTTTCTGTCCCAGTCTGGCCCGAGTCAAGTCCTACCCATCGCTGCCTGCCGAGTTCTTCCCAGACTAGGTATTGGGTCTGCCTTCGTGCTCAGTTCTTGCTGACCTTGCTTCCCTTGATGATGACGTCGCTATCGGCCTTAGCGTTTATCTTTCCGGACGCGGTAATCGAGACGTCCTTCCCCTTCAGGATGATGGTGCCGTCCTTCTTGAGGGTAATGCTCGCGTCCCCACTCTTGAGCATAATCTCGTCACCAGCTTCGAAGAGAATCTTCTTGCTGACCGTGACTTGCTCATCCCCAGTGATGGTCTGTTTTCTGCCGGCGCCGACAGTCAGGCTGAAGGCCTTGCCCACGTCTACCTTGCCCTCGCCAGCGATGGTGATGCTTTCGTTCTTGCCCACGGACAAGGAACGCGTACCGCCGATCGAGATGCTTTCGCTCTTGCCGACCGACTCGGTTCGGTTACCACCGATGGAGATGCTCTCGTCCTTGCCGACGTCCTCGGTCCGGCCGCCCGCGATGGTGATGCTTTCGTTCTTGTCCACCGTTTCGCTGCGGTTGCCGTGGATGGTGATGGTTTCGTCCTTGTCGACTTCCTCGGTTCGGTTTCCCTTGATGGTCGAGGTCTCGTCGTGTCCGACACTTTTCACCCGGTCGTGGCCGACGGCGCGTGTCTCGTCGTTTTTGACCAGGATGTTCATGTCCTTTTCGGCCTGAAGGTAGACCTCTTCCTTGCCCTTCGAATCTTCGAAGCGAAATTCGTTGAAGTTGCTGGCCGAGCCGCCTTTGCTGCTGCGACTCTTGATCCCGCTTTGGGTCTTGTTGTCGGGTAGCGAATAGGGCGGCATGTTGTCGGCGTTGTAGACCCGGCCGGTGATGATGGGCCGATCCGGATCGCCATCGAGAAACTCGACCATGACCTCGTGTCCGATGCGCGGGATGTGCATGGCGCCCCACTGCTTGCCGGCCCAAATCTGGGCCACGCGCACCCAGCACGAGGACTTTTCGTCGAGCTTTCCGAGCCGGTCCCAATCGAACTGCACCTTCACCCGCCCGAACTTATCGGTGTAGATCTCGTCGCCCGCTGGGCCGACGACCAGGGCGGTCTGCGGTCCTTCGATCCTCGGCTTGAAGGCGCTTCGCCGCGGCCGATACGGTGACTGGCTGTCGAGAAGCGAGTAGGTCGCCCGAAACGGCTCGTCGGATTCCGCTGCGTCCCCGGTCTCGTATTGGTTGATGCTGATCGAGTAGGTCGCCGAGATGATGAGGTATTCCTTCTTGAAGTCGCCCTCGTCCCAGAAGGGGTTGAGATCGCCGTCGAGAAAGGCGGGCCTCTTGAGCGTCACCAGATTCCCTACGCCAAGGCCCATGGTGTTGCCCTCGACCTCGATGAGCGTATTGCCGACGTGGTCGCCTTCCAAACGGACCGAAGCCTCCGCTTCGGCGTCGGGCTTTTCGGAGAGTCCGCCGGGATAGTCGTAGTCCTCGAAATCCGAGCCGGGCTGGGGTGCCGAGGAAGTCTTCACCTCGACGAGCGTCGCCGACGGCCTTGCTTTGGAGTAGTCGTAGCCGCGAACGACGGTGAACCTGCCCGCGTAGAGCGAGCCAGCCACACGCAGCGACCAGAAGTGCTCTTCGTCGAGGATTTGCTTGCGCGCCTTCGGCAAGTAGTTGATGGATTCATAGCCGGGAGCTTTCCCGTGTGCGGTGGCGGAATCGGCCAGGATCAGCGTGTGCTTGTCGTTCTCGTGCTTGAAGAAATAGTAGATTCCCTCTTCCTCGAATAGGCGCTGGATGAAATTGAAGTCGGTTTCGCGGTACTGCACGCAGTACTCGCGCTTGCGGTAGGTCGATTTCAGAGCGCCCGACTCCACATCGGTGAAGCCGCGCTGGGCGAGCACATCGGTGGCGAGGGCCGGCGCGTCCTGCGTGAAGAAAATGCGGCAATCGCGGGCGTGGTCGAAGAGGGTGAGCTTCGGGTTGAGGACGGCCACGTAGCGGGTGTGGTTCATCGACAGCCCGACCTTGCCAAAGTAGGTGACGATGCCGCTAAAGAAGCGAGTATCGCCGGTGTCGAGCTTGATGTGGACGGTAAGCGACTGACCAAGGACCTTGTCGACGGGAATGTCGTGGTCATTGGAGAGGAGCGTGAGCTGGTAGTGATAGGGCTTCCCCAGCGTCTCCTTGCCTTGAAAGGATTCAAGCAAGAGCGCCCCGTCGGGCAAGGGGCCCGTGACCAGGGTGTCGCGTCCGAGTAGTGCCATAGGAGATCCTAAGGTTGGTGGTTAGCGTGTCTTCACATCACACGGCGCAAGAAGCCTAGCATGGTGGCTGGTACTTCCTGAAATGCGCCAGCTCGTTGTGTACATGGAAACCCTGGGAGGGTTTCCAGACCCGCGGCACCTGCCCCCCGCCCTGCCGCCCCCTCGCTACGCTCGGCCGCGCGCGATGGTCCGCGCCGAGCAAAGCTCGGCGGCTCCCCACGCGGTTGCCTAGCCCGCAGGGCCTTGAACTTGGTACGGCTAATGAATAAGGCGGGCTAGCAAACTTCGGCACAGACGTTGCCTTGGGTACCTAGGCGGGGCTACGCTTGCTCAACCGATGCCCAATCCCCAGCCTTCGCCGGACGACGCCATCGAGGTCACCCCGCGTGATTTCGGCAAGGATTTCAAGTGCGACACCGGTCAGAAGCACCGTTTTCGCGTCCGTCGGCTGAGGGTGCATTGGATAGAGATTGAAGACGTCCTTTTTCACTTCGCCAGCGCCGTCATGATGCCGGATGCCGAGTCCGAGGACGAGCCAGGCACCCCTGATCAGGACCGCATCGCTGGGCTTTCGGTCATCCGCGCCGCCTATTTGCAGGCGGCGGACAACCCCGACCAGAAGCTGATGCTGGCCGGGCACACGGATACCTCGGGCGATTCGGCTGGCAACGAGAAGCTGTCGAAATGGCGTTCGCAGAGCGTGCTTCACGTGCTTCTGGGCGAGAAGGACGACTGGGTCACGCTGGCCAAGGATCACCACAAGCCGGACGACATCAAACACATCCTGCGCTGGGTGGCGCGCTGGAAGAGTTGGCCGTGCCACACGGACTCGACCGGCGACACCATCGACACCGGCACCAAGGAGGCCACCAAGGCCTTCCAAAAAGCGTTCAGCGATTTCGACGAAGGTTACGCCATCGGCGTGGACGGCGACGTGGGCAAGGAAACCTGGGGAGCCTTTTTCACGATGTACATGCTGCGCCTGGCGGAGCTGTGCAACACCGACGTGGATGGTCTCGCTTCCATGCGCGGAGAGGTGAAGTGGCTGTACCCCGGTCACAAGAGCATCGGGTGCGGCGAGTACCACCCCATCGACATGCCGGGAAAGGACAACTTCAAGAGTCAGAAGAACCGTCGCGTGGAGTTGCTGTTCTACGATCCCGGCGAGGAGCCGCTGAAGGAGCCGGCGGGCGACTTGTGCCATTCGGGCGGGCAGGGCGGCGCCGCGAAATGCCCTATCTACGATTCAGCGACCTACCGTTACTTGTATTTGACCCCCAAGCAATTGCATCTCATCCAGGTGGACGATCATTTCGCGCCGGGGCCCGAGTCGCTGGAAATCAAGTATCGGATCGAGGGGCTCTCAGCGAAGGATATCACCCTCGAGATCACGAGTCCGTACTACGACAAGAATCCCATCTTCAAGCGGAAGCTCGACGACAGCGAGAAGATCGATGGTGCTCACAGTATCCTTTGGGATGGCAAAGCCAATTGTCCGGACGGCGCGCTCAAGGATGCGCTGATTCATCCCCTCTACAGCCCGTACACCGTGCGCCTGACCGACGGGGACAAGCACAATGACCAGGCGACGTTCAAGGTTCTGTACCATTCCATCGAGTTGCGCCAGGGCCCTTGGACCGCGGACGAGGCCGAGCCACCGAAGAGCGACGAGAAGGCCTGGACTCAGTTCAAGCTGAACACTCTGGGGTACTACGGCGGCCCCGTGGGCAAGGACACCGATAGCTACCTCGACCGCGCGGTCATTCGCTACAAGGCCAATCACAAATCGATGCACCAGCTCGATTACGCGAAATACGACCCCAAGATTACGGACGACCTCAAGAAGGCGCTGGAAAAGGGGGACAACAGGCGCGTCTTCCTCGATGGCGATGGGCTTACGGATCCGACGAAAGAGTCACGCATTTTCGTCGAGGCTCTGACCTACGAATCGAAAGCGGAATTTACCGAGAGCAAAGGCGACAAGGAGAAGGTGCGGCTCAACCGGCCGCTCGTTCCCATCGAAGCCACGATTTTTCTCAAGAACAAGGCCGATGCGAAGACGGCAGCCCCGGCCGCCGTCGGGCCGGCACGGATCAACTGGCGCTTCACCGATCCGGACGAGGACTTGACGGTTCAGTACACGAGTACACCGGCGGAGCCGAGCAAGACGCGAACCTATGTGGAGAAGTGCCTCAAGCTGAACGATGGTCGCAATGGAACCAAGGGCGACAACTGCCCCAAGGACTACCTCGGTATTCGCGACACGCCGGACACCAACTGGTTCGTGCCGGCGCTCCTGGATGATTCCTACGCGCCGTACAAGGTGGAAAAGGACGCTGGCCAGAAGGTCATCTTCAGCAGGGCATGCGTGGACGCCGCGAAATTCGCCAAGCGCGTGGGCAACGCCGGCTTCTACTTCCGTCCCTCGAACGTGGCGGGCGACGACTATCGCATCAAAGCGGAGCTCGACTTCACCGGGCTTCCCAACAAGGCCGCGCTCGAGTCTTTCCACGGCGTGACCGACGAGGCGACACGCCTTCACAGCGAAAGCGGCACGCTTCGTATTTGGCGAACCGCGAAGGTGGCCCTGCAAGTGACCTGGCCGCCGCGCACGAACTCGCACGAGTGGGCTGAGATTGCCGACGAGTTCAAGAAGGCGTACCTCGACATGGACGTCAGTGCCATCGCGACCAAGAAGATGAGCGACGTTCTGACCGAGAGCCAATACAAGCAAATCGTCGCGGACAATACCGATCACAAGAAGAAGGACATCAAGCTGCTCGACGACGCCTTGGTCGGCGTGGATCTGCCGAAGCAAGGCTCCTTGAACGCCGCCGACTACCGGACCGCCCTCAAGACGTTCACCAGCGACAACTACTGGAAGAAGATTTGCTACGTGCTTCGCGAACAGCTCTCGGCGAACATCCGCAAGGACTTTCCCACCGGATTCGTGGTCATCGAGTTTCTCACCCACCGCCCGGTCACCTTGCTCAAGGCTCCTCCAGGCGACAGCACCGTGCTCGATGCGAGCTACGTCACCTGGAGCTTTTCCATCGGCTTGCCGGACTCGACGATCTTCGCCGATCAGAAGGATCCCGATAAGGTGTACTACGTGGTCTCGCACGAGATGGGCCACAATCTTTGGCTCAAACACTGGGAACACGCGGGCGGCAGTCAACCTGACGATCACGACCAAGCCGACCACAACTGCACCATGAGCTATTCCAGCAGCAGCTGTGCGCACGCCCATCACCGTCCAGGCCTTTACACCCCGCACTTCTGCGGCAAGTGCAATTTGAAGCTGCGCGGCTGGGATATCGACCAGGCCGGCATGCCCGATGATTCCACCTAGGTTGGGGTCAGGCACGACGAATGAAACTGGAACTTTCGGTAAAGAACCCCTCGGCCAGCACACTCGAGAGTCTGAAGATCAGTCTGGCACTGGTCAACGACTCGGCGGTTGCCTACCGTCTGCCGGGGCCCTACGACCTCACCCAAGCGCTGTCCATCGAGGTCTACCGGGCTGGCGGCGCGCTCGTCCGGCGGATGAACGGTCTCACCCGCCAGGAAATGATGTCGTCGGGCCGAATCGATCCGACGCCGTTACTCGAAGACCTCCCGGCGGGGGGCCGCTGGGACTGGGAGCTCGACCTAGCGGCCTACCACTACGCTTTGCCGGCCGGCCAATTCGAGATCAAGGCGGTCTACGCCGATGAAGCCTCGGGCGTTCTGGCCCGCTCGCCGTCCGTGCCCGTCGTCGTGACCGCAGCGCCCTTGCATTGCCTTGCACCCCTGTGCGATGCGCCCGTCATCGAGGGGCTAACGTTACTGCTTCGAGGCGGCGATGCGCAGACGGAAGCCATCACGGTCTTGCGCCAACACAACGCCCAGCGACCTCTTGCTGCCTGGTACTCCGAACGCATCGACGGCGCGCCCGCCTCCGGGGTGAGGTGGGACGGTCCGACGCCGCCCTTCTTTGCGGCCGCGCGCTTTCTTACGACGGATTCGTTCGAGCCGACCTTCGTCAAATGGATCCTCTCCACCAGCCCGACGCACCTGTTCGCGCATCGGGTTTTCCGCGGCCGCATCGACCCCGTCGGACTCTCTTGCCCCTTGCCGACGGGGCGGAGCCTGCTTCCTTCCGCTTGCTACGACGACGACGATCGCTTGACGGTCTTCTTCCAAAAGCCGGACGGCGCCATCGACGCCTGCGACTTCACCGCCAGCGGGCTCGAGCGGCGCTTTCGCCACCAGGTCCCGCCGACGCCCATTCCGCCGGCCATCCGCGTCGACTGCGACTTCGTTCACGTGGTGACCCCTTGGCAAGGCGCCATCTACGACCGGCTTTCCTTGGACGGTGTCTCCCAGGAGCGGAAAAAGCCCCACACCACACGCATGACCCCCGTGCTTTGCGACATCGATCCCATCCGTCGTCGGGCCCGCTTGGCATTCCGGGACGGGCCGCGCGGACGTGCCTTGCATCTGGTGACGGTCGCTCCCAAGGCCAGCCAGGTCGACGTCCTGCCCATGGATCAGCTGCTGTTGCGGGGCGAGCTCAGGGAATTGAGCTTCGACGAGGACAATGCCGGCCACTTTCACCTCTTGGTCTCGACGTCGCGGCGCGGACTTTACTACCTTCGCGACGGCATGGGGCCGGTCCTGATTGCACGAGGCGAAGAGCGATTCCATCCCCTCGTGCATGCGGGCAGCGGCGCTTACCTCGGCTGCCACAGCGTCGAGTACGGCTACCGCTTCTTGCATTTCAGACCATCCGCCCACCATCACCGAATCGCAAGCTTCGACGAGGTAACATGACTCGATTGTCTTACTCAGGGATCCTGACTGAGACAGCGCTTTGCGCGGCCCTGGTCGCCGGGATATCTCTGAATGCGGTGTATGCCGCGCCTCCAGCCAAGCGTGCGGCTTCGCCCACCGCGCAGTCGACCAAGGAGACCAAGATGAACGACGAGGATCCATTCGAAATCCGGCTGTCCGGCAATGGGCCGGAGCTCAAGGCCATGCTCGTCAACCGTTCGTCCGTCCCGCGCTCGGCGCTTTGCGACGGCGAGCTGCAGCCCAGCCGCCTCGAAATCGTGTCATCGACTGGCAAGCGCGTGAAAGCGTTCGACTCGCGCTCTATCATGAAATACGACAACACGGTTCATTGCCGTCTCTTCAAGAGCGTCCAGCCCGGCCGCGACCTCGAGATGGGGGTGGTGAAGTTCAAGAAGTCGGGCGAGGGCTTCGAGGCAAGCTGGGGGCCCTATCGCTTCGAGACGGTGCCCGCCGGTGAGTACAAGGCGCGTGTGATCTGGACCAGCGAATTCGACACTTGCTTCGACGAGGAAACCGAGCAGCAGCGCAAGCTCGCAAACGTGTGGCTCGGCCGGATTCAGTCGAACGAGGTGACCTTGCTGTTGCGCTGAGCACAGGTCTTCGGCCTATGGGCCTTCCTTGAACGTCAAGGTCATGGTCCCGGGCTCGATATCATCCTGGCGGAAGGTTCCGCTTTCCGACAGGTTCCAGGATTTCTGGCTGCCATCGGTCAACGTCATGTCGACGACCCCGCTCAACGGTTGGTCGTCCTCGCCGACAACGTCGATGCTGATCCAGCTCAGCATGGCCTTGCGCAGTTGTGACGGGGTCATGGGCGGGACTTCCTCCGGCGCCTTCGAGCCTACGGTCGGAATTCGGCGCAAGAGAACCAATCCATCGGGCTTAAGCGGTGCCCGCCAGTCCCGCGAAACGGCGCTGTTGGCTTCGGCCAGAAGCGGTTTGAGATCGTTCGGCGTCCCTGGCTGCGCTGCGATGCCGTCCAAAACCTCGCGAGCCTCGTCGCGGGGAACCACTTGGTAGTTGTCCCGGCCCGGGAGATTGGCCAGTTGGGCGTCGGCCACCAACTTGTACTGCCGGCCGACGTAGGCAAGACGTCCACGCGTCTTGGTTTCGATGTCGCGCACCAAACGCCGCAGCTTCGCGCCTTGCTCCGCTTCGCCCGGCGCGGACGCTTCTCCGCTCCTGCGAATCGCGACCAGATCGCGGCTTTGGATGCGACTGGCGATGAGCTCGACGACCTGAAGGTCGTTTAGCGAGGACGGCGGAGAACTGGACAAGTTGGCCCGTGCGACGAATTCCCTGAGGGCGTCAAGCATGCGGGGCCGATCCTCCATCGCGCCGACTGCCTGCGCGGCGTCCAGGGCCGCGTACCCGCCCTCACGGCACAAGCGAATGGCATCGACCGCGCCCACCAAGAGGACAGCGTCGTCCTTCCAGGACGTCGTGAGCGCGATCGCTGGGCAATCTGGGGCCATGGCCCAATCCTAGATCAAGTTGTGGCTTTCGCCGCTCGCCGGCGTTTGACCCGATCCGCTCAGGCAAATATAGCGCACATGGTTGACCCGTTGCTCTGCCCACCTTGGTCCCAATTCATTCGTCCAAGATGGCAGTCGACCGCCGACCCACGTTGGCACTCGGAATCGGACCGATTTCGTCCAGAGGGCTACGAGGTAGTGCGCCAAATCTGCTGGACTTTCGAAGCGGCTGCGCTCATTCTAACGGTTTCGAGGCTGGTTCGAGATTTCGGGTCGGGCACTCGATCGATCGTCTCCCGTCTTTGGCATGTGCCGCTGCTGGGTAGTCGACTGAAAAACAACCCTGCAGAAGGAAGAGAAGATGGGAAAGAGACTTTACGTTGGCAATTTGTCGTATTCGACCACCGAGGCGGATCTCCGCGATGCATTCGTGGCGACCGGCCATGATGTGGCGGAAGTGAAGCTGGTCCTCGATCGCGACACGGGTCGCCCGCGTGGCTTCGCGTTCGTCGAGATGTCGACTGACGCCGGTGCACAGAACGCCATGGAAACCCTGAACGGCAAAGAGCTCCAGGGTCGCGCGATTGCGGTCAGCGAAGCTCGCGAGCGTACCGACAGCGGTGGCCGTGGCGGCTTTGGCGGCGGCGGTGGCGGCGGTCGCGGCGGAGACCGCGGTGGCTTCGGCGGCGGCGGTGGCGGTCGTAAGCAGCGCTGGTAGCAACAGGCGTGAAACCGGGCACGAACAACGCAGCCGAGAAACGACGAAAAGAAATTACTCGGCAGAAGCGGCAGAAGGAGAAGGCCGAGCGGCGGCAACAGCGCCAGTCTGAGCGTCAGACGCAGGACCCGCTCGACCCCGAAGAAGATCCTGATATCGCTGGCATCGTGCCCGGCCCTCAGCCCTTGCAGGAATAGACTAACTTTTCCTTGAGAGCTCAACTGAGCTTCAGGGATGCAACGCCAACGCTTCGGTCAGGGCCGAAAGGCTCGCAGGCCGAGCGTTGGATTTTTTTTGGGCCGCTTCGGCCACAGAAACTGCTTCCGCCCTGGAACCGCCACCGACGGTCGAGTCGGCCATCGCGCTGACAGAATCGTGGCCAAGTCATGGGAGGTTTCTGAAGAGGGGCAGGTCATATCCTTCGCATGGATACCACGCCCACACTTCCGTTGACCGCTTCCGGCCAGACGGTCTTTCCGCGACCACGCTTCAAAATCGGGACGAATGCGGTCCTCTTGATCGCCGTTCACCTCGCCGCCCTCATCGGGGTCGTGCTGCTTGGCTGGTCCTGGTCAGGCCTTGCGCTCGCCGTCGCCGCCTACTACGTGCGCATGGTGGTAGTTACCGCCGGTTACCACCGGTACTTCGCCCATCGCTCGTTCCGCACCTCGCGGCTGTTTCAATTTCTCCTTGCCGTTGGTGCCCAGAGCGCAGCCGAGAAAGGCGTTTTGTGGTGGGCAAGCCACCATCGCTGGCACCACAAGTATTCGGACACCGAGCGCGACGTTCACTCGCCGAGACAACGCGGCTTCTGGTTCGCGCACATCGGCTGGCTGTTCTCGACCACCTGGAATGAAACCGATCCGAAGCTGATACCCGATCTCTACAAGTACCCGGAGCTGCGATGGCTGGACCGCGCCGGTATTCACGTGCTACCGACCGTAGCCCTCGGGCTCGCTTGCCTTCTCATCGGCGGCGCCTATGGCCTCGTCTGGGCCTTCTTCGTTTCCTCGGTCATGCTCTGGCACGGCACGTTCACCATCAATTCGCTGGCGCATCGCTTCGGCAGCCAGCGCTACGCCACCGGCGACGACTCTCGCAACAACTTCCTCCTGGCCATCCTGACCACTGGAGAGGGCTGGCATAACAACCACCATCGCTACCCCGGCTCGGCGAGCCAGGGCTTCTACTGGTGGGAGGTCGACATTACGTATTACGTCCTTCGGCTGCTCGCGCTTGTCCGCATCGTTTGGGACGTGCGGCGTGTTCCGGAATCGGTGCGGTCAAGTGAACTGGCCAGCGCGGTCCCGGAGCACCTCACTTTTGCTTCCCGTCGAGAGGCGTCCGCCGGAGATATCTGCCAGAATGATATCGCTTGCGACTCCGCACACCCACCACTCGCCTCCTTGGCCGAGCGCGCCTAGTCTTCACACTGACCGCGCTGGTGCCGACCATTCTCATGGCGGCACTTGGCATCGTCCTGCTCGCGGCCGGCCCTTCGCCGTCGATTGCCGTGGTTGCCGGTATCCTGGTGCTGTGCTTCTGCGCGGTAGGCTTGGCCGGCTACACCATCGGATCCTTCTTCGTCACGCGCGGGGCCAGCTTGGCGTCCCTTCAGAACGAGTTCTTGGCGCTGGTCTCGCACGAGTTGCGCACGCCGCTAACGTCCATTCGGATGTTCATTGATACCCTGCGCGAGGATCGCGTTCACGATCCGGAGCAGCGGCAGCATTGCCTCGCCGTCATCCATCAAGAGCTCAAGCGCCTCGACGGCTTGGTGGGAAGGATCATCGATCTTTCGAAGATAGAGCACCAGCATATGTTGTTCCGCCGCCAGGTGGTGCACGTAGACGATATCGTGGCGGATGCCTTGGCCGCCTTCGAGGCCGTCAAGGTCGGCGGCGAGGTCGCGCTCGACGTGAAGGTGGCACCCAATCTGCTCGTCATGGGCGACCGAAGCGCGCTGGCCCAGGCCATCGGCAATTTGCTGGGCAACGCTTGGAAATACACGCCCGCAGAGGGCAAGGTCATCGCTCTCGCGGCAACCTCCGACGCCAAGCACGTGGCCATCACCGTCACGGACAACGGCGATGGCGTTGCCGGAAGCGAACGGGACACTATCTTCGACAAGTTTCAGCGAGGCGCAGCGGCCAGTCACCGTGGCAGCCAAGGCTCGGGCCTAGGGCTCGCCATCGTGCGCGCTGTCGTCGAGGCACACCGAGGGAAAGTCGACGTGAAATCGGATGGCACGCATGGGGCTCGCTTTCGCATTCTGCTGCCTCGGCACAAGGAGGCCGCATGAGTGAGGCAGCCACAGGTCCGCTGGTCACCATCGTCGAAGACGATGCCGCTATCGCGGATGGGTTGGCCCTAAATCTCAATTTGCAGGGCTATCGCACGCAGGTCATCGGCGACGGCGAAACCGCGCGCGGGCAGATCGAGAACCGGCTGTCGGATCTGGTGCTGCTCGATATCTCGCTGCCGCGGCAAAGCGGGCTGTGGGTGCTCGAACAAATCCGCACGGCGGGCAATCCCGTTCCGGTCATCGTGCTATCGGCTCGCCAGGACGAATTCGACAAGGTGGCGGCGCTCAAGCTGGGAGCGGACGATTACGTCACCAAGCCCTTTGCACTGGCCGAGCTGCTCGCGCGCATCGCCGCCGTCCTTCGTCGTGCTCGGATGGCTGCGCAGCCGGCAGCGGGTCAGCGCGAATCGCACGGCGAGCTGCCGGCGGAAAGTGCTGCGGCGGAAGAGCGAACGGCCGCGTGGTGCTTCGGCGATGTCGTCGTCGATCCGCACACGCGCACGGTCGTCCGAGCGGGCCAGCCGGTCAGCCTCACGCACCTCGAATTCGAGCTGCTGAGCTTTTTCTGCCGGAGCAGCGGCCAGGTCTATTCACGCGAACACCTGCTGCGCGAGGTTTGGGGCTTGCGGCATTCGGGACAGGCCCGCACCGTGGACAACTTCTTGGCCCAACTGCGCTCGAAGCTCGAGGTGGATCCCGAGCACCCGCGCCATCTGATTACGGTGCGTGGCAGCGGCTATCGCTTCGTCCCCGGCTGATGTTCGGGTATCGCGGCGTCAGCCGGCGGCGAGCGAGTCGCCGTCATGAACCCTGGCCGGGTGTGCACTGCGCGGAATGTGGTTCGCAGGTGGCATGTCGACAAGCTGGGCTGCTTCTTCTCCGCGGGCCTGCAGAGTAGCTTCTTCGATGCGCGGGAGGACCGCCTGCTGGGTGTAGCCAATCATGTGCTCGCCCGCGACCGCCAGTGCCACTGCGCGAGCGATGCGCCTGGGCGCGTGGCGAAGCACCTGGGCAAAGAAGCGCCAGTAGTCCTTGCGATAGCTGCCGGTCAAACCCTGGCGCCAGATGGAACGAAGCAAGCAGGCGAGGGCGTAGCGCAATGGCAGGCGCATGGACGCATTCGAGCTCGGCCGCAGGCGCAGGGCGCGCAGGCAGCGCTCGAAGTACTCCTTCGGCTCGTAAATCCGTGCCAAAGCTTTGCCGTAAATCTCGAGCAGAACAGACTCCGTCACCCGGGTCTTGAAATTGGGTCGACCGAAGGTCTCGCCCGACGCCCGATCGATCAAGCGTCCCTCTCGGCTCAAGCGGCGTTCGAGCTGGGTCCCGGGCAGCGCCGTCAAGATCCCGATCATGGCTTGCGGGATGGGCGAGCGAAGCACCCAATCGCGCTGCCGTGCCAGCGCCTCGGCGTCGTCGGCGTCGAAGCCCATGATGAAACCCGCGCTGACGTCGAGGCCGGAGCTGATCAGCTTGTCGATGGCCGCGTTCAGGTCGACGGCCAGATTTTGCGACTTGTGCGTCTCGCGCAGGGCCGCGGGCGAGGGCGTCTCGATACCGACGAACACACAATCGAAGCCGGCCGCCACCATGGCCGCGATGAGCTCGTCGCAACCGGCGAGGTCGACGCTGGCTTCGGTGAAGAACTGAAAAGGAAAGGCGTGCGCGCGCATCCACTCGGCGAGCGTCGCCAGCATGGCCAGCGTCTGCTTGCGATGGCCGACGAAGTTGTCGTCGACGACGAAGATCGACCCGCGGAAACCGGTCGCCAAGATGGCGTCGAGCTCGCGGCAGAATTGTGCCGGCTGCTTGGTGCGTGGCGTGCGGCCAAACAGCTCGACGATGTCGCAGAACTCGCAGCGAAACGGGCACCCGCGTCCCCACTGCACGCCGATGGCGTGGTACGCGCCGATTTCCAGCAGGTCGTAGCGAGGCGGTGGCAAGCGGTCGAGCTCAGGGCGTGCGCTGGCGGTAAAGCGGGCCGGCAGCGCCGTGTGGTCGGCGACCAGCGCCGCGCAGAGCTCGCCCATCAGCTCCTCCGCCTCGCCGACCACGACACAGTCGACATGATCGGCCAGTGCCTCGGGCGTGGCAGTCGCATGTGGACCGCCCGCCACGATGGTCTTGCCCATCGCTCGCGCACGCACCGCTACCTCGAGCATCGATGGCCGCTGCACCAGCATCCCGGAAAGGAAGACGACATCGGCCCAAGCCAAATCGGCGTCTGCGAGGGGCCGAACGTTCATGTCGCAAAGACGAACGTCCCAATCGCGCGGTAGATGCGCGGCCACCGTGAGCAGTCCGAGCGGCGGCAAGAGCGCGCGTTTGCCGATCATATCCAAACTGCGCTCGTGCCCCCAGTAGGTTTCGGGAAAAGCGGGCGAAACGCAGAGAACCTTCATGTAGGCCATTACATGCCGGGCTATATCAGAATTGTGTCACGGACACGTCATTTCTATGGCCGCGCGTTGCCCGCCGCGGGCGCGAGGGACGAAGGGGCTCAGCCTCCGACGGTCGGCCCGCTGGGTTCGGCGGTCGTGACCGGCGCAGCAGCCTCGGACGTGGCTGGCGCCTCGGCAGGTGCAGGAACCTGCTCGACCGGCTGGGGATGCTGGTGGCGTAGGACTTCCCGCGCCGCTTCCCGCGCCGCCTGAACTTGGGCCAGCTTGCAGGCGCCGCAGATGGAGGGCGCGGCCCAGTTTCCAAGATGGGTCTGCAGCTGACTCTCCGGCGGCCAGAAAATAGGCGTTCCACACTGCATGCACGGAATTTCCTGCGTCTTGCGATTGGCCAGGAACTCGGCGCAGGCGGCACAGCGGCGCTCGGGTGGTTGTACCTCGCGACGGCGCTTGCGCTTGTTCTTCTTGCCTTTGCCGCCTGTGCCGGCGCCATTCGGCCCGGCGGCTGCCGCGGGAACGCCTTCACCTTTCGACGTGGCTTCGGCGACTGCCGCTTGGCTCGTTTCGCCAGCCGGTGCTTCTGCGACGGCCGGCGACTCTGCAGCCGCTGCGCTCTCGATGGCCGCTACGGGAGCGGTTCCTTCGCTGTCCTCGACCTCGATGTCTTTCAGTTTCGGACGCACACCCGCAGCGAGCTGCTGCTCTTTGGTCCACGTGAAGGTGCCCGCGCAACCGTCGGTTCGGCAGGCGATTTCGCGATCCTCGAGATCGCCGAGCTCTTTCTCGCAGTTCGGGCAAAGGTGCGGATACGGATCGCCAGTCTTGCCGCGGACCGCGCGCGCCAGCTGAGCGCCACGCTTGTCCATCCACGTTCCCTTGCAGCCCGAGCGACGGCAGGGGCGCTCGACGTCTTTGAGCGTGCTCCACAAATCGAAGCAACGCTTACACATGTGCGACGGTGCCTTGGGCGGCGCCTTGTCCGCCACGCAGGCATCCAGCTGATCGAAGCGCGACCAGGACCAGGTATTTTTGCAACCGGAAGTGCGGCAACGAATGTCGCGGTCGGAAAGCTTGCCGAAGCTGGCGCGACAGGAGTCGCACATGCGGCGAGGCGGCTCGTTGGGCTTGCCCGCGGCGAAGGCCTGAATTTGCTCGTCGGCTTTCCAGGTCCACTTGCGTGTGCAGCCGTTGATGCCGCAGCTGACTTCGCGATCGTGAATTCGGCGCGACACCTGCGAGCACGGCTCGCACATCACTCCGGTGATCGTCACCGCGCCGGGCTTGGTCGGCTCGGCGGCAGCTTCGGGTTGGCCGTGAGCGATGAGTTGCTGCTGGCGAGTGAGCACAGCTGTGCGCGTGCAGCCAGGGACGGTGCAAGCGATTTCCTTGTCCTCCAGGCTGTCGAGCAGGGACTTGCACTCGGCACACAGTTGCTTGGGCGCGGGGCGCTCGGCGGCAAATGCTTCGAGTTGCGCCGTCGCTGTCCAGGTCCAGGTTCCGGTGCATCCGGGCCGATCGCACTTGCGCTCGGTATCGTGCAAGCGCCGAGATTTCTCCCGGCACGGTTCGCACATGCCCGCAGTGGCGGCGTCGCCTTCGTCCGCGCCTCCGAGGCCGAATGCTTTGCTAGAAAGTTGGATCCAAGTGCGCGTGCATCCAGGCACGCGGCAAGGCAGAGACTTGGCGCCCAACCGGTCTGCGAGTGTGAATTTTCCGGCAGCCATACGAAGTTTCGTATCGTGGCAACAACCCTTGCACAAGGCAAGCAGCAATTCAGGTTCCAGCAGCGATTGGTGCGCCGCGCGCAAAATCGATGTTTCCGGTTGACGTACTGAGCTTGCTCTCTATTCTTGGGCGCTCGCCATGCAGCTCACCATTGAAGACATTTCCCCGGTTGAAAAACGAGTCGACTTCGAAGTTCCCTGGCCGGAGGTCGCGGCCAAGCTCGACAAGGCTTACGACAAGCTTCGTCGCGAGGTTCGCCTCAAGGGGTTCCGGCCCGGCAAAGTGCCGCGTCAGGTAGTCGAGAAGCTGTACAAGGCGCGGGTCGAAGACGATGTCTCGCGCGAGGTGGTCGAGATGGCCATCGTGCAAGCGGTCCAGGAAAAGCAGATTGCGCCGATCGCGCCACCGTCGGTGGAAAAGCTGGAGATGAAGATCGGCGAGCCGCTCAAGTTTTCGGCGCGGGTCGAGATTCGTTCGCAGGTTACGCCGAAGGACTACTCGGGCGTCAAAGTGTCGCGTCGTCCGGCCAAAGTCACCGACGAGCAAGTCGAAAAGGCCCTCGAGGGATATCAGCGTCGGTTTACCGAATTCAAGCCGGTCGAAGATCGCAAGGTCACGGCCGCCGACGACGTTCTGACGGCCGAAGTGCATGGCAAGGTTGCGGACAACAAGATCAAGACTCGTACCGTCACCGTGGATCTCGCCGACGAGAACGCGGGTGGCGTTCCGGGCTTGGCCGAGCGGCTGCGTGGCGTCCCAATCGACGGCCAAGGCCTGGAAATCAAGTACCAGGTGCCCGCCGATTCTCCGGTTAAGAGCTTGGCCGGCAAGGACATCAGCCTGCGCGTGACGATTAAGGAAGTGCGCAGCCGCAAGGTGCCGGCGCTCGACGATGAGCTGGCCAAAGACAGCGGCGAAGCGGATACGCTGGCGGACCTGCGTACCAAGGTGCGCGAGAAGCTCGTGGAAGGCGAAAATCAGCGCATCAAGCGCGAGATGTCCGTGGCGCTGACCAAGGAGATCGTCAAAGCCAATCCGTTCGACGTGGCGCCGTCGCTGGTCGACCGCTACGCCGAGGACATCGTGATGCGCACGCGCTCGCAGCTCATGATGATGGGCATCGACGTCGAGGCGGGCGGCTTCAACGAGACCGAAATGCTCAAGGAAGTCCGTCCAGAGGCCGAAGCAGAGGCCAAGGCGAGCATCTTGGTCCACGCAATCGGCGAACGCGAAGGCATCGAGGCGACGGAAGGCGACGTGCAAAAGCGCATCGCCGAGATCGCCGCGGCTCGTGGTGAAAGCACCAAAAAACTGCGCGCCGACCTTGAGCACAGCGGCCGGATCAACGGCGTGAAGTCGCAGATCGTCTACGAGAAGACGGTTGATCTGTTGCTGACCCAGGCTAAGATCGTCGACGAAGATCCGGAAAGCCTGATCATCACACCCGATCAGGCGAGCCAAGGCAAGAAAGAGCGGTTGGTCGTCACGCCCGAGGAGGCTGCGTCCGAGGCAGCCAAACACGGGAAAAGGAAATAGCGTCCATGCGAGAGTCGAACGAAGCGAACTCCATCGTCAGCAACTTCATCATCCCGACGGTGATTGAGCAGACCCACCGGGGCGAGCGCGGTTGGGACATTTTCTCGCGCTTGCTCAAGGATCGCATCGTGTTCATGGGCACGGCGGTGGACGACCAGATGGCGAACATCATCATCGCCCAGCTGCTGTTCTTGGAGAGCGAGGATCCCGACAAGGACATCATGCTCTACATCAACTCGCCGGGCGGCTTGGTGACGGCGGGCATGGCGATCTACGATACGATGCAGTACATCCGCCCCGACGTGGCCACGTTCTGCATGGGCCAGGCGGCGTCGATGGGTGCGTTCCTCCTCGCAGCCGGCGCGAAGGGCAAACGCTATGCGCTTCCGCACGCGCGCATCCTCATTCACCAGCCACTCGGCGGTTTTTCGGGGCAGGCGACCGACGTAGACATCCACGCCCGCGAGATCCTGCGCACTCGTGACAGCTTGAACCAGCTCTTGGTCAAGCACACCGGACAGCCCATCGAGCGCATCAAGAACGACACTGAGCGCGACTACTTCATGAGCGCGACCGAGGCCAAGGATTACGGCATCGTCGACGACGTCTTCGTGGGCAAGGCGCACGGCAAAGAAAAAGAGAAAGAGAAGTAGGGAAGAAACTCGCCGACCTCGCGGTGGCGACGGGGCTGGGGTGATGCTAGTTTAAGACTCGTGTCACCCGCCAGGCGCGAAGATCAAACCAGCCTTTCCTGCTCGTTCTGCGGCAAGGGCCAAAAAGAGGTCAAGAAGCTCATCGCAGGACCGACCGTCTACATCTGCGACGAGTGCATCGGCCTGTGCAACGACATCATCGCCGAGGAAATCGAGAAGGACGGCGAGAATTTCGGTCTGGCGGCGGTGCCCAAGCCCGCTGACATCAAGACGATTCTCGACGACTACGTCATCGGGCAAGACCGCGCCAAGAAGATTCTCTCGGTCGCCATTCACAACCACTACAAGCGCATCGACGCCAAAGTGGGCGCCGACGACGTCGAGCTGGGCAAGTCCAACATCTTGCTGCTCGGGCCGACGGGCTCGGGCAAGACGCTGCTCGCGCAGACGCTGGCCAAGATCCTCAACGTTCCTTTCGCCATCGCCGACGCCACCAACCTGACGGAGGCGGGCTACGTCGGCGAAGACGTCGAGAACATCATCGTCAGCCTGCTGCAAAACGCCGACCACGACATCGAGAAAGCCGAGCGCGGCATCGTCTACATCGACGAGATCGACAAGATCGCGCGCAAGGGTGAGAACCCGTCGATTACGCGTGACGTTTCGGGTGAAGGCGTGCAGCAGGCGCTGCTCAAGATCCTCGAAGGCACGGTCTGCAACGTGCCACCCAAAGGCGGCCGCAAGCACCCGCAGCAGGAATTTCTGCAGGTGGATACGACGCACATCTTGTTCATCTGCGGCGGCGCCTTCGTCGGGCTCGAAGACATCATCGAGCAACGCATCGGCCAGAAGCAGATCGGTTTCGGCGCCAAAGTTCAGTCGCGCAAGGAGCGCCGGGTCTGGGAGCTGCTGCGCGACGTGCAGCCCGAAGATCTGCTCAAGTACGGCATGATTCCCGAGTTCGTCGGTCGCATGCCGGTCATTGCCCCCTTGCACGAGCTCGACGAAGCCAGCCTCATCGACATCCTCACCAAGCCGAAAAACGCGCTGACGCGGCAGTATCAGCGCCTGTTCGACATGGACGGCGTGAAGCTGCGATTCACCAAGGGCGCCTTGTCCGCGGTGGCGCAGGACGCGCAGAAGCACAAGGCCGGTGCGCGCGGCCTACGCGCCATTCTCGAGCAAACCATGCTCGAAATGATGTTCGACATTCCGACCGCCCAGCCGCCCATCAAGGAAGTGGTCATCAGCGAAGAGACCATCCAGAACGGCGCTCAGCCGCTCTTGCTCTACCAGAAGAACGGCGCAGGCGCTGCGGGAGGCGAGAAGGCGTCGTGAGCCGCCAGCTGCGCAGGCGACTGTTCTGGTTGTCTGCGTTGCTGCTGTTTATCGCGGCCTACTTCATCATGGCCCCGGACGCGCCCAACTTGCCGCTTTCACCGGAACAAAGCGAGACCGTTGGGCGAACCGCGTATTAGCGGGGTAGCGCAGAGGGCACGGCGACGGGAGCCACGGCGCCAAGGCGGCTGCCTTGCTGGCGGATTGGGCAGCAATGACGGCGCGCGGGTGGCGCGCTGCCGGCTGACGTGTCCCAAACCATGCAAAAATTGGCTGTCTCGATCGCGCATTGATACGATCCGGCGCATTGCCAGTCGCCCCGTCGGCGGTTGGAAAGGAATACCGTGGCTGATTATCGCGACGCCGAAAACAAACTTAAGCGTGTGCCGCTCCTGCCGTTGCGGGACATCGTGATCTTTCCGCATATGGTGGTTCCACTTTTCGTGGGGCGGGAGAAATCGTTGGGGGCGCTGGGCGAGGCGACCGCGCACGGCGAGAACCAGGAGATTTTTCTTTCGGCCCAGCGTGGGCCGGAAATCACCGAGCCCACGCCCGATGACATTTTCCCCGTCGGTACGCTGGCCAGCTTGATTCAAGTGCTGCACTTGCCGGACGGGACCGTGAAAGTTCTGGTCGAGGGCAAGCAACGCGGCACCATCCGCCACTTCGACGAAAGCGAAGGCTTTTTCGCCGTCGAAGTGGAACCGCTCAAGGAGACCGACGAGCGTTCGGCGGAAATGACGGCAGCGGTGCGTGGTTTGCTCGCGGCGTTCGAAAGCTTCATCAAGCTGAGCAAGGGCCTGGCGCCTGAGCTCATCGAATCGGTCCACACCATCGAGTCGCCCGGCGAGCTGGCGGATACCGTGGCCGCCCAGCTCCAGCTCAAGCTGGCAGCGAAGCAGGCGCTCTTGGAAATGACGAGCCCGCTGGAACGGCTGCTGCGCCTGACCGAGCTTCTGCGCGGAGAAATCGAGGTCCTTCAAGCCGAGCGCAAGTTGCGCGGCCGACCCCGGCACAAGCGGCGCGAGGAAACGCTGGCGAGCGACCCGACGCTGGGCTCGCCCAAGGAGCCACCATCGGATCGCGATGAGCTGAGGAGCGAGCTGGCCGAGCTGGAGGAGAAGGTCGCGCAGGTCAAGCTGCCGGCCGAGGCGCTGGCGCGCGTGCGCAAGGAAATGAAGAAGCTGCGCATGATGGCGCCCATGTCGGCGGAGGCGGCGGTGGTGCGCGGCTACATCGACTGGATTTTGGCGTTGCCGTGGGGCGTGCGCACCGAAGACCGCCTGGACGTCGCCGAGGCCGAGCGCGTGCTCGACCACGACCACTTCGGCTTGCACAAGGTCAAGGAGCGCATCCTCGAATACCTGGCCGTGCAGGCGCTGGTACAAAAGCAGAAGGGACCCATCTTGTGTCTGGTCGGTCCGCCCGGCGTCGGCAAGACGTCGCTCGCGCGCTCCATTGCGACGGCGACCGGTCGGGCCTTCGTGCGCTTGGCCCTGGGCGGCGTGCGCGACGAGGCCGAGATTCGCGGCCACCGGCGCACGTACATCGGCGCTCTGCCGGGCAAGATCATTCAGTCGCTCAAGAAGGCCGGCAGCACCAACCCGGTGTTCCTGCTCGACGAGGTGGACAAGATGTCGGCAGATTTCCGCGGCGACCCGGCGGCGGCCCTGCTCGAGGTCCTCGACCCCGAACAGAACAATGCTTTCAACGACCACTACCTCGATCTCGATTACGATCTATCCGACGTCATGTTCATCACGACGGCGAACTACATGCAGGGTATTCCGGTGCCGCTGCAGGATCGCATGGAGATCGTCCAGATTCCGGGCTACACGGAGTTCGAAAAGCTGGCGATTGCGTCGCAATACCTTTTGCCCAAGCAGCAGCGCGAGCACGGGCTCGGGGACCTCGACATCGGCGTGCCCGAGGAGACCTTGCGCGTGCTCGTCGACGGCTACACCAAGGAAGCAGGGGTGCGCAGCCTCGAACGTGAGATCGCGGCTATCTGCCGCAAGATCGCGCGCGAGTACTTAGCCGACCGGACGAACCGGTCGTTCAAGGTCACGCCCAAGCGTCTCGTGAAATATCTCGGACCGCAGCGGTTCCGCGTGGGACAGCAGCAAAGCAGCGACGAGGTCGGCGTGACGAATGGTCTCGCGGTGACCTCGCATGGTGGCGATTTGCTCGTGACCGAGGTTTCCATCGTCGCCGGAAAAGGCAAGTTGGTGCTGACCGGCCAGCTCGGCGACGTCATGCAGGAATCGGCGCAGGCGGCCATCAGCTACATTCGCTCGCGTGCGCCTTCGCTCGGCATCGATCGCGACTTCTACTCGCGCGCCGATATTCACGTTCACTTGCCCGAAGGCGCGATTCCCAAGGACGGCCCCTCGGCGGGCATCACCATTTGCACAGGGATGGTTTCCGCCCTCCTGCGCACGAAAGTTCGGCGGGACGTCGCCATGACGGGCGAGATCACGCTGCGCGGACGCGTCCTGCCCATCGGGGGGCTCAAGGAAAAGATCTTGGCTGCGCACCGAGGTGGGATCTCGACAGTGATCTTTCCCAAGGAGAACGCCAAAGATCTGCGCGACATTCCCAAGCGGGTGCTCAAGAGCCTGCGCTTGGTGCCGGTTTCTCACATGGACGACGTTTTGCGAACCGCGCTTGCCGTCGAGGATCCGAGCGAATTCTTGAAGGAGCCATCCGTGGCCGTCGACTGGCGCGTAGCCATCGAACGTCGAGGCAACGAGCGGCGCGGCTCCGATTCCCGTCTTCCGGTGGCCAGTGCCACACCACCCGCGGCGTCCGAGGCGCCGGTCTCGGCGTCGATCCGATTGTCCCGCTGACGACGTCTCCGAGCCAAAGGCTCGGCCGCAGGTGGGGTGAAGTTCGCGAATTTACTTCGCGGACGAGGGGCGGGCCGCCCCCTTTAGAACCTATGGGCATGGTGCGGGCAAATGATGTAAAAACAGCCGGCTTGGAGGAGTGGCCGAGTGGTCGAAGGCGACGGTCTTGAAAACCGTAGTGCCCCAAAGGCACCAAGGGTTCGAATCCCTTCTCCTCCTCAGCCTCCTCCCCAACTCGTAAAGTCAGCCCTTGAGATCCGGCGCAATCTCAAGTAGTACCAAGCATCTCGTTTGGAGAGGTGGCCGAGAGGCCGAAGGCGGCGGTTTGCTAAACCGTTATACGGGCTAAAACCTGTATCGGGAGTTCGAATCTCCCCCTCTCCGCAACCCCTGAAAATAGGCCTTCCTGCATTTTCGACTCGGTGGGCGACGTCAAACGTTGCTGATAGGGCGCGATTGGCACCACATCCCCGGCCGGCCGTGACAGGTCCACTGCCATGGCGTCAAGCTCGGAAGGGTTGAACAGGTTCTTCGACAAGTGGGCGTAACGCTGCGTGGTAACGATGGAACTGTGCCCGAGGATGGCCTGCAGCTTGGAGATGTTCTGACCCGCCGTGATCCATTGGCTGGCGAAGGTGTGCCGCGTTACCTGATACCAGGACAGGGCGGGCAGGCCGCATTCCTTGAGCGCGTCCCGTAGGTGGCGGTGGAGAGTCTGAGGGCGAACGAAGCCGGGCAGGGTACCGAGTTCCGGCCGGCCGCCGCGGTCCATGTTCGCGGGCCGGAACAACAGGCCCGTGCCGCCGGTTCGCAGCTTCCAGGCCGTCAGGATGGGCACCAGGGCGGCCTGCAGCGGGACCGTGCGGCTTTCGCTGTCCTTGAGCGGCCCGAGGCGTCCTCGGTGGGCCTGCTGGCGCACATGGATCCGCCGGTCCGAAAGGCTGACGTCTTCCCACGAGAGGCCAATTACCTCCGAGGTGCGCATGCCCGCGAACGCACCAACCGCGAACATCGTGGCCGTGGGCTCGGGCAGTGCCAGGAACAGCCGGCGCACATCGTCCAGCTTTTCGAGGTACGGCGTCATGGTTGGGTCCTGGTCGCTGCGGTATAACTTGCGGGTCGACCGCGGCAGGGCGCTTATCGGATTCACCGCGACGTGCCCTTGCTCTACGATGTCCGAAAAGAACGTGCTCAACACCCGGATGAGCATGCCCACCGATGCTGGCGCGAGGCCCTTCTTGGGCTTTGTCTTGGGCTTTTGGGGTGGGTTCCCCTTGCCGTGATTGCCCTCAACTAGCTTGAGTTCGACGAACCGCCGAATCATGGCGCCGTCCACCTCGCACGGCTTGCAGTGGCCGAAGAACGGATCGAGGTGCACGCGCCACCTGCAGGCATCATCACGCCACGCCCGATGCGTCAGCTCTCGCCGCTTTAGCCACAGCTTCGCCAGCTCGGCCAACGTGGGAGCCGTCTTCTTATCAGGCTGCAGGCCCACCTTGCCCAGCGCCGCGTCCGACAACCGCTTGCAGAGCATGCGCTTCGCTGTGGCTTCGTCAGGCGCAGTGTCGAATCGCCGTTTGCCACCCTCGCGCCATGCGATCGACCAAGACAGACCGCGCTTGCGAATTGTGCCCTGCCCGAAGCCGCGCCGTCGTCGCTTACGAGCCATGGGGCACCTCGTTTGTGACAAGCTGCGCGGCATTCATCGCGCAACCCAGCCTCCAGCGCGCTTTTCGAAAGTCAATGCCTACCGGGAGGATCTGCACGGTCATGCCGGAGGCCTCGAGCGCAGCGGCGACCATTTTCGCCTGATGCTCTGGCCAGGTCCCGCGAAGCCAGACCACCGCGCTCATCGCCGCACCTCCACCGCGTTCTGGTTCGCCGTCGAGAACAGCGCCTTCAAGTGCAGCGCCGCACGCACGGGCAGCGAAGGGCGCACCAGCCGCTCGGCCTGGTCCGGATAGAGCTCTCGCGCGAGAGTCTGCAAGCGCTCAAAGTGTTCGTAGCAAAGGCCGTCTTTGAGCCGCGCCGAGAGCTTCCCGCATACGCGGCACGGACGGATTTGGCTGAACATCCGCGCGAGGGTCGCACGCCGTAGCTGGCAGTTCCCGCAAAGAAAATCGCCGTCCGTATGGGCTTGCTCGTCAACGTAGAGCACGCGGGCGCCACACGATGCGCACGGCTTCCAGGCGGCCAGGTAGACGAGCGTGCGGCACAGGTTGGCTTCGTTCGAGCACCGGCACGGCTTGTATTCGCCGCAGGTTTTGCACGTCGTTGATGCCGACCACGGCGGGGCAGTGGGTGGCGATTCTGTTGCGTTTCCGAAAGACACACGTAGCCTGTCCATTGTCGTTCTCCTCTTCATTGGGTTTCGACCACGGGGCGCACCATTGGCGTGGTGGCGCCCCACTTACGTTGTGGGGTATCTCGGGCCAGGCGCGCGCGGCGCTGCTACTGGCGGGAACTACTGACGGGGCTTGGTCGGGTGAGCTTTGATCCAGCTCTTCAAGATGATCTTGATAGCCTCGCTTCGGCTCACGCGGGAGCTGCCTTCGGGCTTCTCGGCTGACATGCGCTCGGCTTCGGCGTCGAGTTGCCCGATAAGCTCCGCCGACGCCTTGAAACTCAAGGTCGTGTCTTCGTCGAGCGGTCGGATTTTGGGACGTCCCACATCTGCAAGTTTCGCTGATTTCCTCGAAGTAGTCATTTTTTCAACGTCCATGGTAACTATCCTGTTCCTTGGTGGTTATTTAGTCAAGAAAGAAACGACTAGCCTCGAATCCGCCCGTTTCCCGCCCTTTTGGCCTTGGCCACGTCACGCATTTTCGAGGCCATCCCCGTTCTGTCTGTTCGAATCTCTTGCCACCGGGGGCGCGGTTTTCTCGGGGATTTCTGCCTCTTGCCCGGCCCATGGCGCCACGGTGCCACCAACCGCCCCCGAAACCAGCACCGGTTTCGGCTGTTTGGTCATGCGCCCCCACGGGTGCCACTCCCTGTGCGGCTTGCTCGCCTTCGCCTGCCCGAAGTCGGATGAGATGGCGCGGCCGGGATACAACCGCGCCACCTCCTCGCGCGAGAGTGACCGCACCGGCGGCAGCCTGGCGCGCATCCTGGCTTCCGCCCTGTCTAGAAGCTCGCCGAAGTTTTCCTCTGCCGTGTTCATGCTCATCGTCGCCCATCCTTCACAACATCAACATCAACCTCGACGCCGCGGCCAAGGTCCCGAACGCGAACGAGCGCTGGCCCAACCTTCGCCAGGGCGAGGCGCTGCAAAAGTTCCTCAAGGCCGAGCGAACACCGAAGGATCTCGGCAATCCTCACGGGTTCCACTTGGCCCTTCGCCGCTACGGCAAGTGCGCATGTCTCGCGCTCGAAAAGCTCGCCCGACTCATCGCCGAGGTCGATCAACTCGCGCACCTTCGGCCGCCCGGAGGTGCTCGGAGCCAGGTCGACCAACAAAGAGTATTTACACCTCGCAACCCAACAAGGCGTCGAGGTTCCCAACCCACGGCGCTGGCATTCACCGTAGTTCTTCGGGAAAGTGGCGAGCACGTGCGAATCGCACTCGCCAATCGTCCTTGGAGGAAAGGCGACCACCGGTGTCACACCGTCTAGCATTGGCTAGACGCTCGCCTTGCTAGGCTCGTTCCTCAACCACCACTGCCAGCCGCAGCTCGACGTCGAAGGAGGCTTGTCCCACTGAACTCTCGGGTATGGCAGCGGGTTCGTGACATTGCCGCCGAGGTGAACGCGTTGGTGCCGGGCCAATGCTCGCAGGTCATCGCACAACCGTGAGTCGCGGCCTTCGACCATCACCGCCAGCCCGAGCAAGGTCCGCCCAAGCTCGCTGTAGTTGGCTTCCCAATCGCGAGCGTGGAAGCGCTCTTCGTCCAGTCTATCTTGGGCGAGCCGCTGCGCGGCGGCCTCCTCGGCCTTCCGCTTCTCCTCCTCGCGCTTCGCCTTCTCGGCCTGGAATTCCGCAAACAGCTTCTGTCGTCGCTCGACCTCGATCTCGGGAGAGTCGTCCGACTTGAGAATTGCAACCGCTTCGGACAGTGGGTAAGCAACGGCGATCGTCGCCATCCCGTTCGCCGTCCAAGGGCTCTTCCAGCTGAGATCGTCGCGGCGAATGGCAACGCAGCTATTCACAACCAGGCCGAGCTCGCCCGTGCCCAGTTTGACGAGGCGACGGATCCAACTCGGCTTGTTGGCCTCGGCCTCGCCGACGGCCGCGACCAGCTCGGCAACGGCCGCGGCGAGATCGGAGTCGGCGATGGGCGTGAACTTTTGTGTGGGCTGGCTCATCGGCGTTCCTCTCTTACGCGACGCTGCTCGTTCTCGGCCGTGAATGCCTCGAACAGTTTTGCGCGTCTCTCGACCTCGAGCTCGGGTGACTCGGCGGAGCCAAGGATCGCAACGGCCTCCTTCAAAGGGCGCGCGACGGTGAACACAGACATGCCGTTCTGGTTAGTCCAGGGGTGGTGCAGACGTTCGTCTGGATCGTGAATCGCGCAGCACGTGTTCATAATCAAGCCGAGCGAGCCATCGTCCGTCAGCCGCACGAGACGGCGGACCCAGTTCGGCTTTGACGCTTCTGTGGTTGAATTGAGGACTACGGCGAGCTCTGCGACGGCAGCGTCGAGGTCAGCACCGCTGATGGGCACGAACCGCTGTTCCGAGCCCGCGAATCTGGATTGCGTTGCCATGGTGCCCTCGATTAGCGCTTCGCCGCGCGTAGCGCGTTCAGCCGGGCGGCCTGCTTCAAGGGATCGCAGCCCTCGGCTGCTGACAACAAGGCCCTGGAAGCCTCACCAACGTTCTTTAGGGTCGCGATCGCCGTCCGTCGCGCCGAGCAATACACGGCGACAGGATCGACGAATCGTGAATTGTCCCGGTACCACTGCTCGAAGCTCGAGGTGGCGTAGGCGACCGGGTCGAACCGAAGCGCGGGGTGTTTCATTCCCTCGAGTTCCTCCGGGGTAAGGAGGCTGACGAGTTCGGACTGTTGTTCTTTCGTGAGTTGCATGATTCTTCTCTCTTTCGACTGACTCTGTTGCTGTGATTGTCTCACGGAATTGTGAGGCAATTGAAAACTGACCTAATCGATTTCGTACCAAGTGAGATTGTCTGTTCCTTTGGCGCTCGCTGCCGGCACTTGGTTCGCTGTAAGAGCCAAGTCGACGTCCGTGCCACCGCCGTTGATGTTCAGGCTTTCGGAATTGTAGGCGCCGGCATCCTGTAGAATCTGGTCCAGCTTCGAGCACCGGACGATGCCCGTCGGCTTGTCACCACCAACCAGCACGGGCGGCGCACTTCCCATTGGCTTGTCACCACCGATCGGGACCGTCGCCAAGTAGGAGTCCCAAGCCAGCTTCACGGCGGCTTGGACGGCGAGGAGCTGCGCGCGCGCGACCCACACGTAGCCACTGACGCTGATGGACACCGATGCCGCCGGTGACACGTTGGCGCGCTCGAGGTCTACAGAGCGCCGGTCAATGTAGTTCTGGACCACAGTCACCGCGTACGGCGTCGCAGTTCCGCGGGCGTCGGCGACGTGCACGTTGACCACGCCCGGGACATCGGTGCTCGGCGCAACGTTCACCCGATTGATGCCGAGAGCATTGTCAACGCTGCACTGGCGCACCCACGTGGCGTACTTGCCTTCAGTCGGGATGACCGAGAGCTCGGGCCAGCGGTCGCGGCACCGCTGCGCAAGCGATGCGAGAGGCTCGTCGTCGGATCCATTCTGCAGCGTGGGCTCGCCCGGCGTCGAGATGAACCAGGTGTCCCCGCGGACGAAGCTGGTCATGCCGCTTGGGCCATCGGTGAACGCCAGAGTGACGTCAGCTTGGGGCACCGTCGAGGGAATGACGAACGGCCCAATCGATGTCAGGGCGTCGCCGTAGACGTCGACCTTTGCCGTCGCAGTCCCGATGCGGCCCGAAGTCGTGATCGTGACCTTCAGGGTTCGCGGTGAAGGCATCCCGCTTGCCGATGCGGCGATGCCCCCGGTACCTGCCCAGAAGCGGATAGGCACTGAGAATTGCGTCTGCGCGTCCACGATGGCCAGTCCAGGCAGTGGCGTGGTGAGGGAATCGATTGTTCCCGTGTCGTCGCCGATGGGGCCCGGCGTTTCGCACTGAAACACAGCAACAACGCTCTTGCCGTCCGGGATGGTTACGGCATCGGTGTTGGTGTAGTAGTTTCCCGACTGCGAGACCGCGCGCAATTCACCCGCGCCGCGTGTGTACGGACCTGCCCCGGTGGCACAGGTCAACGTGATTTGCTTGCGGCAAAACGCAGCCGCCGCGCGCTGGCGGTCGTATTGCTGGTCGGCCAGCATGACGAGCCACACCTCAAGCGGAATGCCGTTTGGATCGGTCAGTGCCGCCGCTAGGTCGAGAAAGCCGCCGGCAGCGATGTAGCCAATGAGCGTCTCGCGGTCGAGAAGGCCCGTGGCCAACATCTTCAGGATGGTTCGGGCGACGGTTCCGACCTGCCAGTCGGTAACGGGGAACTTTTCTCCCTGCAAGGTCGAGAGAAGGATCGCCTCTAGTGTCTCGCGGCTGCGAGGGGCGAGAAGATTGTCAAAGGCTGTGGGCATGGGTCAGACTTCCTTTCGATTGGGGGCCACTTGGTGCCGGGTTGGTGTCAGTGGTCCTTGTGCGGGTCACGTTCTCCGCCGGTGCTTCGGTTGGTAGAGAATCGAATAGTGGATTCGAAGCGTGTTGCCTCTTAATCATGCCCTCGATCATCTCCCCAATTGGGCCGCGGCCTTCAGTCTCGCCACTGTCGAAGTGGCGGCGCACTCTTTCGCGGACAAATGCACCCGGTTGCCACGGCAGGCCGTCTGGGAAGAGTCTGTTGATTGTCTCGGCGCCGAATGCGGACACGAACGCGTGATAGTCGGCGGGCTCCTCGATGCACGCGGCATCCCGGATCGCCATGTCGATCACGACGTCGCGCGCGGCCGGCGGTGCTGATGCGACCATTGCGAGCCGACGGGCGTTGCGCTCGGCAAGCGATGAGCGAGACGTTGCCGGCGAGCGGGCCTCGACACGACGAAGGCGGCTTTGAAGTGCACTGAAAGACCTCATCGGCGAATCCCTTCACGATCCCGACGAGCGAGCTCGGCCAGAATCGCAATCCCCAGGCCCGGCCCAATCGCCGCGAGCTCGCTTTCGCTGATCCCGAGCGTGTCAGTGATCGCGTGGCGCAGCTCGCCCGTGCTCATGTTCGCCGACGGGCCTTGCGCTGGCGGTGGCACACGTCGCTCGCATGCTTCGAGCCGGCGGCGTAGCTTTGCAGGGATCATCGGTGGAACCTCCCAGGCTTGTCTGGTTGCGTGTTCTGCTGCCCCTCAACGGCGGCTAGACGGCTTTCGAATTCCTCGAAATTGCCGAGCTGGAGAGCGCTGTCGAGGACTCGAGCGCAAGCGGCGACCCGCGCCGAGTCGGACGGGACTTCTCCCCCCGCCATGGACACCAAACCGAGCGCGGCCTTGCTCGTGCCCGCACTCAGGATGGCCCTCGCCATGCTGACGTTTTCAGAAAGGCGAGCCTTCACGAGCTCGGCAAGCTCGGGCTTCTTTCGCCACCGTCGCGCACTGCGTGGCGAGATGCCTACCGCCGTGGCCGCATCGGCAACAGACGCGCCTGCTGCCAGCGCATCGGCGAACCTGATTTCACGGGCTGAAAGTGAATCGTCGGCAGGATCGTCATCCTCGCCAGAATGGCCATTCTCGGCCGCGCTGGCGACCACCCGCAGGTCGGGCTTGTCGTCGCTATCCACGATCGTCCTCCGGGTTCGTCGGCTGTGGGTTGCCAAAGCAGGCGAGACAAAGGCACTTCGCGCGCGCGCCTCCCGTGAAGACGCCGACCGCCTTGATGGCCTCGCCGCAAGCCGAGCAAATGTCGTCGGCCTTTGGCAAGGGTACGTCGGCTGATGCGATCCCGATGTCGCTCACGATGCAACCCGCGGCAGCGTGGCTTGCGCCAGGTTGAGCGCTAGCGCCTTCGCTGGCACCAGGGGCGCAAGCCAGAGGGCGAGCTGCGCACGCTCGCGCGCGCTGGGCGGCATCGCGACCGGGGGAGTTGACCCACTGTGACACTCTGCGCACAGTAAGCGCCGTCCATCCCAATGCCCTTCTGTGAATTGAGCGCCGCAGAGTTCGCATACGGTTTCACGCGTGTTCTTCATGGTCAGAGTCCCTTCGGTGTCGTTGGTGAATAGGTTCCGCAACGCCGGCCGGGCCGATCCCGAGGGGCTTGTGCCTCCCCCTCGATTGTGCCCATGGAGCGCCGGGCCCAACCCCGTCGACCGGGCCGGCGGTGCGAAAGATAGGTGCCCAACCCCGCGGCTCGAAGGGCCGGCCATGGGCCGCCAGCGACAACGAAAAGGACAAACGCTGTCGAGCGGCGGGAGGTTGAGCAAAACTTGGGTAGATCGGCGGTCATTGCGCTGGCCTCCGGCGCAGACTCTGGTTGCCGCAAGCCACGAATCGGCCAGCCTCGAGGATGCGGTCGATGATGCGGGCGCCGTAGCGCGCCTTGAAGGCCTCGGCATCGAGGTTCGTTGTGACGACCGTCGGCCGCTTGCCCGAATAGCGAGCATCAATCACCTCGTCGAGTAACGAGCTGAAGAATCCCTTGGCGTCGGCATACTCGGCGCCGAGATCATCGATCACGAGTCGCTGTGCCTTCGCAACGCGATCAATTGCCTTCTGGTCGAAGTGGTCCAGACGCGCGAGCTGCCCAGCCGAAAGCCACAGGGGTAGAACGCCCACGAAGCAAGGCTGGCCGACGTCTGTGGACCGCCAGTTTGCCGGCGCGACGATGTGCTCGCGGCACCAACAGACGGCCGAGCAAGTTTTCGTGGTGCCGGGGCCGCCGCTGAGGACGCAAATGTCAGTCGCACCACGGACAGCGGCTCGCGCTGGTGTCTCCTGCAGGCCGCCGGCCAGCACGATGTCGAGAGCTCTCTCGGGTAGTCCCATGCGCTGGCCTGGCCCAGCGCCATGGCGTAGCAGCGTCTCGATTGCTGCCGGCAATGCTGCCGTGTAGGCCGCCCACCGTTGCGCTTCCCGCTCGGCCTTGACGGCTGCGAGTTCGGCGATGCCATCGGGTGATGCCTCCCAGGCGCGACAGGCAGCGAGATAGGCGTCGCGCTCAGGACGCGGCAGCGAAAAAAGGTCCGCTGGCTGCTGTGGCCGGGTCATCGCAGAGTCCCCAGGTCGACTTCGCCCACGGGGCCGGAGTGGTCGCAGTCCTCTGCGCCGACGCGGCCCACGCGGATGTCACGCGCTGGCGCGGTCGTGCTTGCTCGGCTGGGGCGTCCGTTCTGCTCTCGGGCCACCCACGAGTACAAGAATGCAGACATGCCCGTCGCCGTGGGCGTGCGTTTCGGGTTTGCCGCGATCCATGCCTTGGCCTTTTTCGCCACGGCGATGATGTCCAGCTCCGGGAACGCCTCCGCTAACCTATCGGCCTCCGGCTGCGTAAGTGCCCAGCTCCGAATCTTCCCCCTCGTGCAAAAATCCAGTAGCGACACACCAGCCGGTGCCGGTGGCGAATGCCCGTCCGCGGGCGCTTCGGCACCTACTTCTGGATCTGTAGGTTTAGGAGTTGGAGAAGGATCCGGAGAAGGAGAAGGAGAAGGAGAAGGAGAAGGAGGGTCGACTTTTGCTCGGCTGTCTGCTCGACGTTTGCTCGGCTCTTGCTCGGTAGTTTGCTCGACGTTTGCTCGACTTTTGCTCGGTCGCTGGGTCGGGTGGGGCTGCTGACCGCCCGTTTTCCCGGCAGAGCGGCGAGCATCTCGGAATTGCAGGTCGTCGAGCGTCGCCTGGTGGAATCTGCGGCCGTCGCGCACTGGAAATAGGTGTTCAATCGCTGGCCATACCTGCGACCACTCGTCTCTGTCGGCGCCAATCCCTCGTCTGATGCGGTCCAGATCGTCCGGTAGGTATCCGCCCGCGCCCGACAACAGCCTCCGAATTTCGTAGTACGCGCCCTTTTCGGCCAAGATCATCAATGCAACCTCCTTGCCTGTGTCGCCGTTGTGAATTGTCATTGAGATAGAGGGTGTTGGGGTGTCAGTCATGACCGCGGCTCCCTCGACGTCCCTGTGGCGTCACGCCAGCCGCATCCGCGTACGCTCCTCGACGGGCGGCGCCTGATAGAGATCCGGGCTGCATGGTCATTGCTCCTCGCTCGCGGGCTGCGACATATCGACGAGCACGCGCGCCCCGACACGACGACTGGGTAGCGTACAGTCGGCCACGTGCCGGCGGACGGAGCACTGGGATATGCCGAGCTCCGCTGCGGCGTCGGCGACCGATAGCAGCCGCGCCGGCTGCGCCTGGCGGATGGCCTCGCGCATGGCCGCGATGATGCGTGCCTCGCTGGCGGCGATGGCCTCGGTGACGGCCGCGCGGATCGCCTCGTCGATCATGACTGGCGCTCCAGCTCGGCCGCCAGCGCCAAACCCGACCTTATGGCGGCGAGAGTCGAACGGTAGACGGCCTCGCCGTCCCGCGCACGGTAGACGGTCATGCGCGCTAGCCCGATGGCTGCACATGCCCGGCTGTGGCCAGCCCGTGAGAGATAGTCGCGCAGTGCCTGTTTTTCGGCGGCGGTGAGCTCGTATCGATGATCCACAGTCTTAGGCTAGACTGGCCACCGCTCGACCTTATGCAGACAAGTCGGCGCTTGAGCGCCTCAATTACCCGTGCGCGTTATTCGGATGCGGGATTGTGAAAACGCGCCCATTCGCTGAGGCTCCGACGAAGCGAGCTCAGCCGAACCCGCGCGGCTCCACTGATAATCAGCGCCGCCGCCACGGTATCCAAGTTCCAACCGTGAACCGCTTCGAAGTCCTGTAGGGCGCGGCGAACACCTTCGTCAACACGACGTCCGAATGCCGGCTTGGCCGCCGGCAGTAGCGGCGCAACCGTGTGCCCCAGCTTGGCCTCCCTAACGGTCGCGTTGTCTCCGCTGAAATCCCGAAGAAGTGCGTCTATCATGCGCTTGCCATTGTCAGTAGTCACGTGCGCGGCGGCGATGGCCTTTCGAATGGCCTCGAAGTCTCTGCGTTCATCTGCAGTTTCCCGGTCGCGCTTCTCCTTCTCGGGCTTTGCATGAAGGTACAGGCTCGCCAATTGTGCGATTCTGGGATCCGTAGCTCGTACTTGTACGGCTTCGCTCTCAAGAATAGCGAGGGCCTCGCTCAAGTCCGGCCAGAAGATGCGCTTCTCATCCTTCTCGGCGAGCCACCATTGCCCCGAGGCATCGAGCCCGGCCTTGCGGAAGGCAGCGAGGAGATCAGCCCGAGTTTCAGCCTGCTGAGATTCTCGTGTGACCGTGGCAGGCTTTGCCTCGGCCGACTTCCCTTCGGGGTCGTGTCCCAGAGCCGCTTGTAACGCTCGCTTGTCCTTCTCGAACCGTTCGGTGGGGCTTAGGGCTGGCTTCGCCTGGTGCGGGGTTCTCGGGGTTGCCTTCGTCGCGCTGGCAGGAGGGCGCTTCGCCTGGCGGCGCTCGTCTTTGACGATCTCCTTGTAGTGTTCCGGACCGTCGAGCACTACCGCCCAGTCGCGAGCTGGCTTCGTCTCGGGCTTGTTCTTGGTCGCTGTCACGGTCCTGCATCCTTTGCACCCTGTCGAAAAGTCCGTGGGCGGGCCGCTTAGGATGCGCAGGCTCGGCGGCCACCAAGGGGTAATTAGGCCCTCGGCTGCCCACGGTTGCTGACGTCAAACGTTGCACTTGAAATGATAAACCATGCGAAAGCGCTGCCTCACCTCTTATCAGTCGATTCCCGCAAAGGCGCGATTTCTCTAGAACATGATTCAGCGTTGCGCTACCGTTGGCACCGACGGGAGAATCGGGAGTTCGAATCTCCCCCTCTCCGCAATTTCCTTTGTCCGGCGCGTGGCGCGTCGTCTCTGCTCGAACACCTGGAATCGACATGGCGAATCGAACTTTGGCAAAGGTGGCTGGCGCGTTGTTGGTTTTGGCGGGCTCCTGCGGCCGAAGCACGATGGAGATTCCTGACGCGGCAAGTGGCAGTGGTGGTGTCATTCACACTGGGGGAAATGCCAGTGGTGGCTCGGGTGGCGTCGTCGCTGGCGCGGGTGGTGTCGTGGCTGGCGCGGGCGGCAGAGGTGGTGTTGCCGGCTCGGGTGGCGGCGGCGGAACCGCGGTGGTCCGCCTTCCCGACGGTGGGCTGCCTCCTTTGCTTGGCGACGGCGGGCTGTCCGCTTTGCTTGGCGACGGCGGACTGCTGAGCGGTATCTTGGACGCTCGTCGCGACAGCGTTCTCGGCCAAGTGATCTGCGGCCCCGAAGCTCGTCTGGGTGCCCCATGCTCGGCGAGCACGCTGGTCTGCGTGTTGCCGAGCCTGGGCGGCGTTTGCTCCTGCATCGGCGGCACCTTTCTGTGCCCGGCGAATACCAACGCCGCGCCGACTCTGTGTCCAAAGGGAACCCAGACCGGCTCCGCCTGCAATTCGCCGCTTTCGACCTGCGTCGGCGGTGGCGCCAACGCGTGTGTTTGCGGGCTGGGAACCTATACCTGCTTGTAGCTCGCGAGCTCTGGAATTGACAAGCGCTGCAGACAGCGCAACAGCTGCCTGCAGCGCGGAGACGAGCTACTGGACCTGGATCGGTTGTGCCAACTTGCCGTCTTCGTCTTTCGGACGGCGATCATCGGACATCTTGCGCAGCCGAATTATCTCTTCCGGGCTCAGGCGTTGGAACCCGTGATCTACTTCCTCTATCTTCGCGTCTTGCCAATCGAGCGAGCCCGGACGGATGTGACGTATCTGCATCTTACCCTCCTACCGTTGAATGCGGCGATTGCCTCGCCTCTCTCTCGTCGAAAAACCATCAAGAATGAGAGCCCATTCCCCAACACGGCTCTAGTTTCCACGATTTTTTCGAGCGCCGCTTCGAAAAATCGACCAACGCCAGGCGTTGGCGAAGGGCATGAGCGCCAATTCGCTCGCCGAGCGCCTTGGGGCACGTGCTTCATGCTAAAAGGCTCTCCGCCATGCGACTCTCGAAGACCCTTATTCCGACCCTCAAGGAAGCTCCGGCCGAGGCCGAAATCCCCTCTCATATCCTGATGGTACGCGGCGGCTACCTGCGAAAAGTGGCAGCCGGCGTCTACTCGTTTCTTCCGCTCGGTTGGCGGGTCATCCAGAAGATCTCCAGAATTATCCGGGAAGAAATGAACCGCGCCGGCGCGCAGGAGGTCTTCCTGCCCGCGGTCATTCCGGCCGAGCTGTGGCAGGAGTCCGGCCGCTGGGATCAGTACGGTGAGCAACTCTTGCGCTTCAAGGATCGCAAGGGCGCGGACTTCGTCATCGGACCGACGCACGAGGAAGTGATGGTCGATCTCGTGCGCGGCGACGTGCGCAGCTATCGTCAGTTGCCGCTCAACCTCTACCAGATCCAATCCAAGTTCCGCGACGAGCTGCGGGCGCGCGCCGGCCTCATGCGCGGCCGCGAGTTCATCATGAAGGACGCGTACTCGTTCCACACGACGGAAGAGGACGCCAAGCGCGAGTACCAAAACATGTACGACACGTACACGCGCATTTTCGAACGTTGCGGTCTCGCGTTCCGCGCGGTGGAAGCCGACACCGGCGCCATCGGCGGCTCGCAATCGCACGAGTTCCAGGTGCTGACCGAAACCGGCGAAGATGCGCTCTTGGCGTGCGATTCGTGCTCGTACGCTGCCAACGTCGAAGAGGCGAGGGCGCGACCGCCGCTCGCTGGCGTCCCATCGTCGACGGCCGTCGAGAAGGTCGCGACGCCGGGCAAGCGAACGATCGAGGAAGTCAGCGCGTTCCTCGGGCTGAAGCCGGCCGACCTGGTAAAGACGCTCATCTATGTCGCCGACGGCAAGCCGGTCGCGGTGCTCGTGCGCGGCGATCGCAACTTGAACGAGATCAAGCTCAAGCGCGAGCTGAAGGCGCGTGAATTGGCGCTGGCGGTGGACAAAGTCGTCGAAGAGGTAACCGGCGCTCCGGTGGGATTCGCTGGCCCCGTCGGACTCAAGATTCCGATCTATAGCGATCTCGAAGTCTGCGCGCTGTCGTCGTTCGTATGCGGCGCCAACGCGGCGGACGCGCACTACAAGAACGTCGTGTCCAAGCGCGACTTTGCGCCCACGGCGTGTGGCGACTTCCGCGAGGCGGCCGTCGGCGACGCGTGCCCGCGCTGCGAGAATGGCCATTTCACCGGCTACCGCGGCGTCGAGGTCGGCCAGGTCTTCTTCCTCGGCACCAAGTACTCGGTGCCCATGAAGTGCAACTTCCTCGACACTGACGGAAAAGAAAAGCCGATGACCATGGGCTGCTACGGTATCGGCGTCACGCGCATCGCCGCGGCGGCCATCGAGCAGAATCACGACAAGGACGGGATCGTCTGGCCCGTGGCCATCGCGCCCTTCGAAGTCGCCTTGGTTTCGTTGCAAGCGGGCGATGCGCAAGTTACCGAAGTGGCCGAACGACTCTACGCCGAGCTCGAAAAAGCGGGGCTCGAGGTCCTGTTTGACGATCGCGACGAGCGGCCGGGCGTGAAGTTCAAGGACGCGGATCTGGTGGGGCTTCCGTACCGCATCGCCGTCGGCAAGAAGGGCGTGGCGGAAGGCGTGGTCGAGCTGAAGGCGCGGCGCGGAACGGAAGTTTTGAAGGTCAAGATCGACGAGGTAGTGGCGATGGTCAGCGCCAAGATCACAGCCGAGCGCGCCGGGGAAAAGCGGTGAGCGCCAGGAACATTCCAGCCGACGAGCGGGTCATCGTCGCGCTCGACGTGCCGGACATGGCTGGCTTGCAAGCCTTCCTCGATCGCTTGCAGGGCCGGCCGCGCTTTTTCAAGGTTGGCCTTGAGCTTTTCGTGGCCGAGGGCGCGCGAGCCGTCGAGGCCGTGCAAAAGCGTGGTGGCAAAGTCTTCCTGGATCTCAAGCTGCACGATATTCCTGAAACGGTGGCGCGGGCGGTGGCGAACGCCACGAGCCTCGGCGCTGAGCTCCTTACCGTGCACACGGCGGGCGGCTTCGAGATGATGCGCAGAGCGGCCGATACCGCCAAGGGCAAGCCGGGCATTTTGGGTGTGACGGTACTAACCAGTCTGTCGGAAGATGATCTGCGGGCCGACGGGATTCCATCGACGGTGCGCGAAACGGTCGTGCGGCGAGCGAAGCTCGCGGAAAAGGCAGGCGCCACCGGCATCGTGTGCTCGCCGCAGGAAGTGGCAGACGTGCGCGCGGCCAGCGGCAAGCTCGTGCTCGTGGTTCCCGGCGTGCGACCAGCCGGCACGGCCCTCGGGGACCAGAAGCGCGTCGCCACGCCAGCGAGCGCGATAGCGGCGGGGGCCGATTACTTGGTGGTGGGTCGGCCGATTCGCGACGCCGACGATCCTGCGGCGGCGTTCACGGCGCTCGTCGCTGAAGTCCAATCGGTCCTCGGGTCGTAGGCGGCCAGCATGTCGCGCGTGGTATTCGGCGTTCGTCCCATCGAGGAGCTGTGTCGGGCGCGTCCGCGCGACGTCGTGATCGTGTACGTGGCGGACGGCTATCGCTCGAAAGAAATCGAGACTGCCGTCGCGGTGGCCAAGGATCGCGGCATCACTGTCGAGTTTCGTCCGCGGGCCTTGGTCGCCGACCTGGCGGCCTCGCCCCATCACCAGGGCATGGCGGCCATCGCCGGCGAATTTCAGTACGTGCGGGTCGATGAGATGCTCGTTGCCGCCGCGACCGCAGGCGAGCCCTCTCTTCTGTTGATCCTCGACTGCATCACCGATCCGCAGAATTTCGGAGCGCTGGTTCGCAGCGCCGAGGTGCTGGGCGCTCACGGCGTGATCGTGCCGGACAAACACGCCGCGCCTGTGACCGGCTCAGTCGTCAAGGCGTCGGCCGGCGCCAGCGAGCGCATGCGCATCGCGCGCGTGCACAACCTGCTCGGCACCATCGATTGGCTACGCGAGCAGGGCGTGGCGGTGTGGGGTGGCGCTGCCGAGGAAGGCGCCCTGCCGCTGGCGAAAGCAGAGCTGCGTGGTCCGGTGGCGCTGATCGTTGGCGCTGAAGGTCGGGGCCTGCGTACGGCGGTCGCTCGTCGTTGCTCGTCGCTGGTACAGATTCCCCAGCGTGGCCAAGTGTCGTCGCTCAATGCCTCGGTGGCCGGCGCCATTCTGCTTTACGAAGCCGTCCGACAGCGACAGCGCTCGTCGTAGACCTACTGGCCGAAGATAATCGCGTTCAGACAGAGATTCGCGACTTGGATGGGAGTCGAGACCGCCGACGATACCTGGATGCCGATCCAGTCTAGGTCGGGAACGTCGGAGAGCGACAGCCACGCGCCGGTACCGTCCCAACACGCGGTATTGAAGACGGTGAACGGAACCGAAACTCCTGCCGTGATGAACGCGCAGTAATTCGTGCCTTCGGGATCGCCCTTGCGGTGGACGGCGGCGCGCAGACCGGTGCTTGGCGAGCCAGCGAGATTGAAGGTCGCCGTCCGGTATGAAACGCCGAGCCCGCCGCCGGGAGGATCCGTCGCCTCTACGGCGAAGAGGATTCCCCAGTTGTCGCTGTAGTCCGTTGCCGACGGGTTTACTGGCAAGGCAGGCAGGGAGCCGGTGACGCAAAGATTGGAGCCAGCCGGCCAGTAGATCAGCCCCGTGCACGGGCTGGCGGCGGTAATGGGCCTGCCGCTGCAGGTCGGAGACGTCACCCAGTCGAGTGCCCCCAGGGCCACCCAGCCGTAGCCGTTCATCGCGCCTTGAGCGTGTCCCGCGACGAGGGTGGTGAAAGCCGTTCCACCTCCTCCGGACACGCCGCCGAAGGCAACCGCCCCAGCGACACCGCCCGTAGGCATGCCGCCGGAGTTCGTAACTGTTGCGCCAGCGAAGCCCGTGGGAGCGCCTCCCGTCGTGACCATTCCTCCGACACCGGGCAGGGGGCGCGTCGTCGTTGTGGGTGCGCCTCCGGACCCGAAGGCGCCGTCGATTCCACCCTGCGAGACGCCCGGGTCCGTGCACGTGCCAGCCATGCAAACCAAGCCCGGATTGCACGTCAGTCCGGGATAGCACTGACACTCCACGCTGCCTTGAGCGCAGCTCTCCAACGTGGAACGAACACCGCAGCCCAGAAGCAGAACGGTCAAGGAAGACAAACTAAGAAGCCACCTCATGCCACGCCTTTCTTCGGTTGGGCTCGCTGACGCCCGCGTAGCCTCTTCGATCCCATGAGACTCGCTTGGCAGCGTTGTCCGTGCAAGAGGTCAGATCCGCGCAGTCGAAATGGCGCGCGATCTTGCCGGCCAACGACCGATCGCGGTCACAGGATTGGCCATTTTTGCTTCCGAGGTTGACTCTTCCGCAGCGGTGCTTTCATGGCTAAACATGATGGATGTACCCCACACGAAAGACACGACCGCTCCTGCGCCGTCTGTCCGAGAGCCAGGCAATGCAGTCGACTTCGTGTCGCTCACGAAAATGCAGCAACTCTTGACCCAGGCGGCCCAGGTAGCAGCCTCGGCCGGTCTGCCTCCGGAGGCATTTGCCAGTTTGGCGTGGCAAGCGTATCTGCGTGCCTCGCCGGAGGTCGCCGAGCGCTTGGCCGAAGCGCAATTCGACGCGGCTCTCGAAGAATTGCGGAACAGCGGTCGCTTGGCCAAAGCCTAAAGCGCCCCTCTCCCGCCTCGATGCGCGAGGCGACGTCTCCTCGCTGCGGGGGCGAGGTCTTTCTCGGTCTCACCTAAGGCGCGCTCCCTCGGGGCTCGCGCCTTTCCTGTCTCCGCCCCGAGGAAATAGCGGAGTTGCCGAATCCGGCGCAAAATGGAGCAAGCAGTCGCGTCGGAGAGCTACGTGGTCGAGCTAAAGCCAGGGGTACTGCCTTTTCGTGTCGCCATGGAGGCGCAAGCGCGACTCTTGCGCCAATTTGCCGTGAAGTCGAGGGCGCGGCTCTCCACCGAGAAGTGTCTGGCGGCGTTGGCGAGCGATAGCAAAGACCGATCCTTGCGCGAGCTTTGCAGGGTGATGCACGCCGAGGTCGTGCGAGGCGCTCCTCTTTCGGTCGTCATGCGCGAGCACGCTGTCTTCGACACTGCCGTGCTGGCACTTGTGGAAGCGGCGGAGCGCTCCGGCAGCCTCACGGATGCCCTCACCCGCGCCGCCGATTATCTCGATCGCGTCGGGCGTTTGCGCCGAGACATGCACGACGCGATCGTCAAACCGCTCAACGTCCTATTTCTCGTGCTGCTCGCGATTTTCGTTGCTGCCGTGGCGCTGGCGTTCCTGGTCAAGGAAGTCGTGCCGGAGATCCCGCTCTCCCATGCTGGCGGATCGAGCACTCTCGACCGGGTTGCCGTCGAGGTGGCAGGGCTCGTCCGAACGGCGTGGCCTTTCGTGGGCGTGGCAGGCGCGCTCGGGTTTCTTGCTCTTCAGCTCGCGCCTCGCTGGCCGAGGCATCAGTTGCTGCTCGAGCAACTTGCTCTGAAGTTACCGCTGTTTTCCGCGGCGCTGTTGACCACGGCGCAGGCGTTGCTTTGTCGCACGACGGCCATCGTGATGCAGGCAGGCGTTCTGCTCGGTGATGCGGTCACCACGGCCACATCCATGTCTCCGTACGGGTTCATGCGTAGTCGTATGACCGAGACGATCGCCGCCATCGAAGGTGGCCAGCCTTACATCGAAGCCTTCGTTGCGGTGGGCTTCTTTCGACGAGCGGAGATCAACATCTTACAGGCGGCCCAGCGCCGTGATGATCTGGCTACGACGATCGTCGGACTGGCGGCCGAGCGCGAACGGGAGGCGCACGCCACGGTCGGAATCCTCAAGGCGGTAGCGCACACGCTTGTGATCGTTCTTCTCGCCATCGCCGCGGCCGCGGTCGTGGTTGCTCTCTATGTGCCGGTCTTCGTATCCCGTTAGTCCTCTCAAAACCCCACGCGGTACCCGACATCGAAGGCAATGCCGGCGGCGTTGCCTTTGACGGAGTCGCCGCTCGAAAAACGCGCGAGGGACACGAAGAGATAGTGCGCCGCCAACACCAGATGACCGTGCCGCAGATGAAGTCCAGTTTCCACGCTCGCCTCGGCAGCAGTTCCGTAGCTCGTGCCCGCGATGGTGGTGTCGTAGGTTTCGAAGCGTCCAAAAGAGACGGCGAGCCCAGCGCCTGCGCCCAATCCGACGAACGTTCGTCCGGCATTCGCGCGGTAGTGCAAATGGACTAGGACCGGGACAGTCGTCAGTTGTGTCCTCGTCAGTGCGTAGGGGTTTTCTGCCGCAAAGTAAGTCTGAAGCGCTCCGACCGAGAGTCCAAGGCCGAAGTCGGGCAGTCGGGCGATTCGAAACGCTATGGCATCGACGAAGAAGGTAGCGCCTTCCGCCGCTCCCAGGCTCCACAGCAAGCCCAGCCGCGGCGTCAGGGTGTACTTCGGCGATGGATTGGAAAATGGCAGCGCCGGCGCCGGCGGCTTTGGCGGAATGCCCACGGGAATGCTGCGCACGGCGTGGGCATCGTCAAGCACGCCCTCGACGACAATCCGTTTCTGCCGGGCGGACGGCGCGGGCACCAGAACGATGGGCGGTCCCTCGATTCCAGCTCTCACCAATTCTGGCTGGCCGTCCACCAGAACATCGGCGCGGGCGGCGTCGACCGGGTTGCCGAAGGCGTCTTCTGCGCCGAGGAAAACTCGCGTCGATCCGCCGCCGGGTGCGATGAAGGGCGATTCCGGTTCCAAGGTGAGGCCGGTAGCTGGGCCAGGCCCAAGTTCGATGAGCGTCGCCAGCCGGGTCGTGCTTTGCCCTTCGAGCTGCGCTTCGACGCGCAGGCGTTTTTCCCGCACTATTGCCGGGGCATGCACGAGAAAGCGCGCCTCGCCGGGACTTCGGCTGCCGAGTGGCGAGATGCGGGCATTGGCCGCGCGCAAGATCAGGCTGGCTCCGTTGGCCGGGCGGCCGGAAGCCTCGACGGCGTAAACCGCCAATTCAGCCAGTGAGCCTGCGCGCATGCTTACCGGCGCTGCGAAAAGAAGGCGTTGTGCGTAGGGCACGTGCAGGTCGACGACCTGTTCGGTGGCCTTGCCATACTGGTTGACCGAGCGAGCGGTGGCGAACTCGACGCCCGGCGGAACGACGATGGGAATACGTACGACGCCGTCGGCGGGCGCAGTTTGCGGGCCGAAGTCGCGGTCTCCCACGCGAAGCGTGACTTGGGCGCCCGGATCGGTGTGCATGGCTGTCGTGGTCGCCGCGCGCAGGCGGACCGTGGTCATGCCTCTAAGCGGCCAGATCCGGTTTCTAAACTCGGCCACGATGATCGCGGGCTGGGGGAACCGCCCGGCGGGCAGAATGTAACGGGCGCTGAAGCGCGCCGGGCCCTCGCGGCCGAGATCTTCGATTTGTCCGATGCTGCAGAGAACGCGCGGCAAAGGCATGCCTTCGGCAGGCGCGTCGGCGACGTCGATGAGCAGTTCGGTCTCGCCAGTAATGCCGATGACCGGTGACGGATCTGCCAACGTGATGGTGACCGACGGTTGGGGTGGTTGGCCCGTGCCGGGTTGGGCGGCGCTGAGGGCCGCCGTCGTTTTTTGCTCGGCGACGATTGGTCGCGCGCCGATGAGCATGGCGGCGCACAAGGCGGAGCTAGCAGCGAGGCGAAGGGAGAAGCCCGTCACGGGTTCCACAGCTCCTGGTCGGTTGGCTCGAGGGTTGGCGGGTGCGAGGCTCGAACGACTTCCTTGTCGACGCTTTTGGTGCGACCAAGAATATCCTCGGCGTCGACCTGCAAGTGATTCTTTCCAATTTTGAGCGGCACGCTCGCGCGAAAGGTGCCGGTCGCGTCGACCTCGGTTTCCACGCCGTTGACGTTTACACGCGACGACGGCTGGGCTTTGCCTTTGATTTTGGCTTGGGCGACCACGCGGTCATCTTCGGGCCAAATGACCGAAAGCAGAATCTCTTGCGGGATGGGCTCGGGATCCGTCGGTGCCTCATCGGGCATCGCCGAGCTCGCGCTGCCGCTGGGAACGATGACCTCCTTGCCTTGGCCGCTGAATCGAGCGGCGCCTTCCGACGTCGCCACGTTCACTTTGCCGGAAGGCGAAAGCGAGACGACGAAGCGGGCTGCTCCTACGTTGGCGGTCTTGGTGTGCATCGCCGTGATTTCGACGTGCTCCTTGTTCCCGCCGACGCTGGCCAAGACTTTTCCGCCGCGGAGAAGGCCGACGCGCGCGGTTTCTTGTTCCAGATCTTCGAGGCGCAAATCCATGTTGTCGCGCAAGTCGAGCTCGACGCTGCCACGCCGAAGCAGCGCGCGGGCGCCGGGTTTGGTGCGGATGACGTCCTTGCTCGACAAGAGGTGCCCAGCGCGAACCACGTACCATTGGCCGTTTTGCAATGCCTCGACTTCGCCCTGCAGGGCCGCCACACGAAACAGGTTGGCACTGCCCTCGGGAATCAGCGGCGCGACGGGCGACAGTCCCGCCGGCATTTCCGGCTTGCGCTCCTCGAAAAAACGACGGGAAACCAGCGTCGCCAGCAGCAGCACGGCGGCCACCAGGGTGACGACGGCTAATGGAAAGCGCGACCCTTGCTTGCTGGGCGAGGTCATGCGAGCGGACTTGCTCCGGTGTCGATTGGTAAGGTGACCCAGAACGTGGTGCCGCTGCCCATCACGCTCTCGACGCGGATGGTGCCACCGTGGTCTTCGATGATCTTATGCGTGACCGAAAGGCCGATGCCGGTGTCCGTGCGCTGCAACTTGGTCGTGAAGAAAGGATCGAAGATGCGCGACAGATGCTCGGGCTTGATGCCGCGGCCGGTGTCCGAAATGCGCACGCGAAAGAGCTTGGCTCCGGGCAACGTGGTTTCCAGCGTCAGCGTACCGCCGTCCTCCATGGCGGCGACGGCGTTCTGGATGAGCTGGATGAATGCGGCTTGCAACTGCAGTGCGTTTCCGCGCACTGGCGGGCTGGTGGCGGCGACGCGCTTGATGGTGGTGATTCTGGCGTTCGCCAGGTTTTGCTGACCGCAAAGCTCGAGCGCATCGTCCAGAACCGTGGCGATGTTGAGCGTACGAAAGTCCTCGCCGCTCTGGCGCTGCGAGAAGCGCAAGAGATTGGCCACGATGCCCTGAATGCGCAGGGCTTGGTCCTCGATGTCGTGCACCATGGACCGCGCGGGATGCTCGTTCGACAGATCGGTCAGCGCGAGCTGGGCTAGGCCCAAGATGCCGGTGAGCGGATTGTTGATCTCGTGCGCGACGCCAGCGCCCAGCGAACCGATGGCGGCCAATGAACGTGAGCGCAAGAGGAGATCCTGGGCTTCGCGCAGCTCTTTGGTCTTGTCCTCGACCCGTCTTTCCAAGGTTTCGTTCCAGCCCATGATCTGGCGGGTTTGCTGCGTGATTTCGCCGCGAGCAGCGTCGAGCGAGCTGGCCATGGCGTTGAAGGACTTCGCCAGCTCGCCGAGCTCGTCGTCGGAGGAGACGTCGAGGCGCCGGTCGAGCTTGCCCTGGGCGATGTCTTGCGAGCCGCGCAGAAGCGAGCCAACGCGCGAGGAAAGGGAGCGCGCCAAGGCGGCGCCGACCAGTGCGGCCACAAACGCGGCCACGCCCACCCAGTAGGCGGTGGTCCAGCCCAGGCGACGTGCCGGTCGCAAGGCTGCGTCGAGCCAGCGCTCGACGACCACGCCGAGCATGAACGTGGGAGCCGGCACGTAGGCGCCGATGACCGGGTGACCGCCGCTGTCGTAGGTCGCGACGAACCAGTTCTCTGGCAGTTTCGCCTCAACGTTTTGGCCGAAGCGTTTGGCTTCGAAGGAGGCCGGGCCGACGGAACGCCCCGACACGACCACGCGGGCCTGCCGGTCGAGCAGGAGGATGTCGCGGTCGTTCGTCGACAGCGAAGCCAAGTGATCGGCGATTCGGCGAAGCGACACGGCCGCGGCAATCACGCGTGTCTCGCTTTCGGCCTGGCCTTCGTAGCGAACGGCCAGGACGACGTGCGGCGTGCTTCCCGTGCCGGCGACCAGAATGGGTCCCACGGCCGAACCTTCGCGCAACGTTTGTTCGACCGGAACCAGCTCGGGCAGCTTGGCGGCCTCGTCGGCCGATAGAATTTCATGCGCTCCGAACATGTCGTTGCGCGGAGCCGTCGATTGGAAGGCCGCCGGCACCAGGGGCTTTCCGTTGCGGTCGAGCATGGCCACCACGCTGAAGTCATCGCTCTGGTGGTAGACGAGATGGAGAAACTTCCGGAGGGCCTCGTCCGATGGCAAGCGACCGCCAATCCGGGTCAGGTCGAGGATGCGCGTCTCGACCGCCATCGTCGAACGCAAATTGCCGAGCTGGCTCGAAACGTACTCGGAGATCTGCCGCGCGAGCAGAACCTCGTGTCCTTCGATGGCTTCGCGCAGGGCAGCCTGGCTGACCCGAATGGACGAATAGCCGGCGATGGCCAATGGCACCGCGGCGACGCCGATGGAAAGCAGTGCGAACTTCGGCAGGAGCTTCACGGTGTCCTCCAGGTGAAGGCGTCGGGCAGAGCGGAAAAGCCCAGCGCATCGTCGAAGGCCCAGACCGTGGTGATGCCTGCTTGGCCGGGCGGTGTGAAACCCACGATGGTGTTGTCCGTCCGATGCAGGTTGCTCAAGGGCAAGGCGGTTTGGAATGTCGAGCCGAAGAAGATCAGCGTCGACGAACTGAAGTCTTGCCCAGTGATCGAAACCGCCGTGCCACCCTGGACGGATCCGCCGTCGGGTTCGACGGACAAGATTTGTGGCGGAGCGACGTACTCGAAAACTACGCTGCCGGTCGACGCGACATCATAGGTTTTGAGGGAGACGGAAGCGTTTCCCGGAGCATGGGCGGGCATGTGCCCGCTCAAAAAGGAGCGGTCGGGGCTGACGATGCCGCCGCTCGGAAATAGCTCCACGCCGCCGACGGAGGCGCGGGTTCCGGGGAGCAGACCGCTGCCCGTGATGACGACGTCGGTGCCTCCTGCCGTACCACCGCGTTTGGGCATGATGTCTGCGATGAGCGGCATGGGCAGCAGCGTAAATGGCAGCGTCGCGCGGCCGGAATTGTGCTGGGCCGAGCCGTCGACCGCCTCGGCTTGGATGCTAATACGGTCACCCGGCTTCAGGGTCTTGCTGACCTTGGCGTCGAACGCACAGGGCAGGGTAGCGGGAGCGCAGGTGTTGTCGATGAGTTGCGTGTCGCCTTCCAAGTACTTCCAATGGAGGCTGATGACGTTGTGCAGATCCGTGGCGACGATCGAGCCCGTCAGGTCCATTCCTGCGATCACGGGAGTGTCGGGCGAAGGACTGAGGAAAACGATGGTTGGCGGGGTGACGTCCGGACCGAGCTCGGTGAATGCTCCGACGAGGGTCGTGCTTTGGCCGCGCGGATCGATCAGCTCCACGTCGAGAGGAGAACCAGAAGGCAATCCAAGCGCAACCTCTTGCGACAGCTCCGCCTTGATATGGCCGATATCGACCCAGGTGAGATTTTCGAGCTCGGCCCAGACGTTGTCCGCGCCGATGCGCACGTGAAAGCCATCCATGCTGGATGCTCGCGCCCCGCTCACCGGGTCGACCGCCGAGGCCGGCACGAAGCGGTCGCCCTCGAGGGTCAGCCAAACGTCCGATTCGCTGTCCGCTTGCGCCGGGTCGACGCGCGTCAACACCGGCGGCGGGTTGGCACAGCCGCCAACCTGCCCGACGCAAAGAAAGAGGTATGCCCAGCTCAAGCGCATGGCGCCCCATCTTACCTTGAGGAGGGCCGCGAAGGAGATCCGACGGTTGACTCTTGCACTTCCGCCTGGAAGATTGAGGTCAATGTCAGACTACGCAAGCATTCGCGATATGGTTAGTCACCGGGTCACCTTCGAGTTCGATTCGGGGGCAAAGATCGTCGGCACCATTGCCGCCTGCGCACCGACCGAAGGGCCGGTAGAGTACGCGGTACTCTCCAAGGCGCAGGTCATCGATTCCAAGAACCGCGTGGTGGCGCGCTTCGAGGAGCTGCCGGTTGTGCCGAACAGCCTGATCAGCTTCGAGGTCACCGAAGGACCGCTTTAGTCGCGACCGTGGGGACGTCCGCGCCGGAGAAAGAACGTCGCCTGCACGCCGTCGTGCACGGCCGCGTTCAAGGCGTCGGCTATCGGGTGACGACCCTGGACGAGGCTCGGCGCTTAAGCCTGGCCGGCTGGGTACGCAATCGTCCAGACGGGTCGGTCGAAGTCGTGGCGGAGGGTATTCCGGCGAAGCTGGAGCTTCTTCTGGAATACCTGCGCCGGGGGCCCCCTGGTGCGCACGTCGAGTCGGTCGCCGCCGAGTGGGACGACGCTTCCGGTGCGCCCATGCCGTTTCAGCTCAAGCCAACCGCGTAGCCTAGCTACCAAGCTCAACCTGTGCGGACCGTCGCGGAAGGGCATGGGAACCCTCCGAGGGTTCCCATCTTATCGAGCCGCATGGACGTGACGTTCGAGCTCGTCGATTCGCCGTTCGACTTCGCCGCGGTTCGGCGCGTTCGGCGCGACCCGTAGATAGCCGCGGTACGAATCGAGGGCCTCCTGGCTGTGGCCGAGCTTGCGATGGCATTGCGCTACGTTGAACAAGAACGGTGGATCCTGGATGGCCATGTACGCGGCCTCGTATTCCGCCAGCGCTTCGGCAAAGCGGCCGAGGTTGTAGAGGGTCGTGCCGCGACTCGAATGGGCTTTGGCTTCGGCGGCAGGATCGCGAACCGGCCGGGTGACTTTGGCGACCACCGTTGCTCGCGCCGGCGCGGCTTCGTGCTTGGGACGTAGGTCGACCGCCGAGGCCAGGGCCGGGGACTGCAAAAGTTGCTGAATGGCCTTTTGCGTCATCAGCGTGGCAAAGTCGTCGGAGGCGTGAAGCTCGCGGCCCGTGGATCCCGAGGCCAGCGCCACGCCGGACTTCTCCGCCGAAATGGTCACGCGGCCGCGCAGGTATTGCATGGCGCCCGTTACCCGCGTGTCGATGTGTAGGACGACGTCGAAATTCCTGTCGTTCGGGCGAACGACGACCAGTCCGAGCTCCGTCAGCTCGGACTGCAGCGCCGCTTTGAGGCTGTCGGCGAGTGCTGTATCCGCGCTACCCTCGACGACAATAGCTACTTCATCCGCAATACGAACTCGCAGGCCGCGCAAGGCGGCCGGAACGTCCATGCGCTGAAGGGACGCGGGAGGCGTAGCTTGCTTGCCATTCTCCGACGCAGAGGTCGAGCCGCAGCCAAGCGCTGCGACGGCGCACAAGAGCAAGCCATGCGACCGCACAGCCGATCCATCGGCAGATTCGAAGCCGCGCTTCAGCCGCCTGCGCGAGATGTCTGTGTCGACTTCGCACGGGCGTTGTATAAGGGACCGCTATGCCTCTCGACGCGAACCTGTTGGAGATCATCGCTTGCCCGAAATGCAAGGGGCACCTCGACGTCAAGGACGACGGAAGCGCACTGGTGTGCCAAGCCTGCCGCCTGGCTTATCCCGTTGTCGAGGATATTCCCGATCTCATCGTCGAAGACGCGCAGCCGATCGCCTGATCGAGAATTGTCTCTTTCGCTGCTGCCCATTTTACGGGCCTGACGGGTTTCTTTACCGTCCGGGAAGCCAGTCCTCTTCGGGCGCGGCGATCCCAGTGTGAAAGGCTCTTCATGCGAAGTCGTAGTACGTCGATGTTTCCGGCCGCGCTGACCGCGGCTTGGCTGATGGGATGCGCGTCCGCACCGCCTTCGGATGAAAATTGGACGGCCCCCGCGCCGGGCAGCGCGCCCGCCGGCTCGCCCGTGGCGTTGCATGGTCAGCTTCGGGTTGTCAGTGCTCCGGGCGTTGACGCCCCCACGGACGCCATCGACGGCGGAGGCGCGATGGACGGAGGCGCTACTGGCGGCGTCGCTCAGTTGGTCGACCAAAACGGGGCACCGGTTCAGCTCAAGGGTGTGAGCAGTGACTGGCTCAACTGGGAAAGCAGGCCCTATGCCGAGAGCAGCGCTGGTCTGCAGTTCATGCGCGACCACTGGAAGCTGTCGGTGATTCGCGCTTCCATGGGGATCGAACAGTCGGGCGGATATCTCGGCAGTCCAGCGGCGATGAAAAAAGCGGTCGAGAGCATCGTTCGCCATGCCATCGATCTCGGTGTCTATGTCCTCGTCGACTGGCACACCGAAGTCGCCGTCGACCAGCAGCAGGCTTCCGTTGCGTTCTTCACGGAAATGGCCACGACCTATGGTGCGTACCCGAACGTCATCTGGGAACCCTACAACGAGCCCCATGGAGCGAGCGCAGCTTCCTGGGACCAAATCAAGCCCTACCATCAGGCCGTGGTGACTGCGATCCGCGGCGTGGATCCGGACAACCTGATCGTTCTCGGAACCCCGAACTATTCCCAGCGCGTGGATTTGGCCGCAAGCGACCCGGTGACGGGCACCAATCTCCTCTACACCTTGCACTGGTATTCCTGCACGCACGGACAGCCGTTTCGCGACCTCGGGGACAAGGCCATCGCGGCGGGTGCTGCGCTTTTCGTGACCGAATTCGGCGCGACCTTCGCCGACGGCGGTACAGGATCCAATCACGACTACGTGTGCGAGGACGAGTCGAATCTTTGGTTCGCGTGGATGGCGGCGCACAACATCAGTGGAGCCGCGTGGAAGCTCGATCAATGCGAGGACTCGAGTTGCATTCTCACGGCTAGCGCCGGACTCGACGGAAACTGGACCGACGACAAGCTCAGCAGCGATACAGGGGGCGCCCTCTACGCGCAGGGGCTGAACGTTTCGGGCACCGCCATCAAGGGCGGCCACGGCAAGTTCATCGTGAACTGGATTCGGCAGTAGCGGCGGAAAGCGCCACGCCAGATGACGTTGGCTCGCGCTGGTTCGTCTTTTCCCTCGGGAGACGACCGCTTGGTACCGGAGGAGGGACTCGAACCCTCAAGACCGTAAGGACGGCGGATTTGATTGGAGGCTCTGAAATGCACAGTAGTGTAAGCGCTTGAATTCACAGCCAGTAGGTGTGCACAGAGTGACCGTCCGGAACATGAAAATGTACCCCGCTAGACAACCTGACCGAAGAAGCCGGCGAGGCTGAGCGCCACCGTGAAGCAGTCGATCGGGGAGATGGCGGTTGTTGTTGTCGCTGTCGAATGTACCGACCTGGGCGCTTCCTACGGCCCGAACATGGGAACGTTCGTTGTGGAGTCCCATGCCGTCTCAAGGGCATCGGGACAGATAGCGCCGCGCGGGTACACGGCGGGCGGGCCAAGCTCGGGGGGGCCTGAGCTGTTGGTCTCTTGATAGACCCCCGGAGAACAAATCGTGAGTTTCGAGAAATCTCGAAACATGGCCAATGGCACCCAAGCCAACGCTTGTCCGCTGACGGCCGCCGTGAGTGTCCCGTCCTGTAGAAAGCGCAGGTCAGATTTTACCCCTTGGAAAGGTCGGAGCTAAGGCCGTTCGAATGAACGCTGCCGGCTGGTCCCACGCTAGTGAATCACGTTCGTGTCGCGGGCAGGAACCTGGATGAGTTCCTGCCTGTTATCTGTTGGCACACCTGCTGAAGTACACTTGGCTTCTTCAGAACAATTGCGTGGCGCTCCTGGCTGAAGTCCTGTACGTCGATCGCTCCTGAAGCTCTGTCGGCGGACAGGCGGTTCGGCAGGACAGCGGCCGCCGCACCGCCGAGGACATCTACCTCGAATGCCAAGAATAGACGCTCAAACAGCTGCTGGTTTTCGAAAAGGAGAGCATTGCTTTGCCAGCGAAATAGCTTCGGGCAATGAGCATTAGGGGCTGCGAGAAATAGTGCAAGCCGCGTGCTTCTCGGTCGTGGATATCCGCTACCTTACCTTGAGTCCCAAGACATCGTCTTTTCATCCAGAGTAGTTGGTTTGGCGCTCGGCAAGGTACTCCGACCAATATTATCTTGCGAAGCGCTCCATTATTGATAGGCGCGACGCCGAAGGGCCGAATCGCCTACTAGCGAACTGCCTGTCTCGGCTCGGCAAATGTCCCGCGATTCAATAATCCTGTCGCCGTCCAGTGCCAAGAATCAATCGAACCGAGTAGATTGACCTCCTTGGGCAACGTGAGCGTGACCGACTCGTAGCCGGCGGCGCCGCGCCGCGAAGGTTGTGATACGGCTGCCACGAATCCTCGAAACGTTGAAGACCGTTGCGCCTGCGGCCGAAAGGCCAACGATTCTGCGCTTGTTGCATTTGCACTCATGAAACTTCAGGATGTCCTGATCCTCAGCAAGGCTGGCGAATGGCGGGCCGTTCGGTAATGCTGGTGAGGTGGGCGGATCGAACTGCATGCGCCGTCTGATCTCTATCGCGGTTGTGGCGCTCGTGCCGACGGCGGGATGCCGCTCGATGGACCGTGCGCCGCCGGCCGCCGTCGGCGATGCCGGCTCTGCTGGTACGCCGCTCGTTCCCGACGAGAGCGGTCGCATCGACGTCGCGACGACGGGGGCGACGGGCATTCGGGGCCGCTGGTTCGCCTCGGCCGACACCGACGATTGCCGGAAAAAGGGGAAGCACTCCGCGAGTGAATGCTCGGTGCTGGTCGCGCCGGATGCGACCGCGCCCGCGTTCAAACCAACCGAGGATCTGGGGATGTGCGCGATGGGCGTCACCGCCAAGGCGATCGCGGGCGCTGATGGGAATCCGGACTGGAGCAACCTATGGGGCGCTCGCATTGGTCTCACGCTCAACGACGGAGCGCCCTACGATGCCCTGGCACACCAGATCACGGGGTTTGCCTTCCATATCGATTTCGAACCGCCTCCCGGCGCGGGACTCCGGGTCGCGTTTCCGACCTCCGGCTTCGACGACGCCGCTCTCTGGGGCGGATCGGTCTCGGAGACCTCGCCCGTCCACGCCGGACGAAACGAGGTGCGATGGAAGGACATCGGTGGTCCCCCCTTCGTCGCCAATCCCCGCCCGTTCGATCCCACCCGGTTGCTGTCGCTCGTCTTCCACGTTCCGTCGACCTCCTCGGGCGCGAACAGCTTCGCCTTCTGTATCAGTCACCTCGTCGCGCTCTCGAACTGATTGAGCAGGTCTTGCTCAGCTGAGCAGGATCGGCGCTACCCGCAAGCAAGCCGGGCGGCTTTGCGGCCCTTTCGCCGCCATCTTCGGGTTGGCCCTGTCCTTGCTCAAGACCCAGGGCCAAGGAGAACATCATGAACAAAATATCTTCGTGCATCGGATTGGTATTAACGGGTAGCCTGCTCGTGGCCTGTGGCTCGTCGGGCAGCAGCGTTCAGAAGACGGCCCCGACCTGCAACACGCCCACGGATCCCAGCTGTCGGCTCGCCGTCGACCCGCCCTCTGTCGTGCGTTGGGTCGCGCCAACCACCGACGCCTCCGCTGGCGGCGTCTCGACGGGGATCGTCGAGCAAACGTCCGACAAGACGTGCATGTCGGGCAAGGTCGATCCCGGTCCCAGCGGCTCGGGATGGGGCGCCATCCTGATCTTCCAACTCGCGCAAGATGACGGTGGGTCCACGCAAACCGCGCCATTCGACCTCAACGCTCGGGGAGTCGCGCAGGTTCGTTTCAATCTCTCGAACCCGCCGCCCACGGGCCTTCTGCCTCAGCTCGTCGAGCTCAGCAGCGCCGATTGCAAGACCGCGCCAGGTTGCCTCGTTTCGTTCGCCGGGGCCCCCGTCCTCAAGACCGCCGGCCCGGTCACGGTGGCGCTCGGAGACCTCGTCAACGCCCCCGCCGGGCAGGCCAGCCAGGTCTCCGACCCGACGCTCTCTGTTGCGTTGCAGTTCTACGTCAGCCCCCAGCCAGGCAAGGCGTTCGACTATAATTTCTGCATCCAAGGCCTCCAGTTCCTGGATGCCGCCGGCAACGAGGTCTCGCGTTAGACAGGAACCCTGGAAGGGTTCCTTGAACCTCCCGCGACGACTCCGCTGGGCAAAGCCCAGCTCCGTCAACGCGGACGCGAGTCGACGCCTGGCTCTTCGCATTCATGGCGATGGCGAAAATTCCGCATGCGTGACGGCGCCCGCGCGGACGACCACGCCCGTCGCAACGACGAGCTGTTTCGTGCCGGCGACGCGGGCGACGATCCGCGTGAGATTGGCGCTGTTTATCGGCAAATTCATTGCCATCGCCGATCGGGTGTAGCCGAAGTAGTCGATGGTCGATGTACGCGCGTCTCGATCGAGCCAGGTGACCGCCACCTCCTTGGTGGCGACCTGACCATTGCAGTCGAGGGGACGGATATGGACGTGGCCGCGCGACGGATCGTAGGTCGTACCGAGCATCGCAGCGGCCCCACTCACGTTCGCCCTCGGCTGCACCAGGATCTGCGGGCCGAGGTCGAGATCGCCGGAAACGGGTGGGAAATTGAGGGGCACGAGGCTGTCGAGGTAACCCTCCTTCCGAAATTCGAGAAACACCGACAGCGGGGGCGGGTAGACCGAAGTATCGATCTTCACGGTCACGGAGCCGCTGTCGTCAGCGACGGCGCTCGCAAACGGAAGCGCGCAATTCGGATCGATGACCGAGCAGAGGCGCACCCGCGTGGCTGCGAGGGGCGCGCGGCCGTTTCCAGGTCCGCACGACACGCATACGGCGGTCGCCTTGATCGAGATTGCCTGGGGCCGGAGCCGCGGATACTGCCAGTTGACTCGCCCCAAGCACTCCCACCGAGGCGGAAGGCATTCGGCGGCGCAATGCTCTGCCCGGCAGGTCTCGATGCCAAGTTGAAGTTGAGCGGTGGCCGCTCTCGTCGCGTAGCATCGGGCGCGGCAAACGGCGTCGCCTGATGAGCAGGCACGTACGCATCCTTCGACTTGCGGACAACCTTCGCTCGCCGCGCACTCCTCGGCCTCATTGCGGCAGGCGGAGGACAGGCACGCGCTGCACGCCGCTGTCGCCCCGGGCTCGGGCAATCCCCAAACGAGCGCCTCGTGGCTCGACGTCCTCATCCAGCGGCGAGCGGCGAGCGCCGCGACTGAGGCCGCAACGACGACCAGGGCCGCGAACCACAAGGACCGCCGGGAGCTCTTGACTGGCGGCGACTGCGAAGACGCGCCTCCGATCGGAGCGACAGGTATCTCGAGCGCAGCGGCGAGCGCCTCGATCTGCTCCGAGGCCGAAGCGAAGCGGCGTTTGGGATCGCGGTGGCACGCCTTCAAGAACCAGGCGTCGAACGCGCCGCCGAGGCGCGCGCCAAGCGCGGACGGCGGCTGCAACTCGCCATGCAGGAGCTGCCCGAGAATGATCATGACGCCGCCCCGATAGTAGCTCTCGCCGACGAGCAGTCGGTAAGCGATGAGGCCGAGTGCGCATCGGTCGGTCGCCGGCGTGACTGGCGCGCCTGGTGAGGCCTGCTCGGGCGCCATGTACTTTGGCGTCCCGAGGATCTGTCCCGACCCCGTCGCGCCCGCCCCTTCCTCGATCATCTTCAAGATGCCGAAGTCGAGGATCTTGATGTGGGGCGCATCATCGCCGCTCGGCGGCTTGGTCAAGAACAAGTTCTCGGGCTTGAGATCCCGGTGCACGATGCCGAGGCTGTGAGCCTTGTCGATCGCGCGCGCGACCTGCCGCAGCCATTCAACGACGGTCGCGGGCGACGGCGGCGCTGCGGTAGCGGCGCGTTCGAGGTCGGCGCCCTCGAGCAGCTCCATGACCAGGAAGGGTGCGCCGCCCAGCTCCGGCGCTACGTCGGCGTCTGTGACGCGTACGACGTTGTCGCTCTTGATGCGCGCCGAGGCGCGCGCCTCCTGCTGAAAGCGAGCGAGCGTTTCGGCGGAGACGTTCTTGCCGGATGCGATCACCTTGAGCGCTAGACGTTCACCCGTGTGGATGTGCTCGACCTCGTAGACTTCCCCCATGCCGCCCGTCGCGATGAGGCGAATCGGCCGGTATCGCGAACCGATGATCGCAGGAGCGCCCAGCCCGGGGATCATTCCGTCTCGACACCCGACGACCGACGGCGGACGAGCCCCAGCTCTTTCAGGCGCGACACGAACGTTCGGCGCGGCATCCCGAGTTGTCGCGCGGCTTCGCTCTGATTGCCTTCGCAGCGCTCGAGGGCTTCGACGATCCGGCTGCGCTCGATCGCCTTGATTTCCGCCTGCAACGTCGCATCTGACGCCGTCCGCGTGGGCGCGGACGACGCGTTGACGGAGCTGGGCTCAGCCCAGCAGAGTCGTCGCGGGAGGTCCAAGGAACCCGCCAAGGGTTCCTGTCTGATCGACGCGTTGACGGAGCTGGGCTCAGCCCAGCAGAGTCGTCGCGGGAGGTCTAAGGAACCCGCCAAGGGTTCCTGTCTGATCGACAGCGACGGTGGTAGGTGCTCGGGGAGGATCGCGCTGTCGGTGCACATGACGGCCGCACGCTCGACGGCGTTGCGGAGCTCGCGGACGTTGCCGGGCCAAGCGTGCCGACGTAGCAGCTCCAGCGCGGCGATCGAGAACGTCAGCGGCGTGCGGCGGTCGAGGTCGCGGCACGCCGTGGCGAGAAACGACGTCGCGAGCGCCTCGATCTCGAGCGGTCGCTCGCGCAGCGGTGGGATGACGAGCGCGAGGCCATTGAGCCGGTAGTAGAGGTCCGGGCGCAGTCGCCCCTGGCGGCTGTCGGCCTCGAGGTCGCGGTTGGTCGCGGCGACAAAACGGACGTCGATGGGGCGCGCGCGCGTCGAGCCGAGCCGGGTGACGACCCGCTCTTCGAGCACCCGCAACAGCTTGGCCTGCGTCCCGAGCGGCAGCTCGCCGACCTCGTCGAGGAAGAGCGTGCCTCCGCTTGCCGCTTCGAAGAGGCCAACGCGCGTCACCGCGCCCGTGAACGCTCCCTTCTCACTGCCGAACAGCTCGCTCTCGAGCAGCGATTCCGCGAGCGCGGCGCAGTTGAGCGCCACAAACGGCCCGCGGGCACGCGGCGAATGCGAGTGAATCGCGCGCGCCAGGACCTCCTTGCCGACGCCGGTCTCGCCCAGGAGGAGTACGTTGATGCTGGTCCGCGAGGCACGCGCGGCGTCCGCATAGACGGTCTGCATCGCAGGATCGCGCACCACCACCCCGGGTGCGATGTCGGGAATCACGACGGCGGGTTGGCGGCGCACCACCACGCAGGTCGTCCCGAACAGGAGACAGTCTCCGACGGCCACATTGGCCCTGCGTCGGAGAACTTGCTGGACGTTCACGCTGACGGTGTCGTTGTCCCGGCCCGCAGCCACGGTCTGGCGCACGAACGTCCCGTTGGCCCCGCCCAAATCTTCTATCTCCAGTGTCTGGGAGACGCGAAGGACTGCGTGCCGGCGCGAAACCGAGGGATCGTCGATGCGTACCGCGCTCGCTTCATCGCGGCCGATCGTCACCTCGCCGGCGCGGGGCAAGTCGAACGTCCGAACCTGATCGCCCGAAAACGCGACCAGTTGATAATCAGGCACGGCTGACACGTCGCTGAGTATATGGCGCATAAGGCGTACAAGTGCCGCCTTCTCTTCAGCGAATTGCATCCCAATAATGTCCGATAACAAGCAATCCGTCAGCTACGCCGCGGCGCACCTCCTGCCGCCAATCTGCCCGGCTCAGCTACCTGGACGCCATACTTCCATGATGCCTATGCTCCGGCAACGTCGGTTCTGTCGTTCGTGGCATCGAGGGCGCCGTCCGGTTCTCTCGCTATTTCTCTTGCTGCGACGTCGAGTACCCGAGCGTCCGAGACATCGATCGCAGCGTCCAGCACGTCGACGTTACCGTCGGCGCGAGCTTCGGCCTCGATGCCGCTTCCGACGTCCACCTTTCCACCGTCGGCGCTAGCGTCGAGCCCAAGAGGACCGCTGTCCGTGCCCGAGAGCGAACCGCCGTCGCTACAGCCGAGGACAACCGCGAAAGATGGCAATAGAAAGGCGAACCGACAGCGTAAGCCAAAGTCTGCGGGGGACACGACATGCAGTCGTCCCCCCTCGCCGAGGCGGTCGTCAACCTTGTTCGCGAGTGGGAATGTTAGTAAAACTGCGATCGGTGGCTGGGGTTCCTTCATCGTTCTGGCTCCCCGCTGCGATCCGAGCGCAGATCGAAGACCTGTGCGAAGCAGCCTACCCGCTCGAGGCCTGCGGCGTGCTCTTGGGCGTTGGAGATGGCGAACAGGTGCCCTGGCGGATTACCCGACTAATGCCGGCTCCCAATGAGCATGGCGGCGATCGTCGTAGCCGCTACCTCGTCGCACCGACATTTCAACTCTCCGCAGAGCGTGAGGCGCAGCAGGTCGGGGAAGAAGTCGTGGGCTACTATCACAGCCATCCCGATTGTGAGGCAGTGCCGTCCGACTGCGACCGGAAACAAGCGTGGCCAGGCTACCTCTACCTCATTTGCTCCGTGGTGAAGGAGCAGGCCGCGGGCTTGGGCCTGTTCGCGCTCGCCGAGCGAGGCGGGCCTTTCTACGGTGTTCGTGTCGAGCCGCCTCCTCGTTTCGGCGAGACCTCCGTGGAGATTCCGCCATGCCCGTAACCATTCTCATCGCCACGCCGCTTCGACGTTTCATCGGCGGCAGCAAGAGCGTGACAGTCGAGGCAGATGACGTGGAAGGTGCGCTCGGCGCTCTAGCCGACCAGAGTAGCGACTTGCGCCGCCAATTGTTCGATGCCGAGGGGCACCTTCGCAGCTTTGTGAACGTCTTTCTGGGCAGTGAGGACGTTCGAGCCTTGGGCTCGAATCGCCGTGATGTGGCCCTGCGCGACGGCGACGTGCTCACCTTGGTCCTGGCCATTGCGGGCGGTGCACCCGTCGATACGGCGCTGTCGTCAGAGGAGATTCTGCGTTACAGCCGCCACCTGATCATGCCCGAGGTTACCTTGGAGGGGCAGAAGCGTCTCAAGCGCGCCCGCGTTCTCTGCGTTGGTGCGGGAGGGCTGGGCTCGCCTTTGGCTCTGTACCTGGCTGCCGCTGGCGTCGGCACACTCGGCATCGTGGATTTCGATCGCGTGGATCTGACCAACCTACAGCGGCAAATCCTCTATTCGACGGCAGATGTCGGTGGTCCTAAATTGGACGCGGCAGTCGAGCGACTGCGGCGGCTCAATCCCGAAATCTCGATTGTCCCGCACGCGCTTCGACTGTCCAGCGAAAATGCGGTCGAATTGATTCGTGCGTACGACATCGTAGCCGATGGGACCGACAACTTTTCGACTAGGTACCTGATCAACGACGCCTGCGTGTTCACGGGCAAGCCGAATGTGCATGCCGGCGTTTTTCGCTTCGAAGGGCAAGTGAGTGTCTTCGGCGCTGATCGCGGGCCGTGTTATCGCTGCCTGTTTCCTGAGCCGCCCTCGCCAGAGCTGGTGCCATCATACGCGGAGGGTGGAGTTCTGGGCGTTTTGCCTGGGATCTTGGGCTCTCTGCAGGCGCTGGAGGTGCTCAAGCTCGTCCTAGGTATTGGCGCTTCACTGGTGGGGCGTCTCATTGTCTTCGATGCGCTCGAGCTGAAGTTCCGCGAGCTTCCCGTCCGCCGCTCCCCCGACTGTCTCGTATGTGGTGAGCATCCGACCATTTTTGCTCCCGTCGACTACGAGTCCTTCTGCACGCAGGGGCAGGCCGCCACCCTGGATTCGCGTGGCGTCCCGGCGATATCCGTCGAAGACTTTCACCGGCGTCGCCAAAGCGGCGAGAAGTTCCTTTTGCTCGACGTGCGCGAACCGCACGAGCACGCCATCGTCCAGATTCCGGGCGCCATTCCCTTCCCGCTCGGCGAAATCCCGGCGCGCATGCACGAGCTCGATTCGGCACAGACCTACACGTTGTCTTGCCATCACGGCACAAGGAGTCTCCAGGCATATTACCAGCTCAAACGAGCCGGCTTCGCTCACCTGCTGATTCTCGCCGGCGGTGTGAACGCATGGGCCGAAAAAGTCGACCCAAGCCTGGCACGGTACTAGCTCCGCGCAAAGCGCAGCCGGCGGAAGGAAAAGTTACCTCGTTTTTGCTTGCTGGGCCCCGACCCACCGACGAGAATCATCGTCCATGGCGATCGGCGCGGGTAGGCATTTGGGACCATACGCCGTGGAAGAGTCCATCGGATCTGGCGCGATGGGGATCGTCTATCGCGCTCGGCATACGGTTACCGGGGAGGCTGTGGCGGTCAAGGTCTTGCGGACCCAAGCCCCGCAACTGCTCACTTCGTTTCGTCGCGAGGTTCATATCCTTGCAGGACTGCGACACTCGAACATCGTACGCATTCTCGATCAGGGCCTGAGCGATGGAGTCCCCTGGTTTGCCATGGAGCTCGTGGAAGGCACCAGTCTTCGCTCCGTGCTGTGGCCGAGGCCGATGGCGACTCGGGCGCAACGCGAAACCGAAGACGCCCAAGCAGCGCGCACGCTGGCGGACACCCACGGTGGCGCAGCGCAGGCACGCAGAAGTAGCGTCCCACCAGACCCCGTTCGTCTGTCGATTGCCGAGGTCGTGCGGTTGGCCATTCCGATCTGCCGGGGGCTTGCCTTCCTGCATGGGTGCGGCGTCGTCCATCGCGATCTCAAACCCGAGAACATTCTAATTCGCACCGACGGGACGCCCGTGCTCGCCGACTTCGGGCTCGTGTTTCCTTTTGGTGGCATGGGCAGAGAAATCCTCGACCTCGCCGACGCAGGCTCGGGAACGCTGGCGTACATGGCGCCCGAGCAGCGCTTCGGCCGATTCGTGGACGCGCGCGCCGATCTTTTCTCGCTGGGGTGTGTCCTGTACGAGGCTTTGACAGGTCTGTTCCCCTTTGGCCCGGCGGGAGTCCACGAGCTTTCCCCTGCTCCGCCGCTGCCCTCTGCGGTGGTCGCAGGTATTCCGGCGGCGCTCGACAACGTGGTCATGGGTCTGCTGACGCTTAGCCCGCAGGACCGTATTGGGTATGCGGACGACGTCGCGGCGCTGCTGGAAGCGGCAGGCGGAACAGCAGAACGATCGCCGTCTCCGAAGGCCACGAGCTACCTCTATCGTTCGGGATTCGTGGGTCGTCGCGAGACGTTCGCACAACTCGAGTACGCTATCGACCGCGCCGTCGACGGACGAGGGAGCAAGGTCTTCGTTTCAGGGGCGAGTGGGGCGGGAAAGACGCGCCTCGTGCTCGAAGCTGCGGCCTTGGCCGCGGAAAAGGGAATGGCCGTGATTACCGGCGAATGCCTGCCCCTGGGTACGGCTGAAGGCGGTCATCGAGCCTTGAGTGCTCCGCTGCACCCGGTTCGGCGCCTGCTAACCGGGGTCGCGGACTATTGCCGCAATGTGGATGGCGCCACCGCCAAGAGGCTGCTGACGGGTCGGGCTCGCGTGCTTGCGCCCCATGAGCGACTGCTCGGTGATCTCGCCGATCAACTGCAAGAGGAAGAAGCCCCGCCGCTTCCCCCCGACGCCGCTCGAACGCGCATGCTGAGCGCGCTGGCGTCGTTGGTGCTCGACTATGCACGCGAGCGACCCCTCTGCTTCATCATCGACGATCTGCAATGGGCCGACGAGCTTTCGCTGGACCTGTTGTCAGCGATTGCGGCATCGGATTGCGCGAACGCGCCGCTGCTGCTGCTCGGAACGGGTCGACTGGAGGAGATGACGCCGTCGTTGCAACAGCTCTTTCACGCCCCGGGCGCCCTCTACGCCGAGCTCGGCCGAATGGGCAAGGAAGACGTGGGGCAAATGGTGGGTGGGATGCTTGCGCTACGCACACCGCCGTCGGAGCTGGTCGAGTTCCTGTACGGCGTTTCAGGCGGGAATCCATTCTTTCTCGCCGAGTATTTGCGGACGGCGATCGCCGAGGGCCGGCTCGAGCGCAATTCCGGCGGTCGCTGGGTGCTCAGCGATCCGCGCCTCGCAGGCGTTGCCATCCCGACAGCGATCTCGGCGCTCATCCGCAGGCGGCTGGATGGCCTTTCTCCGAAAATCAGGCAAATCGTTGATGCCGCAGCCGTCTTGGGTCGAGGTTTCGACACCGAGCTTCTGGCCAAGACAGCCGAGCTGGACGTCTCGGACATCCTCGACGCGTACGGAACGCTTCGACAACGGCAGATCTTCGAAGATGAGCAATCGGGCACTCTTCGCTTCATGCACGATCAACTTCGGGACGCTGCTTACTTGGCAATGGCCGCGGACGAGTGCGTCCATTGGCACAAGCGAGCCGCCGCTTCGATCGAGGAACGCTATTCGGGCCGCGAGATCGAGCCGTATCTGGGGTCGCTCGGTTTTCACCTGGCGAAAGCTGGAGTGCCGGATCGTGCCGCTGGCTACTTCGAACGGGCGGCTGACCTTGCCCGCCGTACCTACGCGAACGGCGACGCGGTCAAGTTGTATCGGCTGGCCATCGAGCAGATGGATCGGCAGATGGACCAAGCCGGGCGGTGCGAGGCTCGTGCTGCGCTTCACGAGGCGATCGGCGATCTGCTCCTGATCGCGGGTGACGCGCAATCGGCGCGGGATTCCTTCCAAGCTGCGCTCGCGGATTCTCCCGAGGAAACCTCCGTTGCTCGCGGCAGGCGCCTTCGGAAATGCGCGCGCACGTGGGAGCGCCAGCACCAGCATGGTCGCGCCCTCGACGAATTCGCCAGGGCGGAGGAGCATCTCGGCGACTTGGCGCTGGTGGAAAAGCACACCGACGAATGGTGGCACGAATGGGTGCAAGTGCAGGTCGACAAGACCTGGGATCTGTATTGGCTTGCCCGGGTGGACGAGCTCTCTGCCCTCATCGACAGAGTTCGTCCCGTCGTCGAACAGCACGGCGTTGCATCTCAGCGAGCGCAGTTCTTTCAAGCGCTCGTTCACACAGTCCTGCGGCGCGAACGATACGCGCGTCTAGAACAGGCGATTGACTATGGCCGAAAGTCGCTGGCGGCGGCAGAGCAGTGCGATGACCCTCGAGAGCTGGCTCTGGCCCAGTTCTTCTTGGCCTTTCCGCTTCTGTGCGATGGACAGCTGGAGGAGGCGGAGCCTCTGTTTCAGTCAGCCATTGTCAGCGCGGATCGCATTGGCGATGCCACTCTGCAGGCGCGCTTCCTTTCCTACTGTGCCGTTCTGTATCGCCGCGCCGGTCGTGTGGAACCGTCGCGTAGAATGGCCGAACGCGCGGCCACTATTGCTGAACAGGGCGGGATGCTGGATTACGTCGGCGCTGCCCACGCCTGTCTTGCTTGGGCGGCCTGGAAAACCGGCGACAAATTCGCCGTGGACCGTCACGGCGGACTCTGTCTCGCAGCTTGGGCCAATCTTCTTCCTACGTACGAATACCCAATCCAGTGGTTGGGACGATTGCCGTTGGCAGCCAAGCTTGCTGCGGATGGAGAGCTAGACAAAGCGATCGAGCAGTGGAAGGCGCTCCTGGCACCGGCGCAGTATCGTCTTCCACTTCGACTTTGGACTGCCATGGAAGACGCAACCAGGCCTGGCATCGACCCGGCGGAGTCTCGAGCGGTGGCTTCGGCAGCGAGGGTCACCCAGATTGCAACGGAGCTGAGGTACCTGTGACGGGATTCCATTCTGTGATTGCGATCCTGCTCCGCGAGCGTAGGCTGCCTTTCGCTCGGCTTCACGTTCTATTACCGTGGTCTAAGTCTTGCTTCGCGGTTTCGCCACCGGCGGTCCCAATCCCCTGAGTCACAAGGAGAAGGTAATGGCAGGCTACAAACCAACGATCTTCCTGCGGAACGCATTCCGACTGAAGTGGGATGAGCAAAAGGACTATGCGAGCATTTTTCTGAAGGGAAAGAAGCGATTTCTCGAGGAAACCAAAGGGAAGGGGTGGACACTCATGGCTGCTTTTGCGGAGTGGCCCCTACTAAACAACAAGCGTGTAGTCGAGCAGGGCTTTGAGATAGTCCAGATTTGGCGACTCGATGACTGGCAGACCCTCTATCGAACGATGGTGGACCTGTCAGAGACCTCGTGGTACCGGAGTCTGGGAGAATCGTTAGCATCCGAGGATCAGGAACTTCTCATCAATGCGGGCGTGCGCGAGCCGGCGCCGAACATCCACTGGCGAAACGATGACGAGCCTGGTTACTGCTACCTCTACGAGGTGTCTAGGCCTATCGACGGCCGGAGTCACGCTTATCTAAGAGAGGTCAACTGGCTTGATGCTCAGCTGTCGGCGGACGCGGGTTGGGAACTAGCTTGGTGGGCTACGCAGATTACTGCACAGCCCGCTAAGATTGCGCTTCTCTGGCGCGTGCGTGATTCGGGCGGATTGGGAGCAACGACTATTCCGCAGAAGCTGGTCGATGTAGCGCAGCTCCCGCGTTACAGGAAGCGGCTAATGGATTGTGTCCAGACCCTCGAACGCCGAATCCTGTACCCTATCTATACGGAACGCCTCGCCGAGAAGGTTGCGGCTGGAATTCTCTAACCGTGAGGACATCATGAGTGACAACCAATACGACATCAGGATCGACGACTTAATCCTATTCTTCCGCCGAACCGAAAAGGGCGAGAAGGAAAAGATCGTCAATCGTCTCATCCCACGCGAAACCTACACGGCTGAGCAGCTGAAGATTCCCAAGGGCAAGGTTGAATCGTTCTGGAAGAGCACCGTTTTGGCAGACCCTACTGTCAATAACCATCAGGACCAGCATTATTATGTCGCAAACCTCTCGCGCCTCATCCTGCCTGACCAACCCGACAAGGAGCGAGAGCAGATCACTGTAGCGATTCCTCCTAACGCCGGACACGCGGATCTCGAATCAGGAGACCTTGTTGTTTTTCCATTCGACAATTCCGACTCGTGCTTCCGTGTGCCACGCGAGGTCTACGAAAATGAATGCCCGGAGCTCCCGGCCAGCGATATTCCAGACCTCGAATTCATGGCGAGCGAAGAGGGTGTCGCGCTCGCGAATGTTCCGAAGGTAACGCCTCAGGGCTGCAGTTGTGTCCTTCTCAGTCTGGTGAGCCTGCGATCAGGGATGCTGGGCGACAAGAAGGGCCACAAAAGTGACCACGCCAAGCATATGACCGAGGCTATCAAGCGCGGCCATGAACCGCCCAAGCCTTAGGGATGTTGCCGCCTAACGAGACATTCAAAAGCCACACGCTCGGCACTCACCGGACCGTCGCACCGGAGGAGACCTTACGTCGCATTCAGCCGCTCTTGCCGAAGGCCGGTATTACGAGGGTTGCCAACGTGACCGGGCTCGATGTGATTGGGGTGCCCGTGGTTGCGGTAGTGCGGCCGAATTCGCGCTCCATCGCCGTCGCGCAGGGCAAGGGACTGGATCTGGTGGCGGCGAAAGTCTCGGGGATTATGGAATCGCTTGAAAACTATCACGCCGAGCGCGTGCGCTTACCCCTGATGCTGGCCTCGTGGGAGGAAATGCGCGAGCGCGGCCGGACGCTCGACCTGGAGGCGTTGCCGCGGCTTGCGGGCAGCATTCTGGATCCGCGTTCGCCATTCCTTTGGTTGCAGGGGCATGAGATCCTCGGGCGCACATCCATCTGGCTTCCCTTCGAGCTCGTGCATACGGCATACACGTTGCCCCTGCCAACCGCGAGTGGTGCATTTCAGATGAACGACAGTGGCGTGGCGTCGGGAAATCATCCGCTCGAGGCGACGAGCCACGCCGTCTGCGAACTGGCCGAGCGCGATGCGGTTACGTTGTGGGAATACAGCCCGAGGGAGCAGCAGCAAGCCAGGAAGGTGGATCTGCGGACGATTGACGACGTTGCGTGCCTATCGGTCCTGCAAAAGTTTTCGGCGGCCGGCATTCGAGTCGGGGTGTGGGACGTGACGACGGATACTGAAATCCCGGTGTTCGTGTGCATGATAGCGGACGATCCGGCGGCTAGTCAGCTGCGTCCTCTCGCCTCGGCGACCGGCTCGGGCTGCCATCCCTCGCGCGCCATCGCGCTTCTGCGGGCGCTTACGGAGGCCGCGCAGACGCGCTTGACTGTCATCGCCGGTAGTCGCGACGATCTCAGCATTGCGACCTATCGCCGCGGGCACGATCCGACGGTCGCTGTCGAAGCTGCCGACATGATCACCGCGGCGGGGGCAGGCCGACGCTTCGACGATGGTCCCAGCCATGCCGCGACCACGTTTCACGAGGACGTGGCGTGGGAGATCGATCGCCTACGTTCGAGCGGTATCGAGCAGATCGCTCTTGTCGATCTCACGTTGCCCGAGCTGCAAATTCCGGTGGTTCGCGTCGTCATTCCGGGCCTGGAAGGCATCGCGGGGGCGAGTGGCTTCACGCCGGGCAAGCGTCTGCTTGGGCGTCTATCGTGACAATCCTGGTCTTCGCTGGGCCGACGCTCGCAGCTCGGGCGATTCGCGAAATCGTCGACGCCGACGTGTCAGGACCGGCCAGGTTCGGGGACGTGTACCGCGCCGTCATGCAGGGACGAGACGCCATCGCCATCATCGATGGCTACTTCGAGCGGGTGCCGGCCGTCTGGCATAAAGAAATCCTTTGGGCGATGAGCGAGGGCGTCCACGTCTTCGGTGCGAGCAGCATGGGTGCGCTTCGTGCGGCCGAGCTCGCTGCGTTCGGCATGGTTGGGGTTGGCGCGATCTTCGAAGCGTACCGCGACGGCCTGCTAGAGGACGATGACGAGGTTGCAGTCGCGCACGCTCCGGCTGAAGGCGATTTTCGGCTGCTGTCGGAAGCCATGGTCAATATCCGTGCGACGCTTCGAACGGCCACGGGCGCGAAGGTGATCTCGCAAGTTACCGAGGCCGCCTTGCTGGACCTGGCCAAGCGTCAGTTCTACGCGGAGCGGAGCTATCGAGCGTTGTTGGAGCAGGCCGCCGCCAGAGGAATCGACGCCGGCGAAGTCCTCGCTCTTGGCGATTGGCTCCCTCACGGCAAGGTGGACCAGAAGCAAAAGGACGCCATCGCTCTGCTCACGCATCTGCGAGAATGGGCCGCTGGCAATCCGCCGCGCAAACAGGTCGCCTTCCACTTCGAACCGACGGACTCGTGGCATGAGGCCACGCAGATGGCCCTGGCAGAGGCCGCGTCGGATCTGGGTCCAGCCCCTGCGATGGATGCCCTGCTCGAAGAAGAGCTGAAGCTCGCCGGAGCCTACGAGACTGCGATCGACGGCTCGGCTGCGCGTGGCTTGGCTCTGGAATTGGCGATGAGAGTGGGCGCCCGGCCCGACGCTGCGTCTGTGCAAAGTGCGTGTTCCGAGTTCCGGTTCCACCGTGGCCTGCACGATCGCGATGATTTCCAGCGCTGGCGAGAACTTCAGAAGCTGGAGGACGACGAGTCCCGACGTTTTTTCGAGACCGAAGCTCGGCTGAGCTGGGCTCGTCCCATCAAGGAGGGAATCGCCCGCAGCCACTTGGTAGACTACCTGCGAGCAACCGGACAATACGGTCGTTGGCTGCAAAAGGTGGAGGAGAAAGCCGAAAAGTTGCGCGACGCCGGTCTCGTTACGCCCTCCCTTGCCGACGTCGGAATGACGGAGGCCGAGCTTTGGCAATGGTATTTCGAATCCTGCCGAGCTTGCGATATGCCCAAGGACCTGGACGGTTTCGCCGTGAGTTGCGGCTTTCGTGAAGGCAAAGATCAGCTGCGAGCGGCGGTGCTACGAGAGGCCTACGTTCGCCGAAGCGGTGGCTCATTCGCGTCATCATAATTGCAGTCTCGGCTTGCGATGGCGACGCGGTTTGATTGTCGAATTCGCGTGAGCTGCTACGATGCTCGCCGAGGAGGCACCGCCCTTGACGCGACTGACGGTTCTTGCACCCGAGGGACATGTGGAGTATTCGGCCGATCTCGATCCGGCGCGGGCCTTTCTGCTGGGGCGGAATCCGGATGCACAGGCACCAGCCATCCCGGGCGGCGAGGCGTTTCCGCCGATTGATCCTGTGCGAATCGTGTCCCCGAGCGTGTCGGCCAATCATGTTCTTGTATGGAACCATGATGGGCAAGCCCAGGTTCGAGATCTTGGAAGCCGGAATGGCACATGGCTCTTGCTTCCCAAGGACCGTACGGTCGATGTCGGCGATTCGGATGTGGTGCTGCAGTTGGGGAAGGCCAAATCCAACCTCGCGCGCGCGGATGACCCCGAGCCGCCGGTCTGGCATGGCCGCCGTGAGTTCGGCCCGGCTATTGCGCGATCAATCGAGGGCTGGCTCTCAGCGCGCGAGATCGACGCGCGGGTGGTGGTCCAAGACGAACCCGCAACGAACCGATCTCCCAGTCAGATCCCGCTCGCCAATGGCGCTACGCTCGATATCGTCGCCCTCGCGACTGCCGACGCGACCTGGCCGGGATTGGTAGAGCACGTCTGGCGCTGGGTCGGCCGCCAGAACTCGCTGTTCGAATCGGAAGAGAGTACGCGCAGCGAAGGGATGATCCTGGCCTCTCGCGCGATCCGCAAGGCTCATCGGGAAGTCATCGAGGCCGCGCAACGGGACGCCAAGACGTTGCTCTTGATGGGGCCATCGGGAACCGGGAAAGAAGTGCTGGCCGAGGTCTTTCACCGAGCCACGGGTCGAAGCGGCCCCTTGATCACGACCAATTGCTCGACCTTCAGCAAGGAATTGCTCCGCTCCGAGCTGTTCGGTGCCGAACCTGGATCGTTTACCAGCGCCACCCGCCGCATCGTGGGGGCCGTCGAGCGGGCGCAAGGCGGCACGCTTTTTCTGGATGAGATCGGCGAGCTGCCCATCGAGGTCCAGGCGATGCTTTTGCGGTTCCTCGACTGCAGAGAGTTCGAGCACGTCGGCGAATCCGGGCGCGTCCGCAATGCCGACGTTCGCGTTGTTGCCGCGACAAACCGCGATCTACGTACGGCTACCTGCGGGGGCAGTTTCCGCGTCGATCTCTGGTACCGGTTGTCCGTGTACGTGGTCGAGGTGCCCTCGTTGCGGTCGCGCTGGGAAGACGTGCTCGGTTACCTGGAGAGCATGCGGCTAAGCCCAGGTGTATCCGCACGGGACGCGCTCACTCCCGACGCTCTCGAGGTGCTGAAGAACCACGCGTGGGAAGGAAACTTCCGCGAGCTCATCAACTTTGCCCTGCGTCTGCCGCGAGAGGCCGGCCGCGGATCCATCGACTCGGCGAGGTGCAGGCGGGTCCTGGACGCAGGCGCTCTGCGGACGACGTCCACGTCCACGCCGGTCGTCGCCGACCGTGACGATTCCACGGGCCCCAAATGGGCCGAGCTCGCTGTCAAGGCGGTCGAAGCCTTCTTCGAAGATCACGGCCATGAGCCGAGGAGCTGGGACGACCAAAAGGAATGGAATGAGAAGTACCTCAAGCCGCTGCTCTTCTTCCATCTCGGCCACTCGGACGGCGATTCGAAACCGATGAACGAAGAAGCGTTGGCGTCCTTCGCTTCCCAAACCGCAGGGCGACTGCGTGCTGACCGCGGAACGGCGGTCAAGCAACTCGCGCGGTACTTCGAGCGCTTCGTTCGCTGAGCCACCCTGCCTTTGCGCGTAGCGGGCTCAGGCTTTGAGCAGCTTGAAAGCGTGGCTCCACTGATTGGAGCGCAGGCCGGGAATGCACCAGAGCTGGCAAAGAGGCTCGATCGCGCGCGCACTTTCCGCCGCTCCCATGTCTTCAGCCTCCCAGCCGAAGTCGCGCAGGATGGCGGTAACCATGCCTTTGGCACCCTCGTCGTTGCCGCAGATGAACATGGTCGGCTTTCCCCCTGCGAAGTGCGGGTCGTCCATGTGGGGGCTGCCCACCGAATTCCATGCCTTGACGAAGCGAGCGCTCGGGGCGGCCTGCTGGAGCAACTCCAGGAGCGACTCGTTCCGTCCGGTGAAGAACTGGAGCACGCCGTTGACGGGTGGAGCGTCGGCAATGGGGTTGGTGGTGTCGATGACCACTTTGCCAGCAAGCCCGGCGCTTCCAATGCTGGCAATGGCTTCCTTGGCGGCAGTTCCCTTGACCGCCAAAACTACGATTTCTGCGAAGGCGGCCGCTTCCTTGAAGGTCCCTGTTGCCAGCTCCTGACCGATGCTGCTTCGGAGTGCCGCAAGCTTGTCGGCGTTGCGCGATCCGATCATCACTTGATGGCCGTGCCGAAGAAAGCCCTTCGCAAGCGCCTTTCCGACGTCCCCAGTTCCGATGATTCCAATCCGCTGCTTCATATATGACGCCCCCGGAATGTAAAGTTTAACGCTACCCATACCGCGTCCCTGATTGTGGTCAAGGCCTCATTCCTCCGACGCGAGCGCTTCCGCGAGTGCGATCGCATTCGCGTCCGTCCGGAATATTTCCGGCCGTGAACCGGGCGAATCTCCGCCACTTCGGCGGCCTTTCCACCGGGCACTTCGCTTGCAGAGGCACGCGCTGCATACAAGAAGAACTAGGGGTCGGTCGACAGTCGAACGGACAGCCGCCGCCTTCGGCCGATAGGTTGGGAGGGGGATCCCGATGGGCTAAATGCCCATCGGGATCTGGGGGTACTGCGAGGCCGACCGGTCAGGTGACACCCAAACATTCGGCGAGACTAATGTTAAACAATAGCCATCCGTCCCATCGATACCTTTGCCTCTTCGAGCCGCCACTGGAGACAGTCGAGGGCTTCACGGGCCCCGCCGCCCCACGCGCGGACCCGCTTCTGGGCCAAACCATCAACGGCCTTTACCGCATTCGTCGCCTTCTAGGGCGCGGCGGAATGGGCAATGTCTACGAAGCAGTCGAGCTTCCTTCTAGGCAGCGAGTCGCTGTCAAGGTCATGTCTCAAGAGTGCGCAGCGGACACGAAGGCTGTTGACCTGTTCCGCCGAGAGGTCGAAGTGACGGCCGGGCTGGCTCGCCACCCGAACATTATCCAGGCCTTCGACTTCGGTGTGACGAAGAATGGTCAGCCCTTTCTGGTCATGGAACTCCTTCACGGAGAGGACTTGGATAACCGCCTCCGCCGCTCAAGAGGGCTTCCAGCAGCGACCGTGCTGCGGGTGATACAGCAAACGGCTGCGGCGCTCGCTGCGACTCATGCCAAGGGCATCATCCACCAGGACCTCAAGCCGGCCAATATCTTCCTCCACCAGGCCGATGGTGAAGCCGATTCCGTCAAAGTGCTCGATTTTGGCATCAGCAAGATCTGCAGTACAGGCCATCCCGTCACCTCCCTCGAACCCGTCATGGGAACGCCCCACTACATGTCGCCCGAACAGGCGCTTGGACAATTCGACTCCATTGATGGCCGTACCGATCAATGGTCCTTGGCGTGCATTGCATGGGAAGCACTGTCGGGTCGTCCACCGTTCTTAGGCAGTACGATTCAATCGCTTCTTTTTCAGGTCGTGTATGAATCGCCTTCAACGCGAGTGCCGAGTAGAATATCCCCCGGGATCGAAGGCGTCCTCCTGAAGGCATTGTCGAAGCGACAAGAGGCTCGCTTCGACAGTGTTCTTGCATTTGCTGAAGCCGTGGAGGAGGCGATGAGTCCTCGGGCCAGGGCCTCTATTGCGATCGGGAAGAAAGCCGCACCAATGTGCCCCACGCAAGCCGCCCCAGTCGTCAAGAATTGGGCTGTCTGTGCCTAGCCGGCGGCGGCTTTCTCTCTCTCGACGTGCTCGAATTGTCTGACAGCCCAACTCAGCGCCGTCCCGGTCGGGCGCGCTCGTAGGATCTTGGCGGTGGACTGGGCGCGCACGCATGTTGCTGCCGGACCGGGGTCGTGGACGGCGTCTTCGGGAAGCATGGTTTGAGGTTGGGCCGCGGTCGCGCCGAACGCCAGGCTGCCCCCGCAAGCCTGGCGTGGCGGGCGGTGCAACAAGCTGGACCGGCACCGGGCCGATCCGATCGTTTGCGCGCAGATTTCGGCGATCGTTTAGACTGCGACGGGAGCGAAGGAGCTGAGCCAATTGGAGTCCATGCTGTGAGCAAGAAGCTTGCGAAATCTTCCACCGCGAAGGTTGCGCCATCTGGCCTAGGCCTTCGTCCGGCCGGCTATGCCGAATGGCTCGCTGACGTGAAGGATCGTGTTCATGCAGCGCAACAGCGCGCGGCCCTCGCGGTGAACCAAGAGCTCTTACGCCTCTACTGGGGAATCGGCCGCGACATCCTCGACCGGCAGGTCAAGGGGACCTGGGGCGAGGGCATCGTCGATCAGGTCGCCACCGACCTGCGCGCGGAGTTCCCGTCGATGAAGGGCTTTTCGCGCTCGAACGTTATGTATATGCGGGCGTTTGCCGCCGCGTGGCCCGAGCCGGAATTTGTCCAACAGCCTGTTGGACAAATTCCCTGGGGCCACAACCTGGTCCTTCTGACCAAGCTGAAGGATCGTGATGCACGCCTCGCCTACGCCGCCAGCGCGCTCAAACACGGGTGGTCGCGTGCGGTCCTGTTTCACCATATCGAGGCGCGCACCGTCGAGCGCCAAGGCAAGGCTATCACCAACTTCGGGCAGCGCCTGCCCAAGCCTCAATCCGATCTCGCACGAGAGAACCTGAAGGATCCCTATCGCTTCGATTTTCTGGACCTTGGCGCTGAAGCCAACGAACGAGCCCTCGAAGGCGCGCTGATCACGCACATCACGAAGTTCCTACTGGAGCTGGGCGCAGGTTTCGCCTTCGTCGGCCGCCAAGTGCTTCTGGAAGTCGGCGGCGACGACTTCTTCATCGACCTGCTTTTCTATCATCTGAAGCTGCGCTGCTACGTCGTCATCGAGCTGAAAGCAGTGCCCTTCAAGCCCGAGCACACCGGCCAGCTCAGCTTCTACTTGGCCGCTGTGGATGGAAAAGTGAAAGCGCCCGAAGACAACCCGACCATCGGGCTGCTCCTTTGCAAGAGCAAGAACAAGGTCGTCGCCGAGTACGCCCTCCGCAACACCAAGGGCCCGATCGGCGTGGCGGAGTATCAGCTCGTCGAGGCATTGCCCAAGGATCTGGAGGCGAACCTGCCCAGTGTGGAACAGATCGAGCGCGAGCTGGGCGAGATTGGGGAATAGCATCGCTTCGTACAGCCGAAACAGTGCATCTACAACCGGCAGAGACAGGGCCCTCTTGACCTTCCGAGGTGTAGGTCCGATCATGTTCGTGTTGAATTCAACCGCAACCCCCAGATGAGTCTGGACAAGCAGATCTCGATTCCCATCGAGAAGTACCGGACTGATTCGAGCAGAGTCACCAACCTTGCACCTTCATGTGGATGGGCCGCCCTCGAAGCGTCTCCTCGGCTGTTGCCGCGAGGAACCCGGCCCTTCCAATTGAGATGAGCACGCAGTAGGAGCGATTCGAGCCGTTCGGCCGCGCGCTTGTTGACGTCGTTTTCGAAGACCGGACCGTAGGGGGAATCGTGGTAATCGAGTTGGTCCGGCGAGACTACGAGCAACGCTAGGCCGGCGATCAGGCTTGTTCCCTCAAATTACTTTGCAAGGAAGGAGTGTTTGTTCCCGCGGTCCGCAGGACCGATCAGATGGCTACGGAGGCGAGTGACGAAGTCGGCCGTTTCTCCGATGTAGATGGCTTCTCCGCGGCAGGAATCCATCGGTTGCGCCCAGAACAGATATGCACCACCGAAAATCCATTTCTGGGGATCTACCTTGAGAGCCTCGGAGAAGGCGTCGAGGACCTTGCGCCGATCGGTCCAAGCGAAGGTATGGGAAAGAACTACGCTACACGTGCCAAAGGTCGATTCCGTTCCGAGAAGACAACGCCCTGCCTTTGTCACGATGCCTCCCTTCGGCGAACTCTTTCGGTTCTGGCGTCGGCTCGCACGAACCTTCGACTATCCGTAAAGGCCCACTTGAGGCCCACGCGAAGCGGTGAACGACGGGACCGCGCCACCTTCGTAGAGAGCGAATCGCCAGTGATTCTCGCTTGGTACCGGAGGAGGGACTCGAACCCTCAAGACCGTAAGGACGGCGGATTTTGAATCCGCTGCGTTTGCCATTCCGCCACTCCGGCATATTCAGTTGTTGCTGCGCGAGGGGGCAATTTACCCGGCGGAGCCACGAAGTCAATCGGCTGCTTGCTCCCGGATGTCGATCACGTAATCAAGGGCACGCACGGGGCACCCACCCGACCGGTGAGGTCGAGCAGTCGATAGACGAGGTGATCGAATGCCATCTGCAGGTCGTTGTCGGTGGTCACGGGCACGAACAGCCGACCGCCGGCGGTGGTGCCGTGTCCGCCCGATGCGCCGTCGGCGCCGATGAGCTGGCGCATGAGCACGCCCGCTCGCCTCTGGCTGGGCTCCGTGCGCATAGAGACGAACATTTGCTTGCCGTAGCGGCCGCAGCAAAGTACGAACTGCGCGCCTTCGTAGTCGAGCAGAAGGTCGGCAACTTCGGCAACCAGGTCGGGGTAGGCGATGACGCCCAAGTTGACGGTGATGACGTCACCCCATACTTTCGCCATGCGCAGGGCGCGGTCCAAGGCCTCGTAATACTGCCGCGGCAGCTTGGGCTGCTGAATGCGGAACATCAGGTGGTGGTCCACCATCGGAATCAGGAACAGATACGCGTCTCGCTCGGCGGGCGTGGCTTCTCGGCCGAGGTCGCGTGTTTCCGAGCGAATGGCATAGAAGAGGGCAGTGGCGAGGCTCGCGTCGAGCGGAATATTCTTCTCGCGCAGGTACTGCAGAACGATGGTCGACGTGGCGCCGAGGTGCGGACGGATGTCGCACCACGGAGCGCGTGCACTTTCGTCTCGCGCGGGATGGTGGTCGATGACGATGTCCACCGTGCGATCGCGCGGCAGCGAATTGTTGCCGGTGCCCGGCTGGCTGTCGACGATGGCGATGGTGTCGAAGTGCTCCGTGTTGAGCACTTCCGCCGGAATGAGCGGCACCTTGAGCTTTTCCACCATGGCGCGATTTTCGGCGCGGCCGACGATTCCGCCGAGCGCCAGCGTGGCGATGAGGTCGGTGGTATTTTCGACGAGCTGTTTGAGTCCCATCGCCGCCGCCATCGCGTCCGGGTCGGGATTGTCGTGCATGTAAATAAGCAGATTGCGGCGGCTCTTTAGCGCCTCCAACTTCTGCTCGAGGTCGAAATTGTCGGCGCCCGCATCCCAGGTGGCCGCGGTGTGTGGCTCGGGCGTGAACAGCCCGCTGTTCGAGGAGGGAAATTCTTCCACGGAAGGATCTTTCTCGTTGGCAGCCACAGCTACTCCAAAGGCCGAATCGTCAGGTTGTCGAAGCTGACGTCGGCCTCCCAGTCGTTGACGGCGAAGAACTCGTGGCCGCTGCCGGCAAGCGGCTGCGGATCGTCCCACGCGAGGTAGGGCGCGCCGTCGATCTTCCAATCGATGCGCCCGCCGCGACGAGTGACGGTGAAATGGTAGCTGCGGCCGGGAACGACGAGCGGCTCGGCGCCTTGCCGATCGCGCGCGGCTTTGACCGCCTCGTCGTGCTCGCCCAAGCGGCTGATGATGCTCTTGCTGTTGTTCCAACCGCCCATCACGATCATGTAGCTGGTCGGATCGTAACGGCCCTTGTCCGGGTCGAAGGATTCGCCATCGCCGAAGAGCTCGACCTTCAGATCTCCCGCAGGGCTCCGCGAGACGGCGTCGAAATCGATTTGCACGTTGCGCGGCAACTTGCGCCGCAGCCACACGGGATGGTTGTAGGCGCGGACGACGGTCAACTTGCCGTCTTTGATCGTGGCGCCGTGGCTGGTGTCGAGCCATTCAGGGCCCAAGTCGACGCGCTCGAAGGTGTCGCTGTAGGGTGCGTCGATGACCGGAACTCGTGGCTTGCAGGCCGAGCTCCAGGACAGCGACGCGGCAGCAGTGACGATGACGGCAACGGTGGTACGCACAGTGACTACACGCAAAGGCTATCGACGAATGCCTGTGGCTGCAAGGCCAGTCACGGATTTGTTCACGAAAAGCGCCGGTGCGCCATGCCTACGATAGCGCCGGTACGCGGCCAGTTGTCGCCAGCAGGCGCTCGATGAGAAGTCCCCAACGAATGCCGCGGTCGCTGACCAAAATTTCGTCGGCGTGTGCAGCCACGGCGATGCGGTCCAAGATGCAGGCGCCCGCCAGGATGACATCGGCGCGCTTCGGATCCAAGCCCGCCATGCTGTCTCGATCGGCGTGCGTCGAGGCCCGCAGTCGATCGATCTGTCGTTCCAGCTCGGGTCGGCGCAGGCAGTAGCCGTGCACGCGAGCCGGATCGTAGCTTTGCAAGTGGAGCGCCATCGCCGCCAGGGTGGTTACGGTGCCGGCGGTCCCGATGAGTGTGGCGGGCTCTGCTGGAAAAGGAACGCTCGTTAGCCGCGAATCGACTTCGGCCACGATCGCGGCGACTTCGGCCGGGGTCGCGGGATCCGAGTGCACAAGTTTCTCCGTCAGCCGAACCGAACCCAAGGGCAAGCTGCGGCGAAATTCCATGTGACCGCTTTGCGCGACGATGATTTCCGTCGAGCCGCCGCCGATGTCGATCACCACGGCCGTCCCTTGCGTCTCCTGCGGAAACGAATGTGCAGCTGCCACATAGGTCAGCGCGGCTTCACGTTCACCGTCGATGACCTCGACGGGTGTGCCCAAGATGTGCGCAGCGGCGTCGAGAAAATCCCGCGCGTTCGGCGCGCGTCGCAAGGCCTCGGTACCGATGGCAAAGATGCTGGCACCGTGCTGCGCGGCGAGGGCTGCGTAGTCGCCGAGCGCGGCCAGCGTGTGCTCGATGCCCAGCTGGCCAAGGCCACCGTCGGCACCGATGCCGCGTCCGAGGCGCGTGATTTCCGCTCGCTCGCACAGCACGCGCACGCGATCCTCGCTGCAATCGGCGACGAGCAAGAGCGTCGTATTCGTGCCGATATCGATGGTGGCGATGCGCAACGCTTTACCTGCCCTCGGGCGCCGGGCCCCACGAGGTATTCTTGGCGCCGCCTTTGTAAATCTGGAATTCCTTCTTGGTTTGCAGATTCCTCACGAAGAGGCCTCCGCGGCTGGAGGCATAGACCAGCAGCCGGCCGTCGGGCGACCACGACGGATCGAAGTTCGAGCCCTGGCTTTGCGTCACGCGATCGATCTTTCCGCTGCGCATGTCGTAGAGGAAAATATCGAAGACCAGTCGCTCGTCGCGGCCCGTGAAGGCGATGAGCGGAGTGTCCTTCTGCGGGCAGAAGCGTGGCGTCTGGTTGTAGTTGCCCTGGAAGGTCAGGCGTCGCGCGGCTCCCCCTGACGACGACATCAAATAGATCTGCGGCGTGCCTTGGCGATCGGAGACGAAGGCGATCTGGTCGCCGCCGGGCGAAGGTGACGCCGACGAGTCGATGCTTGGCGAGTTGGTCAGGCGCGCGATAATCTTTCCATCCGCCGGCGAGATCTTGTACAGCTCGGCGTTGCCCTCGAAGGAAAGGGTGACGATGAGCGTGTTGCCACCGAGCCACGTCGCGCCGGTGTTGAGGCCGGGGCGGTCGGAAATGTGTCGCGCTCTCCCGCCGCTGGCCGAGACGATCCACAGATCGGCGCCGCCGCGCAGATAGGAGTTGAACGCGATTTGGCCACCGCTTGGCGACATGGCGGGGAGAAGGCTTTGCGAGTGCATCTGCGTGACCACGTGCATTTCCTGGCCGTCCATGCCGATGGTCGCGATTTCCGAGCTCTTGCCCGTCATGGCGAAAGCGATGCGCGAACCGAACACGCCGCGCAGGCCGGTGAACTGCATGATTATGTCGTTGGCCCAGCTGTGGACCAGCGGGCGCAGCTCGGAGCCGCGGTAGGTTTTGGTCAGCACCGGCGCTTCGCCACGGCCGATTTGATAAAGGCGTCCCTCGACGACGAGGCCGCCTCCTTCGCGCGCCGCGCGCAATTTCGCCACGCCTTGCGCGCCGACTTGGGACCAGTAGTCCGACGAGAAGCCGAGGCCCTCTTTGATCAGCGACTCGGGAAACGACGCCGGGTCGAGCAGGCGAAAAAGGCCAACCAAGTCGAGATCGCGGCGCTCGATCTCCACCGCTTGGGCGGCGAGATCGCCATCGCCCACGGCGGCGGGAAGACCGAGGCGAAAGAGATCGCGGTTGGGGTCACTGATGGTGATTTGGGGCAGGTCCTCGACCTCGACGGGATCGGCCGCCAGGGCGGGGCTTGCGCCCGCGGCTGTGGCGGCAAACAGGATTCCGAAGGTGACGAAGGTTGGTAGATAGGTCTTCATTCCGGTCCTTTTCGGCGGCAAAAGTGGAAAGCCTCGCTGGGTCTATCGCGCTAGCTTGGCGCCATCGAACGATATCAAGATGTGCTTACTCTTGGCAGGGGGAGGCGGCACCTTGCCAGCTGCCTTGACCGCCTGAATACACGAGTCATCGAAATAGGGATTTCCCGAGGACTTCTTGACCACGGGATTCGACAGGGTGCCGTCGTCGCTGATCGAAATCTGAACCTTCGCGACCAGGGTCTGCAACTCTGAGTCGGTGATGAGCCCCACCGGAGTCACCCAGGCGTTCTTGATGGCGTTGTTCACCGCGGTCGCCCAGGCGTCGCCGCTCACGCCCTGGGTGGACGTCCCCTCGGCCGAGCCGGTCAGCGATCCTTCGGCCGGTTCTTCGCTCGCCGCTTGCGCGAGCAGCTGCGCACGCTTGAGCGCGCGGCGCATGTCCTTGGAAATGTCGGCATCGTCGACCTTGGGCGCCTCTTTCGGCGCCGGCGCCGCGTTGGCGTCTTCGGTGAGATTGAGCGTGGGTGGCGGCGCTTTCGGTCTCGGCGGTTGCACGATGCGCGGCAGCCAGAACTTGTCGCGCGGCTTGCCGAGCGCGACCAGCTGGGTGACGATCAAGTCGCGCGGAGCTTCGATGGGGGCCGGCGATTTGACGTGGGCGAAATAGACCAGCGCGCCCAAGCCGACGTGGATGAGAATGGTCGCGACGATTCCGCCGAACGAGGTCCCTCGGCCGAGCGGGCGAATTCGATTGGAAACAGCGGCATTCACGCTAGTGCACTCACGCTATTCCAAAGGATCTGTGATGAGTCCCATCTTGTCGCCGCCGGCCAGCTTGATGGCGGCCATGACTTTCACCACGTCGCCGTACGACAAGGCGGTGTCGGCGTGCAGGTAGACCTCGCGGTCGGCTTGCAGCTTGGCGTTGGCTTTGAGCTTGGTCTCGACCTCGGCGACCGGAATTTCCATGCGGCCGATGAACACGCGGTGGTCCTTGGTCATGGTCACGATGAGCTTGCCGCTTTCGTCGGGCACGGTTTGCGCTTTGGCCTCGGGCAAGGTCACGTCGACGCCGGTTTGGATCATCGGCGCGGTCACCATGAAGACGATGAGCAGCACCAACATGACGTCGACCAGTGGCGTGACGTTGATTTCGGCCAGCGTGCCAGTTTCCCTGCCGCCGCCCGTGCTCATGGACATGGCTAGAAGAACCTCCGCCGGATGATGTTCAGGAAGTCTTGCGTGAAGGTTTCCATCTCGGCGCTGATCACGCGAATGCGGCGCGAGAGGTAGTTGTAGCCCATGACCGCCGGGATGGCGGCGATGAGGCCGATGGCCGTGGCGACGAGCGCTTCGGCGATGCCTGGCGCGACCGTGGCCAGGTTGGCGGCGCCCTTGGCGCCGATGTTGCGGAAGGAGTTCATGATGCCCCACACGGTGCCGAACAGGCCGATGAAGGGCGCCGCGCTGGCGGTGGTCGCCAGGAAGGGAACTTTGTTTTCCATTTCGGTCGTGGCCATGGTGCGGGCGCGAGACAAGGCACGTTCAATGCTCTCGATGTCGCCGAGCCCGCCCTCGTCGGTCTTGCCTTCGCCCGGGGATTGCGCGTGTCGCTTGCGCAGCTTGACCAGCTCGAGGTAACCGGCACGGAAGACTTCGCTAACCGGCGACGGCGCGGAGTTTTCCGACTGTTTCCACATTTCATCGAGACTGCTGTTCCAAAACCGCTCGACGAAGGAAAGCGATCGGCGGTAGGCGCGTGCCAGGTACAGCCATTTCGTTCCAATGACGAACCAGGAAATCACGGACATGAACGCCAGCAACCCGAGAACGGCCTTAGGCACCGCGCCGGCGTGGGCGATAAGCGAGATGATGTCGAGCTTGTCGCCCGGACCGCCGGCTTGCATGAGGACGTGAATCATTCGATGGCTCCTTGATGATCAGCCTGGATTGGACCCGTGGTCGCGCCAGGAATGCTGTAATCTACCCTCGATCTTATGGATCGAATCTCTTTCGTCGCGCTTCTTTTTTCGGCGCTCGGCTGCGTCGCCATCGACGGTGGCGCGGTCGAGACGAGTTGGGTGGTCGTGACCCACGACAACCGTGGCATCGGCGATTGCGGTTGCACCTGCCCGCCCATCGCCAAGGTCCGGCTGCAGCTTTTGCCTATCGCCGGCGGAAGCGACCCCTGCGTCGGTCATAGCGAGTGCCAGTTTTCTTGCAACGCCCAAAGCGGCGCCACCCGTTTCGACATTCCGCCTGGAACCTACGCCATTTCGCTGGTTCCCGTGGGCGCCGATGGAAACGACATCTCGACGGGCGAGGTTGGTACGTGCCGGGCGGCGGCGGGCGTCGACCCGACGGTTCGCGAAGTCCTAAAAGGTCGCGTTACTCAGCTCGACGCTGTCACCATCCAGGCGGACTGCGCCGCCGAGTGCGGCGGATCGGACAATACCCGGGTTTGCGAGAAGTAAGAGCGCGGTGCCTGGGCAGCCTTCCGGTTCCGCGGATTGATGCTAGCCTGAAAGAAGCATGCCTGATCGCTCCTATGGTCGAAGCTCGGCGCCGGCTTGGATGCGCCCGATCTCCGACCGCCTCTCGCCCACCATTCGCAACCTGGTTGTTGTTCTCGCCGTGCTCTTCGGCCTGTACGTCATGGCCGGACCGCTGCGCGGGCCGATGTCGGCGCACTTGGCGCTTGGCCCACTCGTGGCGGCGGGCGAGCTGTGGCAGCCGGCGAGCGCGCTGTTCATCCACCTCGATCTGCTCAGCTTCGTCTTCGACCTCATCGGTCTTTGGTTCGTTGGTGCAACCATCGAGCACGCGCTCGGCCGCAAGCGCTTCTTGCTGATCTTTTTCGGCGCCGGTTTGGCGGCGAACGTGGCCATTGCAGCCATGCTGGTGGCGTTGCGCTCGCCGGGCATCTACGCAGGTTGCGGCGATGCCGTCTTGGCGCTCTTCGTCGCTCTCGGCGTGATTTTTGGTCGCACCGAGATTCGAGTGTTTGGCCGACTGGTCCTCCAGGCGCGCATTCTCTCCCTCGTTCTGGTCGGCATGTCCGTTGTCTCGGCGCTCATGCAGGGCGCCTGGGTGTCCCTGGTTGGTACGATGGTGGCCGCCGCGCTTGGCTATCTTTTTGCGGGTGGGAAGCTCGGACCCATTGTCGCGCTCTTGCCCCGGCGGCAGCGTCGTGGACGCGGTTTCGAAGTGCTGGAAGGTGGTCGCGGAAAGCGCGGCAAGAAGTACGTCAATTGACGGTTGGCCGCGCTGTCTAAGGCACAAGCCGCCCGATCTTATTGCTGGCGGTCTCGGCAAACCAGATGGCGCCGTCGGGCCCGGCGACAATACCGAGGGGCGCGCTGGATGGCGTGGAAATCGTGAATTCCGTGATCGTCCCCGACGGAGTAATACGACCAAGCTTGTTGCCCGTGTACTCGCTAAACCACAAGTTGCCGTCGAAGCCAGCGGTGATGGCCGCGCGTGTTGCCACCCCGCTGGCAGTGGGTACCAAGAAATCCATCATGCTTCCAGCTGTGGTGGCGCGGCCGATCTTGTCGGCGGCTATTTCCACGAACCATAAGTTACCGTCGGGGCCGGCGCAGATACCGGTGGGTTGACCTTGGGCGGTTGGCGCCGCGTACAACGTGATCGTGCTGATGGCAGGGCCGGACGGAATGATCCGGCCGATGCGATTGTTGACGTAGTCGGTGAACCACAGGTTGTTGTCCGCGCCGAGAGCGATACGGTTCGGAGAGGCGTTCGGGAGCGGAATGTTGTAGTGCGTGACAGTTCCCGTCGGAGAAATCCGCCCGATGGTGCCCGCATTTTCTTCGGTGAACCAGAGGTTGCCATCCGGCCCGGCGGCGATTCCTTTGGGTCCCGATGCGCCCGGCCCGCCGCCGGGTCCCGGTCCGCCCGGTCCGCCGCCTGCAGTCGGGAATTCGGTGATTGCGCCCGCCGTCGACGATCGGCCGATCTTGTTGCTGCTGTTCTCGGTGAACCAGAGATTGCCGTCGGGACCGGCCGCGATTCCTTCCGGACCGCTGTTCGCCGTCGGAATGTTGAACTCGGTGATCGCGCCTGCCGTTGTCATGCGGCCGACTTTGTTGCCGCTATGCTCAATGAACCAAATGTTTTGGTCGGCGCCGACCGCAAGCATCCATGGTTCGGAATTTGGCGTTGGAACGAAGACTTCTGTGATGGTGCTGGTAGCGCCGCCCACGCCTGAGCCGCCGGTGGACGTCGAGCCGCCGGTGGACGTCGAGCCGCCGGTGGACGTCGAGCCGCCGGTGGACGTCGAGCCGCCGGTGGACGTCGAGCCGCCGGTGGACGTCGAGCCGCCCGTACTGACGATGCCGCCAGTTCCAGGCCCACCGCCCGTGCCGAGTGTGCCACCGGTACCGAGACTGCCGCCGCTACCCAGCACCACGGGCAAGTCATCACCAAGCATGTCCTTGTCGCCAGCGTCGATCGCGACCGAGGCATCGTCCTCGCTTCCGATGGCATCGGCAGCATCGCTATTCGCGGCCGGCGTGTCGTCGGTCGTAGCATCCGCGATGCCGTCGGGTTCGGGCTCTGAGGATTCGTCCATGGCAAGACCGTCGGGATCCGCAGGAAGGTCGGGGATCACTTCTTCCCTGCCTGGATCGGCGTCTTTCGTCGAGAGCGCCAGGTCTGCGCCAACTTCGTCCGCACCCGCACCAGCATCGGCATTGGCACCGGGCGCGTCTTTGACGCCCGCATCCCGAGCGGTCGCGCCCCTGTACAAGTTTCCCGCATCGAAGGTGCATGCCGTGAGGACCGCGCAAAACGCGATCAGCAAGACGGAGCGATGGCGTCGAGCTCGGTCCTCATTGCAATAAGCCAGCACGAGGCCTTCATCGACATTTCGCGCGCCTGGCTTGAAGTGTCGACGCCGCGGCATCGCCGATCGAGGCCTGCTCTCGCTAGGTTCGTTCCAGATACGTGTAGCCGGACAAGCCCTCTTCGTACATGCGCAGCAGCGAGCGTGTCTCTTCCAGGCTCATGCCGCTCGTGCGCACCGCCTGTTCGGCGAAGCGGCGTACGCGCGCAACCAAGTCCTCGCGGGCGTAGCTGACGTACTTGAGCACGTCGGTGACCGTATCGCCGGTGACCACGTGCTCGATCTGGTAGCCGCCGCCCGGCGCCAGCGAGACGTGTACGGTGTTCGAGTTGCCAAAAAGGTTGTGCAAGTCGCCGAGAATTTCCTGGTAAGCGCCGGCGAGGAAAACGCCGAGGTAGTATTCGTCGCCGGGGACGAGCGCGTGAAGCTCGAGCACGTTCTTCACGTCGCGCCGATCGATGAAGTGATCGATCTTGCCGTCGGAGTCGCAGGTGATGTCGGCCAGCACCGCCCGCCGCGTGGGCTCTTCGGTGAGCCGGTGGATGGGCATGATCGGAAACAGCTGGTCGATGGCCCAGATGTCGGGCAGCGACTGGAACATCGAGAAATTGCAGAAGTAGGTGTCCGAGAGCGTGCGCTCCAGTCCCTCGAACTCCTCGGGCACTTCGCGCATGTCGCGCACGACCTTCAGAATTTTCTGGCAGATGGCCCAGAAGATGTCCTCCGCGACCACGCGCTCGGTGAGCGAGAGGCTGCCGAGGGAAAAGAGCGTGAGAACCTCTTCGCGGTATTCGAGCGCGTCGTGGTACGCCTCGCGCACGTTCTTGGTCGAGATGTCCCGCCAGGTGTCGAAAAGGTTGCGCACCACGCGCGACGCATTTTCGGGGAGCGCTTCGGGCGCCTTGCCTACGTCGAACTCGCCGACGCCGAGGGCGTCGACCACCAGCATCGAGTGGTGCGCGACCACGGCGCGGCCCGATTCGGTGACGATGGTCGGCTGGGCGACGCCGGCGGCGTCGCAGATTTCCTGCAGGCTGAACACCAAGTCGTTCGCGTACTCCTGCAAGGTGTAGTTCATCGACGAGGCGAAGTTGGTTTGCGAGCCATCGTAGTCCACGCCGAGGCCACCGCCGGCATCGAAATATTTGAGGGGTGCGCCAAGCTTCACGAGCTCGACGAAGAAGCGCCCCGCTTCGCGCATGGCGTTCTTGACGGCGCGGATTGCCGAGATTTGGCTGCCCAAGTGGAAGTGGATGAGCTCGAAGCACGACAGCATGTCGGCTTCGCGCAGGAAGCGGACCGCTTCGACCACTTCGCGGGTCGACAGACCGAACTTCGAGCGGTCGCCGCCCGAGCCTTCCCAGCGGCCCGAACCCTTCGACGCGAGCTTCACGCGGATGCCGATGCGCGGCCGCACGCCGATTTTCTTGGCGGTGCTAGCGATGAGCTCGAGCTCCGAAAATTTCTCGACGACGATCAGCACCTTGCGCCCGAGCTTCGAGCACATGAGCGCGGTCTCGATGTACTCCTCGTCCTTGTAACCGTTGCACACGATGAGGGCGTCTTCGTCGTCGAGGATGCCCATGACCGCCAGCAATTCCGGCTTCGAGCCGGCTTCGAGGCCGTAGTGGTACGGTCGCCCGAACTGCGTGATCTCTTCGACGACGTAGCGGTTCTGGTTGACCTTGATCGGGTAGACGCCGCGGTAGTCGCCCTTGTAGCCGTACTCGGTCATCGCACGTTTGAAGGCTTCGTGCAGATCCACGACCCGGCTCTTCAAGATGTCCGAGAAACGAATGAGGAGCGGCAAGCCGATTCCGCGCCGAACTACCTCGTCCACCAGCTCTTTCAAATCGATGCTACCGGCCTCGGCTCCTTGGGGATGGCTGACCACGTGGCCGAGCTCATTGATCGAAAAGTAGCCGTTCGACCAGTACTTGATGCCGTAGGTTTCGGCGGAATCCGCGATGGTCCATTTTCGCGGCAAACCGTTCGTCGTGCTCATGCGCGTACGTTGAAGAAAAATGCGCGCACATTCCACATAAATCGAGAAGAAGAGGGCGCAGAGGAGGACAAGGGCGCAGAGGAGGGCGGAGGGGCGTGCCGGAGCGAGGGACTGTGGTAGCCTGGGCGACAGTCGTGGCAAGTACCTTCGGCGAGATCTTTCGAATTGCAACGTGGGGTGAGTCTCACGGTGTCGGCGTCGGCGTCGTCGTCGACGGGTGTCCGCCCCGGCTCGCCATCAGCCGCGAAGAAATCCAGAGCGAGCTGGACCGGCGAAGGCCAGGGCAAAGTCGCATCACCAGCCACCGCGACGAAGCGGACCGGGTGGAGATCCTTTCCGGTGTCGAAGACGGCCTGAGCCTAGGAACTCCCATCGCGCTTCTGGTTCGCAACGCCGATGCGCGCAGTGGGGATTACGACGAGATGCGTACGACCTACCGACCGTCGCACGCGGACTACACCTACCAGGCGAAGTATGGCATTCGGGCTGTCGCTGGCGGAGGTCGAGCCAGCGCGCGCGAAACCATCGGCCGGGTTGCCGCGGGCGCCATCGCGCGCAAGCTGCTCGCCGAGACCGCCGGCATCGAAATCGTCGCCTACGTGAAACAGGTTTGTGACATCGAGGCGGTGGTCGACCCATCTGCTGTCACGCGGGATAAGGTCGAATCCACCATCGTGCGTTGTCCGGATGAGAACGTGGCGCAAGCCATGATCGATTTCATCGATGCCACGCGAAAGGCGGGCGACTCGGTCGGCGGCGTCATCGAGGCGGTGGCGCGCAAGGTGCCTGCCGGGCTTGGCGAGCCGGTCTTTGATCGCCTGGAGGCCGATCTGGGCAAGGCGTTGCTTTCGCTTCCGGCGTGCAAAGGCTTCGAAAGCGGCAGCGGTTTCGCAGGGACGCACCTGCGCGGCTCGCAGCACAACGACATTTTCTACAGCGAGGGTAGCCGCATTCGCACGCGCACCAATCGGTCCGGCGGCATCCAGGGCGGAATCTCGAACGGTGAGGACATCGTCGTGCGCGCGGCATTCAAGCCGACCGCCACCGTTTTGATGCCCCAGGAAACGGTGGACATCGAAGGCAAGAGCACGACCCTGAAGGTGCGCGGCCGCCATGATCCCTGCGTCTTGCCGAGGGCCGTGCCCATGGTCGAGGCGATGATGGCCCTGGTTCTGGCCGACCACCTCCTTCGTCAACGAGGTCAGTGCGGACGGCTCTGAGGAGGAAGCGAGTGGTGGCGAAACGCGAGAAGGAGGTTACTTCCCCCGACCCAGGGCCGGCCGAGAGCGATCGTCTGAAGGTCGAGTCGGTGGTGGCCGACACCTCGCCTTCCTATCTCACAGTGACGATACGCGAGCGGGTGACCGAGTCGTTAGCGGTTCCGGTGTTTGAAGCCATAAGCCGCGAAATCAGGCAGCACGGGAGCGAGCGTGTCTTGGTCGATCTCAGCGGCAGCTCGCTGGAGCTTACGCTTTCGGATATTTTCGAGGTGGCGAAGTTGACGGCATCGAACTTTGCTGGAGTGCTGCAGCGCCTTGCGTTGCTGCTTCGGCCGCAGGATCTTCCCGCCGAGAAATTCTTCGAGCCGTCGGTGAATAGTCGCGGCGTTCCCGCCTTGGTCACTTCCGACCCTGCGGAAGCGACGTATTGGATTACGTCCAAGACGAAGCTGCCACGTTGAGCGCGATTCGCTAAACCGGCAGCACCGGTCGTCGGCGCGGATACCCGCTGTCGAGCTTGGCGCTAAGCAGGGCGAAGCGACGGATGAGATCGGCGCGTAGATCGTCGCCGGTCACCAGGGCATCGATGTGCAGGTCGGCGGCGAGCTTGAGGATGTCGATGTCCACACGGTAGGCGTGGCGCAGCTCTTCCACGTAGGCGGCGCGCTCGGCCTCGGGCTTGGCGGCGATCTTGTTGGCGTACACGGCGTTCACGGCGGCCTCGGCACCCATGACGGCGATGCTCGCCTGCGGCAGGGCCAAGGTCGCGTCCGTGTCGAAGGCCGGACCGCACATAGCGTAGAGGCCGGCGCCGTAGGCCTTGCGCACAATGACGCTGATTTTCGGCACGCTGGCGTCGGCGATGGCCGAGATCATCTTGGCGCCGTGACGGATGATTCCGGCGCGTTCGACCGCGCTGCCGATCATGAAGCCGGGCACGTCCGACAGGAAGAGCAGGGGAATCGAAAATGCGTCGCACAGCCACACGAAGCGCGCGGTCTTGTCGGCCGAGTCGACGAACAGCACGCCGCCCTTCCACTTGGGCTGGTTTGCCACCACGCCGACGGCGCGGCCGCCGAGCCGGGCAAAGCCCGTGATGATTTCGCGGGCGTAGCGCTTCTTAACCTCGAAGAAGCTGCCACCATCCACCAGCGTGTCGATGAGGGCGAGCATATCGAACGGTTGGTTCTGGTTTTCCGGCAGCAGGTCGTCGATGCGTTTGGCGCTGGCCGGAGTCGCCGCAACCACATCGGCGACGCGCGTCTCCGCGCTCGACGGCATGTACGCGAGATAGTCGCGAGCCGCGGTCAGGCACGCCGCCTCGTCCTTGGCCAGCAGATCGGCGCAGCCCGAAACCTCGCAGTGCATGCGCGCGCCGCCCATTTCCTCCAGCGTCGTCTTTTCGCCGATGACCATTTCCGCCATCCGGGGCGAGCCGAGGTACATCGAAGCGCTTCCTTCCACCATGAAGACGACGTCGCAGAAGGCAGGGATGTAGGCGCCGCCGGCCGCCGATGGGCCAAACAGCAGGCAAAGCTGTGGGATCGATCCCGACAAACGAACTTGGTTGCGGAAGATGCGGCCCGCGTGGCGCCGGCCGGGGAACATGTCCAGTTGATCGGTGATGCGCGCGCCTGCCGAATCCACCAAGTAGACGAGCGGCATGCGCAGGCGACCTGCGGTCTCTTGAATGCGCAGGATCTTCTCGACGGTGCGCGCCCCCCACGAGCCGGCCTTCACCGTCTGATCGTTGGCCATGATGGCGACCGGTTTGCCGTGCAAAGTGCCGATGCCGGTCACCACGCCGTCGGCGGGCAGGTCGGGCGCGAGAGCGTTGGCGAACAAGCCGTCCTCGATGAAATCGGTCCCGCTGTCGCACAGCCGAGCGATGCGCTCGCGGCAGAACAGCTTGCCAGCCGCACGGTTGCTGTCGTGATACTTCTGCGCGCCGCCTTGGCGAATCTTTTCGGCGCGGGCGCGAATGTCGTCGGTCTTGCTCATCGCGCCTTACTTTACACGAGGTGGATGCTCGTGGAATGAGCCGGCTTCGTGAGGTGCCGTGTGGTTCTTGCTACTGACTCTTGGCGAGCGCCGACGCCACCGCCTGGCGCAACGATTCCTGGACGTGCTCCGGCACGGTCGGTGTGGGCAGCGCCTTGCAGAGTGCCAGCGTCTTCTTCAGCGATTCGCAAACGCTGTGGCAGTGCCGACAGCCGGCGACGTGCTCTTCCATTTGCGCGCAAATATCGGGGCTAATCTCGTCTTCCAGCTTCTTCGAAAGCATGGTTAGCACGTCGGGGCAGGATGCCGTCGCCGGCGCCTCCGGCTCGCCGATCAAGGATATCAGGCGCGTGCGTAGCTCGGCCCGGGCTCGATGCAGGCGACTCTTGAGCGCCGCCACGCTGACGCCGACGGCTTCGGCCGCCTCCGCGGCGGTCAGCCCTTCGATATCGCGCAAGATGACAACCTCGCGGGCTTCCGGATCCAGCGCGTCCAACGCCGCGGCGACGGTGTCGCGCGCTTGCTGGCCGATGAGGCGCTGTTCCGGGGTGAGCGTCGAGGAGGGCGCATCGCGGTCCAGCTTGTCGAGCGGCTCGTGAAAGGCGGGCGCTCCCTTGGTTCGCCTCCGCTTCTTGATACAGAAACTGCGCGCCACCGTGTAAAGCCAGGTCGCCAGCGACGCGTCGCCACGGAAATCGCCCACCGTACGCGCCATCGTCATCAGCGTTTCTTGCGCCACATCTTTGGCGTCTTCGGGATCGCCGCACATGCGCAGGCCGAAACCGAAGACTTTTTCTTGGTGTTGCTGCAAAAGGGTCGTGAGCGCTACGCGATTGCCGGCGCGTGCCGCGGCCAGCAAGTCGGATTCTGACGCAATCTCCTGGACCTTGATTTGGGACATGGTGATGCCGTCTCCCAGTATAGCGGCAGGATGCGCGCGGCCAGCAAATCCCTTCTTGTCGAAAAATATCCGACTCGATGAATCCTTTTTCGACTTGGTGGCTCCAATATTCCAGATAGGAAAGGACCACCATGGCAACCAAGGATCTCTCGACCGAAACGTTCAACGACACCGTCAAACAAGGCACCGTATTGGTGGACTTCTGGGCGCCCTGGTGCGGTCCGTGTCGTGCCTTTGGCCCGGTTTTCGAAAAGAGCTCGGAAGCGAATCCTGAGGTCACCTTCGCCAAGGTCAACACCGAGGAGCAGCAGGCCCTCGCCGCCGCCTATGGCGTCCAGGCTATTCCGACGTTGGCAGTGTTTCGCGACGGCGTCTTGGTCTACCAGCAGGCCGGCGCATTGCCGGGCTCGGCGCTGCAGCGGCTGATCGAAGGGGTCAAGGCGCTCGACATGGCGAAGGTCATGGCCGAAGTAGAAGCCGCGGCGAAAACCGAAAATGCCAACGCCGCCTGAGAGCGCGGAAGCTCGGCCGGTTGCGGCACGGTCTGCCGCTGAGAAGGGGAACAGGATGATTTGGCACACGCTGCTCTACGCGGCGGGTGGCGGTTTAGCCGGCTTCGCTTACCACAAGGTCGTCGGCTGTCGCAGCGGCGCTTGCCCCATCACAGCCAATGCGTACATTTCGACGCTTTACGGGGCGCTCATCGGCTTTTTCGCCGGTGGCGGTATCTCGCGCTAAGGATCGACTTCGAACGCGACTTCATCGAAGAGCGGCGCGGCCAGCTCCCAGCCTTCGCCAGGGCAGCCGAAGCGACCGATCACGCGCACGCCAAGGGCACGGGTGCGGCGCGCGACGATCACCGGCAACTTTCCTTCCAGCGAGGAGGCGTCCAGGCGTCCTTCGCCCGTGATGACGGCGTCGCAGTCGCGGCAGAGGGCATCGAATCGAACGATGTCGAGCACGCGCTCGGCGCCGTCCACCAACTCGGCGCCGATGGACTGCAGCTTGGCGCCGAGCCCGCCGGCCGCGCCGGTGCGTGGACCACGAGGCAGCGATAGGGCTGCCAGCCGTTCCGTCAGGACGGCAATGTCCTCGGGCCGGGCGCCTTTCTGCGGGCCGAAGACGCGGGCGCAATCGAGGACGTCCGTGCTGACATCGCAGAACACCGTGGTCGGGGGCAGCTGCAAGGTTGGCCAGTCGCGGCCGCCGTCGACCGTGGCGCTGCCGCCAAGGCCAATCCACAGGCGCGGCGCCGACGGAAATTTCGCTACCAGCTCGCCCAGGCCACGGCTGGATGCGCGCAAGGGATCTGGCTTCGTCAGGCCGGCCAATCCGATGACCTTGGCGCATTCGACTACGACGGTTCCGTCGTCGAGGAGGACAACTGGCACCGGGCGCGTGCGGCCGAACGGATCGGCAGCGCTGTGCCACTCGAAGCGTCCGCCGAGGGCCAACTGGACACATTCGAGAAAGCCGTCACCGCCGTCACTGAGTGGAAGCAAGCGGTCGCCCGGCTCGGCTAGAAAGCGAGCGGCTTCGAGCGGGCTGCGCGCGCCCTTGAATGACGTCGGTGCCACGAGATGCATTCGCGGTAGCTCCGTGGGCGCTTGCTATGCCAGGCCTACCTGCTCCATGGCGCGCACCTGTTTCTCGTCGAGCGTGGCGATGCAGTCGAAGAGGTGCTGGACGAAGGTGCCCGGACCTTCGGACTTCTTCACCGCGAGCTCGGCGGCGATTTCGTAGCAGGCCAGGCCGGCTGCAGCAGCTTCCGGAATCTGCTCGGGCGCGGCGCCCACGAACGTGCCGATCACCGAGGCCGCCATGCAACCCGTCCCGACCAGCGTTGCCATCATGGGATGCCCGTTGCGGACGAGGAAGGTCTTGCCGTCGCCGACGACGGTATCTTCGGCGCCCGTGATGACCACGGTGCAGTTGCGATTGGCGGAGAGTCGCGCGGCGACCTCGCGAAGATCTGCCGCCACGGCGCCGGCATCGACGCCTTTCGTCTTCACCTCTAGTCCCGCAACACGCGCGATTTCCGAGCTGTTGCCCTTGATGACGTCGATCTTCGTCGTCTCGAGAATTTCGACGCATTTTCGGTCCCGAAACGGCGTCGCCCCGGCACCGCAAACATCGAGGACCACGGGGATCCGCTTGCGATTGGCAGCCTTCGCCGAGATCTTCATGCTTTCCACCACGTCGCTGGTTAGAGTTCCGATGTTGAGGACCAGCGCGGAACCAAGCGATGTCATGGCGTCGACCTCTTCCGGCGCGTGGGCCATGACGGGTGAGGCGCCGAATGACTTCACGACCTGGGCGCACTGGAAAATCGTGACCCAGTTGGTGATGTGGTGAACCAGCGGTTTGCGCTCGCGGACTGTCTGCAGGAACGCGTAGACGTTCATCGGTGCTCCTTTCGGTGAAAGATGAACAGCAAAGCGAGCGAAAGGCGAGTCCAAAGATGGGGAGGCCGAGCTGGACCGGCCGCTACGGTTGCCAGCCCGCCAACACGACTGTCGGGTCGCGCATCGAAGCGGCTTGGCTGGCACTGATTTGCGAGCTGCCGCTGGCGCGGCCGCCGACGGGCAGGCTGCCACCCGACGCATCCGTGCTCTGGTATTCCCAGAAGCGGAGCGACGCGCTGGAGCCTCCCGTGATATTCCAGCCCGCGGCGGCGATGCCGGTCATTTGGCAATTGATGTACGCGACGTGGCTGCCGGGATACGTGCTGGCGTCGATGCGGGCCAGCCAATTGTTCTTCGAGGTCGAATCGACGGTCAGCTTGCTGTCGACGAAAACGTAGCCGTAGGCCCCGACGTCGTTGCGCGCCTGCACCAGGTAGCCGCCGCTGATGCCGACGGTGCGCAGCTCGCACTTGTTGAAGTAGGCGACGCCGGTGCCCCAGACGTAGTCGACGTTCCCGACGATGAGGTCGTTTTCGGCGTAGATGCGGCCGCTCCACAGCAGGGTGTCCTGCAAGCTCCAAATGTCGGAGTTGCGAACGATGCACTTGTCGCAGTTTTGCATGCGGAGTGCTTCGGCCTGCGTGCCCCCTTGCGGCGTGAGGTTCTGGATGGTGAGATTTTCGATGACCAGCCCATTCGTGTTGTCGAAGCCGAGCAAGGAGCGGTTCTTGGTTCCCGCCGAGGTTCCTTGTTGGGTGTTGTTGTTGGTGCCGACGATGAGTGTCTTGCTGCGGTCGGGTCCGTGGATGGTAATATTACTCTTGTTCGCCACGTGCATGACTTCGTGGTACGTGCCGACCGCGATGCTGATTGTCGACGCGGCGGAGTTGTTGGCGGGCAGGGCATCGGTGGCACCTTGAACGCTGCAGAACTGCCCGCTGCCGTCGAGGGCGACCGTCAGGGCAGACAAGGTGCTTGGCGCGGCTGCTGCGGTCGTAAACTTCCACGTCGCCGGACCGGTGATGGCGAGGCTTCCGCCGGGCGGCCGGATAGCGCCCGCGTCGACGGTGACGTAGTAGGTCTGGCCGTACGTGAGCGCCTTGCTCTTCAGGTAGACCACCACCGAATTCCCGTCGACGTACACGGGCCGCAGCAAGATGAACTGGGTGCCGCCGACGGTGTCGGTGATGGTCGCGGCGGCCATGTCGACGGTGGCTACCGCGGTGCCTGAGGTCGTGAATACCTGAATCTTGCCGCTGTTGCCGAGTGCGGGCGGGCTGGCAAAGGTGATGCGCAAAGGCGGGTCGGGGCACACCCCGGTCGCTCCTGGTGCGGGAAAGAGCGCCGTCACGCCTGCCGGCAGCGTGCTTTGGCCGCCGCTTCCTCCGCTACCACCGCCGCTACCGACGATGCCGCCCGAAGCCAGTACTCCGCCCGAGCCGAGCGCACCGCCGGAGGCTGCGCTGCCGCCGCTGCCGCCCGCAGCATTTCCTAGTGAATCGCCGCTGCTGTTGATGTCTCGGTCAGCTGCGACGATCGCGTCGTTGTTGGCATCGCCGGGGTTCAAGGCATCGCTCGTCGTGCTTTGTCCGCCACTGCCGCCCGATGTTGCGGCGCCGCCGGTGCTTGATCCGCCACCGGCGCTCGAACTGCCACCGCGACCGCCGCCCCCCGTATTGACAGCGCTCGACCCGTCGTTTGAGGACGTGCCGGAAGAACATGAAACAAGAATGAAAACGAGGGCGGCGCGCCTCAGCGCCGGCAGGGTAATTCTCATGGATCGAGGAGCTCCAGGGTAAAGAGCAGCCGTCAGAAACATAACGATACAACGAATGCCCAGGGTGCACCCATTTGATCTCGGGAAAAGGAAACATTCAGGCGCGCCTAGCCGATTTTCACCCGGAGTGTCGTTATCGCAGCCCCGGCAGCGCGCATTCCCTTGAGAGAATGTCGCCGAATGATTAGCCTTCGGGGCGGAGGACTTCATGGCCGATCGATCGCGTGCAGGCATTGAGATGGATTTCACGTTCGGCAAACGCCAGCCGCCCAAAACCGTGAATCCCGAGGCCCCGATGCGCCTGCTGGTGCTCGGCGATTTCGGCGGACACGCCACGCGGGACGAAATCCGGCCCGTCGCGAATCTTCGACCGCAAAAGGTCGACATCGATTCGCTGCCGTCGCTCGTGGCCAAGATCGCACCGCAGATTCGCATCGCTCTCGGCTCCGAGGCGCCGTTCACGATTGCGGTCCGCGACTTCGACGACTTTCATCCCGATCATCTGTTCTCGGCGCTGGATTTCTTCAAACCGATGCGCGAGCTGCGCCGGCAACTGCAGGATCCGAAGACCTTCGCCCAGGCGGCGGCGCTGGTCGGAAGCGTCGCTACGTCGGCAGCGGCAGCGCCCCTTGCTGTTGCCGATGTGGCGGCACACGGCCAGGACTTGCAGCGCCTGCTCGGTCGGGCGCCCACGCCGGAAGCACCGAAACCGACGTCCGTTGTCGATGATCTCGTGCGCCAAGCGGTTGCCTCGCACGTGGTCGCCAAAGCCGATCCGCGCCAGGCCGAGGTTATTGCCGGCGTCGACGGCATGACCGGCGAGCTCATGCGCGCGGTGTTGCACGATGCAGGCTTTCAGACGGTGGAAGCAGCTTGGCGTGGCCTCGACCGACTGGTGCGCGCGCTCATTCTCGACGAGACGTTGCAGCTCTTCGTTCTCGACATCAGTCGAGCCGAGATGGCTGCGGATTTCGCGGCGTCGCCCAATCTTTCGGACTCGGGCCTGTACGGCATCGTGGTGGACAGCGCAGGCGAAAAGCCGTGGTCTCTCATTGCCGACACGAATGCCTACGGGCGCGGGCAGGCCGATGCCGCCTTGCTCGCGCGCCTAGGGACGTTGGCCCAGCAGGTAGAGGCGGCCGTCGTGGCCGGTATGGACTTCTCGGCGGCATCCCGGCCGTTTGCCTCGCTGGAAGACGAGCGCGCCTGGACGGCTTTGCGCAACAGCACGGCCGCAACGTCCATCGCGCTGTCCGCGCCGAGCATCCTCCTGCGCTTGCCCTATGGCAAAGGCGGAGAGCCGGTCGAGAAGTTCACCTTCAGCGAACAAAGCACGCCGCCGGCGCTTGGCCGGTACTTGTGGGGCTCGTCGGCGCTTATCATCGTCCAGCTCGTGGCAGCGTCCTATTCCCAGGCAGGCGGTTGGGACTTTGCGCCCGGCGACGAAACGGTGGTGGACGACTTGCCCACGTCCATCGCCAAGTTGGATGGCGAATCGGTGCAGGCCCCCTGTGGGCAGGCCTGGCTGCCCGAGTCGAAGATCGAGGCATTGCTCAAGGAAGGTGTGATCCCGATCGTATCCGCGCGAGGTCGTGGCGAGGTCCGCGTGGCGCGTTTTCAGAGCATTGCTTCGCCGCCGGCCGCGCTCATGGGCCGTTGGCGCAACGACTGAATAGTCGCCAGGCTCGCGACATTCTTGTCTGAACCTGGGCGCGCTTGACTGGCAGGCAGTCAATGCTTGTGCGGTCCTGGCGCTGGAACGCGCCTTGCAACCTTCCGCGATTGCAATGCACGAGGTTCTTCGCGACCGTCCGTTTGTGATAGCTTTCCGACCGTGGGTCGGCTGCCACGTCATCTTATCTTGCTGTCCTTGTGGTCCGGGGTGCTCGGTTTGGCCGGGTGTATCTTGTTCACGGATCCGATCAACGAGGCACCCGTGGTGACCATCGACCCGCCTTCCGACCCGGTCGTGAGCGGCGGTCCCTCGGTTGCGATTGTCGGCAGAGCTACCGACGATCAGGACAGTGAGGGCTCGTTGAGCCTGGATTGGGCGGAGTTCGACAACCCGAAGAACCTGGTTTGCAGTTCGATCACGGCCGCCGACTGGATAGGCACTCCGACTCTGCAGCGGGGGAACGGTGCTTCCTACTCATTCGAGCCCAAGTCGCCCGACACAGTTTGTGTCTGCGCTCGAGCCACCGACCACTATGGCGCCTCTTCCTTCAAGTGCGTTGCTCTTACGCCGTCGAATCCGCCTCCTGCTGCGAGCATCATGGACGCTTCCATCCCGAGCTTTTCCTCGGGGACGCCCCGTCCGTTGTGCTCGCAAGTCCATTTGTCCGCAGCGGGATCGACGATTCCGCCTGGAGACACGCCGACGTTCAGCTGGTCGGGCCACGATTTGTCGGGCAATTCGCTTCCGCCTATCGATTGCACGGGCGTCACGACGAACAAGGATCAGCACTTCTGTTTCTCGGCGAGCGCGCCCGGAACGTACACCGTGACGTTGTCGATCCACGACACTTACACTTCGAACGGAAGCCAACGCACCTCGGACAGCGCCCAGGCACAATTCGTGGTCATCGTCGCGCCGGACGCTCCGGCCTGCCTGCAGCAGACGGAGCCGGACATCTTCGCTCGCACGATTCTGCTTTCGCGCAGCAGCGACCTCGGGAGCTCCTACCAAAGCCGCACCTTCGTCGTGGATAGCGTGGACGACGACTGCCAGCCCTACCCGCGGACCAACGCTTCCCAGACACCGGCGCAGTTCATGTGGTCGATTCTCGACGGGACCAGTGTGTCGCCACAGTGGGTGTACCAAACCACGAGCGCGAACAGCTTCGTGATTAGTCAGTCGATGTTCCCGAATGCGCGTCCAGGGGACACCGTCAAGCTGAGGGTCGAAGTGCGGGATACCCCCACGCAAAAGATCTATCAGCAGAACCCCAAGTACCAGAGTCAGCTGTGCCCTGGCGATCCGGACACCTGCTGCAGCGGCGGGACTGGTGCCGGCGTTTGTGGGAGCACGGCCTGCGTGCGTTGGACAACCTGGACAGTGCAATTCCAGCCATGACCGCGCGGCACGTTCATAGATTGGTGCTGGCGCTGACGCTGGCTGGATGCGCTGCTAGCGAGAGCGCGTCGGGTAATTCGCCGACGTCGGCGGATGCTGCTAGCCCCGGGCGGGGTGGCAGCAGCGCCAGCAGTGGTGGCTACTACGGGTCGGGTGGCTCTGCGGGGGGCGGCGGAATGACCACCGCCGATGCTGGCGCCGCTTCCGACACTGGCTTGCCGAAAGGCGACGCAGGTCGCGGCGAGCCGATTCCTTCCAACCTGTCATCGGATGGTCCCGTCTTTGGCGCTGATGGTTGCGCTAGCTGCACGCGCGACGGTGCGACCCCGGCGGACGGCCCCGTGATGTCGGACGGCGGTCGCGCCCAGGATGCTTCGCTAGGCGGCACGGGCGGCTCGGCGGGGGCGACGGGTTCGGGCGGCTCGTTGAGCGCATCGGGCGGAGGCTCCGGGCGGGGGGGATCCGAAGGCTTTGGCGGCTCGACTTCTGCCTCGGGTTCAGGCGGCTCGACGGGCGTAGGTGGCTCGGCGGGAACCGGCGGCTCGGGATCAGGTGGATCGCGCGCGGACGCTGGGACAGGGCCAGACGCCATCCTTCCGGGCTCGGATGCCGGAGCGGACACCGGCGTCGCTGATACTGCTCCAAGCTCGTGCGTCGCGCGTATTCGTGCCATCGTTCCGGCGACAGATTCGCTCGGCACTTTCGACAATCTGTTTGCGGGGCCGAACGTGCAGGTCGTGTTGCGCGCGGAAGTCGTGTCGCTTGGTCCGGCATCGCCGGTGTGGAGCTGGCAATGCACCCGTGACAATGTGCCGGTGACCAACATCGTGCTTGGCCAGCAAGATCCCGCGGTCGCTGCTTTCCCCATCGTGAGCCCCGGTAACTACACCTTCACAGCGCGAGACACGACCGGAGCGTGCATCGCCGTTGCCCAAACCGGCGCAGCCGGAGCCAACGATTGCCCCGACTGCGACCGAGCCGTTCTGCTCCACATCGCGCCGTCGTCGAGCTCGGACTTGCCCGTTCAGGATGGCTTCCGGATCTTGTCCGGCAGTCCCCCCTTCACCTCGACCACCATCATTCCCGCCGTCGGCGTCTCCGCCCTGATCGCTCCCAGTGCGAACGGCGGTCGAATCGATGCCTACGTTCGGGTCAGCCAAAGCGGTGGAAAGCTCATCACGGACGGCCTTGCCGCCCAATCGTCGTCAGGCTTTCCCGTGAACGTGGTCTCTACCGATTCGCACGGCAAGGTCCAGTACTACGACGTTCTGGTGGTTCCGATTGACGGGATCAATGGCAGCACCATCGCCGCGACGGCACCGCAGCTCTTCACCGCTCTAACCGCAGGAGAGATCAGCCGCACCTCTTTCAGTCTGTCGGGGGGCGTTTCGGTGACGGGGACGGTGACCGATGCCAGCGGATCGCCTGTGTCCGATGTGCGGGTGATCTTGAGCAATCGCAATCCGACCTCTGCCGGGCAGGCGTCGAGCCTGATTTTCTCTTCGGTGGGGCGCAGCGATGCACAGGGGAAGTTTGTGCTGCACGCCCAGCCAGGATCCTACTGGATTTCCATTTCTCCGCCTGCGGGCGCGGGGCTGGCCGAGGCGCTTGTGCCGTCCCCGGTGATCCTGTCCGGGGATACGACCCTGTCCTTTCGCTGGGATCAGCCGACCACCGCGGTCGTCGATTTGACCGTCGTCGATTCGGTCGGCGTGCCGACGAGCGGAAGCAGGGTGCGCCTGACGTCAGCCGGTTCGAGCAAAGTCGGAACGCTGACCTTGGGATCGAGCAGCCAGCCGGCGCAAGGCAATGTCCAGGCGCAAGGGACGACTTCGAGCTCGGGCGACGTTCGCTTCGTGAATGTTCCCGATGGAACGACGTACAGCGTTCTTCTTGCGCCGGCAACGCTCGGACCATCTGCGGCGACGACGGTTCTTTCGTTGGCGGTTCCCACGGGCGGAACAACGCAAACGGTTCGTCTGTTGCCCCAAGGGAGCATCCGAGGGCAGCTTTCGGCGAGCCTGAATACGGATTGGACCCAAGTCTCGGTGGTAGCCTACGACCGCAGCGACGATTCGCCGGAAGCGCCTTTCAGTATCACTGCCAGCGCCGATGGGAGTTTCTCCATGCCGGTCAGCCCAGGTCGGCCGTATGTCCTGCTTGCCGTCCCATTGACGGGAAGTGGTCTTGCGCAAACGTTCGTGGGGCCCGGCTTTCTTTCCGCCAGCGAGTTCACGATCAAGCAAAAGGTCCTGTCATCGATGCCGTGGATTTCAACGGCCTACCAAACCGGATACGATTTGTCCGGAACCGCACTGCAGGTCCTGTGCGGAACCGGCTACGCCGGCTGCGTCGACCCGACGATTCCCCTGGCGGAGACCACCATCGAGGACGGCGCCTTCCAACTGGCGCTACCCGATCCGGCTACCAGGTAGCTCCGGGGTCTTCGCTCGTTCTCTATTTCCCCCGAAAGTGCGGCGGGCGCTTTTCGGCGAAGGCGCGCAGGCCTTCGGTGCGGTCGTGGGTCGCGAGGAGCGACTCGTAGCATGCGCGCTCGATTTCGAGCGCCTTGGTCATAGGCTCGTCGCAACCGCGGTCGATGGCTTGTTTGGCGGCCGCGAGGGCGAGCGGTGCTGCCGAAGCCAATTCCGCGCAAAGCGCCTCGACCGATTTGTCCAGCTCGCCGTCCGGCGTGACCTGCGCGACCAGACCCAGTCGTAGCGCCTCGGCTGCAGAAATGCGGCGTCCGGTAAGGATCAACTCCTTGGCGACGGCGATACCGCACAGGCGCGCCAGTCGTTGCGTACCACCGGCACCGGGAATGATGCCCAGGCGAACTTCGGACAGGCCCATACTGGCGCTCTCGCTGGCGATACGGAAGTCGCAGCCTAGGGCGATTTCGAGTCCGCCGCCCATGGCTGCGCCCGAAAGCGCAGCGATAACCGGACGGGGAAAGTCCGCAATCGCCTGTACCAGGGCGCCCAGCGCGTCGAGGAAATCGCGAGTTTCGTCCAGGCTCATGGCCAGGCGCTCTTTCAAATCCGCGCCCGCGCAGAAGGATCGACCATCGGCGCTGGCGAGCACGACGGCGGTGAGCTGGTCGCGCTCGTCATCGGCGCCCAACCCCGTGCCCAGCCGATTGATCGCGGCATGCAGCTCGGCGACCAAGGCGCGCGACAGGGCATTCGCGGTTTCACCGCGGTTGAGGCGCAGCCAAGCCGCCCGGCCGCGACGCTCGACGAGGACCAAGGATTTGTGAGCAGCCGGCTCGCTGGTCGCCATCGCGCCGCCTATTTCTCCCATAGCTCGTCGAGCAAGGCGTCGGTCACTTGCTCCAGCGTATCGACGATGACGTCGGCCGCCGATTGATCGTAGCCGAGGAAATTGGCTCGGCGGACCGCGATGACTTTGGCCTCCGCTGCCTTGCCAGCAAGAATGCCTGGCTCGGCGTCCTCGATGACGATGCAGGCGTGCGGAGACACGCCCAAAAGCCGCATGGCCGTTTGGTAGGGCTCGGGATGAGGTTTTCCACGCTGGTAATCCTCGGCGCCCAGCAGGCACTGGAAGCATTCGGTGAGGCCGATACCGGCGATGGTCTCGCGGACCTCGACGCAACTCGAACCCGACACGATGGCCAAGCCGGCGCGGCCGCGCAATCGGCGCACGAGATCGTCCGCGCCGGGCAGCGCCTTGTAGCCGTGCTCGGCGAACAAGACGCGCTTTTCCTCGACGGCGGCAGCGATGAGGACGTCCATGCCGACTTGCAAGCCGTAGTCGCGCTGGATGCGAGCATGGATCTCATTCCACGAGTGTCCCACGATGAAGGCACGCATGTCGGCGCCAAGCTCTACCTGCCAGCGTCGTGCGGCGAGGACGACCGATTCGACGTTCTCCCGTTCCGTATCGACCAATGTCCCGTCCATATCGAAGAGAACTGCTTTGTCCATTCGCATAAGTGGGGTGAATTATAGGCAGACAAGTTGGCGGGACCCGACGGTTTTTGCTAGAACCTTTCGTTAGGGAGCCAACGGAACTCCTGCGGGATGGAATCACAATCCCAGATTGCAGACTTGCAGCGTGAAAACGAGAGCTTGCGCAGAGAAATCGCCAAGCTCGAGGACTCGCGTGCTTTGACCTACCGCGATGCCTTGACGGGCCTATGGAATCGGCGCTACTTCGCCGAGCGTTTGGGCTCCGAGCTGAGCCGGGCACGGCGCGCGATGGGGCGGCCGTTCACGGTGCTCATTCTCGACGTCAATGATTTCCACCTGATCAATCGATCCCACGGGCCCGCCGAAGGCGATTTGGTTCTGCGTTGGGTGGCCGAGTTTCTGGAGAAGTCGGTGCGCGCTCACGACGTCTGCTGCCGCATCGAAGCCGACGAGTTCGCCGTCATCCTGGCAGACATGGCCCGGCTGTCGTGCGAGACTTTGCTTCAGCGGCTACGCGACAAGCTCGCCACGCTGAGCGCGCGGGCACCGTTTTTCTTTGGTCTTAGTATCGGAACCGCCAGCTATCCCGAGCAAGGCACGACGTTCGACGTTCTAGTGCGCGTGGCAGAAGAAGGCCGCATCGAGGACAAGCGTCGCCAGAGCGCTGAGATTCCCCCAGAGCCGAGCAACGCCGAGCGGCCGTCCGCAGGGCGACGCTCGTAGCGTCGGCAGGCGGCCTGGCGCTGCGGCAAAATCGCCCGACCGCGGTTTTACGGGAGCGCCGCACGGGGTTACACTGGCACGGGTATGTCCGCATTGATCAAGTTGGCTAGGGGTGTGACGACGGTCCTGATTTCGCTTTCGGTGCTGGCAGGCGCGGGGTGTGCCAAGCGCGCGACGCTCGTTTCGTTGCCTAGCGAGGAAATCGGCATCGATGGCGGCTCCGGAATCACCATCAAGCTCGACGCGCGTGCTCTACAAAGCGAGGCGGGCTCTGCCATCGGATTCGACGGTGCCCTCGGGTGTACCGGAACGCGCGAGCTGTGCAATGGCATCGACGACGACTGCGATGGCGTCGTCGACAACGGCTTCGATCTGCAAACCGATCCGCTCAATTGCGGTGCCTGCGGAATCGTCTGTTCCGCTCCGACCTCGACGACTTCTTGCATTGCCGGCAGGTGCGTAATCGCCTCGTGCACGCCGGGTTACGTCGACGCCGACAAGGACCCCACCAACGGCTGCGAGTGCATGGTGACCAACGGCGGTATCGAGCTGTGCGACGGCGCCGACAACGACTGCGATGGTGTCGTCGACAACGGCTTCGATCTTCAGAACGACGCGAAGAACTGCGGCGCTTGCGGGGTAGTGTGCAGCGCCAGCAACGCGGATTCATTCTGCCAGAACGGCACCTGCGCGTTCACCTGCAAAACCGGACACTACGATGCTGACAAGAAAGCCAGCGACGGCTGCGAATACGCGTGCACGCCAAGCGCAGATCCCACTGAAATCTGCGACGGCATCGACAACGACTGCAACGGCCTCATCGATGCGGACGATCCCAACCTGACATACACGCCCGCGGATCGGACCTGTTACAGCAGCGCTGCGGGATCCTGCCAGGCCGGGGTTACCACGTGTGTGGCCGGCAAGCTTGTCTGTGTCGGCGCCGGGCCACCGTCCGAAGAGGTGTGCGACGGTCGCGACAACAACTGCAATGGCGCCGTCGACGAGAGCGATCCCAATCTCGGCAAGATCTGCTATGCGCCTGGCGCCGCCGGCTGTGATGCGACGACCGGCGTTTGCAAAGGTGAGTGCAAGCGCGGCGCGTATGTCTGCACGAGTGGCAGCTTGGTCTGCGGCGGCATGGTGACGCCGCAGGTGGAAATCTGCGACGGCAAAGACAATGACTGCGACGGTGTCGTCGACAATGGGTTCGACACCGAGACCGATCCCAACAATTGCGGCGGTTGCGGTCACAAGTGCAGCTTTGCGCACGGGATCCCCCTGTGCGTGTCGGGCGTTTGCGTGTTCGATCCGAAGAGCGGGCAGGGGGCATGTGCGGACGGGTGGGTCGATGCGAATCACGACCCGACCGATGGCTGCGAGTACTTCTGCACCCCGGACGGCGTCGAGGTTTGCGACGGCAAGGACAACGACTGCAATGGCCTGGTCGACACGGCGGATCCGGGCCTGGTCTATCCGTCGAACTTCTGCTTGCAGGCCGGCGAGTGCGGCAAAGGCCCCGGCGGTTCCACGCATCCCGGTTGGCAGAGCGCCGCTTCCTATCCGGTTTGCACGGTGCCGGCCGGCGCACCGGCCACGAGCGCGCCATCGTGGCTCTGCAACTACCCTGCGACGGTGCAAGTATCGGCGACCGGCACGCTGATCGCGGAAACCTGGTGCGACGGTCTCGACAACGATTGCAACGGGATTATCGACGATGCCTACGCCAAGCAGCTCGGCACCGCTTGCAGCGATCCCAACAGCACCGCGCTCGGAGCCTGTCTACGCAAGGGCACCTGGCGCTGCCAGGCCGACAAGACAGCGGTTGCGGTGTGCGACTTTACCGGCGTACCGCCGGCGGCTTCGCCCACCGACGAGATCTGCGATGGCATCGACAACGACTGCGACGGGCTGGTGGATGAATCGTGGGACAACCCTGCGGGTCTAGGCCAGTGCAGCGGCCACGACTGTCTTGGAGTGCGCGACGACGAGGTTCACGTGAACGCCACGGGCGCGCCCGGCAGCAGCTACTACATCTATTCCTTCGAAACAAGCCGTGTGGATGCGAATGCGACGGCGCAGGGAACGTCCACGGCGCGCGCGTGCTCGCGAGCCAAGAACGCGAGTGGCGCGGCGGTGCTTCCGTGGAGCAACGTGAGCTGGAGCGAAGCGGACGCCGCGTGCCGCATGTCCGGCATGCGCCTGTGCAAGGCCACGCGCACGAGCGGTGCCGTGGTAACGGACGAGTGGGGCTTCGCTTGTCAGGCCGGGCAAACCTGTGCGGCAGGCTATCCCTACGGCTGCACGTACAGCGCGACGACTTGCAATACCTCGGACATGAATCTCGGCAAAGCGGTCGCTTGCGGCTCGCTCGCCAGCTGCGCCACGACTGGCGATCTGGATAGCGCGACCACGGCTGAGCACGTCTACGACATGAGCGGCAATCTCGCCGAATGGACCGACGACCGTCGGGATGTTCTCGATACGACGGTTCCCTCGGCGGGCGCCGGCTCGGCAACGTCCATTTACACGACTCGTGGTGGCTCGTTCGACAGTTTCTTCCGCGGCGCCGCCTGCGACTTCACCGGTACCGAGCTTTACGCGACCTTCTCCTACGCCGATACCGGCTTTCGCTGCTGTTCCTCGTGCGCACCCGGCAAAGCCGACTGCAACGGCGCCTGTGCGAACCTCGCCTCGGACGCCGCCAACTGCGGTGCCTGCGGCAAAGCCTGCGCCGCCGGCACGAGTTGCCAAAACGGCGCGTGCAAGTAGCCCGTAGCCTTCAAGCGCGTCGTCCAATCGAAGAAGTCTGTGCGGGCTACGCGCGGAGCCCGCCAGCTTTGCTGGCGGCGCAGCCTCGTGGGAGGGCTTGGGAACACGCTGAGCGTTCCCGTCAAAGTCAACGTGTGAGCGGAGCCTGCCAGCTGTCGGGACCTGCGCGACGACCCTGCCGCCCGCGGGCCTTCGGCCCTCGTCCTTGGCTAGCGCCGCCGTCGCCCCCAAAAAGAAAAGGGCGGACCCTGTCGAGGATCCGCCCTTCTTCAACATCCCGGCCTGGGCCGGAGTGTCTTACTTGTGTACGTCAGCGATGGCCGCGACGGTGCCGGGACCGTGGCAGGTCATGCAGAGCTCGTTCTTGGCGCTCGCCAAGAGGCGCGTTTCGTAGAACGAGCCACCCATCTGTCGCATGTGCGCGAGCGCGTCGCTCGAATCATGGCAGGTCGAGCACGCCGCCGTGACGGGCGACTTCACCAGGGTCGTGGGTGCGGCATCGCAGGGCGCAGCCAAGGTGCAGGCACAAGGCGCGGCGGTCGTGCAAGCGACGCCGTTTACGGTGCCCGAGGTGACGTTCGAGGTGGAGTACCCGAGACCGTAGTCCGTTCCGGGCACCACGTAGGGCGACGTGCTGATGTCCGCAGCGATGACCCCCGTCGCCACCGTGCTTGCCAGCAAGTTCGGCAGAGCCGCAGCCGAGGCCGTAGCACTGAAGTCGTACGTGCCGGCCGTGTGGCACTGCTGACAGTTATTCAGAACGCCAGGGTAGGTGACGTCGGCGAAGCTGTCGGCGTTGGCTGCGGTGCAGGTTCCTGCGGCCACGCTGGTGCCCGTCGGGCAGGCGGCGTGCCACATGAACGGCGTCGTGCGCATGGAGGCGGCGTGGATGCCGTGGATGAAGGTCGACGACGAAGCCGACCAACCGCCGCTGGTTTGGTTCGGGCGGTGGCAGAAGGCGCAGGTGGCGCCGTCGTTTCGCTGGCCGGCGTGGAAGCTCGGATTGCTACCCAATTGCGCGTGGCACTTGAGGCAGAGCGAGTTGTCCACGATCGGGCGGCGGGCGGTGTACGCCTTGCTGGTGACCGCGTCGGTGGCGACTTTGGAGACGTCGGGAGCGGTCACGACGAGGCCGCCGCACTTTTGTCCGGCGATGCAGCCCTTGATCACGGTGCCGTCACCATAGGGGAAGGCCGGCAAGTTGATCTGCGTGAGCGGCGGCGTCGACGACAGGCTGTAGGTGTAGCCGATGCCACCCGTAAGAATGGTGGCGGTGTCGGGGACGGTGACGCCCGTGAGCGTGACGGTGTAGTAGCCGGTGGCCGCATCGAAGGTCATCGTGCCGGCACCCGCGCCGGTGGCGGTGCCGTTCCAGATGGTCTTCAGGTAGCCGGAAGCCGATGTATTGAAGTCGGCGGGCGCCTTGATCCCGTCTTGCGGCAGAGCGAAGACAAAGTACGCGCTGGGCGAATTGACGAAGCCGTCCATCATCTCGGTGACCGTGCCGGCTGCGTAGGTGTTGAACACCACGGGCGCACCGTCCTTGATGAGGCGGAAGGTGATACTCGGGTGCTTGCTGGCGTCGCGTACTACACTCTTGAGATCGTACGTGATGGTTGCCGCGCCCGGGGGAAGCTTTCCTGCCGCCGGCATGTAGCCTGCGTTCGTGTTGGCGTTCGTGCCGCCGAGCCAGGTCGCATCGGCACCGGGGGACGCGCTCGGAATGTGGGCATCGAAGATGCCGATGCCCACCGTGCTCTTGGCACCGGTGGCCGGATGGCACAAGCCGCATTTCGAATCGTCCACCTGCGGGCCGCCCGAGTGGGCGGTACGCTTGGCCGGAATGGCCGCGACGTCCACAAAGCTCGTGCCGTCGTGGCAAGAGCCGCATGCGCGGCGGCTGGGCTTCGTCACGAAGTTGCCGGCTTGGACTGCAGGCGCGCGGTGGCACTTGTCGCAATTGCGAACATCCTGCGGATACGTGATCTCGTAGGGCTTGGCAACGGCGGTGTAGTTGCCGCCCGTAAGCGAAAGTTGGTCGCCCATGTGGATCTTGTGGATGTAGACGGGGAGATCGATGAAGGCTTCGCCGTTGACCAGGGTCGCGTTGCCGGCCCACGCAGAGGTCGTCGGATCGATGGCGCCTGGGGCATCGAGATCGACCGCAGGTACCGTGCCTGTGCCTGGAATCGGGGTGAACCGCCGTTGGCTGTTGTGGCAGGCCACGCAGAATCGGACGTCGTAGCGTGTGCCGCCGTGGAACGCGCCGGTGCCGCCCGCTTTGGCGCGGAACGAGCTGTGACATTCGAGGCACGAGGCCGGGTCGATCTTGTCGTTCTTGCCGGTGACATCGGCGCCGGTGGCTGGAATGAAATCCTTGACCACGTTCACCGGGGCGAAGAGCTGACCGCTGGTTCCGCTCTGGGAAATCTGCATGGCGAAGCGGTGCGTGGCGTTTGCATCGTAGCTCGTGCCTGCCTTGGTGGGATCGATCACGATCTGGCTGAAGGTGTAGACGTAGGTGCCATCACCGTTGTCCGTTAGGTTCGCGGCGGCACCGGTTTCCGTGCCGGCGACGCTGGTCGCGTTGGCTGCCATGTAGCTGACCCAGGTGTCGTTTCCTGCGGTCGCCGGGACCAGCTTGAGCAGGGCGACCCGCATCGCCGTCGCTGGCAAGCCCGAGACCACGTTGCCCGAGCTGTTGTCCATGGCTTTGAAAGCGACCACCGGCTTGCCGGCCGCGGGAACCGTGATGCTCGTGATCGTAATCCTCAGATCGAGCGCCGCCAGGTCAGCCGCGCTCATGCTTGTGAAGCTCGACAGGGCATTCTTGACCGGTAAGGTGACGACGCCGCCGTCACCGCCGGGGCAGGTGATCGAGCTGGTGCCATCGCCGTTGCTGACGAGCGTACACGCGGAGCCCGTGACAGTCGCCGGCAGTACGAACTCCGTGCCGTCCGGACACGACACCTTCTTGGTAGTGGCGTTCACGGAGACGATGGTGCAGGCGTTGGTGGCGGCATCGACGCCGCCGATCACGGTGGTGCCGTTGGGACAAACCAGCGTCGGTTGTCCGGCGGCGTTCACTTTCACAGTACAGGTGTTTCCGTCGCCGGAGTCGGAGCCTCCACAGGCTCCGAGACCCAGCAGCCCGGCAAACACGAGCGTTCGCACACAATATCCTCGGTTCATTCGACCTCTCCTTGTTGGCGGATTCAGCAGCATTACTGTATCACGGACGTTGTGACGGCTGTAACGAATTACGACAAATAGGGTCCTAAATTCTTTGACGTCCAACGTTCATTGTTGAGCAAGGCGATAGGGCTGGTGGGCGCTGGCGAAATGCGTTGCCGATTAGAAAGGAGAGCTGCTTACTCGGCAAGTGTCAAGGCGCCGCCCTGGCCGATTTCTAGAGGCTGTGGCGCCGCTTTTTTTAGCGCCTGAGCTACTGCATTTCGTGCACGTCTTCCATATTCAGACCGCGCGGGTCGCTATTTCTTAGGCCGGCTTCGCTTCGGCTATTGGCCGGGCGCGGCGGTTCGGCGGCGCTGGCGGGCGCGTCACGGAACATGAGTTGCAGACTCTATCCGTCCGCAACCACCCAGGGCAGCGGTGGGCGTGTGACCCGTAAGGGCTCGTGCCTGCTACGGCTTGGCCGCGCGAATGAGGGGCAGCTCGAGAGCGTCGCGCAGAGCTTCGGAGCTCGCCTCAATCATGTTCTGCGAGACGCCGATCGTGCTCCAGCTTTCGCCGTGCATTTGCGACTCGATGAGCACGCGGGTCTTGGCGGCGGTGGCTGCCTCGGGATCGAGAATGCGCATCTTGAAATCGGTGAGGCGTACGTCCCGCAGCAGGGGAAAATGCGCATCCAGCGCCTTGTGAAAGGCGTGATCCATAGCGTCGACGGGACCCGAGCCTTCGGCCACGACGTGCGATACGTCGGTGCCGACCTTTAGCTTCACGCTGGCTTCGACGAACATCTCGCTGCCGCGGCGTCGTTCCGAAATCACGACGACGTCGAGCACTTCGAAGGGCTCGGCGTAGCCGGGCTGGGCGCGTCGAACCATCAGCTCGAAGGATCCTTCGGCAGCTTCGAACTGGTAGCCCTGGTTTTCCAGCTCCTTGACCCGCGCGAGCAAGGCCGGCTCGTAGCCGCGCAGGTCCATGCCCAGGTCGCGCGCGACCATGCGGACGTTGCCGCGCCCGGAAAGCTCGGACACCACGGCCTTGCGCTGGTTGCCGACGGATTCAGGCGTGACGTGTTCGTAGGAAGCGGCCAGTTTTTCCACGGCAGCCACGTGCGCGCCGCCCTTGTGGGCAAAGGCCGAGCTGCCCACGTAAGGCGCATGGGCGCGCGGCCGGATGTTCGCCAGCTCACTTGCCGTGCGCGACAGCTCGGTCAAGCGCTTGAGGTTCTCCTCGGGCACGCAGGTGTGGCCCATCTTGAGCTGCAGGGCCGGGATGACCGAGATGAGGTTGGCGTTTCCGCAGCGCTCGCCCCAGCCGTTGAGCGTCCCTTGCACCATGGTGGCGCCGGCCTCGACCGCGGCGAGAGAATTGGCCACCGCCATGTCGCCGTCGTTGTGCGTGTGGATGCCGATGGCCGTCTTCGTGACCTTTTTCAGCTCGCGAATGGTCTCGGCCACGAAGCTCGGCAAACTGCCGCCGTTGGTGTCACAAAGCGCGAGCCAGTCGGCGCCCGCGTCGGCGGCAGCGCGCGCGGCCGCCAGGGCGTAGTCGCGGTTGTTGCGGAAGCCGTCGAAGAAGTGCTCGGCATCGAAGATGACCTCCTTGCCGTGTTTCTTCAGGAACGAGACGCTGTCCGCGATCATCGCCAGGTTGTTCTCGGCGGTCGTGCCCAGCACCTCGGTCACGTGCAGAAGCCAGGTCTTGCCGAAGATCGAGACGGCCGGGGTGCCGGCATTCACCAGCGCTTGCATGTTGGGATCGTCGGCGGCCGTGTGCTTGGCGTGACGGGTGCTGCCAAACGCCGTCAGCTTCGCCTGCTTGAGGCCAAGCTCGGGCGCGCGGCGGAAGAACTCCACGTCTTTGGGATTCGATCCGGGATAGCCGCCCTCGATGAAGGGAATGCCAAAGCCGTCGAGCAGCCGGGCAATTTTGATCTTGTCCTCGACCGAGAGGGAAAGTCCCTCGCTTTGGGTGCCGTCCCGAAGCGTCGTATCGAAGAGTGCGATCTGCATGTTGGAGTCCCAGCTTTCTTGGTTGAGCCGGTCAATCTACAAAATCGCGAGCGTCCGCGCAAAGCGGATGATCTGATCCAGCAGGACAGCGTCGATCAGGCGCCGAGCAGGCGACGAACCTGATCGCGGACCTTGTTGTACTCGTTGGGCAGGTTGATGGGCGTGTTGGCGTACTTGCAACTTGCCACGGCGGCCAGCTTGGACTCGTGATAGCCGACCTTGAAGTCGGTGAACTTGAGGCCGCTGGCGGTGCTGATGACCACGGCGCGCTGGGATTTCTTGATGGTGCCGGCCGCGATGAGCTTCTCCAGCGCGGCCAGCGCCACGCCCGTGTGCGGGCAATTGAACATGCCGGTCTTGTCGGCGCGCGCGGCGGCGTCGGCCAGCTCGCTTTCGCTCGCCTGCTCGACCACGCCGTCGAATTCCTTCAGCGTCTTGATTGCCTTCGCCACGCTGACCGGATTGCCGATCTGAATCGCCGACGCCAACGTGGTCTTGGGCACCACGGGCTCGAAGTATTCAAAGCCCTTCTTGTAGGCCGCGTAGAGAGGATTCGCCGACTCGGCTTGGGCCACGCAGAGGCGCGGCCGCTTGCTGATGATGCCGAGCTCGCGCATCATGTTCAGGCCGGCGCCGAGAGCGCTGACGTTGCCCAGGTTGCCGCCGGGAATGATGATCCAGTCCGGTACTTCCCAGTCGAATTGTTGGACGATTTCGATGCCGACCGTCTTTTGTCCTTCGACCCGCAACGAGTTCATGCTGTTCGCCAGGTAGACGCCCTCTTCGGTGGCGAGGCGCTGGACGACGGCCATGCAATCGTCGAAGTTGCCGTCGAGCGCGAGCACGGACGCGCCGTTGGCCAGGGGCTGCACGAGCTGGGCGGTCGAGATCTTTCCGCGCGGCAAAATGACCATGGCGCGGATGCCGGCCGCCGCCGCGTAGGCCGCGAGCGCTGCCGAGGTGTCCCCAGTCGAGGCACATGCCACTGCCGAAATTTTCTTGCCGTCGGTGATCATCTGTTTGACCGCCGAGACGAGCACCGTCATGCCGAGGTCTTTGAATGAGCCGGTATGCGAATTGCCGCACATTTTGATCCAGATCTCGTCGACCCCCAGCTCTTTGCCGTAGCGCTGGGCCCAGAAAAGGTTGGTGCCGCCCTCGAACATGGACACCACGTTCTCGTCGCGAATGCCTGGATGCACCCATTCGCGCTTGCCCCAGATGCCCGAGCCGTACGGCCAGGTCGTGCTCATGAAGCGGGTCGCGAAGAGCTGCTTCCACTCGGCAGCGCTGTGCTGCTTGAGCGCGGCCATGTCGTGCACGACCTCGAGCAAGTTGCCGCAAGTCGGGCAACGATAGATGACTTCGTCGAGAGGGTATTCGCCCTCGCAGCGGGCGATGCAGCGGAAGTGGGCACGATACGGAATCATGCCCGCCACCATAGCATGAACGATTTCGTACGAGAGAGGGCTACGGCGGGGTCCGGCAGAAGCCGAGGTTTGCCTCGTCCGTCGCTGAGCCCACTGCCGCGCAGAACGTTCCATTCGTGCCGGTGCCGGAGCAGCTGGGCGTTCCGCCGCTCGCCGTCGAGCAGAAGGAGTGACAAGTACTGCTGCCGTTAATCGTCACGCAGGTGACACCCGGGATGCAATCGTTGGCGGCATGGCAGGTGTCGCCCGGCCGCGCAGTTCCGGTTTTGTAGCACATCGCACCCGACGGTGTGCTGTAGCAGGCTTGGTCCGTCGTGCAGCCCGTCTGTTCCAGCGGCAGGCACGCGGTCGGCGGGGTCGAGGTTGAGGTCACGCAGAACCGGAGGCCGCTCAAGCCGGGAACCGTCAGGCTGCAGGACTCTCCGCTCGGACAGATGTCGGTGCCTGGGAATGGGCAGATACGGCGGCAGACGTTTCTGTTGTCGGTCTTCGTGCTGAAGCATCCGAGCTCATCGCCACAGTCGTCGCCGGTTTGCGCGTCTGCGGTGGGAACGGGCGTACAAGTATCGCCTTCCGATTTGCTGCCTTTGCTGCCACACCCCAGCGACAAGCTCGAGCCGTTTCGCAGTGCCGAGCATTTCTGGCCGCTCGAACAGCCGGTGTTGTCGAACGGGTTGCAGGGGGAATAGATGACCTCGCCAGCGTCATCCTGGCTGGTAGCCCCGGTCAAGTCAGGGGTCGTGGTAGCCGCAGCATCCGCGGTATCGTTGACCGCGGCATCGTGCGCGCCGATATCGCCGACCTTGGCATTCGCACATCCCAGAATTGCGCTTACTGCGAGTGTCACGACGAACGTGACGAGCGACGCGCTGGGGGACACGGTCGCTAGGTTCCATCGGCCGCTGGGCATTTCGTCTTCCTTTCGTTGCCGCAGTGAGTTTGACTGAATTTCGTCGCGAGTGCACGCCAATTGCTCTGGCGATTGCGTCGGGCAGGCGTTTCGAGAACCTCTCCATCCGTTGCCAAGAAAGAAACCTCGGCGGGCGAAGCTACATCTCAAAATAGGGCTAAGTTGGTCTGTTATTCTAAATACCGCCTGCTCGATCGAAGCCAAACGTACGAACTCATCGTGAAGAGTCATCGCCATGGTGACGGTGCAAAAGTCCCGCCACCCGGCCAAGGCCGAGGTCAGCAATAGTTGTCACGGATCGACCATCCGCATCCATTTACCGCAGGGTTACCGGCGTAGAGCCTCTCTACGCGGATTCAGCAAACCTCGGGAGCCGTGGGTTGCGTGGAATGGGCCACGCAACCCACGGTGTTCTTCTGTGCGGCCCATCTCAGCCATTGGCTTTCCCCTGCCTCGCATGATAGGCAATCGGCTTTCGAGGCACGCTTGAGCACGCCAGGTCGACATTCTACAGACAAGGTCATCATTCTCGGTGGAGGTCTGACCGGCATCTCGACGGCGCTGCACTTGCACAAGCCGTGGCGACTTTTCGAGCGCGAGCCCATCTTGGGCGGCCTGGCCGTGACGCGCGAACGCGACGGCTATCGTTTCGATCGCACCGGCCACTGGCTTCACCTGCGCGACGCGGGCATGAAAAAGCTGGTGGCCGAGACGTTGCCTGACCAGATGGTCGAGGTGACGCGCAAGGCGCGCATCTTTTCCCACGGCGCCACCACGCTCTATCCCTTCCAGGCGAACCTTTACGGGTTGCCACCCGAGGTGGTCAAGGAATGCCTGCTAGGGGTCATGCAGGCCAAGCTGCAGCCCGCCGGCCGCGAGCCGCGCAACTTCGAAGAGTACTGCTTGCGCCACTTCGGCACGGGCATCTCGAAGCACTTCATGATCCCGTACAACGAGCGTCTGTGGGGCGTCTCGCCGCGGGAGATCACGGCGGCCTGGTGCTCGCGTTTCGTGCCGTTGCCCAGCCTTGAACAAGTCGTCGGCGGCGCCGTGGGTGCCAATACCGAGGGGCTCGGCTACAACGCTTCGTTCGTTTATCCCAAGCAGGGCGGCATCCAAACCGTCGCGGCTGCTCTAGCGGGACGCCTCGACAGTACGCGCGTGACGACCTCGGCCAGTCTGGAATCGGTCGACTTCGAGCAGCGCGAGGTCGTGGTGGCCGGCGAGCGCATGCCGTACTCGGCGCTGGTTTCCACGCTGCCCTTGCCGGAGCTCCTCAAGCGCACGGCGGGCTTGCCCAAGGACATCGAAGAGCACGCCAGTCGCCTGCGCTGTACGACCTTGCGCTATCTCGACCTGGCCACGCGATCGAAGCCGCCGGCAGATTGGCACTGGGCCTACGTGCCCGAGAAGCAGTACCCGTTCTACCGCGTGGGCATCTACAGCAATGCCATGCCCAGCATGGCCCCGCCCGGCGCTGCGTCGCTTTACGTCGAGCTCGTCGATCGCGGACCGGTCGGCGAATCGGTGGTGCGTGCGGCGGCCCAGGGACTTGCCGCGATGGGGGCGATTGCCTCGCCCGACGATGTTCTCTTCGCGGACCCACGCGAGATCGACTACGCGTACGTGGTCTTCGACGACCACTACTACGGCGCGACCAGCGCCATCTTCAAGTTCCTCGAATCGCACGCCATCTATTCGCGCGGCCGCTATGGCTCGTGGATCTACAACGCGATGGAAGACTCTCTCATCGCGGGAAGAGAAGTGGCGAAGGCGATCGACGCCAACGTGCAGGAGTAAGCTCATGACCGAAGCTCGACCCGCAAACCCCGACGTTTCCATTGTCATTCCCGTTTACAACGAGGAAGGAATCCTGCGCGGCTCCGTGCTGGAGCTGCGCGAGAAGCTGCGCCCCTTCGGCTTCAGCTACGAGCTGCTCCTGTGCGAGAACGGCTCGCGCGACCGCACTGTCGAGATCGGCAAAGAGCTGGAGGCCGAGCATTCGGTGGTTCGCATGATCTCCATCGGACAACCGAACTACGGGTTGGCGATGAAGACCGGCATTCTCGAAGCGCGCGGCAAGATCGTCATTTGCGACGAAATCGACCTGTGTGACACCGAGTTCTACGCCCGCGCGTTGGCGCTGCTCGAACGCACCGATACGGATTTTGTCGTCGGTTCGAAAGCCATGGTCGGCTCGAACGATCAGCGTCCAATGGTGCGGCGCCTGGGAACCCAGGTCTACAACGGGCTTTTGCGTACGGTCTGCCACTACCGAGGCACGGACACCCACGGGCTCAAGGCGTTCAAGCGCGAGGTGCTGCTGGAGACTGCCAAGCGCTGCATGCTCGACCGGGACGTTTTCGCCAGCGAGTTCGTCATTCGCGCTCACCGCGAGAAGAAGAAGGTCGTCGAGATTCCCTTCGCCGTGCACGAGAAGCGACCGCCGTCCATCAACTTGCTCAAGCGCGTTCCGCACGTGCTCAAGAGCGTTGCCCGGCTCGCCATCTCGGTCCGCCGCAACGAGGTTTGACGGAAGTCCGAATCGGTCAGAGGCCCCAGCCTCCGCTGACGTGGAGGTTGGTGCCGTTCACATAACTGGCTTCGTCGGAGAGCAGATACAATGCAGCCGTGACCACGTCGTCGACGGTGCCCACGTGTCCGGCTGGAATGGATTTCGTCAATTGGTCGAGCTCGCTGGCGTCGGCCGATCCCGAATCGATGAAGCCCGGGGAAATCGCGTTTGCGGTGATTTGGTGGGGGGCCAGCGCTTTGGCCAAGCTTCGCACGAGGCCGAGCACTCCGACCTTCGCCAGGTAGTGCGCCGTGATCTGAGTTTGCGCCATCAGGCGGTCGGCGTTGGCCATGGAGAACGCCAGAATACGTCCCCAGCGCTGGTCGATCATGCCGGGCGCGAGCAGTCGGGTCAGGAAGAAAAGTCCATCGAGATTGTTCGCGAACATGGCTCGCCAGCCATCGGTCGTCTCGCTCAAGATGTCCACGCGATGAAAGGGACCGGCGCAGTGGATAAGAGCGTCGATTCTCCCGCGCCAGGCGAGCGTTCGATCGACCAGCTCAAAGCAGGCTTCCGGTTGCGCCACATCGGCGCGCACCGCCAGCGCCGCGGCGCCGCAGGCTTGCATCTTGGCGACGGTTTCGTCGGCGTCCTTTTCGCTCGTGCGAAAGGCGAGGGCGACATCCCAGCCGCGCTCTACCAGAGCGAGGCCGATGCCGCGCCCGATGCCGCGCGCTCCGCCGGGAATAAGCGCCACACGCCGCAAGGCCTACCTTCCGAGGGCTAAAGCCAAGGCAACGGCAGCCGCGACGATGACCGCGAAGGCCACCATGCGCGGCCACGAGCGCGGCTTGCGCGCGTCCTGTGGAGACACATCGCTGGTGCCCGCTACCGATTCAGCCGTGACCAAGAACAACTGCCGCGTGACCCGTGGCAGCTCGCCCCCCAGGCGATCGGCGATTCGCGCCAGCTGCCGAGCAACCTCGTCGAAAGTCGGCCGGCGATTGCGGTCTTTGGTCATCATCGAGGCGATGGCCTGCACCAACTCGGGATCGGCGCCTGGCACGTCGACCCGCGGGTCGGGAATCGCCGACGTCAGGTGCATGCGCATGACCTCGAGGTATTCCTTCACCGACGGGCCTTGTTGCGCGCGAAACGGTGGGTGCCCGGTCAGTAGGTGGAAGAGCGTGCACCCGAGCGAGTACGCGTCGGCGCGTTCGTCGAGCTCTTCGCCGCGGGCCTGCTCGGGCGCAATGTAGTCGGCGGTACCGACCACCATGCCGCGGGCGGTGAGGCTCTTGTCCGCGGCATACGACTTGGCGAGGCCGAAATCGGTGACTTTGAGCACCCCGTGGCGCGAGATGCCCAGATTGGCCGGCTTCACGTCGCGATGAATGATACCGGCGCGGGAGGCTTCGCCGAGGCCGTTGGCGGCTTCAGCGCCGATGAGCGCAACCACCGCGCTCGGCAGCGGTCCGCGTTCCTCCAGCAGCTTTTGCGTGTCGCCGCCCTCGAGCAGCTCCATGGCGTAGTACGGTCGCTGCGGCTCGCCGGTTTGCCCCGCTTCGAACACCGGGATCAGATTCGGATGCGACAGTCGGGCGAGCGCGCGGGCTTCGCGCAAGAATCGCTCGGTGATCGTTGCGTTGTTGACCTGGTTGCTGCCCAGCACTTTGATGGCGGCCCGGCGTCCCAGCGAATCGTCGACGGCAAGATACACCTCGCTCATCGCTCCGATGCCGAGGCGCTGCTCGACGCGGTAGCGACCGACGCGTGCGCCGGCTGCCAGGAACGGAACCGGATCATGCATGCGGCGACCGCGCGGGATGGTGTTGCCCTCAGGTGGTGTCGGCATGACTAGGCCGGTACCTCCTCGTCCTCGGCGGCATAACTTTCGAACCTGGTGTACTCGCGAATGAAGGTCAAATCCACCTCGCCCGTCGGTCCGGCGCGGTTCTTCCCGATCTTGAGTAGTGCCTTGCCTCGCCCCGACGGATCGGCATTGTACATCTCATCGCGGTGAATGAAGAGAATGATGTCGGCATCCTGCTCGATGGCGCCAGATTCGCGCAAATCGGATAGCTGGGGCGTCTTGTCCTCGCGCTTCTCGACGCTTCGGTTGAGCTGGGAGACCGCGATGATGGGAACGTGCAGCTCCTTGGCCAGTCCCTTGAGGCCCCGGGAAATCTCGGCTATTTCGCGCTCGCGCGAGTCGTCGCGCCGCCCACCAAGCCCGTGCGCCAGCTGCAAGTAATCGATCACCACGAGCCCATGCGGCTGCGGCCCGCTTTCTTTCTGCGGCGGGAAGAAACGGGCGTCGCTGCGGAAGCGTCGCGCCTTCGCTCGTATTTCCAAAATGTTAACGCCAGGTGAGTCGTCGATGAGGATGGGCGCTTGCGAGATACGGTTCCCAGCCGGGTAGATCTTGTTCTTCCACTCGCTGTACTCGATCATTCCGCGGCGCATGCGGTTCGAATCGATGCGCGCCTCGCCGGCCAGCAAGCGCTCGATGAGCTCGTGCTTGGACATTTCCAGCGAGAAGATGAGGACGGGAATCTTGTGGTTGAGCGCGGCATGGGAGGCCACGTTCATGGCCCAGGACGTTTTTCCGACGCCCGGTCGGGCTGCGACGATGATCAAGTTCTCGGGCTGGAGACCAGCCGTGATCTCGTCGAGCTTCTTGAAGCCCGTGGGGACGCCGGTGATGCTCTTGCTCTCGCGGGCGCGAGCGTCGATGTTTTCCAGCACCTCGCTCATGATCTCGCCGACCGGGCGCGCGTTCTCCTTGCGGTTCTTCTGCGCGACCTGGAAAACCATGCGCTCGGACTCGTCGAGGAATTGCTCGTAGTCGCCGAACTCGCCGTAGGCGCGCGATTGGATCTCGGCGCACGCGGCGATGAGCCGCCGCAAGGTCGCCTTTTCCTGCACCAGGCGCGCGTAGTGCGCGATGTTCTCGGCGGTCGGAACCGCGTTGGCCAGCTCGATGAGGTAGGCCTGCCCGTTTTCCAGCCGCGCGAGCGCGCCACGATTTTTGAGTTCGTCGCCTAGCGAGACGACGTCGATGGGCTGTCGCCGCTTGTCGAGCTCGAGCATGGCCGCGAAGATTTCGCGATGGGACGGCAGCAGAAAATCGTCGGACGTCAGGGTCGTCGCCATCTCGTCGAACGCCGATGGCTTGACTAGCACACCACCCAAAGCCGAGCGCTCGGCTTCGATGTTGTGCGGCGGCTGTCGTCCCGGCGAAAGCGCGACGACCGGCGAGAGTTGTTCGGCCATGGGGGAGCTAGTGTATCTCCAGAAATGGCAAGCGGCTCAACGACTGTGCTAGTCGTGAGCCGCTTTGCTCGGTTTCAGTGGTAGCGAATCGCGTGAGCGCAGGCGAGCTTGGCTCGAATGCGCTCGCCCGCGGGGGATCCAAAGGACCCTACCAGGGTCCTTTGCTGAATAGACTAGCCCTCTTTCTTGACCACCCAGACCTTCAGCTTGGCGGTGACGTCGTGACCCAGCTTGACCTGGACTTCGGTCATGCCCAGGGCCTTGATGGGCTCGTCGAGATGGATCTTCTTGGCATCGAGCTTGATGCCCTGCTCGGCGAGCGCTTCCGCGACATCGCGGTTGGTGACGGAGCCGTAGAGCTTGTCTTCTTCGCCCACGGCGCGTGACAGCGTGACCGACACCTGCGAGAGGCGATCGGCTTCTGACTGCATTTCCTTGGCCAGTTTGGCAACCCGCGCAGCGATAACGCGCTTCTCGTGTTGCATCCGAGCCTCGTCCTTCTCGGTCGCCGGCACGGCGAGACCGGCCGGCAGAAGGTAGTTGCGCCCGTAGCCTGCGCGCACGCTGACCACCTCGCCAGCCTTGCCGAGGTTCTCCCTGTCTTCTCTCAAGATGACTCGCATGGATTCTCTCCTTCTCCGACTACTTACCCGTTACCGCGAAGGGCATGAGGGCAATCATGCGGGCGCGCGCAACCGCACGCGCGATGGAGCGCTGATGCTTGGCGCAGTTACCGGTGAGACGACGAGGCACGAGCTTGCCTCGGTCGGTGATGAAGTACTTCAGTAGAGCCGCGTTCTTGTAATCGATGACGAGGTTCTCATCCGTGCAGAACTTGCAGGGCCTGCGTCGCGTGCTCGACTTCTTGCGGCCGCCTTCCTGATCGAGATCTGCGTCTTTTTCTTCTGGACGTGCCATGGCTTAGCTTCCCCTCCGGACCGGTTCGTCGACCTTGCCGAAAACTGCTTCTTCGAAATCGAATGCGCCTTCCTCTTCCTCGTCGCCGAAGGGCCGCGCGCCAGCCTGGCCGGTCGCGATGGCTTCCTCGTCGGGACCGGGCACCGACGCACTGGCGAAGGTTTCATCGGTCACCGTTGAGGTCTTGGTGGCCGGATCCACGTTCTCGGCCGCCTTGATCGAGTAGTAGCGAATGACGGTGTCGGTGAGGTGCAGATTGCGCTCCACCTCGTCTACCAACCCGGCGTTGCCGAGGTAGTTGAAGAAAATGTACACGCCCTTGAGGTGCTTCTTCACCTCGTAGGCCAGCTTCCTGCGGCCCCAGTTCTCGACCTTGAGCAAGCGCCCGCCACCGGCTTCGATGACGTGGCGGATCTTGGTGTTGGCCTGCCCGATGGCCTCGTTGGTCACGTCGGGCTTGAGGATGAAGATGGTTTCGTACTCGCGTGTTCTGCCGGGGATGTCCCGACACGATCCTAATCGTTTGTCTGCCATGGTTTCGTTTTCTCCCTTTGGACCTGTGTCTCGCCCACGTTTGCAAGCGAGCAAGGAGTGGGTGGAGTTGCGATTAGCTCGCGCCTCCGGTTTCGGACTTCTGTTTCTTCTTGCGATTGAATCTGTTCATCGCCGCGACGACCCCATCCTTCACCACGACCTCCGCGGCATCGGCGGCCTCTTCTATCAGATTTGGCAGGACTTTCCGCTCCTCGGCTGAAAAATCTGCCAGGACGTAATCCGCGCCTTGCCAACCGGCGGGTGGACGGCCGATGCCGAAGCGCAAGCGACCAAAGGCTTCGCTGCCAAAGCCTGACACGATCGAGCGCAGGCCGTTGTGGCCGCCCGTGCCGCCGCCTTCGGCGAGGCGCAGGCGACCGAATTCGAGATCCAGGTCGTCATGAACGACCAGCGTCTGTGCGGGCGCGATCTTCCAAAAGCTCGCCGCGCGACCGACGGGGAAGCCGCTGGTGTTCATGAATTCCATGGGTTTGCAGAAGATGACCTTCGATCCGCGCAGCGACGCTTCAGATAGCTCGGCACCTCCGCGAAGCCGAGGCGTCGTCGCCCCGGCTCGGCGGGCAAGCTCGTCGATGACCATGAAACCGGCATTGTGCCGGTTTCCCACGTACTGCCGCCCGGGATTGCCGAGACCCACGACCAACCACATCGCCAATCACGGATCCAGCAAACCCGGTGAGGTCTACTTGCCCTTCTTCTCCTCTTTCTTGGCGCCAGCGGCAGGAGCGGCACCCGCGGCAGGCTTGGCACCCGCGGCAGGCTTGGCACCCGCGGCCGGAGCAGCACCCGCGGCCGGAGCAGCGCCTGCGGCCGGAGCAGCGCCCGCGGCAGGAGCAGCACCTTCGGCAGGAGCGGCAGCGGCCTCGGTCTCGGCCTTCTCGATGTGCGGAGCCACGACCGACGCAATGGCTTCCTTGGGATCGAGTGTTGTGCGAACACCGGCCGGCAACTTGAGGTCGACGGCGTGGAGAGCGTCGCCGACATCGAGTGCCGTGACGTCTACCTCAATCTTGGTCGGAATGGCGTTCGGCTTGGCGGCAATGGGCAGCGTGTGGTGGGAAAGGTGCAAGTTGCCACCGTTGGTGGTACCGACGGCGACGCCGGTAATGACGACGGGCACCGTGACCTTGATTTCCTCGTCCATACTCACGCGCACAAAGTCCACGTGAACGGGAAGGCGGGAAATCGGATCGATTTGCACGTCGCGAATCATGGCCGTAACGGGCTCGCTCTTGCCGTCGCTCTTCACGTCGAGCGTGAACACGGTATTGCGGCGGCGCTCCTTGTCGAGGGCACGCTTCAGCTCCACCGGATCCAGCACGAGCGACAGCGGCGCGATCTTGTGACCGTAGAGCACGGCCGGCAACTTGCCACCGGCGCGCGAGCGGCGGGCCGGGCCTTTGCCCGATTGTTGGCGAATCTCGACGGAAACTTTGGCGAAGTCCATGGTGGCGTCCTTTGCTGCGTGCAGATCGTTCAGATGAAGAGGGAGCTTAGCGAATCTCCCATGTGAATGCGTTTGACGGCTTCGCCAAGCAGGTGCGCCACGGAAAGGACGCGTACCTTGGGCGAAGCCTTCACCTCGGGGCGAGGTGGAATGGAATCGGTGATGATGAGCTCTTTGATCGTGCTCTTGTGGATGCGATCGAGCGCCGGCCCAGAAAGAAGACCGTGCGTGATGCAGGCGTAAACCCCGCGCGCGCCCTTCTTGGTCAGTCCTTCCGCGGCCGCGCACAGCGTTCCCGCGGTGTCCACCATGTCGTCGATGACGATGGCGTCGCGATCTTTCACGTCGCCGATGATGTTCACCAGCTCGGCCACGTTGGGAGCCGGGCGGCGCTTGTCGATGATCGCCAAGCTGGCGTCGAGGCGCTTGGAGAAAGCACGCGCGCGCTCCACGCCGCCCGCGTCGGGCGAGACGATGACGGCGTCGCTGCCGAATTTGCCGCGCATGTAGTCCATCATCACCGGCATGGCGTAGATATGATCGACCGGGATGTTGAAGAAGCCCTGGATTTGCCCTGCGTGCAGATCCATGGCCAGCACGCGATGAACGCCCGCCGCGGTCAACAAATCCGCCGCGAGTCGCGCCGAAATCGGGGTGCGTGGCCGCGTCTTGCGATCCTGGCGCGCGTACCCGAAGTAAGGAATCACGGCGACGATGGGCTTGGCCGACGAGCGCTTGAGCGCGTCCGTCATCACCAGCAGCTCCATCAGGTTGTCGTTCACCGGCGTGCAGGTGGGCTGCACGACAAAGCAATTCACGCCGCGGACGTTCTGGTTGATCTCGACGTAAATTTCGCCGTCTGCAAAGCGTTCCACCTTGGCGCTGCCCAAAGGCTGGCCGAGGTGGTGGCACAAGGCATTGGCCAAGTCCGGATTGGCGTTACCACTAAATATGGCGAAAGGTTTGTTCACGTGAAGATCTGTCCCGATGGGGAGCGCTTGCCCGTCAAGAGGGCGCGAATATTGCCACCCACACTTACCCCTGTCAACGGATGACGCACGTTGAGATCGACCCTGACCATTCCGGCTATATTTCAGCGCTCAGCAAATAGAATTTGTTGTTGTCGTCGTTGACGATCTTGAGCGTCGGCCGGGCCTTCTCGGGCAGCAGCGCGCGCAGACCGTCGATTCGCGTGCGCTCGATGAGGAAGAATGTGCGCTTACCAGAATGCTTGGCGAGATAGTCCTTCAAGTTTTCGGCGTTGCGATCTCCGAGAAAGACGGTCCGCTCCGGCGCTGGTCCTTCGTAGATTTGGTTCTGCGTGTAGAAATTCTCGCCCCGCCAGTACAGCTGCCAGGCCAGCAGGTGCTCGTCGGGCGAGCGGCGCTCGCGGTAGAACTGGGCGATGAGCGGCTTTTGCGACCAGTGCGCCGCCGCTTGGCGAATGTAGACATCGAGAAGAAAATACGTGAACGCGACAGCGACGCCGACGGTGGCAAACACGGCCCAGGCGCGGATCTTCTGCCACGCGATGAGCGCGGCGGCGATGGTGAAGAGACCGGCGAAAATCCACAGCGTTCGCACGTAATTCATGTCCGGCGGCCACGGCCGGCCCTGCGGCGCATTGACGTAGTCGTAGGAGAAAAGCCAAATGAACCGCTGGGCGCTCTTCGTGGCCGACGTCAGGTCGAAGGCCACCAGGGCGAGCAGCGGAACTCCGACCACCAGCGCGAGGAGGATGAGCCGGCGTCGCCCGAGTGTAATCACGTCGTCGAGAAAACAGCCGACCGCCATGGCCAGGCCGGGCAGCGCGGGCAAGATGTAGTGATGGAACTTGGTCATCGAGAACGAGACCAAGGCGTAGCCGGATACGAACCAAATCGCGCCGAACCACAGAATGTCGCGGCGCTTGTCGGTGGCTTCGGCGCTGCCGGCTTCACGGTGGCCGAAGGTTCGCATGGCGACCCAGGCGAGCGCGGCGGGCGCGAGCGCGATCCACGGATAAAGGGCGTAGCCGAGCTCGCGCAGAAAGTATTCGAAGCTGCCGCGATCGCCGTGGCGACCCGTCACCAAGCGCCGCCAGTGGTTGTCACCGTAAAGCTCGTTCCAGAAGGGGAAGCCGTGGCGGACGAGCATGGCGTGGTGCCATGGCACCGCCACCAACGCGCACGCCAGAATCGCCAGCGGCAGAGCCTGCAACAGCTGGGCGCGCGCCAGGCGCTTCCAGTTCCAGGTGAAAAGTAGGTACGCGAGAAACACGATGACCGGTAGGCCGAGTCCCGCAAGACCCTTGGCCAGCATGGCGAGGCCACACAAAATCGAGGCGATGTACAGGAAGAACGGCGCCTTGTAGCGCGTGTTCGCGGTGTAATAGAGGAAGAGAAAGAGCCCGATGAAGTAGGGCAGCATCGCCACCACGCCCGGCAGCACGAAGTGCTTCCAGGGCAGCGGCCACGTCAGCTGAATCGAATTGACGATGAGCTGCGGCAGCACCGTGACCGCCAGTAATGCCAGCAGCGTGTAGTAGAGCGGATGGTGCGGCCACGAGAAGCCCTTCCACGTCTTGCGCGGCAATGGCTCGTCTTTGTCGCCTTTGTCGTCGAAGAGCGCCAGCGCGCACAGGCCGAGGCCGAGAGTCATGGGACCGATGAAAGCCATGTCGGTCATGGCCTGGCGGGCGACGAGGCTGAACAGCGGAAACGTCGCGAGCGCCAGCACGGACAAAACACCGGCACGACGGCTGACGAAGCGAGCGACCGGCAAGTACACGCCGAGCAGCGCCGGCAGCGCCATCAAGCAGAACGGCAGGCGCAACGCCCATTCCGGTCGCGTCGACAGCGCGAACGCGCCCGCGGGCAGCCCAGCGCTACCGATGCCGAAGATCTTCATCGACAGGCTCATGAGCCAGAAGGTGAGCACCGGTTTCGACCAGAAATTCTCGGTGTCGAGCGGCGAGCCTGGCCAGTACAGGCTGATGAAGTCGTTGCGGGTGGCCATCTGCCGGCCGACTTCTCCATAGTGGGTTTCCCACGGATCGAAAAGGCCGTAACTGCCGGCGAACGGCAGGTAAAGCAGGATGCCGACCAGCATCACGAAGATCACCATCTGCCGCTCGCTGAAGCGATCGAGGAATGAGCCTGTGGTCACTGCGGTGGTTGCTGAGCTGGGCTTGCTATCGTCAGAGGTGGTCATGCGAGGTCGTCAGGCTGAAAGCGCTCCGTGGAAGGGCGGCATGCTATGCGCGGCGGCCGCGTCTGTGAAGCACGAAGGCAGCTAGGCCGAGCACCAGTGCGAGGCCAAGTCCCGGCAGCCAGATTCGCGTTAGTTGAGGCCCCCAGTAGCGTTCGGGCGAGATGCCGATGCGATTGCGGCGCGCAAAATCGATCTGCGCGGCGAAGAAGGTGAATGCAACCGCAAGGATGGCGAGCGATGCGAGTGCGCTGGGAACGCGTTTGGGGCGGGAGAATCGCACGATGGGTTGCTTTCGATGGCTTAGATGATACGGCTGGCCCGCTCTCGTCAAGGGCGAGACGGGGATGTTCCACATTTGCTGTCACAAGGCCGTCGAGTGTTCTAGGCTCTCCTGGAGGAAAGGCTGTAACAAAGCAAATGTCTGCACCAGAGCACGTCAAAGTCGCGATCGTCGGCGGTGGACCGGCGGGTTGTACGGCAGCGATCTATGCTGCCCGCGCCAACTTGGCGCCGATTATGTTCGAAGGTGGTGGCCTGATGGTCGAGCCGCTCACCACCCCCGGAGGTCAGTTGACCATCACTACCGAGGTTGAAAACTACCCCGGTTTTCCGCACGGAGTCCAAGGCCCCAAGCTGATGGAGCTGTTTCGCCAGCAATCCGAGCACGCCGGTGCGCGCATCGTCACCACGGACGTAACGTCGGTGGATACCTCGGCGCGCCCATTCCGCATCGTGACCGGCGAAGGCGAATTCTTGGCCGACACGGTCATTATCGCTACGGGCGCGTCGGCCAAGTGGCTGGACATTCCGACCGAAGAGAAGTTTCGCAACCACGGCCTCTCCGCCTGTGCCACGTGCGACGGCGCCTTTTTCAAAGGCATGGATCTCGTGGTGGTGGGCGGCGGCGACACCGCGATGGAAGAGGCAAACTACCTGACCAACCTGGCCAGCAAAGTGACCATCGTGCACCGGCGCGACACCTTCCGCGCCTCGCGCGCCATGCTGGAGCGCGCGAGGCGCAATCCCAAGATCGAGTTCGCGACCCACGCCGTGGTCGATGAAATTCTTGGCGGGCTGCCGAAGCCCGGCGTTACCGGCGTGCGAGTGCACGATCCGCGCGACGGCAGCACGCGCGATCTGCCCTGTCAGGGCGTCTTCGTGGCCATCGGACACATGCCCAACAGCGCGCTCTTCCAAGGTAAGCTGGACATGGACGCCATCGGCTACATCAAAACCAGGCCCGGCTCGACCGCGACGGCGGTTCCCGGCGTTTTCGCTTGCGGGGATGTCGCGGATCACGTCTACCGTCAGGCGGTGACAGCGGCTGGAACCGGCTGCATGGCCGCTATCGACGCCGAGCGCTTCCTCCTGCAATAGTCGCGTGACCCAATAGTCGCGCTTTGCCTTCTGGTAGTCGGACGTCGGCGGTAGCATAATCGCGATCGATGAGCTTGAGCCCACCCACAGATTCCACGAACGAGCCGGAAATCGTGGTGGACGTAACGCCCCCTCCGGAAGCTCCGACGAGCGCCGCCAACACCGACGAGATTGCGGCGTGCCTTGCCAAAGTCAGCCTCTTCGCCGATCTGCCGGCGGTGTATTTGCGCCGCATCGCCAGTCTCGGCGTCGAGGAGTCGTATGCGCGGGGAACCGCCGTGTTCGCCGAAGGAAGCGTCGGCGACAAGCTCTACGTGATTCTGGCGGGCTCGATCCGTATCAGCAGGCAGGTGCCCGGCATGGGCGAGGAAGCGCTCGCTGTCCTCAAGACCGGCGACTACTTCGGCGAGATGGCTCTCATCGACGATTTTCCCCGTAGCGCGGATGCCATCGCCCACGAAAGCTGCCGGCTGCTCGTGCTCACCAAGGAGCGGGTCGCGGATCTTCTGTTCGTGGATCGAGATCTCGCCTACGATCTGCTGTGGAGCTTCGTGCGCACCCTGTCGGCGCGTCTGCGTGAGACCAACGACAAGATGACGTTCCTGGCGGTGAGCAGTAGATTTTAGTTCGCGTTTTTGACCGAGCTGGCAAGTCCCATGGATCCCGATGCGAAGAAGATGTGGGGAATTGCCGCTACGACCGGTGCGGTTGGTCTTGAAATCGCGGTGGCCATTGGCATAGGGTACCTCGGCGGACAGTACTTGGATCGGAAGCTCGGTACGGCCCCCTGGTTCATGTGGGTGGGATTCGCGGCAGGGGTGGGGGCGGCTATCAAAGCTCTGGTGCGAGTGGTGCGCAGCTACAAAAGCAGTTTGCAAGACGACGACCAACGTCCCGACCAAAAATGAAGAGCAAGCGTTTCGGAACCATCGACCTCGCCAATTTCGCTTTGGCGGTTGCCGTTACCGTGCTCGTGGGGCTGGGCTGGGGCCGGGCGGGCGTGCTCGCGGGTGGCGTCGGCGCACTTCTCGCCTGCACCAACTTGTTTGTCATCCGGCGGTTGGCGGCCAGGGCCGTGGCGCGGGCGGCGGCCGGCGACAAAGCGCAGGTGTCTTGGCTGATGGCAGCCCTCGGCGCGAAGATGGTGATTCTCTTCGGGCTGGTCTGGCTGTGCATCCGCGTCTACAATCTCGCCCTCGTGCCATTCGCCATCGGTATATCGGTCTTGCCAATCTCGCTGGTTTTCACGGGTCTGTGGATCGGTTCCACGGCCGGCGAGCAGGGGAAAGCATAGAGCATGGGTCCACACGCCACTTGGTTCAGCTTCTTTCCGGGGTACGAAACCCTGCGGACGAATCTCGAGATGTATTTCGGCCGCAAATGGACCTGGCAGGTCTTCCAGGCCACGCACTTCGAGGTCGACCACATTTTGGGTGGCCTGTTGGTTTTTCTCCTGCTGACGCTGTTCGCCTTCCGCTACGCGCTGGCGGTGCACTCGGCGCCCGACGGTGGTGCGGTTCCGCCGCCGCGCTTCGGCCTGCGTAACCTGCTCGAGATCTTCGGCGACATGGTGTTCGGCCTCATGGAAGGCCCGATGGGGACGAAGAACGCGCGCAAATACCTGCCGCTCATCGGCACGCTCTTCCTGTTCATCCTTTTCTCGAACTTGCTGTCGCTGATTCCCGGCTTCCTGCCGCCCACGGCATCGCTGAAGACGAACGTCGCGCTGGCGCTGCTCGTCTTCGTGCTGACGCACGTATTCGGCGTGGTCGCGCACGGCCCCAAGTACTTCAAGCATTTCATGGGACCCTTGTGGTGGCTGGCGCCGCTCATGATTCCCATCGAAATCGTCAGCCACATCGCCCGTCCGGTGTCGCTCTCGATGCGTCTTTTGGGCAATATCACCGCCGATCACAAGGTCGGCGCCGTGTTCTTTGCCTTGATCCCGTTCCTGGTTCCCGTGCCCTTCCTCGTGATGGGCGTTTTCGTGTCGGTGGTGCAGGCCGTTGTGTTTTCGCTCCTCTCCACCATTTACATCTCAACCGCTATTGCTCACGAGGAGCACTAGCCTTATCGTTCCGCCCACTCACCAAGTCCGTATAGGAGGATCCTGAAATGCGCCGAGTTGCCAAGTTGTTTGTTCCGATGGCCGCCTTTGTGCTGACGGCCCTTTCCAGCGCTGCCGCGTTCGCGCAAGGCGCAGCTCCCGCCGCCGACAATTCCAAGGGCCTTATCGGCATCGGTGCTGCGCTCGCCATCGGTCTCGCCGCGCTCGGCGGTGGTCTCGGCCAGGGCCGCGCTGCTGCCTCGGCGCTCGACGGCATTGCCCGTAACCCGCAAGCCTCCGGTAAGATCTTCGTCCCGATGATCGTCGCACTCGCGCTCATCGAGTCGCTCGTCATTTACGGCTTGCTCATCGCCTTCAACCTGGCCGGCAAGCTCTAAACGAGCTACGGTTCGCGGGCGCCCACCCTGCGGGCGCGGGTGCCAAACAAATGGGAATTTCTTGTGGAATCGTCGGCTTGCCCAACGTGGGCAAGTCGACGCTTTTTAATGCGTTGTCGGCGGCCGGTGCGGCCGTCGCCAACTATCCGTTTTGCACCATCGAGCCGAACGTCGGCGTGGTGCAGGTGCCGGACGAACGCCTCGACGCTCTCGTAAAGCTGTACCACCCGAAGTCGGTGGTCGCCGCCACGGTGAATTTCGTCGACATCGCCGGCCTGGTGCGCGGCGCTTCGAAGGGTGAGGGCCTGGGGAACCAGTTCCTCGCTAACATTCGCGAGGCCGACGCCATTGCCCACGTCGTACGGTGTTTCGAGGATCCGAACATCGTGCACGTCGATGGTCGCATCGATCCGGTGTCGGACGTCATGACCATCGACACCGAGCTGTGCCTCAAGGATCTCGAAACCGTCGAGAAGCGCATCGACCGCGCCAAGGCCGCCATGAAAGGCGTTGCCAGCAAGGACGAGAAGGCGCGCTACGAGGTTTGCCAGAAGGTACAGAAGGCGCTGGCTGAAGGCGTGCCGGTGCGAGCGCAGAAGCTCACCGACGAGGAAAACGAGCTCTTGCGCGAGCTTTTCCTGCTCACGCACAAGAAGGTTTTCTACGTGGCCAACGTGGCGGAAAAGCAGCTTGCCGTGGCGGACACCGATCCTGCCGTTTCGGCGTTGCGTGCCCACGCCGACAAAGAAGGCGCCAAGTTGGTGGTGATTTGCGCCGCGGCCGAGGCGGAAATCGCCGGCCTCGACGCCGCCGATCGTCCCGCCTTCCTCGAAAGCCTGGGCCTCAAAGAACCGGGCCTGCACTCCGTCGCACGGACCGCGTATGCCGTGCTGGATCTCATTACCTTCCTCACCGCCGGCGAAGACGAGTGTCGCGCCTGGACGGTTCGTCGCGGCGCCAAGGCACCGCAAGCCGCCGGCGCGATTCACACCGACTTCGAGCGTGGCTTCATCAAGGCCGACGTGATCTGGTGGGAAGACCTCATCAAGTTCGGCTCCGAAGCCGCCTGCCGGCAGAACGCCAAGCTCGCCATCGAAGGCAAAGAATACGTCGTCCGCGACGGCGATGTGATTCACTTCAAGTTCAACGTGTAGGCGCCAAGTAGGTTCCGGCGCATTCCAGCAACTTCCGCTGTAGCGCCTAAGTCTAGGTTTTATGCGGACGATTGCGTCCGTAGTGTTCCGGCATGGCGTATTGCGTTCCAGTGGCGGCGGGGGTACGCTTGGGGGTATCTTCTACGGATTGTGGGGGTACGCGACTTGTGTCGCATGGTTCGTACCCCGACGAGTCGAGAGGAGGAGAGGTCCCTCATGCCGCAAAACCTTCTCACCGATGCCAGCGTCCGAAGCGCCAAACCCAAGGCCAAGGCCTATAAGGCAACGGACGGCGGGGGCCTGTTCTTGCTGGTGAAACCCAATGGCAGCCGCCTGTGGCGGTGGAAGTTTCGCTTGGCAGGCAAAGAAGGCTTGTTCGCGGTCGGCGCCTATCCCGATGTCGGGTTGGCCGAGGCTCGCAAGAGCCGAGACCTCGCCCGCCAGTTGGTCGGCAAGGGCATCAACCCCGCGCACGATCGGCAAGAGGAGAAGCGCCAGAACATTGCCGCGGCTGAATCCCGCCGCCGAGAAGAAGAGGGTGGCTTCGGCAAAATCGCTGCGGCGTGGCTGGCTGAGGGAAAGTCGATCTGGAAGGACGGAACCTATCGCCAGAAGAAAAGCCGCGTGGATCGCTTTCTGCTACCGGCGCTCGGAACAACGCCAATCGGGCGCATCGGCGCGGCCGACATTCGAACCGTGCTCGAAACATCCAAGGCCGCGGGTGCCTGGGCGGCCATCAACGTGAAGTGCGACTTGTCCGCCGTCTACGACTACGCCGTCCGTCGCGGCCTCGTGGACACGAATCCGGTTCCTGGTCTTCGTGCCTTGATCCGCACACCACCGTCGGAAAGCAAAGCCGCGCTCACGTTGCCGCTGCTTCGAACCTTCTTCGCCAAGCTGCGCGGCTATCGCGGCTTTCCCGAAACCGCAACCTGTCTTCGCCTCATCGCCTTGACCGCGTGTCGGCCTGGCGAAGCCGCGGACGCAGAGTGGTCGGAGTTCGACTTCGAAGCCCGATTGTGGCGGCGACCCGCCGGGAAGATGAAAGCCGGCCGCGAGCACGTATCGCCGCTTTCGTCGCAAGCGATCGATCTGCTTCAGCAGCTTCGCGTGGTGACCGGCGAGGGCCGCTATCTGTTTCCCCATCGCGACAAACGCGATGCCCATGCCACTACAGAGCGCCTTTGCTACGTCATGAGGGATCTGGACATCGCGAAGGGAGCAAGCCCGCACTGCTGGCGAACGACGTTTTCCACGTGGGCGAATGAGAACGGACACCGCCCCGATGCCATCGAGCGCCAGCTTGCGCACGTCGAATCGAACAAGGTGCGCGCAACGTACAACAAGGCCATGCTCGTCGAGGAGCGGCGGCAGATCATGCAGGCTTGGGGTGACTATCTTGCGATGGCGGAGGCGGAGAACGTGATCCCGCTTCGGTCGAAGGCAGCCATGCCGACCGGCTAGGACTATCTGTGGGCCTTCTCTCGGATCTCGGCCACTAGGTGGGGAATTTCGTTTTCGGTGAACAGCCGCGCATCGAAGTCGTGAAAGAGCTTCTTCAGGTCCGGCACGATGTTGTCATTCTTGAAAGATCCTACGACGATGAGCTTTCGCTCGACGTCTCCGTCCGGATGTTTCGCGAGAAGGTGCCCGTCAGCCCCCAACTCCTTGGCCTCTCTGATCGCGGCCTCGGCTTCTAAGGCGAACCCCTGTGGCTTTATGAAGTTTCGCACGCCGTTCTTAAATGCATAAGGGTAGTGTAGGTCCGTTGGCAGACCAGGGATCGACACGCTGACATCGCGGTCGATGGCAATCCCAGCAGCAAACAACGAGTCGAATGGTTCTGCCAGGTTCGGTATTCTTGGCCGTCGCATCCGATGCCCAGGCTTCATTTCGCCGACCAGTTCCTCGAAGAGAGCCGCCAGATCCGCGTCCAAGTCGTTGATGACGATTGGCCGCGGTTCGAGAAGGACGAGGCTGCCAGCCTCCTGTGCGATGAATGATCGCAGAGTCGTTTCGCCGGGCTCGATTTGCTCTAGGCGATTCTCCAGCGCACGTTTCGCGCTCGTGAGGCGCACGTCATCGAACGCGCCCTTCCCGAAGCGCTTCTTGGGCGCCTCGTTGTTCGAGCTGAAGATGGTCTTGACGACGTGCTGGGATGGACAGGTCACCACCACGCCAACGTTCACACCCTCGGCTCGGGCCTCGTCAGGCCTGAACTGGATGATGCTGTAGTGCGATTGTCTTGCCGTCATCTTTCACCTCAAGTCTGTACCCGGAAGGACGGGGCGCCAGCCACATGCATCTTCTAGTACCTTCTCGACCGAATAGACCAGAAACTTGGCCCTCTCGACGCAGAACGTCCTGAGTCGCTCTCGCGTGTCGCTGCCCAGTCCCCAAGCCGGTGGAAGCCCTCGGGTGTACGCGTCGAAGGTCTCGGCTCGGAAGGTGGCGAGCTTGTCCACGAAACGCCGCGTTCTCTCTTTCGTCACCCGCCCTCGAAAGCCAGGGAACAGCCCGTAGAGTCGCTCATCTCTGATGTTGTCGAGGTCGAGAAGTCCTCTGCTGGCGAGTGGTCTTCCTGTACGAAAGCACTCAGTGTGATCCATGGCCAGAAGACGGTAGCGCCCTTTCCTGGCCCCCTCTTCGCAGAAGAAGACGTTTCTGAGGTTGCAGCGAGGGGGACCGCCTCCCTCCGCGTATCGATCGTAGTTTCGCGTCCAGGTGTCGAAGACGACGAGCCCGCAGATGTCCTCAAGATTCTCTAAAAAACTGAGGTCGTCGTTCTCGCCGCTCCACGCCCGCCCGCTAACCTCGCGGGCGATGAACGCTGGCCCCGCTTGTGTCTTGCACCCTTTGGGAAGCTTGAATTCGAGGTCGGGATATTCGACTACGGCAACATCAAAGGTCGGCAGCCCCAGCCACTGCGCGAGCCGCGTGCCGATCCACTCCGACACCAGCGCGTCTGGTCCCTCCGGATTCCCCAGCGTCTTGACGTAGGCCTTCCCAGCGTCCGTCATCACGTGGAGAGGTCCGGTGCTGGTCTCAAGGCCGCGAATTACGCGCACGATCCGAGTTGTAGTCGCGCACACTGGATGATGGGGGTGCGAGCCGATTCAACGATGGCCATCCCGCGGCTGACAGTCGTCCTCGCAGTATCGGTAATGGCCATCGTCGAATCGGCTCGCCTGG